>Ga0209638_1000415_pt1 | contig 27847 bp, 24 predicted proteins | sample BarGraNGADG00211_FD_184490 | JGI IMG/M metagenome (GOLD analysis project Ga0209638, IMG submission 184490) | Arctic peat soil microbial communities from Barrow, Alaska - Barrow Graham LP Ref core NGADG0002-211 (SPAdes) (version 2) | ecosystem: Environmental > Terrestrial > Soil > Wetlands > Peat...
TTGAAGTTCATAACAACAACTTCATCCTTAATTTCATCTATAGACCCTTGAAGACGATTACCATCTGAGTCCTGCATTGGAAGCACATTTCCTACAGTAAGAAGGCCCTCTTCTATATTGCCGTCAACCATGAACATATCTTTTGGCAGTTCCACAATTGCATCCGGATTCTCCTCTCCATACCCCTCTTTTGCAGAGAGCTTAAAGTCAAAACTCTCGCCAACCTCTTTGTTAATAACATTCTCTTCGAATTTTGGCAGAAGGTAACCTGTGCCAAAGATAAATTCCATTGGCTTGTCTGCTTTTACTGTCTCCATTACGTCTCCATCTACTTCAAGAGTATACGATAGTGCAACAACTTTATTTGTGCCGATTTTCATTTGATATTGGTTTTAAATTTAAAAAGAATTTTCTATGCAAATATTGTGCTAAAAATTATTTATATGCCATTGAAATCTACAGATTCAAATGCAAGAGTGGGAATTAGCCATCTGCTTGAATTTCTCGGATCTGTTCCTATTTCAATTATGTTATTCCATAGTGTTATGATGTTTCCTGTAACATTCATCTCTTTTATTGGATGGGAGATTCTCCCGTTTTCAAAGAAAAATCCCTCTATTCCTAACGAGAAGTCTCCTGTGGAGGAGTTGGAATTGCCTCCGTTAAACCCAGTCACAAATATTCCTGTACCGCACTTGGACAATATGTATTCCAGATTCTTATCTATTCCGGCGGAAGAGGTATCTTCCATAAAACAATTGAGCACAGAAGGCCCCTCTATCGTAACTGGAAGACCCAATTTTCTGGAGTGATAGGTGTTTATGAAATAGGTATTTATTGTTCCATTTTCAACAATCTTCATAGGTTTTGTTGCAACCCCTTCTCCATCGAAATATCTGGCTCCTGCTGCTCCAACAAGGTGTGCATTGTCAAAGAGGGTAAAATTCGGTGAGAATATTTGATTGCCAAGCTTACCCTTTAAAAATGAGTTGTTTTGCTGAATAGAAGCTCCATTTAATGCCGATATTATTGGGGATATCAATCTACTGGAAGCAGTGTTTTCGACAACCATATTATACTTGCCGGACTTCAGTTTTTTCGGATTCAGCCTGTTTAGTGCCCTCTCCAGCGATTTGGTTCCACAACCGTTAATTTTCAAATTATTAAAGAATAATGTACTCTCATACCACCAGGCTTCAGGCCTTGCATCTCCGCGACCTTTAACAGAGCACTCCGCACTCAGGGTGAAATTTGACTCAAGACTTTCATCTTCGAAACCTTGAGAATCAATCATGTAAAAATAGTCATCTGAATCACCGTACTCACTGTTAACAGTAATAACCCTTTTATCCTTACCCAAAACTTCTGAGGCACATCCGAATGCAATATCTAACTTCTGTTTAGGTTCAATATTCTCTATCGATCTGTCATATTGCTTCAAATCTACCCCTCCTCCTGTATAATAGAGTGACTTATCCGGCAGTGTGCGACACGGATCGGGAGTGAGAAACCTGGTAGCCTCAATACCTTTGCCAATAAAATTCACGACCTCTTCCGGGTCGGTGCGGTTTGTCGAAAACGAGCCATATCTGTCATCTACAAAAAGTTGAATAAATAGAGATGAACCCTTAGATTGCTGTAGTCTGTCCAGTTTGTCATTTCTTACAGAGTAGGAGCATTGTGTTGTAATGTTAAGACTTATACGTGCAGCCTTACACCCCTTTGCGAGTGAGACTTCCAAAGCCTTAACAGCTGCATCTTTAGGATTTGCTGACATCAGTTCTGAACCCCTCCTATGGTTAATTTTTTTACCAAAACAGATGGCATTCCGCAAGAAACCGGACAATATTGCTCTTTGCCGCATGACCAGGTTCCATTGTCAATGATTGAGTTATCTGCAACCGCTACAATATCTGCCAAAGCCTGCGGCCCGTTTCCGATTATATTTATATCCTTGATAGGTTGAGTGAGCTTCCCGTTCTCAATAAGGAAACCTGATTTTACATAGAAGGTAAAGTCACCGGCGCCAATCTGAACCTGCCCGTTTGAAAAATTATCGACATAAATTCCTCTCTTTACAGATGAGATGATATCACTTTCCCTACTTTTCCCGTTTTCCATATAGGTAGCCCTCATCCGAGGCAGAGGCATAAATCTGAACGACTCTCTTCTTCCATTCCCTGTAGGTTTTGTTTTATAGTAATTTGCGCTTATTCTGTCATGTAGATAGGAGGTAAGAACACCATTTTTAACCATATAGGTTTTCTGACCAACAACCCCTTCGTCGTCGAAATTTACTGAACCTCTGTTCCAAGGAATAGTGCCGTCATCGATTACGGATATCTCCTCTGTACAGATTTTCTTACCAAATTTGTCAGCAAAAATTGAGGTATTCAATCGGTTAAAATCTGCTTCAAAAGCGTGACCAATAGCCTCGTGCAGAAGAATACCGGAGCTACCGGCACCCATTACCACAGGTAACTCCCCTCCAGAAGGTTGTATAGCATCAAAAAGAGAAGCTGTCCTATGCACAACCTCGTTTGCAACCTCATCTACCAGTTCGTGTGTGAGAAATTCAAATCCGGTTCTGAAACTTCTCGACGAACTTCCATTCTCCACCTTCCCATTATTCTCCATAATACAGGTTGCCGTAAGAGAAGCCATTGGTCTGTCATCGCAAGCGAGCAATCCCTCTGAATTAAAAAAAAGGATTTGTGATGTTGAATCTGAAATTCTTGCAAGAACTTTATTGACTCTTTTGTCTAAATCAAATATTTTTGCATTTAATTCCTGTAAGTAGGGAGTTTTATTGGAAATCGGATTCTCTTCCCATGGGCAGATTACAGGATAAAAATTGGCGAATTTAAGCTTATTGACATTTGGTAATTTATATTTAGAGGGAGAGGATGCTATCCGGGAGGCAACTTTGGCTGCTTTTTCCATCTCTTCGATAGTGGTAATCTCTGTATAAGCATAACCGGTCTGATCTCCGAACAGGACACGAACACCCATGCCATAATCGATGTGTGATCCGGCTGCATTGACCTCTCCATCTCTCAATGCCAATTCATTTGAGATACTATATTCAAAATATAAATCTGCATAATCACCCCCGTTTGACAGAGCTATCTCTACAAGTCTTCTTAAGTCCTCTTCGCAGACACCAAAAAAAGCCATTAATTTATGAGATTCAATCATCGGGTATATTTTGTACAAAGTAATCTAAAAATGCATAAACTAGCAAATTATAATAGTTTAAAACCAGGGATCAACCAACAAGAAGCTAATGTTGACGGGTTAAATTAATTTGTTTTATTTACTGAAATAGCCTAATTTTGTTCGGATAATTACTTAAATAATAAATAGGTGTTTAGAATTAGTAAGAATATCTCTTTTGAGGATATTAAAAGAATAGTTCAAGACAAGGAGAAAATAGTAATAGATAGTTGCATTGAGGATAGGATTAATGAAAATTTTTCATTTCTAAATCATTTTAGCAAGGATAAGATTATTTATGGAATCACGACCGGTTTCGGGCCAATGGCTCAGTACAGAATCGATGACAATGCTTTGAGTCAGCTTCAGTATAATATTATAAGAAGCCATTCTGCAGGGGCAGGAAAACCTCTGGATGATATTTATGTGAGAGCTGCAATGTTGGCAAGGTTGAGTGCGTTTTTACAGGGATATTCCGGTGTAAATATTGAACTTGTAACCCTTTTTGTCAATTTCCTGAACTTAGAAATTTACCCGATTATTCCGGAACACGGAAGTGTAGGAGCAAGCGGAGATTTGGTTCAGATGGCACATATCGCTCTCGCTTTAATTGGAGAGGGAGAGGTGAGACATAAAGGAATAGTGAGAGATACAGCATCTGTAATGAAAGAGTGTGGTCTAAAACCGCTCTCTATTCATATTAGGGAGGGATTGGCCCTTGTTAATGGTACCGGAATGATGACCGGTATAGGTTTCGTTAATTTGTACTATGCTCAGAAATTGGTCAAATGGGCCATCTTAGCCTCTGTAATTATCAATGAGATAACTCAATCTTACGATGATTTTGTCTCTGAACCTTTGAATGATTCCAAACCACATCCCGGGCAATTGGCAATCGCAAAAGAGATGCGAGAGATAATGAAAAGCTCCAAAAGGTTTAAGAAGAGAGAGTGTGAGTTGTACAACAATAATCACAATGAGTCTGTCTTTAAGCATAAAGTTCAAAGTTTTTACTCTCTCAGATGTGTCCCGCAAATACTTGGGCCAGTTTATGATACAGTAGAAAATGCAAAAAGCGTCATAATAACCGAGTTTAATAGTGCTTGCGATAATCCCATAGTAGATGACAAATCAAACAATATTTATCATGGAGGTAACTTCCATGGTGACTATGTGAGTTTTGAGATGGATAAGCTTAAAATCGCTATTACAAAACTTACAATGCTTGCAGAGAGACAGTTGAATTACCTGTTCCATGATAAAATCAATGAAATTCTTCCTCCATTTGTAAATCTGGGAGTGTTAGGATTGAATTACGGACTCCAGGCTGCCCAGTTTACTGCAACATCTACGACAGCTGAGTGCCAGACACTATCCAATCCGATGTATATTCACAGCATTCCAAATAACAACGATAATCAGGACATAGTAAGCATGGGTACCAACTCTGCTTTACTTGCAAAAACAATTATAGAAAACTCGTTTCAGGTTCTCTCTATTCAATATATGGCATTGCTCCAGGCAATAGATTATTTGAAGATTGAATCGGATCTTTCAGATGAAAGCAGAGAAATATACCTTAAAATCAGAGCCTTTTTCCCGACTTTTGTCGAGGATACACCTAAATATAAAGATATCGAAGCCATTACTAATTATTTAAAGGATAACTAAGATGAGGTATGCTTTAGTTACAGGAGGAAGCCGGGGAATAGGGAGAGCTATTTGTTTAAAGCTCTCATCTATGGGCTATTCTGTTATTATTAACTATTATAGTAATCAGGTTGCAGCCGATGAAACCAGAGATCAAATTATCTCAGCCGGCGGTGAGGCATCGCTTTTAAAGTTTGATGTTTCCCAAAAGGATCAGGTAGATATGGCTTTAATGAGTTGGAGAGAGGTTAACCCTAATGAGTATATAGAAGTTCTGGTAAATAATGCGGGTATAAGAGATGATAGTCTTCTTTTGTGGATGGAACCGGATAGTTGGCACAAGGTAATCGGTGTATCTCTACACGGAATGTACAATGTCAGTCAGCCTCTTATTAAAGATATGTTGGTTAAGAAGTTTGGAAGAATCATAAATATTGCTTCGCTCTCGGGAATCAAAGGTCTGCCCGGTCAGACAAATTATTCAGCTGCAAAGGGGGGAATGATAGCAGCAACCAAAGCTTTGGCCCAGGAGGTTGCAAAAAAAGGAGTGACAGTAAATGCAGTTGCTCCAGGCTTTATTAAAAGTGATATGACTCAAGGATTAGACGAGGATGTACTTAAAAAACAAATTCCTATGGAAAGGTTCGGTAAGCCGGAAGAGGTCGCAGAGTTGGTGGGATTTTTGGCATCTTCAAGTTCTTCATATATAACAGGAGCGGTAATTTCAATAAATGGGGGTTTATATACATAATACAATGAACAGGATTGTTATTACAGGAATGGGTATTTACTCATGTATAGGTCAAAATCTGGATGAGGTTAGAGGTTCGTTGCTGAGTGGAAAATCGGGTGTTGGCATTGATCCCTTAAGAGAGGGGATGGGCTTCAGATCTTTCCTTACCGGTATCCTGCCGGATCCCAATCTCAACACTTTGTTGGAGAGACGCAAAAGGATTTCTATGTCTCAAGAGGCCGGATATGCATACATGGCAACAGTCGAAGCTCTTGATAATGCAAAAATAGACAATGATTTCCTAGTCTCTCATGATGTTGGTATTTTGTATGGCAACGACAGCAGTGCCTTGGCTGTCATGGAGGGAGTAGATCTCATTCGGGAGAAGAAGAATACCACATTGGTAGGTTCGGGCTCGGTCTTTCAGTCTATGAACTCAACTGTTTCCATGAACCTCTCAGTTATTTTTAAACTAAAAGGGATAAATCTGACAATTGCCGGTGCTTGTGCAAGTGGCTCACACGCCATTGGAATGGGTTTTTTAATGATACAGTCGGGCTTACAAGATTGCATAATATGCGGTGGTGCCCAAGAGGTCAATCCTTACGCCGTAAGTAGTTTTGACGGATTAAATGCTTTTTCACAAAGAAATGACTCTCCTACTGAGGCTTCCAGACCATTTGATGCCGATAGAGACGGATTGGTACCGAGCGGTGGTGCGGCTACTTTAATTCTTGAGAGTTATGAATCTGCTGTCAAACGAGGTGCTCCTATTTTGGCCGAGGTGAAATCTTACGGGTTCTCTTCCAATGGAGACCATATATCTGTTCCAAATGTAGACGGTCCAAAAAGGTCTATCTTAATGGCCATAAAAAATTCCGGTTTGGCTGTTGAACAGATTCAATACATTAATGCACACGCCACATCCACTCCTATAGGTGATTTTAATGAAGCTATGGCAATTGCTGAGGTTTTCGGGTCACACAAACCGTATGTTGGTTCGACGAAAAGTATGACGGGCCACGAAATGTGGATGGCCGGAGCCAGTGAAGTTGTATATTCGTTACTGATGATGCAGCACTCTTTTATAGCTCCAACCATCAATTTCAACACACCTGATGAAGCATCGGCGCTATTGAATATTACAAATAAATGTATAAAATATGATTTTGACACATTTTTGTCCAACTCATTTGGTTTTGGAGGAACAAACTCTACACTCATAATTAAAAAGCTAAAACTATCACTATGATTGACAGCACATTAACTGAAAAAATAAATACAATATTGGCCGAAGAGTTTGAAGTGGACGTAGATATTATCAAGCCCCAAGCTCCACTTATGGAGACTTTGGATTTGGATAGTCTCGATCTGGTTGATATGGTAGTTTTGATTGAGCATAATTTTGGTTTTACTATAAAGGCAAAAGATTTTGTCGGGATAAAAACCTTTGAGGATTTTTATCATTTCATTAATTCCAGAATGGATGGTGCCTAATGATTACAATAAGCTTTGGAATGGAAAATCCAGGGGCGGGACGCTAGGATATCTCTCTTTTGTTTTTCTCATAAAAAAATTCGGTGTTGGAGCAGCATATACTTTGCTGGCATTTGTAGCAATCTATTTTGTTCCTTTTGCCCCTAAGGCCACGTTTGCCATTTGGAGATATTCAAGGATTATCTTAAAAAATGGCAGATTTAAATCCGTATTATTCATTTATAAAAATTTCTATAATCTGGGTCAAACAATAATTGACCGGGTTGCCATAAGCGCCGGTAAACGAGATGATTATATTTTTGATTATTCTGAACCTGATGAAGTTAAAGCGATTTTGAACAGTTCTCAGGGAATTGTTATAATTGGCGCGCATTTTGGAAATTGGGAGATAGGTCCTCCATTTTTTGATAGATATAATAAGGAGCTGAGGGTAGTGATGATGGATTTTGAGCATCAAAATATTAAAAAGATTTTGGAGGCTCAAAAAATGGTAGATTTATTCAAGGTAATTACCATAACAGATGACTCATTCTCCTATCTTTTTGAGATAAGAGATGCTCTTTCTCAAGGAAAATGTATTGTTATACAAGGAGATAGATTGAGCAAAAGTAAAAAACATTTTGATATCCAATTTATGGGTGCAAATGCATCTTTCCCTTTGGGGCCATTTGTTTTGGCAGAGAGATTAAATGTTCCTGTGCTGTTCTATTTTGCTGTGAAAACAGGGTACAAGAGGTATAAATTTGATTTTACACTCTCCAAATATAACTCTATTGAAGGTGACAAACATAAGGAAATATCACTTTTGAAGGAGTACGTTGGTACATTGGAGAGGGTGGTTGCCAAGTACCCGGAACAGTGGTATAACTATTACGATTATTGGAAATATGAAGGATAAAAAATTACTTTTAATTTCTGCAAACCGTCTGGCCGATCCCTATCCGGTTTACCCGATTGGAATATCATACCTTCAAACCTATTTGAATAAATATCTTCCAGAATTGAAGGTCCGGTTATTTGATATCAATCTGAATAGTGTTGAGGATTTAGCAAACACTCTTGAGAGAGATGAACCGGATTTTATTGGTGTCTCCATAAGAAATATTGACAGTGCCAACTCACTTGAAAGAACCTGTTTCATACCCGGTTACAAAGAGATAGTGGATACAATAAGAGCTCACTCTAAAGGAGTTATTATTATAGGTGGGGCCGGTTTTTCAATCTTTCCCGAGAGGTTATTATCAATTTTCAGACCCGATTACGGAATAATCGGGGAGGGTGAAGAGAGCTTCAGAGATCTTCTGGTAAAGTTGATTACAGGTAATGATCCATCGGGCATTGAGGGTCTTGTATATTTCAAAAACGACGAAGTATTAGTCAACACGCACATTAAATACCTCAACTCGCTGGAGCTTAACTTTAATGAAGAGCTATCGGATTTTTATTGGGAGAGAAGCGGTATGCTCAACATTCAGACAAAAAGAGGTTGTTGCTATAACTGTATTTACTGCTCGTATCCTATTATTGACGGCAGAAAAGTAAGAACTCTGGATACCGATTTGATTGTTGGTACTTTAGAAAGACTATACAGAGAGAAAGGGATCAATTATGTTTTCTTCACCGACTCTGTTTTCAATATCCATAACAGTTACAACATTGAATTGGCAGAGAAGATAATAAAGAGCGGTATCAAGGTGAACTGGGGTGCATATTTCTCACCTCACAACCTTTCGGATGATATTTTTGAACTTTTTAAACGTTCCGGATTAAAACATGTTGAATTTGGAACAGAGTCGCTTTGCACAGATCAGATGCACAGATACGGTAAGAATTTTTCATTTGAAGATGTACTTCTTAACTCTGAGAGATGTCTGAAATACAATATCTATTACGCCCATTTCCTGATACTCGGTGGTATTGGAGAGAATAAGGAGACTCTAAAGGAGACTATGGAAAATTCCAAAAAAATTCGCTTTTCGGTTTTTTTCCCCTATATTGGTATGAGAATCTATCCGGGAACTCCTTTACATGGGATGGCTATTGAGGAGGGAAAAATATCTAAAGATGATTCACTTTTGGAACCAACATACTATCTTGCGGATGGATTTGATTATGAAGAGTGTAAACAATGGGCACTTGAGACAGGGAAAGCCTGGATATTTCCGGATAATCCTCTCTCGGGGCAAATAGATGAGCTGCGAACTAAAAAGAAAAGAAAGGGTTTAATGTGGGAGTATTTGAGAAAGCCATAATATTTGGTGAGGATATCTTACCTTATATCCCTCAAAGGCCGCCTATGGTAATGGTTGACAGTTACTACGGCAGCAAGGATGGGGCTTCGTTTACAGGATTTACCATTGCAGATGATTCACTGTTTTGCATAGGGGGCTTTTTGCAGGAGGTTGGAATTATCGAACATATTGCCCAGTCTGCAGCGGTAAGTGCGGGCATTGAGTTTGTCGAAAAAGCGGAGGAGGTTCCTGTCGGGTTTATTGGTGCTGTAAGCAAATTCAATGTGGTGAGATTACCCCGGGTGAGAGAAACTCTGCATACTACCACTAAGGTGATTCAGAAATTCATAGATGTTTCATTAATATATTCAGAGGTAAAGGTAGATGAAGATATTGTGGCTACCGGGGAATTAAAGATTTTTTTGCAAAAGAAAAATAGTGATAATCAAATAGATTATGCGTAAGAAAGCGATTTTGGAGAACAGGTTGACATTGGTCCACAGGAATAAAGTAAGGGTTAGATTCAATGAGGTAGATTCAATGAAAATTGTCTGGCATGGGGAGTATGTCAAATATTTCGAAGACGGCAGAGAGTCTTTCGGCAACCATTTTGGTATAGGGTATCTGGATATATACAACTCAGGCTATACTGCGCCTTTGATAGATCTTCACCTGTCGTATAAGCTCCCTTTGGTATATGGCGATACAGCAATAGTCGAAACTAAATATATCTATACCCCTGCAGCAAAGATCCACTTTGAATACAATATCTTCAGAGAATCGGACGGAGAACTTGCAGCATCCGGTTATTCAATACAGGTTTTTCTGGACCCAGAGGGGGTATTGGAATGGAACAACCCGGACTTTTTTCTTAACTGGCAAAGAAAATGGAAGTTGACAGAATAATAAAAAAGAGAGTATATGTAGCCGGAGATGCTATTTACAGCCCTTTAGGTTTTACTACACAGGAGAATCTTGATTCTATCCTGTCGTACAGGTCGGGTATTGAGAAAATTGAAGAAAACTCTCTCTATTACAAATCTTTTTATGGTGCAAAAATTATAAATGATGCCTTTGGTACTGACTTTTCTTTTGAAGCATATAATAATTATACTGTTTTAGAAAAGAGGATAATATATTCAATAAAAGAGGCAATAAGGAGCTCAAACATCTCCGATTTGGAGAAATTCTTAAACGAGACTGTTCTTATTTTATCCACAACCAAAGGTAACATTGATATATTAAAAGATACTGATAAAGAGATAGATGAGGGTGTGTATCTAACTAGTCTGGCAGGCAAAATTGCTCAATATTTGGGAATAAAAGAGACTCCGTTAGTAATATCAAATGCATGTATATCTGGTGTAAATGCAATCATTACCGCATCCAGATTAATCGAAAGAGATGTATGTAAACACGCTGTTGTGGTTGGGGCAGATCTTCTCTCTCGTTTTGTTGTAACCGGATTTCAGGCATTTCACTCAATAAGCTCTAACCGTTGTCTTCCATATGATCTTAACAGAGACGGGCTAAGCTTGGGAGAAGCAGTGGGTGTAATAATTTTAACATCTCAAAGAGAGAAATCAAAAGATCAGAATCCGGTTGTGGTAGAGGGCGGGGCTGTAACAAACGATGCAAACCACCTCTCTGCACCTTCAAGAACCGGGGATGGACTGGGCACTGCAATTCTTGAATCTATGAAAAATGCAGATGTTGTACCGGATGAGATAGACTTTGTGAATGCTCACGGGACAGCAACACTTTACAATGATGAGATGGAGTCTAAAGCTGTTTATTGGGCTAATTTACAAGAGTGCATTGTACAAAGTTCTAAACCTTATTGGGGGCATACACTTGGTGCTTCCGGTGTGATTGAAAGCATTGCATGTTTTTGGCAAATGAAGAATGATACGCTGCTGGCAACCATGGGCTTCAAAGAGCTTGGTGTGCCAATGAAGATTAATGTGTCTGGAGAACACAAATTACAAAAAACGGGAAGATGTGTAAAAACTGCTTCAGGTTTTGGCGGATGTAATGCGGCTGTAGTTTATGCACTTGAGTCTTACTCAAAATCATTAAAAACCATTGAAGAGAGAGGATGGGTCCTTATTGACACTTTTAAACTTAAGGGTGAAAGTGAGTTCTCCTCGATCATCAGAGAGTATAACAGGGAACTGAATAATAAAGACCTTAAGTTTTTCAAGATGGACGATCTTACAAAACTGGGTAGTACAGGTGCATCGTTTTTGTTGAAAAACCATCCTTGGACAGAGAATATTCCTGTTGAAAAGAGGGGGTTGTTTTTAGCAAACTTCAGTTCATCGCTCAACTCCGACATAAAGCATCAACATACAATTGAAAGCCAGGGCGATCAAATGGCAAGTCCCGCTGTATTTGTTTACACCCTTCCGAATATCGTACTTGGTGAGATAAGTATTAAAAACAAATTTCAGGGGGAGAATACATTTTTTATTCTACCAAAAGAGAAAAGAAACAGTGCTGTCGCTTCACTTTTGGATTTTGCAAAGCAGACAAATCTGGAGTTGGTGATTGCCGGATGGTGCGAACATTTTGGTGAAAACTTCGATCTGAATATAGAACTCTATAAACGGGAAAATTATGAATAATGACGTTGTAGTTACCGGTATTGGAGTAGTTTCTGCCTTAGGAATTGGGGTAGATAATCAGGTTTCAAGTCTGAAAGCAGGGAAAAGCGGCATTGGCAAACTCTCTCTTTTTAGCACAAGACACGCACCAATGGTTGGAGAAATTAAATACTCGAATGAACAGATAGTTGAGCTTCTAAAACTACCAAAAGAGAAAATTCACTCGAGGACAACACTTATTGGATTGCTTGCTGCAAAGGAGGCCTTTGATGACTCCGGTTTGAAAATATTAATGGATGGCAACGACAGAGGGATTAGAATAGGCTTAATCTCAGCCACATCTGTTGGGGGGATGGACGTAAGCGAAAATTTCTATAGGATTTACAAAGAGGATAGAAGAAAGGGGAGGTTGAGGTATGTGAAAGAGCATGGTTGTACCTCTACCCAAATTATAGCAGATTATCTGGGTGTGAACGATTTTGTTACAACAATAAGTACTGCTTGTTCTTCTGCCAATAATGCTATTATGCTGGGTGCAAGAATGATAAAATATGGTATGTTGGATGCTGCAGTAGTTGGAGGGACTGATGCCTTGTGTCGATTCACAATAAATGGTTTCTCCTCTCTCGGGATACTTGATAAAGAGCTTTGCAGACCTTTCGATGAAAATAGAGCTGGTCTCAATTTGGGAGAAGGTGCCGGTTACCTCGTTCTGCAGTCATCCAAAACAAAATCAAAAAAAATATATGGAGCAATAAGCGGGTATGCTAATGCTAATGATGCATTTCACCAGACAGCCTCTTCTGCGCACGGAGAAGGCGCCTATCTTGCCATGAAAAAGGCTCTCGATATGAGCGGACTGAGTAATAATGATATAGATTACATTAATGTTCATGGTACAGGAACTCCTAACAACGATGCATCTGAAGGTGCAGCTATGATTAGGATTTTTGGGAAAGAAGTTCCTCCATTCAGCTCTACAAAAGGTTTTACCGGCCACACCTTAGGTGCCGCCGGTGGAGTAGAATCTGTATTCGCAATACTGAGTCTCTATTACGGATACATTTGGCCGAACCTGAATTTCTCTACGCCTATCAGCGGACTTGGTCTGGTACCGGAGACTTCATGCATTAAACGAGATGGAATGAAATCTGTAATTACAAATTCATTTGGTTTTGGAGGAAATTGCACATCATTGATTTTTAGTTCTTTATAGCAATTAATTAAATGTTGGACAAAAGAATATATATAAATAGTTTAGCAGGTATCTCCCCTCCGATGGCTCTCAGAGGTTTTGAAAATGTAGGAGAACCGGATTACAAAGAGTTAATCCCGGATGCCGAGCTGCGCAGGAGAATGAGCCGGATTGTCAGAATGGGGGCAGCCTCCGCTTTGATATGTCTTAAAAAAGCAGATTTTGAGTCTTTGGATGGAATAATTACAGGTACAGGATGGGGGTGCCTTTCCGATACCGAGAAATTTCTTAACTCAATTTTGGACAATAATGAACGGATGCTTAATCCTACCTCTTTTATCCAGAGTACCGCCAATACAATAGGTGCTCAAGTGGCACTATTGATTGAAGAGAAAAATTACAACAATACATTTGCTCATGGAGGAACCTCCTTTGAAGCTTCGATGATAGATGCCATTCTAAAGCTGCAGGAGGAGTCTTGTAAAAATATTCTGGTTGGAGGTTTTGATGAGATTACACCGACAGTAATTCACCTTCTGGGGAGAATGGGTGTTTGGAGAACCTCTACCCCCGGTGAGGGCTCTCACTTTTTTTTATTCAGCTCCATATTAAACGACTCCTCAATCGCAGAAGTTGTATCTGTTAAAACTTTTCCCAAAGGATTTGCAATAAGTTCAGTTGATCAGATTGAAGAGTACCTGGCTCTTTGGGGTATGAAATATAATGAGACAGGCAAGGTATTATGTGGTGTGAACAATATTAATAAATTGCTTGCAGATAGTGAGGTTCCGGTAATCAATTTTAAGGAGCTTTGCGGTGAGTATCCAACTGCCTCTGCTTTTGCCTTATGGATGGCATGCAATACATTTAGAACGGAGCCGGATATTAACAGAATTCTTATTGTAAACAAACACCTAAGGGATCAACTTTCATTAATATTGGTAAAAAGAGCAAATTTATGATCCTCATTGCAGTTGCATTGTTATTGATTCTCTTATCGCTGGTTTTGATCTCATCATTCAAAATTGGATGGAAATTCTATTTGCCTTCTATATGCAAGATTAAGACCGGTTTAAAGGATGTTGTGCTCACTTTTGACGATGGTCCTCATCCCGAATACACTCCAAAATTGCTTGATCTGCTTAAAGAAAAAGGTATACATGCAACCTTTTTTGTTATTGGAGAGAGAGCAAACAGATACCCGGAGATTGTAAAAAGGTTGGCAGAAGATGGGCATAAACTCGGAATTCATTCCTACTATCATAAACCCTCGTTTACCTTGCTTTCTAAAAGAGCAACAATTAAAGATTTGAGCGATTCTAAAACTTTATTGGAGAAGATCACAGGAGATGAAATCTCGCTTTTCCGTCCCCCATACGGGGTGACAAATCCCAACATTGCCGGAGCAGTTAAGTCTCTAAAATTAAAATCAATAGGATGGAGTATCAGAAGCTTCGATACGGTTGGGAAATCTGAGGATAAGGTTGTAGATAAAATCGAAAGATCACTCTCTCCGGGGGCTATAATATTGTTGCACGACCGATTACCCGATTGTGTATCTTTGGTTAGCAAGTTACTGACTGTATTGGATAATAAAGGATATAAAGTAGTCAACTTATGAGAACACTTTTCGTATATATATTGCTGTTTCTGTCGTCAACCGCTATAAACACTTCAAATAGTCTTTTTGGAGAGGAAAGGATGAGACCTCTTACCCAGCAAGAAATTGCAGATTTTGATAAATCTTTAAAAGCGAAGAGTGATGCAACTATCTCGCTGGAATCTGTTTTTATTCAAGAGAAGAATCTGGAGATGCTGAGTAAAAAGATGGTATCAAAGGGTATATTCAGATTTAAAAGAGAAGATAAAATAGCTTTTTTATATGAAGAGCCGCTTAAATATCAAATGATAATCAACGGCAACAGGCTAAAAATTGTAAATAACGGAAAGAGTCAGATTATAGAGCTTAAAAATAATCCTTTGATGAAAGAGATGAAGGGATTGATTGAGGCGTCCTTTTTGGGAAGATTATCAAAAATGGATGCATCTTACAGAATATCATACTTCCAAAAAGACAACAATATTGTTGTGATAATTCTTCCTACAAATAAAAGCGTATCGGATATGATAAAAAAAATAACTGTAACCTTTGATAAGAAAACTCTGGACATTTTACAACTTCAATTGGATGAGGGTGCAAAGAGCAGTACAATATATTATTTTACAGATCCGAAATTAAATACATTAAAGAGCGATGAAAGTTTTAACTTATCTTAGTCTTCTTTCGGTTCTTATCCTCTCTTCCTGTACAACAATAAGAGATAGTGTAATGATCGGTACCTTAGGTAGAAACACCATAGAGAAGGTACCCCATGTTATTGACTCCCTCCCTGAAATTCAGATATTTGAATTGCAGATGAACTTCAAAAACGATGAATTTACCGGGCTGCTGCTTTTGAAAAAATACGAAAATGAGCACTACCGGTTTGTCCTGACATCACATTTTGGAATGACTGTCTTTGATATGGAGCTCAATAAAAGCGATTATGTGGTGCACTATTGCATACAACAATTAAACAAAGAAAGGGCTCTTTATCTGTTAAAAAACGATTTTTCGATGTTATTAAAACCTGATTTTTTCCCGAATATTCGTTATAAATTAGACGACAATACACGGTTAATTGCTCTTGAGAGAAAAGGAAGTATTACAAAAACAGTAATGTATTTTACAGATTACGTGGGGAATTGGCCAAATAAACTAAAGATAGAACATCCTTTTTTAAAACTTTATATTACCCTTACAACTTTACCTGATGCTATTGTCACACCTATATAAAGTTCTTTCAAGCTCTAAAATTGAGGAGGGTAAATACGAATTTATTGTAGAGATAAATCCGGAGGATTCTCTTTTTAAAGGACATTTCCCCGGAAGACCGATATTGCCAGGCGTTTGCACAATCCTGATAGTTAAAGAGTGTATTTGCTCGGTTTTGGGGAAAGATCTCCATTTTATGAACATCGCTCAGTGTAAATTTATTGGAATGGTAGACCCCAATATAGACAATAAGTTGGTTATTACCATTTCAATAAAAACTGAAAATTCAGATGAAACGGTTGTCAACGCTTCGATAAACAACTCTAATAGGGTTGTATTTAAAATAAGGGCAACTTTAACGGAGGCAAGTTATGGTAAATGACCACAATTTGGTTGTGATAATACCCACATACAACAATTGCAATACCATAGAAAATGTTATCTTGAGATGTAAAAGGTATTGCAAGAACATTATTGTTGTCAATGACGGTTCTACCGACGACACACAAACAATTCTGGAAGCAATATCTGATATCCGGTGCATACGATTCCCTAATAATATGGGTAAAGGAGCTGCTTTAAAAGCAGGATTCAGATTGGCAATTGAGACCGGCTTCCACTACGCTCTTACTATTGATTCAGATGGTCAGCACTTTCCGGAAGAGATCCCCCAATTTATTGAAGCTTCAATAAAAGAGCCGGATACATTATGGGTAGGTTCCAGAAATCTTTCTGCAGAGAACATGCCGGAAAAGAGCAGTTTTGCCAATAAGTTTTCAAACTTCTGGTTCAAGGCTGAGACAGGAATCTCCCTTTCCGATACTCAATCGGGATATAGACTTTATCCATTAAAGTCATTTTTCCAGATGAGATACCTCTCCGGAAGGTATGAGTTTGAACTGGAGATTTTGGTAAGGGCTGCCTGGAAGGGGGTGTCCGTAAAGAATTTGCAGATTAAAGTATTTTACCCTCCAAAAAGCGAAAGAGTCTCTCACTTCCGGCCATTCAGAGATTTCGCAAGAATCAGTCTGCTTAATACCCTGTTTGTTTTTTGTGCACTACTTTGGTACTGGCCTTTTCGTTTTGTTAAATGGTTTACCAAAGAGAATATTAAAAACTTTGTTCATGACAATATTACTCACTCAAAAGAGAGCAACCTTAAAATTGCCAATGCAATAGGTCTCGGATTCTTTTTTGGAATTGTACCGTTATGGGGATATCAGATGGTTACAGCCGTAATTGCCGCCCATTTCTTAAAGTTGAACAAGTTATTGGTGTTGGCTGCTTCAAACATCAGCATTCCACCTATGATCCCTTTTATCTTATATGGCAGCTTTGCAACCGGGGCATATGTTCTTGATATTCCTGTAAACATAATTCATGCAGACCTTACATTATCATCGATAGCAGATAGTTTAAAACAATATTTAGTTGGCAGCATTATATTTGCCATTATTTGCGGATTAGCCGGGTCACTTATCAGTTATATCATACTCTTTTTTTTTAGAAAACCTTTAAGATGAGCAGAATTTTTATAGCAATATACCACCTGCTGTCACGATTCAGATGGTTTGTCTTTGCAGCATTGATTTTTATTACTGCATTGCTAATCTATGCATCATTCCAAATAAAATTTGAAGAGGATTTTACAAAATTTTTTCCAAAAAAGAGTGCTTCGGCGGAGAGTGCAAAACTTTTCTCTAAGATCAAGATTAAAGATAAGATTATTATTCTCTTTAAAAGCAGGGATAGTTTAAACATTGCTCCTCCTGAAAAACTTATTTCTGCAGCTGAATCTTTCGAAAGCGACATAATGGGCAGGGTGGGGGAATCTCATATAAAGGAGAGCCGCCTTAAAGTTGATGCTTCTGAAAGAGAGACAATGATGGATTTTATCTATCTGAACCTCCCGCTTTTTTTAACTCCTCAGGATTACATTAGATTTGACTCTTTAACTTCTGAACCTGCTATTGATGAAAGCTTAAAAAGAGCGCTTACTTCGTTGTTGTCGCCTGCGGGTTATACCCTTTCCGCTTACTTTAAGGAAGACCCCCTTGGTTTAGGCACCCCAGTTATCGCCTCCTTACAGGAACTTCAGTCGGGTATGGAGTATAACTTGGTGAATGATCATATCTTCTCTCCGGACAATTCAACACTTCTCTATATAGTTACTCCAAAAAACGGTAGTAGCAATACCTCCGTGAATGATAAACTTATATCTTCAATTGAGTCGGCGAAAGAGAGAGTGGAAAATAATTTTCCTGAAATTGAGGTTATGTTTATGGGAGGACCGACTGTAGGGGTATTTAATGCCAGACAGATAAAGTCAGATACATACATAACACTCACTATAGCATTGATAGTTATAGCTCTTTTGTTGTATTTGGCATTCAGAAAAATCTCTTCAATTATCCTTCTTCTATTACCTGCATTTTTTGGGGCGTTCTTCGCACTAGCTATTATCTCGCTCGATAAAAACGGGATTTCGGCAATTGCCGTGGGAGCAGGAGCCACTGTGCTGGGAATAGCCTTGAGTTACTCGATACACATATTGAGTCACTTGAAACATGTGAAATCAATTGAACAACTGATAGATGAAGTTGCATATCCTCTTACAGTGGGAAGCTTTACTACAGTTATAGCATTTCTGGGCCTGCTTTTCACCCAATCATCATTATTACAGGATTTCGGACTCTTTTCTGCACTAACTCTTATAGGTACAACTCTCTTTTCACTTATTTTTTTGCCACTCCTTCTAAAAGTGGAGGAGAATGAAAGACCTAACAGGGTAATTAACTGGATAGAAAAATTCAACGCTACTCGCTTTGAAAAAAAGAGATGGCTGGTTTCCCTTATTGTTTTGCTGTTCATTGTCGGTCTCATTTTCTCACCAAGGGTCACATTTCAAAGTGATATGATGAAGTTGAATTATGAGCCTGAAAGCATCAAAATTGCAGAGCAGACTTTTTATAATCAATTTAAATCTAATGAATCGGGAGTACTGCTTCTCTCTGTGGGAAAGACCTTAAACGATGCAATAAAAACTTATGGAAGGTGTGATTCTACTCTGGAAAAGCTTAAAAAGAGTGGTGTAAATATAGGTAAAACTTCCATAAGTAATCTCCTGGTGACTGAGGGTGAGCAATCAACAAGATTAAAAAGATGGCGGGAGTATTGGAGTACGGGTAAAAGAGAGAGGGTTATAAATATTCTTTATGAAAAATCAAAAAACTATGGTTTTGCTCCCAATGCATTTATTGAATTCGAAAATATTTTAAACAGGGATTTTTCAACCATTAATTATGGAGATGACATTTCAGTTTTACCAAAAGTCCTGCAGGAGTGGATGGAGGTGTCAGGCTCTTCAAATCTTCTCATTACTCAACTGTTTGTTAATGAAAAGGACAAATCAAAGGTGTATGAAGAGATTTCAAAAACAGATGATATAGTGGTCATAGACAGGGTCCATTTTGCCGGAATTTGGGCTACAGCAATTAAGGATGACTTCTATTTTATCTTGGCCCTATGTTCAATTTTAGTATTTGTTACCTTTTTGTTCTCTTATGGACGGTTGGAGCTTGCCATATTGGCTTTTATTCCAATGATGGTGAGCTGGATAATTATACTTGGGCTAATGGCTCTGTTCAAAATTCCTTTTAATATTGTGAACATTTTGCTTTCGACCTTCATCTTTGGTTTAGGGGACGATTTCAGCATATTTGTTCTGGACGGACTGCAGAACGAGTTTGCCCGAAAAAAGATGATTCTGTCATCACATAAAAGTGCGATATTCTTCTCTACATCTACTGTGATAATAGGGATGGGAGCACTTATGTTTGCAAAGCATCCGGCACTTCAGTCCATTTCTCTTATCTCTGTTTTGGGAATGGTTGCTGTATGGGGAGTTGCATATACTATCCAACCGATTATCTTTAGATTTTTTATAAGCTCTCCGGCTGAGAGAGGGCTCCCTCCGTATACAATCTCCGGAATTCTCTTAATGCTTCTGACCTTTTCTGCATTTATCACGGGATGCATTCTGATGGCAATATACATATCCATCGCTGTTGTTTTACCTATACCCGGGAAAATTAAAAGAGATATACTTCATAAGATTATTAAAAAATTGGCCTTCCTGCCGGTAAGATTGTCACCTACAGTTAAAATATTTCGCGAAAACCCACACATGGAAAATTTTAATAAACCGGCTGTGATTATTGCCAATCACCAGTCCTTTATTGATATTTTGATGTTGCTTTCACTATCGCCAAAGATAATTATGATGACCAACCGTTGGGTTTGGAAATCACCTTTCTTTGGACATATTGTGAGGTATGCGGACTTTTTATACAATAAGGATGGCATTGAACACCTTGTAGATGAGGTAAAAAAGAGGGTTGCCAATGGCTATTCTGTTCTGATCTTTCCGGAGGGAACAAGATCTGCAGATCTCTCCATTCACAAGTTCCATAAAGGTGCATTCCTATTGGCACAGGAGCTCTCTTTGGATATATTACCGATTCTCATTTACGGAAATGGAAATCTGGTCTCTAAACGACAGCCCTTCTATGTAAAACATGGGGTAATAGGATATAGTGTTTTACCAAGAATTTCTCCCGATAACCAAAAATTTGGGAATGATTATAGGGAGAGAAGTAAGCAGGTTGCAAAATATTTTAGAGGAGAATATCAACTGCTCAGAAACAGATATGACACTCCCGAAAATCATTTCTTTTACTACTCAGTAATGGCAAATTACATCTATAAGGGACCTGTACTGGAGTGGTATATGAGAATTAAAATGAAGATGGAGAGGAGCTATAAGCATTTTCATGATTTGATACCGTTAAAGGCTACAGTTACAGATATAGGCTGCGGTTATGGCCCCTTATGCTATATGCTTGGATTACTGTCGGAAAAAAGAGTTATATTGGGTATCGATTACGATAAGGAAAAAATTGAGATAGCCCAAAACGGTTATTCAAGTAATGCCCGGATCACCTTTAAGTATGCGAATGCCGTTGATTGCGAAATTCCAAAAAGTGATGTTTTTATTTTGAATGACATGCTACATTATTTACCGATAAGTGATCAGGAGAAGTTGCTTTTTAAGTGTGTTTCAAACTTGGAAGAGGGGGGGATGATTATCGCAAGGGATGGTGACAGCGGGAAGAGGGATGCCCACAGAATAACCAGACTATCCGAGTGGTTCTCAATAAATTTAATTGGATTTAACAAGGCTGCTCAGTCACCATGCTTTACAAACCGGACTCAGTTTGAAATTTGGGCAGAAAAAATGGGGTGTTCTTTACAAGTTGAAAGAAACGACAAGATTACTTCAAACACTATATATATCTTTAAAAAAAGAGATCTGTGAATAAGTTCGATGTTACAATAATCGGCAGTGGCCTTGGAGGTCTGGAGTGTGCCCAGGTATTATCCAAAGAGGGACTGAACGTTTGTGTAGTAGAGAAGAACAGACAATTTGGAGGGCTTTTCCAATCCTTTGTTCGCAAAGGTCATACAATCGACAGCTCTGTCCATTATGTGGGAAGTATGGATCAGGGTCAAATTTTGCACCACTACTTCTCCTATTTCGGGATCATGAAGTCTCTGAAAGTAGAACGATTGGACGAGAGGGGATATGATCACGTTCACATAAACGGAGAACACTACAGTTTTGCTATGGGATATGATAATTTTGTTGAATCGCTCAGCAGACAGTTTCCAAAGGAGCACGACTCAATAAGAAGATATACTGAGTCTATAAAAAGAGTGGGAGATTTATCCTCGGTGGAAGTAATGAAAACGGGAATTTTTTCAAAGGACGGTATGGAGTATTTTACACAATCCGCAAAGGACGAAATTGAAAAACTCACCGGAGATAAAAAACTTCAAAATGTCCTTTGGGGAACATCACTCCTTTATGCAGGAGATGAAGAGGTAACCCCATTTTATCTTCATGCTGTAACAAATAATTCAAATATTCAGGGAGCATATCGTTTTAAAGGCGGGGCTAATCAGGTAACCGATGCATTAGCCGATGAAATCAGAAAAAATGGAGGTACATTGATTAATCGTTCCGAAGTAAAGAGAATTGTAGTAGAAAACGATACATTAAAAGGGATAATGACCGCAGACGACCAAATGATAGAGTCAAAATTTGTGATCTCAAATATCTCTCCCTCGAATACTTTAATGCTTATAGATAAAAACAACCTGATAAAACCTGCACACTCTGCAAGGATCAACTCCAATAAGAATACCTATGGAATGTTTTGCCTCTATTTGATAATGAAACCGGGGGGCTTCGGGTATTTAAAAGAAAATCATTATATTAAAGGTAATTCCGGAAGTATCAATTATGCACTCGTCTCAATGCAGCCACCTGTACATAACAGCGAGCATGCAGAGGTTGTCACCATTATTACTCCTATGGATTTTAGCGAGTTGGAGAGGTGGGCAGAAACTACAGCAGAGAAAAGGGGGGGGGAATATTCCAATTTTAAGGAGAGCAAGACAGAGGAGTTATTGAATTTCGTTTCGGACTGCTTCCCTAAGTTGAAAGAGTCTATTGAGCATAAATATACTGCAACTCCTTTGACCTTTAGGGATTTTACAGCCAATCCGGAAGGGAGTGCATACGGGATAAAAAAAAATTACCAGAATCCATATACTACACTTCTCTCACCTAGAACAAGAATCCCAAATCTGTTGTTGACAGGTCAAAATCTAAATGTCCACGGAGTTCTGGGGGTTACAAGAACCTCTATGCTCACCTGTTCAGAAATTGTGGGAGGTGATTATCTGGCAAAAAAAATAGGAAATTTATGATCAGGTTTTTGTTAAAAACATTAAAGTACACGGTAATTACTCTTCTATCATTGATGATCCTTCTGCTAATCTGCGGAGTTTTTCTCTATTTTTCGGCTGACAGAAGCATACCACAGGTTAATATCCCGGAGACTATTCCCCCAGTTAAGGTTTATAATGGGTTTACGCAGTATGATTCATCTGTGCTGAGGTTAAACAGGCCGGGGCTATGGGAGTTGCATTTAAAGGGAGATGCCGGTGAAAGAGGTTTGGCTTTCGGACAATTATGCAAAAATCTAATGTACGAGCAGGAGAAAGCTTTTGTAGATCAGATCAGGAAATTGGTGCCATCCAAAAACTATCTCAATTTTTTAAAATATCTTACAATAATCTATAATAGAAACATTGAAAAGAATATTCCGGAAGAATACAGAAAGGAGATATATGCCATTTCATTAGCTTGCAGTCCCGAATTCGATTTCATAGGAAGTGCATACTACAGACATTTGAATTATCACGCAGCTCACGATCTCGGACATGTCATGCAAGAGTATATGCTGGTAGGATGCTCCTCTTTTGGAGTTTGGGGGAGTTTAACAGCAGATAGTTCTCTCATTATCGGCAGAAATTTTGACTTTTATGTAGGCGAAGATTTTGCCAAAAACAAAATTGTAACATTCTTCTACCCCGACAAGGGCTATAAATTCGCATCAATAGGTTGGGCTGGTATGATTGGCGTAGTGTCAGGAATGAATGAGACAGGGTTGACCGTAACCATAAATGCAGCCAAGTCTGCTCTACCCACCTCTTCGAAGACCCCTATATCCATTATTGCCAGAGAGATTCTTCAATACTCTTCCAATATTGAAGAGGCATTTAAAATTGCGCAGGGATTGAATGCGTTTGTATCTGAGTCAATTTTGATCGGGTCTGCCAATGATGGAGTGGCCGCGATAATTGAAAAAACTCCGGAAAACACCATTCTTTATAAAGTTGACGGGGATGAGATAATATCTACCAACCATTTTCAATCTCAGGAGTTTTTAAATAATAAGAAAAACAGAGGCATAATAAAAAATTTGAACGGGGGGCATAGTATCTATAGGTTTAATCGTCTGAAAGAGCTTATTAAAGAAAAGAGTCCGATAACTCCAAATAATGCTGCAGAAATATTGCGGGACCCGTATGGAATTGGAGACAAATCAATTGGTTGGACAAATGAAAAATCAATTAATCAGTTTATCTCACACCATGCTGTTATTTTTGAACCCAAAAAAAGATTGATGTGGATCAGCACAGATCCTTGGCAGCTTGGTGAGATGGTGGCCTATAACTTAGACTCTGTATTTAATAAAAAAACCTTTTCTAAAAACTCAAATATTGAATCTCTCACAATTTCCAAAGATAGCTCTATGATAAATGGAGTTTACGAAAATGTAATAAAGTTTAAAGAGTTGGTTTTGGTTATCAATGATGCTGCTAAAAATAAGAAATCTTTGCCAGACAGTCGGTTAGAGTTGTTGCTAAAATATAATCCCGACTATTTTTATACCTATCAGCTTTTGGGAGACTACTATGAGTCTGCAAGTCTTTATAACAAGGCAATTGAGATGTATGAAGAGTCTTTAAAAAGAGAAATTTCTTCAAATGAGGTAAAAGATGAAATATTAGAAAAATTAAATAAATTGAAAAAACTATGAAGAGAGATCCAAATATTCAATTTAAAGGCAGGGATGAGATAAGGATATTCCAGGAGGAGGCTCTGAGAGATACGCTTTTATATCTTAACAATAACTCACCCTATTACAAAAGAGTATTTAAAGAGCAGAAAATTGATGTGAATAATATCAAAACATTGGAAGATCTTAAAAGGATGTCAACGACTTGTAAAACAGATGTTCAGAAATTCAACAATGAATTTCTTTGCGTTCCTAAAAACAGGGTCGTTGATTATGTCACAACATCCGGTACTCTTGGAGAGCCTGTTACGTTTATGCTCACGGAAAATGATCTTGACAGATTGGCCTATAACGATTCCCTCTCATTTTCAATTGCAGGTTGCACTTCAGATGATGTGATCCAACTAATGACAACTATAGACAGAAGATTCATGGCTGGTATGGCATATTTTTTGGGTGCCAGAAAATTGGGGGCAGGAATAATAAGAGTGGGAAACGGCATCCCGGAGCTTCAGTGGAGTTCAATTTTACATGAACGACCAAGTACTTGTATTGTAGTACCATCATTTCTGATCAAACTGGCAGAATTTGCGGAACAACAAGGGATTGACTACAGAAATACATCCCTTAAAAGAGCAGTTTGCATTGGAGAACCGTTAAGAAATATGGACCTTTCAGACAGCACTCTTACAGAGAAAATTTTGCAAAAATGGCCGGATCTCTCCTTACACTCCACCTATGCTTCAACTGAGATGCAGAGCTCGTTTACTGAGTGTGAATATCTTTGCGGAGTTCACCATCAGCCGGATTTAATAATTGTTGAATTGCTGGATGAGAACGATAATGCTGTCTTACCGGGAGAAGTTGGGGAATTGGTAATAACGACATTAGGAATAGAGGGTATGCCTCTGTTAAGGTTTAAAACAGGGGACCTGTGTCATTCTATAGATGAACCATGCAGATGTGGAAGAAATAGTATGAGATTGAGTCCTATTGTAGGAAGAAAGGGACAAATGATAAAGTATAAAGGAACTACACTCTATCCAAGTGCATTGTACGATATTCTGGATAATATAAATGGAGTAGTTAATTATCAAGTTCAGGTCTATACCAATGCATTAGGAACAGATGGAATTGTGATTAAAATCGGCACGACAACTCCTACAGAATCATTTGAAAAGATGATAAAAGATCTCTTTCGGGCAAAAATAAGAGTTGCTCCCGAAATTTCGTTTGAACCGATAGAGCTTCTCTCAAAATCTGTATTGCCGCCAACGAGTAGAAAGGCTATCAAATTTTTAGATGTTAGAGAACTGCTTTAGTCCTTATACCAACAAAAACATTATATTTGTAAACAAATATAGACACTATTACTGTGAGGAACGCCTTTTTCATAATATTTATATTGATATTCAATACATTAAATGTTGTTACATTTAGAAATAACGTTAATGAAAGTATTATAGAAAACAGAGCTGAGGATATGTTTTTTTCTAAACTTTCCAGGCAATCCAGCGATATTTTCTCAATTACAAGCCATTTTACCCAGACTAAATATTTAAAACTGATTGATAATAAGCTGGTTTCCGAAGGGACATTCTACTATCAGAAAAGCGGAAAAATAAGATTTGATTATACTCAACCAAAAAAGATGAGTATCATTATGATGCCAGAAAAGCTTCAGATAATTGCATCGGAAAGGAAGACAACTTACGATCTTACAACTCAAAAGCCATTGGCAGAACTGGCAGCCGTTATGGAGGCCTGTATCAGTGGGAAGATTAAAGAGTTACCTAAAGGTTATAAGGCAGAGTACCAAATGGAAAGGAATGCCCATGTGATTAGAATTACTCAATTGAATAAAAGTGCGAAAAATCCATACTCTCTTATTGAACTTCAACTGAACCTTAATAATTATTCTCTTGAACAGTTGACTCTCTACGAAAAATCAGAAGATTATACTATTTATAATTTTACAAATATTTCTGTTAATCAAAATCTGAAAGCATCATTATTTATGATTTAATTGAAAGATTATGTCTAAGTCTTATAAAATTGCAGTTTTTTACTATACACAGACTCAACAACTCTTCCATATTCTTAAAAGTCTGTTAACACCCTTGGAAAATAATGGATGCATAGTGAAATATAAACCGGTGGAACCGGTTGTGCCATTCGATTTTCCTTGGACTTCAGATAACTTTTATCAAGCTTTTCCAGAAAGCAGACAAGAGATCCCTTTCAAAAACCGAGAGATCGATTTTTCTGACATTGCCGATGCAGATTTAGTAGTATTGGGATATCAGCCTTGGTTTCTGTCTCTCTCAATACCAATTTCTTCTTTTCTGCAGGAACCCTCTACTCAAAGCTATTTAAACGGAAAATCGGTTGTCACTGTTGTAGGATCCCGGAACATGTGGATATCTTCACATGACAGTATTAATCGATTTTTTATAAAATCAAATTGTAATTGGGTAGCCAATATTGTGTTAGAAGACAGGCACAACAACTTGGTTAGTGTTCTTACAATATTTAGATGGTTGATTGATAACAAGAAAGAGGCTTCCCGTTATTTACCGGAGGCCGGAGTATCACAAACAGATATTGATTCTGTAGCCGGTTTAGCATCAGAAATATATTATTCTTTGGAAAACAAAGATTATAAGACACTCCAAAGCAGAATTGCAGACAGGGGAGGAGTGGCATTTCACAACAACCTTTATTTGATCGAGAGAGTCGGCCATAAAATGTTTGGTATCTGGTCAAAATGGATACTTAAAAAGGGTTCGTACCAATCTCCTGAGAGAAAATTCAGACTTATATTATTTAAATATTATTTAATGACTGTAATATTTATTGTTTCTCCGCTTGGCACGTTTTTTTTCAACTTAACATACCCATTCAGAAAGGCCTCCCTGGAGAAGACAAAGAAAAAATATGTATATTTACGCAACTAACCAAAAACTTACTCATGCACCCTGTATATATTACTAAAACCTCTACATTCCTTCCAAACAATCCGGTTGAAAATAAAGATATTGAGAATTATTTGGGGATGATTGGGGGAAATCCATCAAGAGCCAAAGATCTGATATTAAGAAACAACGGAATCACTTCCAGATACTATGCACTTGACAGGGAAAAAAGAGTCACTCATACTTCATATGAAATGGCAGTAAAAGCTATAGAAAAGCTTTATGACAAAGATTTCACTGTAGATGATGTTGAGCTTCTTTCAGTAGGTACCGCTTCTCAAGAGATGATTATGCCATCTCATGGAGTTCAGATTCACGGAGAGATGGGTGGAAGCAAGAGTACAGAGGTCGTTTCATTTGCAGGATCTTGTTGCAGCGGAATGCATGCATTGAAATATGGATATATGGCAGTAGCTTTGGGAGATAAGCAAAATGCA
>Ga0209638_1000417_pt1 | contig 27812 bp, 29 predicted proteins | sample BarGraNGADG00211_FD_184490 | JGI IMG/M metagenome (GOLD analysis project Ga0209638, IMG submission 184490) | Arctic peat soil microbial communities from Barrow, Alaska - Barrow Graham LP Ref core NGADG0002-211 (SPAdes) (version 2) | ecosystem: Environmental > Terrestrial > Soil > Wetlands > Peat...
CCCAACTTATCAATGATCCAACCAAATGACAGTTCGGTCCAGGGAACCACCCGCAGCCAGCCGGGGACATAGATGACACGGCGCGGGTGCAGCATCAACTTCCAAATGCGCCAGGCAACATAATCGGCCGTCACGCCCACATGCCCGGTGGGGAGGTGGCCTCCATTTGCCTGTGAGAGGGCGGCTTCCCCAAATTCCGTCCGTACCGGCCCAGCCCGCACCACGCTTACGTGAACGTGAGTCCCGGTCAATTCGCGGTAGAGGGCAGTGGTGAAATTATCAAGGAATGATTTGGTCGCACCGTAAATGGCTACCCCCTGGCTGGGGAGGCTGCCAGAGATCGAGCCGACATTAATGATATGGCCGGTGTTGCGGCGGCGCATGGTCCGCAGGAAATCAAGGGTCAACTGCACAACCGCTTCCACGTTGACCTGCAGGATCTGCCAGGCTGTCTTCCAGGGCATATCCACGCCATAGCCATACCAGCCCACGCCAGCATTGTTGACCAGGAGATCGATATCACCATGGAGGCTGGTCACTTCCCGGAATAGATTTGACCGGTCCGTCTCCAAGGTCAGGTCGGCGGGAAGCGGATATGCCCGCCCCCCTGCCTGGCGAATCTCCACAGCCAATTTCTCCAACCGGTCGAGGCGACGAGCAACCAGAACCACCTGCATGCCCTCACTTGCCAGGCGCCTTGAGGTGGCTGCACCGATCCCCGATGAGGCACCAGTAACCACCGCAATCTTATCTTTCCAAAGTCCGTTATTATCCATCCAGATCAAGCCCCGCCGTGAACCCTACGATTCTCGAAAAACCACCGGACAGTATCGGTAATCGTCTCAATAGCCGGGCGCGAGTGGAAACCCAATTCCCGGACGGCTTTGGCATGGCTGATATTCGAGTTGCTTTGCAGCACTTCAAGCGAATAAGGCGTGAAGCGGGGTTTTGCCCTGGTCTTTTGGTAATACCAAGGCGTGAACCTGGCAGCAAACTCGGCCAACGAAAATGGGACCCGGACGCTGGCAAAAGCCTTGCCGGTTACTTCGCGAACAGTCTCCAGCAAATAGCGCACGGAGATCCGGTTGCCCCCCAGAATATAACTTTCACCCCTGCGCCCACGAGATTGAGCAGAGATCATGCCATCGGCCACATCGCGCACATCCACGAAATCGTAAGCCCCTTCCACAAAGAACATCGTGCGGGCTTCGGAAGCGCTGCGGATGACCTCGCCCAGTTCAGAACCGCGGAAATCGTAAGGCCCGATGACGCCAGTGGGACAGACAATGACCGCGTCCAGACCCTCGTTCACCGCGTTTTGAACCGCAAGGCTGGCGGCAGCCTTCGAACGGTCGTACTCGCCATAAGGGTTGTCCTGATCGAACCCAAGGGATTCGTCCATGGCAACTCCCTTGGGTGCGCGTGCAATGGCATGGATGGAACTTGTGTAAACCAAGCGGCGGACCCGGGCGCGGCGGGCAGCTTCGACCACGTTATGTGTCCCTTCAACATTAACCTTCCATACAAACGGGTTTTTCCCCGGCATGATGGAAATGATCCCCGCCAAATGATAGACTGAATCCACGCCACGCATGGCGGTCTCGAGGGAGCCGGCATCGAGGACATCCCCTTCGACCTGTTCGATCTCCAAATTATTTATGGGCGTGGTGTCTTCGTCGCGCCAGATGAGAGCGCGAACTTTTTCACCCTGCTCGAGCAATTTACGGATGAGAACATTGCCAATGTGACCGGTTGCACCAGTTACCAAAATCATAGAACCCTCCGTCCTTATTTTGCCAAGCCATTCATCAGGATCTGCATACTTTCACGGGCTGTCTTTTCCCAGTCTGCGCCGCGTGGATCGAGCACACCCTGCAAAACCAGACCCACCGCCAGAGAAACGATGACCTGGGCAGCCACCTGTGGGTCGGTGGGTTTTATTGAACCTTCAGCGATCCCATCTTCAACAAGCCTGGCGAAAACTTCCTGATAATGGCGATAGGGAGCGATCACCGCCTTCCAGACCTTCTCGTCGCGGCTGGCTTGTAACCAGAATTCCAGGAACATCGGTAAACGGTCTTCAGCAGCGGCGAAAACCCCTGGCAAAAGGTTGGTCATATGCACAAGCGTTTCAGGGACTGTATCCTTGCGGGCGGCTCCCATGCCAATATCGATCATTGCCAACCAGCCCTGCATCAAAGCCAGGAAAATGGCCTGCTTGGTGGGATAGTGGTAATAAAACGCGCCCTTGCTTACCCCCGCCTCAGCGCAGATGTCACCCACACTGGCGGCATCATAACCGGAGATTGCAAACCGGCGCACTGCAGCATCCAGAATGCGGGTACGCGTCTCTTCACTACGTTGTTGTGGCATTAATGCTCCTTATTAATAAACATACCGACCAGTCGGTATGTTTATATTATACTGTTAAGTGCTGAATGTCAATGTGGGAGAAATTAGAATCTGTTTACAAAATTTAACGAGTCGGAATCACAATCAAATATCCCCAATACCAAGCAAAATCCGAAAAACTTTTTGATATTCTCAGGACGAAATAATCCCGATAAGTGGCGAAATTGGGTTGTGAATTAAATCCACGAAATGAAAACTCCGCAACAAGGTAAACTATAGGTATGAATGCTCCCGGCTCCAAAATCCGGATTATTCTCCAAGACCGCAACAAATTAATTGTGACCGCCCTGCTGGTCATCATCCTGGGGATTGGGATTTTTCTGCGGTTCCACCAACTCGGCGCTTCCGGAGATGGCAATTTGTATTATGCTGCGACCGTCAAGAGTATGCTATTATCCTGGCATAATTTTTTCTTCGCCGCCTTCGAGCCAGGAGGTTCCCTGGCGGTGGACAAGCCTCCGCTTGGATTTTGGGTGCAGGCGATCTCGGCGTTTTTCCTGGGAGTAAACGGATTTGCCCTGGCACTTCCAAACGCCATTGCTGGGGTGTTGTCCATTTTTATGGTCTATAAGATCGTCCGCCGGCCCTTCGGACCCTGGGCGGCGCTCCTGGCAGCAGCAGTCATGGCGGTCATGCCGGTGGCAATCTCCGCCGAGCGCAACAACACCATCGATGGGCTGCTGGTGTTTGTGCTGTTATTGACAACATGGACATTCCTCCAATCGGTACATACTGGAAAACTGACCTGGCTATTGCTGGGGGCGTTCATCGTTGGCCTGGGCTTCAATATAAAAATGCTGCAAGCCATCCTACCGTTACCAGCATTCTATGCAATCTATTTCTTCGGTTCAAAACAAAAATTCTGGGAAAAGATATTCGATCTTGCAAGGGCAACCATGATCCTGGTGGTGGTTTCGTTCTCCTGGGCAGTAGCCGTTGACCTGGTGCCCGTCAGCGAGCGCCCTTACGTGGATAGTACAGCACACAATACAGTCATGGAACTCATTTTCGGACACAACGGCATCGAACGCCTGCTCACCCTCCGTCAAAGCATTGGGCTGGACAGCGGGATCATCCGGTCATTACCTAAAAATCCTCCCCCATCCGACGAGCCCAACCAACAACCTCCGGCGAGTCCCAATGGACAACCCCCACAGCAAGGGTACCCGGCTTACGGAGAACCTCCTGTGCCTCCCGGTGGGAAATATTTCCCGGGAGGTTCGATGGGAATCGGAGGGCAACAAGAGGGTAAATCGGGGAGCATGGATTTCGGTACTGCCGGAACATTGCGCCTATTCACCGCCCCCCTGGTGGGAGAGGCCTCCTGGCTTCTGCCGTTCGCCCTGGCGGGGTTGATCGTCCAGGTTGCAGTGCTTTGGAAGAGACCATTTAACGAAAAGCATATTTCGTTGATCTTATGGATAACCTGGCTGCTACCGGAAGCCATTTATTTCACTTACAGCCAGGGTTTAATGCATGCCTATTACCTGATCATGATGGGACCGCCAGTTGCCGGGCTGACTGCCATGACCGGCTGGGCATTATGGGAAATTGTGCGCAATCGCAGGATGGTCGGATTGATCCTGGCCTTCCTGCTGGCTGGCGGGACGGTCCTCTTCCAGACCCTGGAACTGAGTGGAACAACAAACGCAGCTCCCTGGGCAATAGGCATTGCTGTTGCTCTCCTTCTTGCGGGATTGGCGTTCGGGGTGATCGGCAAATTCCAAGCGCGATTCGCGACGGGCGGGTTTATTCTGTTGATGATCGCCATGCTATTTGCACCTGGGCTGTGGTCGGCGCAGACCACCTTCAATACATCCCCCAATACCACCCTGCCATATGCAGGCCCCGCGACGCAAGACGGGCCGGAAATGCCAGGCGCCCAGCCAGACGGAGGCAATGTCACGGAGAACCAATCCCTCTTAGAATACCTGGTCGCCAACACCAAGCCAGGCAGCTACCTGCTGGCGACGGACAGAGCCCAGGACTCTGCCGCTTACATCCTGGACACCGGTCGTCCCGTTTTAACATTTGGTGGATTCCTGGGGGAGTACCAGGAAGTCACCGTGGATCAGGTATCAGCACTCGTCCACAACGGACAACTACGGTTCATCCTCAGCTCGGCTGCACAGCAATACCAGGACATCTTTCAATGGGTCTCTCAGAATTGCTCGTCGATCAATGTTAAAGGGCTCAGCGCCACTCCAGGTCCGGCGACCGGAATCCCCGGTTATTTCCAGCAAACCACCTCCCTGTATGATTGCGGAGGTTGAGCCAGGAATGGACTATGGTTGGATATCCATGGTGGAAGGATCGTCCAGTCAAATTTCGTGAGGTATCCTGGTAAATTGGTTGTTGCGGGCGGGGCACGATATTTTTTTTGGAAATTTGGATGTCCGGTCCAAAAAAATAAGCGTAAAATAGGGGAGAATGTGAAACAGCTCTCAGCCAGGAGTTGAGCATGGGCAAGGAAGTGGCGGTTTTAACTGACAGCACAGCAAGCATCCCCGAACTGGTATTAAAAGAATTGAAAATTCGCACCGTGGCTTACTATATTCACCGCGGGCAGGAAGTGCTGCGCGACCTGGTGACCATCCAGCGCGAAGAATTCCTAAACTGGCTGATCACCGCCAGGGTTTTGCCAACAACAGCGAGCCCAGGTCCCGGTGATTATTTCGAGGCGTACGAATCACTGGTGGAAGAGGGTCATGATGAGATCGCCAGCATCCACATGACCTCAAAAGGCAGCGGAGCCTTCCAGGCTGCTTTGGTAGCCCAATCCATGATGAGAGAGAAAGACCCGGACGTGCATGTCGAGGTGATCGATACCCGTAATGTGGCACTTTGCCAGGGATGGATGGCAATCGAGGCTGCACGGGCTGCATTGGCAGGGATGGGGTTGGACGAGGTCGTTTCGATCGTCAGGCAGATGGTGCCGGTGACGCATATGATCCAAACCGCCGATACGCTCAAATATCTTTACATGGGCGGGCGGATCGGCAAAGCCACCAACCTGATGGGCAGCCTGCTCAACATCAAGCCGCTGATCGGCATGGCGGATGGGGAAATTGTGCCGCTAGGTGTAGCACGCGGGAGAGGGCGGGCTTACCAAGCCATCGCTGACAAGGTAGAGGAAACCCTGGGAAAAAGCAAGGCACGGATCGCATACATGCACGCCGGGGCTAAACAGGAAGTGGAAAAACTCAGACAGCTCGTGGAAAGCAAAGTTGAGGTGGTTGAGTCCTTTGTGGGGGAACTCTCCCCTGCCCTGGCAGTCCACAGCGGGCCGGGGACTGCGGGGCTGTGCTTCTTTCCGGCAGAGATGTAATCCATTTAGAAATTGAGTAAATAAAAGCGGAGCCTTTCGGCTCCGCTTTTATTATTTTATGTGTCTTGTTTATTTGAATGAAAAGTTGGCTGTTTGAACAGTACCATCAACCAATTTAATGATCAATTGGCGGCAGGTACCTGCCCAGGCTTTATCCGTCTTCCAGACGTAATTGTACTGACCACCACTGTAGGACATGCTACTCCCACCGGGATTGAAAGTCGGTACAGGGGTACCCATAGGTACGTTTGTTGCGCAATTAATTTGCACTGACTTCGGATACCCGGCAACAAAAATATCCATGCCCTTGTCACCACCCAAGCTGAACTTTACCGAGACTGCGCTGCCAGCTTTTGAAGAATTGGCTGCAGGCGGATTGATGATGGGAGGGAAGAACCCGGAAAAGTTGATATCGAAAAATGGCGACATTAGGATCATGGTTACTGGTGCCACGGGCCACATCATCAGGATAGTCTGCCGGGAAGTCGCTGTTGACGTGCGCAATCCGGAACTGATTGAGATCCGCCAGCATCGGCGCGTTGACAAACATCTGGTCGAGCGTCTGCGCCATACCGAGATAGACATAGCTGTATGCAGACTCTGGTGCCTGGCTAAGCAGGACTTCCCACAAATTTTTCAGCTCCAGGCTCGGGTCATAAAGCGACCCAAGCTGATCGCTCGCGCCGTAAGCGATGTCGTCCGAGCGCGGGTAAACGTTCAGGTCGCCACCAACGACAATGAGCGCATTCGGATTTGCAGCCTGCAGGAATGCCACGATGGCAGCGTTGTATTTAGCCTGTTCTGTACGATGTGCCACACACGAATCCGGGGTGCTCTTGAAATGATTGTTGATCAAATAAACATCCCGGTAACTGCCTACGTCTATGCTGGTGCTCCAGATGCGGAAGAGACCGATATCAGGAGCGCGCGGGAACACCCAACTAGTTTCGCAGGCTCCTGTACTAGAATACACCGCATTCAGAGTCTTCGGGTTGGAAATGTCACTGTCGTATGGCACAGAAGTATAGCCATCGATAACTGGAGTTGTCCCCAAGACAGAATCGCCGGCAGCGGGAAGGAGTTCCACACGGTCGGTACGATACAGGAAGGCCGGAGCGATGCCGCGCAGATCTGAACTATCGCGGTCGAAGGCAGCATCGTAAGCTGGACCACCATTTGCAGCGATCGTCAGAGCCAGTTCTTGGAGGACATCCGGTTTACCGTCGGCATTATCGGTGGTACCACAGGTGAGTGCCCCATCGGTCACTTTGCAGATGTCCTGATTCTCGACCTCCTGGACCATGAGGATATCCGGGCTGTGCAAGTCGAAGACGATCTGCTGAGCAATATCCTTCAAACGAGCCTGATAGGCAGCATCACTGGCTGGAACATAATCATAGGGCGGTGTGACGGCAGCAAGGAATGGAGCCACCTTGAGACAACCTGCATTGCCAACAAAATCACAACCGGAGAAGGGGTTGTCGCGGTAGTCATACAGGTTCTCCAGGTTGTAGTCAACGATGGAGTAGTTGATGCTGCGATCGAAGACCTGCGGGGGATTGTTAGCAGCGGGATCAGGTCCCTCATTGAAGGTGGGTTGGTCGGTTATCTCTATACGGTATTTGCTGAAAGTGTAGTTTACACCACCAACAGGAGCATTCGTTAGTGTATCGAAGGTGCGTCCCGGGTCGATCAAAGCTGTCGAATCACCCAGAGTTGCCTTGATCCCCAGGCTGCCCATCAGGATGCGGTAACCATTGCCATCCCAAATGGTTGGGTCATAATTATCATCGAGGGGATGAGCATCCCTGAAGGCCCGATTTGTGTAGGAGGTGGTGCGCATCCCGACTGTGCTATCCGGGCTGGAGACCCATATTTCGGCATCCGCGGGGCTGAAGACGTTGCGCCCACCAAGGACGATGCTATTCTCCGGGACTTGGAGGCGCATGCCCTGGAGACGTTCCCAGTATTTGTTTGCATCGTCCAGGTTGGCAGGCGGGTTTGCGACGACTGGGGCAAGCTCTGAATCGAGATTCACACCACTTCGGACGAGTGTAATAGTAAATGGGCTGACCAACTCCGTCATATTGTAGTATTCGCTAACCTTACCCGACAAGATGACCTCGTCTCTCACGGTAGGCGTATAGCTGCCAATAGCGCTGACAGTGCCCATATAAACAAAAATTCCATCGGATGTATTGGCATCCGTATCAGCCGTAGCTGAAGTGTTCTGAATAAAAAACCCGTAATTCGTGCCGCCGCTGCTTGTAGCAGCCAGAGTTTTTTCATATATAACACCTTTAATGGCAATTGTCTGGTTCACATAGGCGGCATTGTGGCTGGGTGCATCTGTCGTACCTGTAATGACACCGTTTACGACACCAATAGGCAGGACGGTAATGATTGAAAGTGTTATTGTGGTTGTGCCAATGCGACCCTGCGTATCGGCGAATGAGCACAGTATATTTATAGGACCAAGTCCTGTGGCTACTTTGCTGTAGGAGAAAATATTACCCCTGCACTCGCGTCGCCGTTCGTGCCGTTATCGAACATCGTTTGCGTAGCGGACCCGCCTATCGTGCTCAAATTACATGCAACCGTGATATCGGTACTATCCGGGGCAGGACTGACGGTGACAGTAAGCAGCGTCATGTCTCCTGTCCCTATCGTGGCAGGAGTGGCAAGACCAACTGTGGCAAATGGGAATAGGCTGTTATGTGGATTCGGAGCGCCTACGGAAAAATCGGAAGCATTATTATCAGTGTCTAGTGTTCCATTCCCGTTTCTTAGGGCAGCGGTGGTATTAGTTAACGTGGCAGTCGACCCAGAACCTTCATAACAGTTGGCAGCAGAGCCAAAACCAACAAAGTCGACTGTACTGGAAAGAGGACAAGATCCGGTGAGAGTAGTTGTGTTGCTAGTAAGGGCAACTTTGCCTGCCCCCGCTGCCATCGAAAATCCTCCCGTTGCATCCGGCGAAGGGAGGTTGGTGGTGCCACCGGAACCCTGAGCTTCTTGAACCAAATAATACTTCCCGGATGGAATAGCACAAGTTCCTGATGGGCATAACTTAGTTACCTGTCAACTGGTCCCAGTTGATGAAGCATATTGAACTGACCAATTAGAAATATCGACCGAGCTTAACCCGAGGTTATACAACTCAATGAAATCATTTTTTAGTGTCGCACCACTATTTCCTCCACCCCCATAAACTTGACTAATAACAATGTTAGATGAAATTGCATATGCCGGCTGGGCCTGAGCCGGCAGGAAACTAACAATGAACGCGAGAATTAACGCAAAGACAAAAAGTCTGGGCATGGTCTTCTTCATGAGATTCTCCTCTATATTATTTGATGGACTGAATGGGTCGTTTCCCTTTGGCAAAAAGGTATTGATTTTGGTTGGTGAGTGTCCTCCTCGTTTTTAATGAATTCAATGGGAAAGTTCGAAATCATTGTATAACAATGCCAACCTAAAATACAATATGACCTTTGTGTTACAGTCACAAAAATCCATAGAGAAAGGGGTTGCAAAAAGAGAGAGTTCCAATCAATATTGTAGTTGGCAACAACAACAAAGGAAGGAACTCTCAGATGACAGACGACGCTGTCAATATCAGTATTACCATAAAAGTGGAAGATGTAGTGATGGAAATTCAGAAAAAGGTACCCATCGATGCAGTGGAAGAATCCATCCACAGTATGACCACTGGGCTTGGGCAGCAGGTACTGGATGGGGTGATCCAGGTGCTGGACGATCGGATCGCCCGGAATCTGCCAGCAGGCTGGCGGAATGTGGGGACGGAGATGCGTTGGATGGTGAGCAGCCTGGGGGCGGTGCGCTACAAGCGGCGGATCTATCAAGATGAGCAGAGACGGCGCAGGAAACCGATCGATGACTTGTTTGGCCTGCTGCGGTATGGGCGCATGAATGGCAGGGTCAAAGAAATGGGAAGCTCACTGGCCTCCAACGGAACCTATCGATTGGCTGCCGACCAGCTCAGCTACCTGATCAAGACACCGATCAGCCACAGCAGCGTGCAACGGATGGTCTGGTCGGTGGGTAATCGCATTGCGGATGGCGAAGAAGCCGAGCGCAAGCGTATTTTCGAAGGAGGTGAGCCGCTGGAAGGGGGGAAGATCCCGGCCCCAGTTCTGTATGGGGAAAGCGATGGAGTATGGGTGCACCTGCAACGGGAAAAGAGACGTTCCACGGAAGTCCGGGTGGCCATCCTGAGCACCGGCCGAAAACAGGTCGGAAAGGACCGCTATCGTCTTGAAAACAAGCACTGTATGACCGCCATCGGGCTGAATTCAGAGGTGTGGCAGGAACACATCCTGCAGGAAGCCTATTTGGCTTATGACCTGACCCAAACCCGGATCCTGATCTGCGGGGGAGATGGCAACCAGTGGGTCCAACACAGTTTTGACCAAATGGATCTGCCCCAGCAATTTGTACTGGATCGCTTCCACTTGCACAGGGCTGCCCGCAGGGCCTACCAGGATCGAGGCCAAGCCCGGCGGGTGATCACCCGCTTACGGCGGGAGGGATTTGTAGCGGTCGACCCTGAGCTGAAACAACACATCCAGCAGGCAGAAGGTAGAAGACGCAAGCTGCTGCTCGAGTTCTACCAATACGTGCTCAACAACCAGGATGGATTATTGGACCTGGATTACCGGGCCTGCACCCTCCCGGCCTGTTTAGGTGCCATTGAAGGCAATGTCGACAAGCTGGTCGTCCACCGCATGAAAGGCCGCGGTTGTTCCTGGCGCTTACCTGGCGTGCGCGCCATGCTGGCCCTCTGCCGCAATGCTGACCAGCTGCGTTCTCATGCCTATCGCTATCTCCCCCTCCAAACGCCACCCAGAATGTATCACACCACGCAGTTTCTCGAGGTAGAATACTCACAGACCTCCCAGGCTTCCTTGCCTGCATTTCAGGGACCCCACCAAAATAGACCCTGGGTCAGGTCCCTCCACCGGCTGATCTATGGCCGCTGATCTCTCTCTTTCCCTGTTCTATGGAAATTTGATACAGTAACACCTTTGTAATGTCTAGATAATCATTAAGTAAAACCTGGGAGATTAAATAAAAAAGGCAGACTGAATTGTCAGTCTGCCCGAGTATTTTAATTATCCCAGCGAATCAACCTATTTTTATTGCTAACAATCGCAGAAGACCTCTGTCTTACCGGTCAGAGCGGCGCGGATCATGGCGCTGGCACAACCGACTCCGCTTTCGACCGCGATGGCATTCATAATGCAGTTCTTTTGACAAGCACCGCATTCCATGCAAGCCGACGGACGAACCAAGACAGCTTTGCGCCCATCCATTTCAAATACGGCATGCGGGCAGACTGCCACACAGAGGGCACATCCGTTGCATAAGGCAGGATCATAGACGAGGGTATTGACCGCATAAGCATTTAACATGGTCGAACTCCAATCAACGGACGAATATCAAACCAACAGCGAGGAGAATACCGATACCAAAGGTCCAGGCCATGCCGGGGATGTAGGTGAACATCTCCCGCTTCACTCCGGTGCGCGAGGTGAAGGTGCTCGAGCCGGTAAAATTGAGCGACAGGAAAGCAGTAACAGCCGGCATGGCAAGCAGGAATTCCAAAGCCTGACCGACCTGGTGCCACCAGACCCAACCGGGATGGCGCAAAAAAGGTGACAGGGCAAACGGCAGTGCCGCCAGGGCACCCAGGAAGACCCCCTTGGTGCTGAAGTTATGAGTCGGGAGCCATGGTAAAAGGATGGGGAAAAGGACGATACCAGCGAAGACAGCCGTCACTGCAGCCAGGCTGGAAACCCAGCCGCCCACGAAGAAAAGGATCACTGCAGCGAGCAAGGTCGGAAGAAAGGTTTGAACAATGTCAACCGGGACAAGGACAGCCCGGTCACGGAGTGGAAATTCCACCCGGCGCATTTCAGGGGTGGCCTTATGCGTTTTTAGATATTCAGGCAGATCCGCAGCGCGCACGGGACCGTATTCCACCCAAAAGCCCGTCAATTTTTTAACCTCGTGGGCTGCCACACCGGGAGCACCCAGCTGAGGCAGGATCAATTTCCGGTGGGTGACTACCTCACCCAGCCGGGTGGCAATCACCCTGCGCACGATTTCCGTCGTGCCAAAGGTGCCCTTCCCAGCCGCGCACCAGACGTTGACCCCCTGGGTATCCAACACCAGAATGTAACCATCGATCCCTAGCAACGATGAACGCAAGGCATCAAAGCTGAGCGTGTAATTCGCGGTGACGAAAACGGGGGAATTCGGTGAGGGGTTTCCAAAAGAATACAAACCGGGATTCTTGCGATGTTCGCCCCGCCTGACACCGACGCGCGCTAGGAAATGGTCCCAACGATCTTGTGCAGTAAGAAGGCTCGTGGTGGGGAAAATTTGTGGCGCAGCAGTAATCGAACTAATATCAATCATGCAATCCTCGCTGCATTCTCAAGATATAGAATATCTGGTTTCCAGAGGTTAAATAGCACTCAAGTGCCCAATTATATTGATTTTCGGGCTGTGATCGTTGCTGAAAAGACTTTCCCTTTCAAGCCGAGGGATTCGCTCAATTCACCGGTGCCGCCTTTTGGCGTTACTTTAACATCCGTGAAACCCGCATCGGTCAAACCGGTGATGTATTCGCTCACATCCAAGGCACCGGCAATGCAGGCCCCCCAAGACTCCATATCCTTGCGTAAATCTTCGGGAAGCGGTCCAACGGTGACACTGTCCGATACGGCGACACGCCCGCCGGGTTTGAGCGTGCGATATATTTCGCGGAAGACCTGTGGTTTATCCGGTGAGAGGTTGATCACACAATTCGAGATGACCACATTTACAGTTGCAGATTCAACAGGAAGTTTTTCAAGATAGCCGGAGCGGAATTCAACATTTTGTATTCCCATCCGGGAGGCGGCGAGACGGGCACGCTCCAGCATTTCAGGGGTCATATCCACGCCGATCACGTGACCGGATGCACCAACCTGCCTGGCAGCAAGGAAACAATCCAGCCCCCCTCCCGACCCAAGGTCCAGTACCGTTTCACCGGGTAGGAGCGCAGCAACGCCAAACGGGTTGCCGCAACCCAGACTGAAATTGGTCACGTCTTCCGGCATACTGGTGAGCAGGCTAGCGGGATACAATTCGTTGCTCCCACCACAACAGGAACTCGCAGAGCAAGCCTGCTGCGCATAATGCTCCCGGACGCTTTCATGAATGGTATCAGGGGTTTGAGTCATTTTTTCCTCCAGATTGAGAATTTGTCAAATAGACGAAAGTCTATATATCCAACCAAAAAAAGAGATCAGGATCCACTTTTAATCAGCGCATCCCCTGGTATAAAATTCGCTGACAACTGCCCGCAGCAAACGGTAATGCGCTTTTGATTCAGCCTGTAGAAAGTATGCTTGCCTTCTTCGCGCACCTCGACCAACCCGGCTTCGCGCAGGATGGACAGGTGATGAGAAACCGTAGGCTGCGTGACGTTCAACTGCTCGACGATCTCATTAACCGAGAGCCAGTTGCAGCAGCAGATCTTCATGATCTTCTGGCGGGTCTCGTCTGCGAGAGCTTTGGCAAAAAGGACTGGGTCGAATGTGTTCATATTGACAACCATCTATTTGATATTATATAGATAAACGTCTATTTGTCAAGAGTGGAAAATCATATTTCAAACAGTATTTGAATTAGCGGGATGATGGGAGCCAACAACATTAAGATTGGGTAATATTAAGATTAACAATAAATGAGTGGTATCTGCTATAATTAAGATATACAAACTCTGATATTTGTTTTATTTTTCACAAGGAGGAGAGTCCATGCCTGAAACTGTATGCTGCGTTTGCGGAGATCCAGGTACCAAAACGATCGGCCCGCGCTGGTTCTGCGAGAAACACTTCCAATCAGCCACACATGAACGCCCACACACCTGGAGATCATCAATCCTGCTTGTTGCTGGATTGGTTGTATTTGTGGGAGTCGTCTATGCCCTTGACCTGGTCTTAAAACCAGTCTGGGTTGGGACAGAATTGATCGTTGCGGGAGTGTTCCTGGCTCTAATCCCTGCAATTATCTGGATGGGATTTTTCTACATCCAGGACCGACTGGAGCCGGAACCAAAGGGGTACATCCTGGGAGTATTCCTGCTTGGAGCAATCATGGCTGCGGCAGTGGGAATCCCTTTGGTCGATAATTTCTTCCAGGTATCCAAATGGATTTATACCGACACCGCTGCGACCATCCTGGGAAGTATCCTCGTGGTCGGATTTATCCAGGAATTCCTGAAGTACGCTTCGGTTCGCTACAGCGTATACCTTACCCCTGAATTTGATGAAGCGACCGATGGCATTATCTACGCGACCGCAGCCGGGCTGGGATATGCCACCGTTCTTAACATCCAATTCGTGATTGCCAGCGGTGGGGCTGCGCTTGGTTCCAGTGTTATCCGGATGGTGGTTGTGGCACTGGCACAGGCCAGCTTTGCCGGTATCACGGGTTATTTCCTGGGTCGTGCCAGATTTGAACATAAACCGTGGTGGTGGATGGCAGCCGGCCTATCTCTGGCCGCGGTCGGCAACGGCTTATTCAACTGGTTACGCGGATTGGTCGTTCAGGGAGGGATCCGCCTGACAGGTGCCTCTGCTAATCCCTGGATGGGCCTGGTGTTGGCTGCCGTGGTAGCCCTCGTCACCCTGGGATTGATCCTGTGGCTGATCCGCCGCAATACCCGGACAGCGCTGGCTGAGAAATAGGAGTAAGAGATGACTGCAACTACCATTCCAACCAAGACCAACTCCACCAGTCAGCGTTTAGCAGATTGGGCAGTGATCGGTATAACCGTGGTGGCTCTGCTGGCGGGGTATCTTTTAAAAAATAGCGTGGAGATCCGGAGTGTTCCCTTCACAGTTTCTGGAATATCGGCTCAAACTCCTCAAGGCTGGTTGTTGAACACTGCCCAAGGGAATCAAATCCTTCACGTCACCGATCCGCTCTCAAGCGGATTTGGAACCACTTATACAATCGAAAATAACCCGATCGCCCCGGATGCAACGATGGACCAGGTGGTCGGCTTGCTAATCCTGGATCGCGGCCAATCGTTGAACTCTTTTAGGGTGCTGGAACAGAAAAAGGTAACCGTATCCGGACGAGCTGCTTACGAGATCGGCTATGTATATGTTGAATCCAATCCCAACCTCACTCACAATGACATCCCCAATATTGTTCGGGGGCTGGATTATATTTTCCTGAACGGCGATCATGCGATTGTTGCAACCTACTGGGCAGATGAAAATGCATTTAGTTCTGACCTTGGCCGATTTCAACAATTTCTTGGCAGCCTGAAGTTTTAATGGAGATGAACATGAAACTTCATAATAATTTCCGCATATGGATTGCGCTTGTTGTACTCGGCCTGGCCATCCTGGCTTGTGGCCCAAATGTGGTCAATACGATTCCTACAGATACCCCACCAGTGCAGCCGACACCGAATTCTCAAAACCCGGCACCAGGTCCGGTTTCCGTTTCCCGAGGTGACTTGATCAAGGCAACTGTTCAAATATTAATGGCTTACAACGTGAATGGGAAGTTAATACCAAAGTATCAAGGATCGGGAACCATCATCAGCTCCACCGGAATGATCCTGACCAATGCGCACGTTGCCAGCCCGGCATCCCAAGGCGAACCTGATATTGAGCCCGATGCCCTGGTAATTGGAATAATCGATCAGGAAGACAAACCGCCGGTCTTTTCATATATAGCCAAAGTAAAAGCAGTGGACGGATTTCTTGACCTGGCAGTGATCCAGATCACTTCGACCCTGGACGGGACCAGTGTGGATCCCAACAGCCTGAATCTACCTTTCGTCAAGTTGGGTAATTCCGACGATCTTCATGTGGGAGACCCAATCGATGTCATCGGGTTTCCCGTTATAGGCGGTGAAACAATCACATTCACCACTGGCAATGTATCCGGTTTTACACAAGAAGCAAATCTTGGCGATCGCGCCTGGATCAAAACCGATGCAGCCATTTCAGGCGGAAATTCTGGTGGGTTGGGTGCAAGTGCCGCGGGTTTTATCATTGGAGTCCCAACGAAACTTGGATCGGGTGCGGGCAATAGTTACGTGGATTGCCGTATTATTGCGGACACAAATGGCGATGGCGTTATCGACTCAAAAGATACCTGCGTCCCAGCAGGGGAGTTCCTGAATGCCCTTCGCTCGATCAATTTGGCACTGCCGTTGATCAAGGCTGCCCAGTCAGGTGTTGCGTATGTCAGTCCATTTGGCGAGGCACCAACTCCTCCTCCTTCTCCTCAGCCACCAAGTAACAGCGAAACCTTTGGCACAATCACCTGGTATAGTGCCGATTCGAATTGCAAGGAACAAGATCCGGTCAGTTCCTTCCCCTCAGGCCCCACTGCGATGGCAGCAGCATTCAGCTTCAGCGGAATGACCGATGGTGAACCCTGGGCGGAAAAATGGACTGTGAATGGCCAAGTGTTGTACGAGACCCAATCCAAACCAGAGACATGGGGTATGGGAAGCGAGGGAAACACCTATACCTGCCTGTTTAACAACACTTCGGGTATGCCTGATGGTAACTATCACATCGAACTATATGGAGGCCAGGGGCTAGCACTATTGACCCAATCGGATGTGGTTGTTGGAAATGGCTCGGGCCCTGTTCCTAATCCACCCTCCACTAAGGGTGTAATTTCCTTGTCCGGGCAAGTTGTGGATGGTGACAGCTTGAACCCCCTGCCTGGCGCTGAAGCTTATGTACTCAATCCGGGCATCTCCTTCGACCAGTGGAAAACCGATCAAGGTGCCATGACAGATGTATTTACCAGCGCCAAAGCCGATGATCAGGGAAATTTCACCGTGCCCGACAAATTGGCCCTCAATGTTAGTTATACTGTCGCGTTTTATGCGGAAGGTTACAAACTCAAAGTTTACGAAAACCAGACCTTTGACACCTCGACCGCAGTTGATCTTCAGTTGCTTATTAAAATGACCAAATAATTTTATCGGGGATGCTTTCAGTGACAAAAAAAACGGCCAGATTGCTGGCCGTTTTTTTTGTCATGCAAATTAGGATTGACGTCTGCAACATTTTCCAATCCGAAGTGCTGAGCTAACAACATAATGAGGTGAACAATCGCCAAGCTGGAACCCTCCCGACCGATTGTTTTTTATAATTTCCCAGCCAATGCCCGGAAGAACAAATTGAATTTAAACCCCTGTCCTGAGAGAAGTGCCTGGGCGCGGAACATGCCGGCCACTGCACGGACGACAAAAACAATGGTGGCTGCCAACAAAGCGACTGCAAGCCAGGGCTGCCACCAAGCAACACCTCCTGCCGAAAGGCGTGCCATCATCGCGACAGGGGCGGATAGCGGGAACAAGCTGAGGACGACGGCGATCATCCCGTTAGGCGCCTGCATAAAGACACTGCTGGCGAGGAATAGGGGCACCATGAGCGGCAGGGTGATTACAAAGGTCGCCTGAGAAGCCTCACGCAGATTGGGAGCCAGAGCACCCAGCCCAGCCATCAGACTGGCATACACCGCATAGCCCAGCAGGAAGTAGACCAATCCCCAGGCAAGGAACGAGAATGGCAAATGGATGGAAGAGGGCAATTGGAACGTCCGCCCGCTCAGGTTTAGCAGGATATAACTGGTACCGAACCAGAAAAGGGTCTGCCCCAATCCAACGATCCCCAGCCCGATAATCTTCCCGGTGAGCAATTGACGCGAGGTGACCGAAGTAAGCAGCATTTCAATTACCCGGTTCTCTTTTTCCTTGGATATGTTGCTCAGCAGCAAGGTAGCCGACCCGACAATTAACATATAGAAAATCAAGGTGATTATATACGGCGTCCACAAAGCCAGCGGATTGTTCTCTTCAGGGGCAGTACTTGCTGGAGCCAGCGATACATCATCCACCTTCAACGGGCCATTCAACAAATTTGCGAACAGGGTGTTCCCCCCAGCCAGGTTGACCTGCAACACCCAGGTGAACAATCCGGACTGACCACCACTCGCAGCGAGCGGGTTTAAATCCGGACGAATTGAAGTGAGCTTTCCGCTTTGGATGTAATCAGCGGGCACAATATACAAAGCGGAAATTTTACCTGCCACTAGAGCGGCCCGCCCGGATGCCTCGTCGATAAAAGAGACAAATGTTTTGGGTGGGACGCTTTCTGGAATCTGGCGGATGATCCGGCTCAAATCCACATAACCTTCCGGACGGGTGTCCTGTGGTCCGCTCACCACCTGGCTGACAGTCTGAGACGCGCCAGCACTCTTATTGATAGCTCCAACGCCTGCGAAAATCAAGGCACCCACAACCGGGAGACCTATCAACGCCAGCCAAAAAGATGGGCGGCTGATGAGCGTGATTATTTCATTTTTTAGAACAAGCATAATCTTTCTCATGAAAAAATCCTTTTCCAATCAAGCGTCAAATCCGCCAGTTAATACTTACTATCAATGTCTAATACCAACAGGGGATATTTTGATACCGGAGTGTGAATTAATAAATATTCCAATGGATTGCATCCTGATGATTTATAGTTAGTAAACTTTTTGTCGAGCAAAGATTTCGCGCAATTTCAAGCGTTTCCCATAACGCAGCATCCCGATCCTGAATGCACGGCCTGCGAGCCAAATAGTCGCAACCGCGGTCAAGACCAGGATGGCAGATGAAAGAGCAATCTGCCAGGCCGGCAGGATGGTGAGACCATCGCGCATGAGCATTGTGAGAGGCGCTGTCAGAGGGAAAAGACTCAGCCCCACCGCCAGCGGCGAGTTGGGATTGCTCATTAGCAAAGTGGTCAGCATATATGGGACCCAAATGGGCAGGCTGATTATCCCGACCATCTGCTGACCTTCGCGCGCTTCGGAAACAGTGGCGCCAATGGCTGCCATCATTGCCGAAACCAGGACGAAAGCAGGGAACATCACAAAACCCAAAAGGACCAAAGTCTGCGGACCGATCTGGATACCTTGCAGGAAGGTCACGCTATTCCTAAAAGCCAGGATGGGGATGATAATGAACACCAGCCAAAGAATCATTTGTGACAACCCAACGGAGATGTCACCAATAATTTTCCCTGCTATTAATTGATTCGGAGATACGGAAGTGATGATCACCTCCATGGTACGGTTTTCCTTTTCCTCAACCACTGCCTGCATTAAATAGCCGCCGGTGGAAAACATGGCAATGATGAAAGCAATCCCGGACACGATGGGGATAAGCACATTGAACCAGTTTTTACTGGAGATGTTACGGGTGCCGTCGGGGGATTGAACGATGATCTCAGCACCTTTTACCAGGCGGTTGGCGATAACCGGATCAGTGTTCTTCAAAAGGTTGGCACTAAGAAAATCATAGAATTGGACACGAGGGGATGATTTGAGCTGATCGAGATGGACGACACGAAGCTGCCCGGTGGACAGGTAATCCGCGGGTAAAACATAATAAGCCTGGATGCGTCCCGCATCGAGCGCGGCGCGGGCATCAGCTTCATTCGCAAAGGGAAGGACAGGTACCGGCTTATCGGGCCACAAAGGAGCGGGGGCAGAGACCGGATTGTCGAGGAGACCGGAGAAATCCACGTAACCCAAAGGGGTGGTATTGACATCCAACGATAAGATCAGGAAAATCAACCCGACCAACACAAGAATGACAAGAGGAACACTAAGGAGCCCCACCAACACAAAGCGGCGGGTGAAAACGTGGCGACGATATTCGTGCCAGGCAACATGCCAGAGTTTATTCATGCCACCACTTCCCTGCCCTGCACGACTCTGATGAAGATCTCATCCAAAGTCGGCATTGAAATCTCAAACTGCTCCAGGTTGATATTCCTGGCAACCAAGGCGCGTAAAATATCCTGAGGTGCCGTGCCCGGAGATAAATGCAATTTAACCGTCCCGTTGATGGGTTCGATCCGCTCGACACCTGGCAAGGTCGTAATTAGATCGCCGGTGCGGACAGTGACGGAGTGTCCAGAAAACTGGTGCCGGATATCATGCAGGGCGCCATAGAGCATAACCTTGCCATGATCAATCAGAACGATGCGATCGCATAATTCTTCCACCTGGTGCATCTGGTGCGAACACAAGATGATCGTCACCCCTTTTCGGTGCTGTTCGAGTAGAAGATCCTTGACGGTCTGGGTGTTGACGGGGTCGAGACCTCCGAAGGGTTCGTCGACAATAAGCAGTTCCGGCTGGTGCAACAAAGTTGCTATGACCTGGGCTTTTTGCTGCATGCCTTTACTGAGTTCCTTGACTTTTTTAGACTTGTATGCTGCCAAATCAAAGCGTTCGAGGTATGCTGCGGACCGTTGTTTCACTTCCACCGGGTTGAGCCCCTTGAGCGAACCCAGATAAGCCAGGCAGCGATCGAGCGGAATGTCCTGGTAGAGGCCGCGCTCTTCGGGCATGTAGCCGATGCGGTCTTTTTTGGCTTCATTCATCGGTCCGCCGAGGATGCCGACCGAACCGGCCTCAGGTTTGAAAATATCGAGCATGACTCGCAATGAGGTGGTCTTCCCCGCGCCATTGGGACCGAGCAGACCGAAAAGTTCCCCTTTTTCGACACTAAAGGATACATCATCCACGGCTTTGACAGGGCCGAAGGATTTGGAAATATGGGAAATATCAACAGCTGGCATACATTACTCCTTGGTATTCTCAACAAACTGCTTGAGTTGATTGCGATAAGTGATAAAGGCTTTGCTGCCCTCCCCAGTTATTCGGCAGAGCGTCAAAGGTATCTTACCACGGTAGGTCTTTTCAATTTTTATATAGCCTGCTTCTTCCAATTTCGATAAATGTACCGAGAGGTTGCCTTTCGTCAGACCGGTTTCGCGCTGAAGATAAAGGAAATCAGCGCTTTCCACAACAACGAGAATGGCAAGGATGGTACTGCGGGACGGTTCGTGGATGAGGCGATCGACATCCGCCAGGGAATGCAGGTCAGAGCTCATCGGGAGTCTCCTCCATTAATGGAGTAAGGCGCAGGAAGGCCCGGAAAGCGCTGCCTCCGGAGAATAGCGAACTAACCCCCATTATCAAGAAAAATAGACCCAATTTATCGATCCCAAAAGGGTCAATTGTTAAAACTTTACCCAGGCCGAGAGGTGAAAGAAAAATACCGGCGGTCAAAGAAATCAACCCAAGGAGGAAAAACCTGACTTGTTTTACCAGAAATGCGTAGACGAAAAGGGTAATACCTACTAATAAAGTCAATGCCGGAGTGAACCAAACCGGAGACCGGAGTATATCTGGAACAATAATATTTAGAACTATCAATCCTCCAACGCTTACCAGCGAAAGCAATAGTACAAAAAAAAGTCTCCAGATGCCTTTTCGAGGTCGAAGCCGATATTCCAGATATCCAATGCGCGGGTAAATGAAACGATTCTGCAAAAAGTTGACCAGAAAGCCTGAGAGCACGATCCCAATCACAAACAACCCAATAAAAAATGTCGGTTTGCGAGGCAGCAGGAGAGCCAATCCCGCCCAGAAGAATACACTACCCAGCATCAGCTCGGTTGTGCCGGCGGTAAACTTCCAGCGATTTGTACGCCTAGTGATGCCAGATAATTCATCCGTCATTTTGTCACCTCCCCGCGCTGAAGCGGATTCTGGCGCAGGTATGCTCGCAACACACATGTGCCAGTAGCGATCAGAACCAACCCAAAAAACAGGTAATGACCAGCCAATGCGAAATTATCCACTGCCGGACTATATGCAAGAACCCCTCCCAGCAAGGAACTCAGTAATGCAAGCAAATAAAATCGCAGCGTGGATGTGCGCCAGCCAAGGAAAACTAAAACCAGTCCCAGCAGAATACCCGATAGCAGTGGCATCCTGTTTAGATGAAACCCGGGAGTTGAAGCAAGCACGGTAGCAGTCACTGCCACGAGGATACCGACGATCAGCCCCAGGGTAATTCTCCAGCCCCGTTTACTCCCGTTCTGGCGGTTATATGTTACGTACCCTGTGCGCGGCCAAGTGACCCTTTCCTTTAGAAGATTGATCAAAAGCCTAATCAGCCAGGCACCTCCGATCATAACCAGAACGAGGGAACTATCGACAAGCGCTGCCAACCAACCATGCATGGAAGTCTCGGCATAAAAGAAAATTGCCAGGATCAGGCAAAGCAGGCCGAACCCAAATTCAAACGAACCATCCACATAAAAATATTGAATTGTACGCAGTTGCGATTGCTTAAGATCATCAGGCATATGAAATATCCTTTATAGACTTGTCTGCAATATAAACCTGTCTATATTTTACGTCTCCTCCTGCCAGTTGTCAAGTGTGGAAGTATAGATTATACAAGTGAGGTCTGAGATTCTAAATCCGGGCGATGCTCACCCTTTCAGCCTCGATGATAAATTCCCACGTGCCCAATTCAGCAAAGTTGTAAACCAGTTCGAGGCGTGTCGGGGTACGTTCGAGCGACTCAAGTTTAATGGGCCGCTTCGGTCCAAAGGTGATCAGGTTTTCATCCCATTCGCCTTGTTCTTCAGGATTAAAACCAGCTGGAGCCTTAAAAAGACGCTCATTTGCAGTCTCGTCCAACAGCAAACGCAGGATAGCCTCGGGAGCATCCATGCTCCAAAGAAGGCTGGCAGTAGCCTGTTCCTCCACCGCCTGGATGCGCTCCTCCTTTGTCAGTACCCACTGGACCGGGGACCAGACTGCGGGTAAATCGTCCACGTATAGGGTTTCGGGGTCAATGATGGATGGCATGCTATTCCTCCGCGGCGATTATAACCTGCAAAAAAAAACCTTATATCACTGTATCCCAATGAAATTCCAGGAAGGGTTTCCCTTTTGTCCTGGCAAGATCCTTTTCGGATATACTTCGATCCATGGAAGAACTTGAACAACTTCTCAGCAACCTGGTTGCGACCGACTCGGTCAACCCCGACCTCGTGGCGGGTGCCCCAGGTGAATCAAAAATTGCTGGTTTTATTGCCCAATGGCTGGAAACCGCCGGCGTGGAAGTGCAATTAATTGAATCAATACCCGGACGATCCAACGTGGCGGGTATTGCACACGGAACAGGCGGCGGGAAAACTCTGCTTCTCAACGGTCACATGGACACGGTCGGAATGGGCGGGATGCAGGATCCACTCGCACCCGTCATCAAGAATGGCCGGTTGTTTGGAAGAGGCGCATACGACATGAAAGGCGGCCTGGCAGCCTGCATGACAGCGATGGCCGCGGTGAAAAAAGAGCGCCTGCGCGGGGATGTGGTTTTCACTGCCGTGGTCGATGAGGAATATGCCAGCCAGGGAACCCAGCAACTGGCAAAGCGTTTTCGCGCCGATGGGGCGATCGTGGCAGAGTTCACCGAACTGCAACTGATTACGTCACACCGGGGATTTGCGTGGCTCGAGGTAGAAACTCGAGGACAAGCGGCCCATGGTTCACGCCCCGACCTTGGAATCGACGCAATCGTCAAAATGGGTAAGGTACTGGTGGAATTGGAAAAGCTCGATTTAACTCTGCGCTCCAAGCCCAGCCACCCGCTGCTTGGCAGCGGGTCCATCCATGCTTCACTGATCAATGGTGGCAAAGAACTATCCACCTACCCGGACCGGTGCATACTCTCAGTCGAAAGGCGAACCCTCCCGGGTGAAACCCCCGGGCGGGTTGAAAGAGAAATGCAAGCAATCATCGATACCATCCAGAAATCGGACACATCCTTCCGGGCAGTCGTGCGCAGGGGACTTGAGCGTGCCCCATTGGAGACCTCCGAGGATGCGGGAATCGTGAAAGCTGTCCAGGCGGCAGCCGGAAAAGTAATGAAGCGCCCCCTACCGATCGCGGGAGTGCAGTTCTGGACGGATGCAGCGTTATTATCCGCGGCAGGAATTCCCTCGGTGTTGCTGGGCCCTTCCGGAAGCGGAGCTCATGCCGACGAAGAGTGGGTGGACCTGGCGTCCGTCAGGACATGTTCTGAACTTTACCTGGCGACAGCCAGGGAGTTTTGCCAATAAGTCAGTCAAGCTTTATCAAAGAACACAAGTGGAATATTTATAAAAGAGTCACGCAATAAGGTGACTCTTTATTATTCTTATCTTCGGCGCCTGCCTGCCAGGACGATCGCCAGGGGCAGGAAGACCAGAACAGTACTTAGACAGCATATGATGCCAAGCTCATTCAACCCAAAAGAGGGCATTGGCTAATCCACCGTAAGGGTCTTGGACAGGTTGCGCGGGAAATCGGGATCATAGCCGCGCATGACACTCATGTGATAGGAAAGAAGTTGCAGCGGCAGAACCGCCAGGAGGGAGGCGATCTCGGGGGTGGATTTCGGCAGGACAATCAGGTCAGTGGCGTTGGCACGCAGGCGGGCATCCTCCTCGCCGATGGCAATGGCGCGCGCACCACGGCAGGTCACTTCGTTGATGCCGCTGACGATGAGGGAAACATCCAAGGGTCCGGCAGCGAACAGGATCGGAAAGCCATTCGTCACTGCAGAAAGCGGCCCGTGCTTGAACTCGGTGGAGAGCATCCCTTCGCAATGGGCGTAGGTGATCTCCTTGAGTTTCAAGGCGCCTTCCAGGGCGATGGCATAAGTGGCCCCATACCCCAGGCAGTACAGATCATTCCACTCATTGACCGCAGGGGCAAGATCCGTGATCTGTGGAGCAACCATCTCGAGAGTTTTTTCCATTAATCAGGGAATGACGGATAGTTCGGAGGTGTCGCGACCAGCCAGGCGATAAGCCAGGTAGAGGAAGGTGACAACCTGGTTGGTAAAGGTCTTGGTAGCCGGGACGGATATTTCATACCCGCAGCACAACGGCAGGGTGCAGGCAGTGGCCTTGGTGAGGGTGGAACCGATGACGTTCGCCAGACCGAAGGCGGTCATGCCTTTTTCTTCAGCACAATGCAGGGCGTTAAGCACGTCCTTGGTCTCGCCGCTTTGGCTGACGAACAGGCCTACGTCCTCGTAGCTGACCGCAGGGATATATTGCGGAATAAACTGCGGCGCCAATACCGGAATGGCAGCGCGCCCGGCGATGCTGGCGAAGTAAACCGCGCCCGCCAGGCAGGCATGATAACTGGTGCCGCAACCGACGAAATACAACTGGCGGGCTGTGCGCATCTTTTCGAGAACGGCCTTGACATCCGGACTGCCGTCCAATAGATGCAGGAGTTCACGCGCCACCTGCGCCTGCTCGTGGATCTCCTTCAGCATGAAGTGAGGGTACCCGCCCTTCTGAACGGCGTCCATTGTTTCGGTAACCGTTTCCGGGTCACGCGTGATAAGGCTGCCATCTTTCACGGAGCGCAGTTCGATACGGTCAGGGCAGAGGGTGATGATTTCGCCATCCTGGATGCGGACGATCTGGCGGGTAAGGGGGAGGATGGAGGGCAGGTCAGAGGAGAGGCAGGTGAATCCGTCACCAATGCCGACGACGAGACCCGAACCCTTCTTGATGGCATAAAGCTTGTCATCGTTGACACGCCCAATGACAAAGGCATAATCGCCCTGCAGATCGCCGTACGCCAGGCGGATGGCGTCGATGAAATCGTAACCCTTGTTGATGTAGCGCTCGACGGCGTGGACACAAGACTCGCCATCGTTCTGTGAGCGAACGTTGAGACCCTCGGCGATGAACTGCTGGCGCAACTCGACGTTGTTGACCACGTTGCCATTGTGCGCACCCACCATATCGCCGTCCGAGTCAAGATGTGGCTGGGAGTTGACCTGGGAAGGTTCACCAAACGTGGCCCAGCGTAACTGGGTAATGCCACGCTGCCCGGTCATCTCAGCGAAGTTATATTTAACAGCGACATCCTCGATGCGGCCGGTATCCTTGCGCAAATCAATCTTTGAACCACTGAGAGTGGCGGCACCGACCGAGTCGTAACCACGGTAGGTGAGACGGCGGGCGGCGTCGATGAGGATGGGGCCGAGGGGTTGTTCGTCTTTGGTGACTATGCCGAAAATACCACACATGATTGAGGATTACTCCTAAAAGGGATGGTTGCAGAGGCCAAGTTTATCATATTCGAAAGGAGGGAGGAAATGGATCAACTTATTGTTGATAATCCAGCCCTACCCCTACCTTCTCCAAATCCAAGAGATTTCCCATCAGGATACTACTCGACTGGGAAGGTGCATCGCGTAGGTCGACTTGGCTTGCGGGCGGTCCTTTGGATCCGATTATAGGAACAATTATTTTCGATAAAATCGCCCATTCTCCACGAGAACATCTTCATATATGTACGCAACAAAAACCGTCAACGTTAGTTGATTTTGGTATTGATCCTGAGGAACAATTGAGGAACGAAAACATCTCGTTGTCCCTTCATATTTATGTACCAGGCTGGGAAGATTGTTCCGCGAAACAATCCAAAAACGAATAAACCTCATGGGGCTCATATGTTAGAGGTGCAAATTCGCGTGTAAAACAACCAATTTTCGAGGAACGAATGAAAGGTATAAAGTATAGAACGCGTAAGGTCAGGAAGAACGGATCAGAGAATGATCTGGATACATCAATAATAGAACTAACGTTCTGTTTTGTCAAGTAGAGATCGAAGAGAAAAAAATGACTAAAGTCGTCACTACAAAACCAGGTGCTCCAACCCAGGTTGTCGGAACGAGAAGGATAAATTACATGGCGATTAGGAAAAATCCTGACACCCATGATTTAAGTCAATTACAGATGAGAAAAAGGTGTGATAATTGGATATGTTCCGATTAAGCGTGAACTGCAAGCCATATCATAAGCCTTTTATGTTTTACGGGAAATGATCTTATGTTTAATTTGAGTTTGAGTTCTGCAATTGGCATTACTCTCAGAACGCTGATCATCTATATTGTCATCCTAGCGGGGCTGCGGCTTTCAGGAAAGAGGGAAGTCGGGCAGATGACGGTCTTCGACCTGGTGGTCCTGCTCTTAATCTCCAATGCGGTGCAAAATGCAATGGTCGGCCCCGACACCAGCCTGGTGGGAGGAATAGTAGCAGCAGTAGCACTGCTGCTGGTAAATGCTGTACTTGCACGTTTAAGCCTTAGCTGGCCTCGCCTGCGTCACGTGGTGGAAGGCACACCCACCCTGCTGGTGTTACACGGCGATATTATTGAGACACACATGCGCAAGGAGGGGATCGATGAGGAAACCCTGCTGACAGCGTTACGAGAACACGGTGTTGATAAGATCGCGGATGTGGAAATGGCAGTATTGGAAATTGACGGGTCGATCAGCGTTGTGCCGCCGGGAGGGATCAGCGCACATGTGAAGAAACCGTTAAAATATCTGCGCCACCAATAGTCGCCCAGACAGAAATGAAAATTCCGCTGCTGAGCATCACCCACGAGGGGTTCCCCCAAGAACGGGGACAATGTGCGCTGCGAGGAACGAAGGAATTTTTAGGTGCACGCCGCCCCCATTCGGGGACAATATGTGCCCTTATGGGTTTGTGCTACAATATTTTTATGGATACAGGGGTTGACTCTTTTCTAAACGATCAAGGAGGCAAAAACAATGACCGGGTTCGTTGGAAATATCGAAAAATTAACGCTGAAGAATGATTATTTCCGTGAAGTGTTGTTCACCGGCAAAAATGCCCAGCTAGTGGTGATGTGCCTGCAACCGGATGAGGAGATCGGCAATGAGGTGCATGAGTCTGTTGACCAATTCTTCCGGATCGAGCAAGGCGAAGCCAAGTTCGTTTTCGGAGGCAAGGAAGAGCATATTGTCCACGAAAGCGATGCAGTCATTGTCCCGGCTGGCACGTGGCACAACGTAATCAATACTTCCAGGAAGCAGCAATTGAAGTTGTACACTGTATATTCGCCACCGAACCACCCAGAAAGCACGATCCATAAGAACAAGGCAGAGGCAGAGGAAGCAGAAAAACAAGAGCACCATTAAGTGAAAAAATCCCGACGCTGAGCATCGGAATAAGAAAATAAACTTCCATAATCCTCAAAATTCCTATCCCCGCAGCAAGCTGCGGTGTATTACGGAATTTTGCCCCTTCGGGTACGGATTTTGGAAAAGCGATG
>Ga0209638_1000418_pt1 | contig 27782 bp, 26 predicted proteins | sample BarGraNGADG00211_FD_184490 | JGI IMG/M metagenome (GOLD analysis project Ga0209638, IMG submission 184490) | Arctic peat soil microbial communities from Barrow, Alaska - Barrow Graham LP Ref core NGADG0002-211 (SPAdes) (version 2) | ecosystem: Environmental > Terrestrial > Soil > Wetlands > Peat...
TCAAACGCTGGCCCCGACTGATGCGCAACGAATCGGTGGAAGGACCGTTTCACCTGGAGATCCTATGAGGCGCCGTTATGGAATTTCCGAAAGGCATTGGTTCTAGGTCGGATATGCGGCTTCAACGTGTCGGTGGCACACGTCTGGGCGAAACAGGAGCACCAGCTCGCCAAGGCCGGTCACCGTATGCCCGTGGAGGACAGCTACATTGCGGCCACGGCCCGCCGCTACGGATTCACGATCGTCACGGGAAACGACCAGGATTTCCGTCGACCTGGCCTGAAGGTGTTGAACCCGTTCACTGAACTACTTCCTGCCAACGCTCGCGACAGTCGTCGTCTTCTTGGGCAGCCTCGTTTTGGTGAATCGCAACCGTCTCGCTCATCGCCTTGCGCTGTTCCAGCGGTACTTCCTCGAGTCTCGCGTTCCTGACCTGTTGTGGGCTCGCGTGTACTTCGCGTATCGACGGTGCTACCCGAGCAAGAGCAAAGTGCGGGCGTTTGAGGAGAGGCTCGGCGAGTCTGGCGCATCCGTTCTGTTGATCGCGAGTGTCTTGAATATCGCCATCCTCGGACGGAGGTAGCGCGCCAGCAGGGTTCGGCTCGAACACTCGCGTTTCCTGGCAGGAATCAGTTGGGTTACCGAGCCGCAAACGGGTTGCGGACGTGAACGCCCCGAATCGTCTGGCCGTCGTTCAGGTCCTCGGTCCACAGTATGTCGCAGCCCGATTCGGCGGCCGCCCGCACCACCATCGCGTCCCAGAAACTCAGACGTGTCTGTTTCTGGAGATCAATCGCCGCGAGGACGTCAGCGACGGTTGGTGAGAATACTCGCCAGGCGGCAAACTCCCGAATCCGATCAGCCGCCTCGTCGACCGAGAGTGGACGAGCGACGCGGCGGGTGACCGTCACAAAGAACTCCTGCAGCACCTGCACGCTGAGGCATCCCGTGCCGGTCTGCCAGAGCCGTTCGAGCAGTGTCCTGGCCGTCGTCTGCTTGCTGCCTGCCGAAGAGTCGAAGGCGTAGACGAGGACGTTGGTGTCGACGAACTCGCGCGACGCTTCACCGCTGATGGAGATCATCTCGGGACCATGAGGGGCGCCCGCCGGTGCCGAGCGACCGAGGCGCACGCAAGGCGGCGAGCGATCGCCGCCGCGCCGTCGCATAGCGCCGATCCTCGTCCGTGAGGCGAGCGAGCGCCGCCGCCATCAGCGCCGACATTGAGGTGTCCCGTTTTGCAGCGAGCCGCTTCACCCGCTTCAGCAGTTCCGAGGGAAGACGCAGTGTGACGTTCTGGACCTCAGCCACGAAAACGAGTGTAGCACGAAAACGCGTGCATAGTGGCGATGGGTGGGCCGCGGCCCAGGCAGACCACGCCGTCCTGCGGATTGCCTGATGCGGTTCCTGGTTGACGCGCAACTCCCGCCTGCTCTCGCCCGCTGGATCACGGAACACGGCCATGACGCGACACACGTCGCCGACTGCGGACTCGCTGCGACGACGCTACGACCTGTTACGCGTCACCGCGGCGGACCACGTCGAGTTCGTGTGCATGTACGGCTACAACACGTCGCTCGCCGAGGACGTCGAGCGCTACTACCGATGGCTCTGTTTCGAGTACGCTCGTCAGTGCGGCCGGATCCACCGCGGGCTCGTCGACACCCTGTATCGCTACAACGACCGACACATGCGAGGGACGTTCCTCCAGCAGTTGGAGGAGATGGGGCGGGCCGGCTCGCGCGCGGCTACGGTTGCCGCGAACCGGCCGCCGGCTGCTTGTAGATCTTGCCGTCCTTCATCACGAACGCGACCTTCTGGAGCGTCGTGATGTCGGCGATCGGATCGCCGGGAACCGCGACGAGATCGGCGAACAGCCCCGGCTTGATCGTGCCGATCCGCTCTTCGAGCCGCATCACCTTGGCGTTCACGGCAGTGGCGGCCAGCAGGACCTGTGCGGGCGTCATCCCGTCGCGCACCATCCACTCGGCCTCGCGGTAGTCCTCGCCGTGTGAATACACGCCCACGTCGCCGCCGAGACCGATGACGACGTGGTTCTTCATGGCGAGCTGGAACGCCACCTTCGCCTGCTCCATCGATCGCGTCGGGGGGCCGCCTCGCTTGTAGGCGCCCGAGTACTCGGCCGAGGCCTCGACGGCGGTGAGCGTTGGAAAGAAGGCCACGTTGCGTTCGGCCATCATCCTGAAGACCTCGTCCGTGCCGCCGTAGCCGTGCTCGATCGTGTCAACGCCTGCCACGACCGCGCGTCGCATCCCCTCGGCGGTCGACGCGTGGGCCGAGACCGGCTTGCCGGCGCTCCGCGCCTCGTAGACCAGGGCCTTCAATTCGTCCTCGGTAAAGGTCGGGACCGACGGCCCGGTGCCGCGCCGATAGTCCGCGTAGACCTTCACCCAGTCGGCGCCGTGTCCCACCTGCTCCCGAACCGCCTTGAGCACCTCGGGGACTCCGCTCGCCTCTTGCGCGCCCTTCGGCGTGTCCACGTTGGGCGCGAAACCGGACGGGCCGGGGCCGTAGCTGGCGGTCGCGACGATCGCGCGGGTGGCAACGAACAGGCGCGGGCCGGGGATCAGCCCTTCGTTGATCGCGCGCTGCACGGAGACGTCGGCGTATCCCGCGCCCTCGGTGCCGAGGTCACGGATGGTGGTGAATCCGGCGAGCAGCGTCCGCTCGCAGTGCCGCACCGCCTCGATGGTGCGGTAGGCTTCCGACTCCTTCAACACCTGGTCGTTCCACACCGTCTCGTTGTACGCGTGCAGGAAGATGTGCGTGTGGGCCTCGATGAGGCCGGGCAGGAGCGTCATCCCGGGAAGGTCGATCGGGCGCGCATCGGGAGGCGCGTTCACCGTGGACGCCGGACCGACGGCGGCGATCTTGTTGCCGGTGACAAGGACGACCCAGCCCGGGTGGGCCTGATCGCTGGTCGCGTCGAACACCTGCTGCGGGCGGAGCAGCCAGCTGGCGGCTGGCGGCGGCGCCTGCACGGGTGGCGGCGCCTGCGGTCGCTGCGCACGCAGGTCGATGGCCGGCACGGCGGCCCACAAGGTCACGGCAAGAAACAGGCTCGCAGACAACGCTCGGGATGTTCGCTTCATGAGAACGGATTATACGCGCCGATTCGGCGCAGACCAACGCGCCAGGGCCGCGTGAAGCCAAACGTCGCTATACTGGACGCATCCCTGATGCCTCGATCGCGACTCGTCCACGCGCTGTCCTTCGCCGCCGCGCTGGTCATGGCCGGGCCGGTTTCGGCCCAGGTGCTGCCGTCGCAGCCCGTGACGTTTCTGAAGAGAAGATCCTCCGGGCGCTGACACGCGCCCTGCGCGACGAGGGGCACGAGGTGGCCGAGACCGGCGACCCGAGGCAGGTGCAGCGCCTGCTCGCCGAGCGCTCGTTCGACGTCCTGGTGATCGACAACGTGATGCTCGAGATCTCCGGCCTCGAGATCATCCGCAGAATCGTCGCCTCCACCCAGGAAGTCGACCGCCCGCAGATGCTGATGATGACGGCGCATGCCACGGTCGAGAGCGCGATCGAAGCGATGAAGCTGGGCGCGCTCGACTATCTCCAGAAGCCCTTTGAGATCGACGAACTGCTGGTCGTCGTCAGCCGCTCCCTGGAGCTGCAGCAGTTGCGGGTCCAGAACCGCTACCTGATGAGCGAGCGCGACGAGGAGTTCAACAACTACGGCATCGTAGGCGGGAGCACCGCCGTCCAGGCGTTGCTGAAGACGATCGAGCTGGTGGCCGAGACGAGGAGCACCGTCCTCATCACCGGCGAGACCGGGACGGGGAAGGAGATGGTGGCGCGCGCCATCCACTACCGCAGCGGGCAGCGCGACAGACCGCTGATCAAGGTGAATTGCGCGGCCATTCCGGAGTCGCTGCTCGAGTCCGAGCTGTTCGGGTACGTGCGCGGTGCCTTCACGGGCGCCATCAACAACAAGCGCGGGAAATTCGCCCTCGCCGACGGCGGCACGATTTTTCTCGACGAGATCGGCACGATGAGCCCGGCGCTGCAGGCGAAGCTGCTTCACGCCCTGCAGAACCGCCAGTTCGAGCCGCTCGGCGCCGAGCGCACGCAGCGCGTGGACGTGCGCGTGATCGCGGCGACCAACCGCGACCTGCGCCAGATGGTCGCCGAGGGGAAGTTCCTCGAGGACCTGTTCTACCGCCTTCACGTCATTCCCGTGCAGATCCGGCCGCTGCGCGAGCGACGGGAGGACATCCCGCTGCTCGTCGAGCACTTCGTCAAGAAGCACCGGAAGCTGGCCGGCAAGCGCATCGAGCGAATCGAGGACGGAGTGCTCAAGACGCTCGAGGAGTACGACTGGCCGGGGAACGTGCGCGAGCTGGAGAACACGATCGAACGCGCCGTCGTGCTGTCCACCGGGCCCGTGATCACGCCTGTCGCGATCTCGGCGATCGGCTCGCCGAAGACGCAGACGTCCGCGTTGCCGTCGCTCGAACTCCGGGGCAACGTCGAGTGGGTCGAGCGGGAAACCGTTCGGCGTGCGCTCGAGGCCTCGCGTGGCGTGAAGAAAGATGCTGCCGAGTTGATGGGGATCAGCCAGCGCGCCCTGAGCTACTACCTGGCGAAATACCGCGTCGAGTAATTTCTGCGTTGTTACGCTTTTCGTAAACCCCCTATTCCCACCCCGTAACCGGCGCGTTCCTTGCGTTCGTCAACCATCGGAATATGCCATCGTGATGGTAAAGTAATGGTGTGTTAACAACCATTGACAAGGCAGGTCGTGTGGTCATCCCCGCAGCGGTGCGCCAGCGCCTTGGGCTTCGGGCCGGCACACCGTTGGAGGTCTCGATCGACGATGCGTCGGTTCGCCTCAGGCCTGCGGCCCCTCCCCCGCAGTTGGTGCGGCGTCGAGGTCGGCTGATCGCTCGTCCCACGGTCGCGAAACGCGACCTTCCGACCATTGACGTTGCGGCCTTGATCGAAGAGGAGCGCAATCGATGGCCATAGACGGGCGCGTGTTTTTCGACACGTGCGTCCTGCTGGCGGGCCTGATTGAGATGGGGGACGCGTCGGCGGCGTCCCGGCAGATTCTGGACGCGGTTGCGACGGGGGACGTCAAGCGGCCGATGACCGCCTGGCACTGCTGCCTGGAGTTCTATTCCGTTGCCACCCGGCTTCCGGCCGGGTGGCGACTGGAGCCGGAACAGGCGCGCCTCCTGTTGACCAGCGAGATCATGGACCTGTTCCATGTGTGCGATCTGCCGGAAGCCGCCCGAAGGCCGTTCCTCGCGTCAGCGGGGGCCGAGCGCGTGGCAGGCGGTCGCGTCTACGACGCGCACATCGCAGAGATCGCGAGGCTGGCGGGCGCGCGTCTGGTCGTCACCGATAACCGGCGGCACTTCGTGGGGTTGATGCGACACGGGATACGAGTGCTGACGGCGGTGGAGTTCGCCGACGAGCACGGATCGTAGAACGCGTCAAAGGTCACGGACGGCGCTGGCGGCCCGCGAAGCGTCTGAGCGCCGTTCTCGCTGCCCGACATGCCTTGGAAAACCGCTTGACGCCCACAAGACCGCGGCGACAATAAGCGTGTGAGGCTCGCGGCTGGCGTCGCGGGTGTCCGATGACGCGCGCTCCCGAGCCTCGCCCCCCGGACCTCGTTTAAATGAGGAGGAGACAGATGGCGCTATCCGACAAGTACGGCGACGTGCTCGGCCTTGCCCAGCAGTTGGGCGTGAAGAATGGCAACTGGAAGGAGGAGGGTGGGAAGATCAAGTTGTGGGGCACCACCGAGTACCAGCTCGACGCGAACCTGCTCTGGGACAAGATCAAGGAGCACGGAGGCTGGGAGCAGGAGATCGAGGCCGATATCCGAACCGAGCGCACGGACATCCACGGCATCTACGACGTGAAATCGGGCGACACCCTTTCGAAGATCGCGAAGCACTTCCTCGGTGACGCGAACCGATACCCGGACATCTTCGTCGCCAACACCGACCAACTGAACGACCCGAATATGATCCGCGTCGGGCAGAAGCTGAAGATCCCCAACCCCTAAAAAATAGACCAGGGGCCGCCGTAGCGGCGGCCCCCGACGTCTGGCGCACGGGCCGGCCCTACTTGTGTGGCCGGGAACCGCCTAAGACCCGATGCTCGTGGTCTCCAGGAGTGTTCGCCAAGAGGTACCCGTCGGAGTTGGGGAGCCAGAGTTCCGACAGGACCAGCTTGCCTTCGACCTTGTCAAAGATCAACTCGGGGTCGGGGTCAGCGTCGTGCCTTCCAAGCCGACTGATCACAGGCAACATGATCGTGGTCGTGTTTCCCTCCTTTGACCGCAGGACGACTCTGCCTGGCGCCGCCTCGAACTCGTACGCGCCGGCCGGCATCTCTTTCCCTGCCGCGACGAACGCGAACTCGATTTTCACGCGCGCGGTATTCTGGGCGTATGCCGTCGTGGCGAACCAAGCGACGCCGATGACGAGCACGGCCACGACAGAGCCGACGTGCAACAACCGACGACCTGCGCGAATTCTCGATTCTGTTTGCATACAAACGCTCCTTCGGGAGGCTCGAGGCCGAGACCGAGGAGCGGGCGTTTCTGAGCGGCGTCGTCCAGGGACTGATGGACCTGGACGAGGGTCGCGAGACGGATCTCGCGACTGCTCGAGGTGCCGTAGTCTCGGTGCGATAACGAAATCGTCATCATCGCGGGCGGCGGCGGCCGGGCCGCCCCGGAGAGCGCCCGCCGGGGACGGCGGCGCCCGTCCCGCGGAAACCGCCCGGCTTGGCGGAAGGGTGGCGCGGTCTCGCGGCAGGAGCCCGGCCCGCAACCGCACCTCCTTGCTTCTTGGCCTCGGCGTTCGCTCTCGCCGCGGCCTTCTCCTGGCGAATGGCCGCAATCCGCACCGCCCTCGGAATCTCCAGTTGGCCAGCGGGTCGGGCCGCATAGTCGAAATCGGGCACCGTCACGCGTGGCAGGCGTTTGCCGATCATCTTCTCGATGTGTTGAAGGTCGGCCTCCTCCTCCGGCGCCACAAAGGTGAACGCGCTGCCGACCGCCTCGGCCCGCGCGGTCCGGCCGACGCGGTGCACGTAGTCCTCTGGCACCTTCGGGACGTCGAAGTTCACGACGTGGCCCAACGCCTCGACATCGATACCCCTCGCGGCGATATCGGTTGCGACGAGCACCTGGAACTTCCTTCCCTTGAATCCGCTGAGCGCCGCCGTGCGTTGCGCCTGCGACCTGTTGCCGTGGATCCGCTCGGCCTTGACACCGCGGCGGACCAGGAACTCGGCGACGCGGTTGGCGCGGTGCTTGGTGCGAGTGAAGACGAGAGCGTCCTGCACGTCGCCACGCTCGAGCAGGGCGACGAGCAGCGCGGCCTTCAGCGACTGTGGGACCGGATAGACCGCCTGAGCGATGCCAACGGCCGGTGTCGCCGGCCGGTCGAGATGGATGCGCACGGGCTCCTGAAGAAGTTCGCGCGTCAGCTCCACGATAGGCGCGGGCAGCGTCGCGCTGAAGAACAAGGTCTGGCGCCGCGCGGGCAGATGCCGGAGGATCCGTCGGATCTCGGGCAGGAATCCCATGTCGAGCATCCGGTCGGCCTCGTCGATGACCAGGTGCTCGAGGCTCCCCAGCTTGGCGTAGGGCGCCCGAAGATGATCGAGCAGGCGCCCGGGCGTGGCGATGATGACGTCCACGCCGCTCCGGAAGGCGTGCTCCTGCGGCCCCATCCCCACGCCGCCGATCACCGCCGCACCCGTGATCGGCGTATGGACCGCAAGATCGTTCAGGTGTTCGAGGATCTGGAGGGCAAGTTCGCGCGTGGGCGTCAACACAAGAGCGCGCGTCGCCCCGCGGGGGTGATCGATGAGGCGGTGCAGGATCGGCAGCAGGAACGCCGCGGTCTTGCCGCTCCCGGTCATCGCCGACGCAAGGATGTCGCGCCCAACCATGGCCGGCGGAATCGCGGCGGACTGGACGGGTGTGGGTCGGGCGAAGCCAAGTTCCTTGAGGCCCTTCGAGAGACTCGGATGGAGCTTGAGCGTGGCAAATGGCATGTGTAGAGCATCTCACGCCCGGCGTTCCGACACTACATGAGGTTGACAACCTCGGCAGGGGACGAACGAAGGGCGCAGAGTACGGCGCTTGAATGCAACCGCGCCAGCGGCGATACTGACCAAACCATGCAGAACCAGGTGAGACGATGGGTGGTCCTCGCAGCACTGGTCGCCACGGCGACGTCGATCGGCATCGCGTACCTCCTGTCCGAAGAGGGGCTGCCACGGTAGATGCCTGCGGACCGAAATGAGATCCAGTGACTTTCCCCTGCCCGACAATCTGGCTTGAATCACTGCCGCTGGCGGGAGGGGGGACGCTGCCCGGACGCGTCCTTCCCGGGCCGATGGAAGGGATCACGGCCGGTGCATTCTGCGCCGTCATGAATGAGCTCAGGCTGGTGTCCGCCTGGGTGACGCCGTTCATCCGGGTGTCGGAAGGGATCCCACGCCAGGCCCGCCTACGCGATCGGTTGGCCGCGTTCTCTCCACTGCCCACTGTGGTGCAGGTCATGGGCACCGACATCCCGATGCTGGCCCAAACCGCGGCCCGCCTGGCGACGGAGCCCGGGGTGGTCGGGATCGACCTGAACTGTGCCTGTCCCAGCCGCATCGTCGTCTCCGGTGGCGCGGGCGGCGGACGGCTGCGGCATCCGCGTTGGATTCGCGACGCGCTGCTCGCCCTGCGCCGCGCCTGCCCGACCAAGGGAATCAGCGTCAAGATCCGGGTGGGCGTTGAGTCGGCAGAGGAGCTGCCCTGGATCTGTGGGGCGGTGCGGGAGGCCCAGCCGGATTTCGTCGTGCTGCACTATCGTACGGTGGAAGAGATGTACCGCGCGGCCCCGGACGGCCTGCGGCGACTGGCCCGGGCCCGGGAACTGCTGCCTGGCGTGACCTTGTTCGGCAGCGGGGATCTGTATACGGTGGCGGCGGCCGCGCGCATGTGGGCGGTCGCCGGGGTCGATGGTGTCACGCCGGCCCGTGGCCTGGTCGCCACCCCGTGGCTGTTGCGGGATATCGAAGCGGCCTGCCGCGGCGAGGACGTCCGTGTCCACACCGACGAGGAGAAGCGCGATTTCCTGCGCCGGCTGATCTCGCGGGCCGAGCGCGACGGCGCCTGGCACAAGGGTTTGGTGCTCGAAGTCGCGCGACACCAGTTCGGCCGCGAACACCCGCTGTTCTGCCGGCTTGCCAGCGCCGAATCCGCCGCCGCGATGCTCGCCGGGCTGGCGTGAGCCGTGAAGGTCCTTGCCCTCGGGACGGGATCTGGTGAACCTGGAGGTCCTCGAGCGTGACCGGCAGCGCTGACACAAGGAACGCTCGGCTTGCCGGAACGTTGCAAGCGAGGGCTCCCGCGGCACCCGGCCTGATGGCAAGCAGGCTCCCGCCGATCACGAGAACCTGTTGATGTGATTGGGCTTGGAATGGCGGGGTCAGCTATACCCGCGCCATGAAAAGCCGCACCGAGTATGTCCGGCAGGAATGCGTGGCGGACATCCGCAGGCAGATTGCAGCCTACAAGCGCTTCAAGAATCTGACCGGGGAGTGGATCGACTTGAACATCGAGGCGTCGAAAGTGAACATGCAGATTGCCAAGAAGAAGGGATCGGAGTAGAAGTAGAAGAGAATCCCGTAAACCCAAGCGTCCTCGTGCCCCCCAGGACACATCGTCGCCTATTTCAGAGACAGCTTCGCGTGTGAAGGGAGCAAATTGATGCGACATCCAGTACTGTTCGCGTGCGCGATGCTGGTCTGCCTCAGTTCTCTTACATGGGGGCAGACAGCCGGCACATCGAGCGGCGGTTCGTTGTGGGGTAAGGTGACCGACGAAAGCGGCGCCATCGTTCCGGGCGTCACGGTGACGGTGGGAGGACCGTCGTTGATGGGCGTGCAGACGACGGTCACCAACGAGCAGGGCATCTATCGCTTCCCGGCCCTGCCGCCCGGCGACTTCAAGGTCACCTTTACGCTTTCGGGCTTCAACACCCTGGTTCGCGAAGGCATTCATCTCACCCTCGCGTTCACGGCGACCGTGGACGTGCAGCTGAAGATCTCGACCGTCGTCGAGACCGTGCAGGTCGTCGGCGAATCGCCCGTGGTGGACGCCGTCAACACGCGCATCCAAACCTCGTACAGCAAGGAAGTGCTCGCCTCGATCCCGTCCGCGCGCGATATGTGGGCGGTCCTTGGCACGGCGCCGTCGGTCGAGATGGCGCGCATCGACGTCGGCGGGAGCACCGCGGGTACGCAGACGACCTACCGGGCGTACGGCGTCAACGGCCAGACCAAGCCGCTCATCGAGGGCATCATCGGGCTGGAAAGCAACAACTCGGTCGGCTTCTACTACGACTACGGGTCGTTCGACGAGGTCAGCGTGACCGCGGCGGGCCAGGGCGCGGACATGGCGAACCCCGGCATCCAGTCGATCTTCATCAGCAAGTCGGGGGGCAACACCTTTCACGGGGACTTCTACACCGACTACGAGAACAAGTCGCTGCAGGGACACGACATCTCCGGGGACCAGATCACGAAATAGAAGCTGATCCCGGAGTCGAACCGCGTCTTCAAGAACCAGGACCTGAACTTCGGCGGCGGCGGCTACGCGATCAAGGACAAGCTGTGGTGGTACGGATCGTTCCGCCATCAGGACATCGAGTTCAACTACCCGCAGTTGCCGGTCACGGTTCCCTTCGTGACCACGATCACCGACTTTACCGGGAAGATCACCTACAACCTGCCGAAGAACAACCGGCTGGTCGGGTACGTGATGATGGGCATCAAGAAGCAGCCGTACCGGCTGGACAGCTTCCTGTTGACCAACATCGGCATCAACCCGAACACGAACTCCACCTGGAACCAGTGGAACCCGGGCTGGGTGTGGAAGGTGGAGTGGAACAAGACGTTCGGCAACGCGATCTTCATCGAGGCGCGTGTCGGGCAGTGGTTCGACGACTGGCACCAGACCAGCTACACGGACCAGCCGCGCGTGGAGGACATCTCCGCCAACACGGTGTGGGGCGGCAACCGCAACTGGACCGCACACCAGAACCGGCCGCAGACCACCGGCTCGATGAGCTACTACAAGGACGGCTGGCACGGCAGCCACAACTTCCGGCTCGGTTGGGAAATCCAGCTCGATGACCGGCGCGAGTTCTGGTACGACGCGTACCCGGGGAACAACGTCAGTATCCTGAGCAACGGCGTCCCGACCCAGGTCTACTTCCTTGCGTCCGGGCTCGACTCGGACAGCCGGTTGTACTGGGACAGCATCTACCTGACCGACACGTGGACGATGAACCACTTGTCGGTGAACGCCGGGTTCCGCTACGACTACTACAAGTCGGCGTATCCGGATCAGTCGCGGCCCGCGAGCACGCCCCTCGGCTACTCGACGACCGTGTTCCCGGCCATAGACGTGCAGGCCCAGGACCTCGTCGCGTGGAACTCGTTCGCGCCCCGGGTCGGGATCTCCTGGGACATGACGGGCAAGAGCAAGAACGTGCTGAAGGCGAGCTACGGCCGCTACTACTGGAACCCGACGCGCGACATCTCGAACGCGGTCAACCCGAACAACGTGCCGCAGTGGCGACGCTACGGGTGGACCGATCTCAACAAAAACGGTTACTGGGATCCGGGCGAAGAAGGATCGCTCCAGGCGACACGCGGCGGTGTGGCGAACCAGGTCCTGGACCCGACGGTCAAGGACCCGAGGACCGATCAGATCACGACGTCGTTCGAGCGCCAGCTCGGGGACAAGTTCGGGATGCACGTCGCCTACGTGATGAACCACACCTCGGACCGCTACCAGGCGCGCAACATCCTCACGCCCGCGAGCGCCTACACGATTCCCCTCACCATGCCCGACCCGGGTCCTGACGGCATCGTCGGCACCGCTGACGATGGTGCGGCCCTCCAGTTGCTGAACCTCGACCCGTCGCTGCTCGGCCAGACGCTCACCTCGACCGTCACGGTGCCGAACTACACCGAGACGGCGCACACGTTCGAGTTGGCCGCGAACCGCCGCTTCAGCAACCGCTGGTCGCTGAACGCCAGCTACGCGATGACCTGGCGCAACAACTTCAACACGATTCCCTACAGCCCGAACGACGTCGCGCAGGGTGGTATGGTGCGCATGACGTTCGCCAAAGTCACGATGTCGTACGAGCCGGGATGGGGCATCCGCGTGACGCCGGTCATGCGGTACCAGTCCGGGACGCCGTTCGGCCGGCAGGTGAACGTCAAGGTGAACTACGGCACCCAGACGGTCCAGCTGGAACCGACGGGCGCCGAGCGGATGGACAGCCCGTTGCTGTTCGACTTCCGCGCGGAGCGGAGGTTCACGATCTTCAAGGGTAAGCTCAGCGTCGTGATGGACGCGTTCAACATCACCAACTCGAACGCGGTGACGAGTTTGAACACGGTGAGCGGCCCGAACTTCCTGCAGCCGATCACGATCCTCAACCCGCGCGTCGTCCGCTTCGGCCTGAAGTTCAGCTTCTGACGATCGGAGGCTCGGGCCTTCGCCCGGGCACGTGGTCTCGAGAGGGGCAATCGGCTATTCATGCCGGTTGCCCCTCGTCGTCCGCTCGATCCACAATCCCCGGTGTTCGCGGCCGGGCGACGCTTCCTCGACCGTCACTCCGTCAACCGGCATTCGCTCACGTAGTCGGGGTCCGCCGTGTCCCTTCGCCGCCTGTTCCTTCTCGTTTACGGCATCTCCGGTGCGGCCGGCCTGCTGTACGAAGTCGCGTGGACGCGGCTGCTGACGCTCCAGATGGGGCACACGGTAGCTGCCGCGAGCACGGTGCTCGCCGCGTACATGGGCGGGATGGCGCTCGGCTCGTTCGTGGCCGGACGCATCGCGCCCTCGCTCTCCCGGAGGCGCGGGCTGATCGCCTACGCTGGGCTGGAAGCGCTGATCGGCGGCTGCGCGCTTCTGATGCCGCTCGTTCTTCTCGCGGCCCGTCCGCTGGTCGCCTCGGCCTACGCGGACGGTAACGGCGGCGCGGCGTTCGGGCTCGCCCGCCTCGTCGTCGGCCTCGTCTCGCTGATCCTGCCCACGGCGGCAATGGGCGCGACATTCCCGCTCGCCACGCGTTGGCAGGTCGAGGAAGCGAATCGGGCAGGCGGCGAGGCAGGCGCGCTCTACGCGGCGAACACAATCGGTGCGTGCGCCGGCGCCATCGTCGCAGGCTTCCTGCTCCTTCCCTGGCTCGGTGCGTGGAGGACGACGCTGATCGGGGCGCTGCTAAATGCGACCGTCGCCGCCATGGCGGTCGGCCTGGCCAACCGGGTGCGAGGGGAGGATCAACGCGTCCTCGGCGATCGCGCCGTCCTGCCCCCGGCCGGCCATCCTGAAGACACTCGGGCCGTCGCGCCGCTGCCCGGAGGGCCACGGCAGCCGGCGGGCGCGCGCGCCGCCGGGATGTCAGCCGGCGCTCGACCTGGAAACGCGCGACAACGGGGCGTCGGCCGACCTCCCCAAGCGCGGACCACCATGCGTGGCGAGCGCGGGGCCTCGAGACCCGTCGAGAGCGGCCAGTTGGGCCTTGCGGCCTTCGCGCTGACCGTCTCGGGTTTCGTCGCGCTCGTGTTCGAGGTCGCCTGGACGCGTATCCTCGCTTTGGCGGTCGGCCCGACGAGCTACGCCTTCAGCCTGATGCTGGCGACCTTCATCGGCGGCCTGGCGTGCGGATCGACGGCAAGCGCCTGGCTGGTGGATCGCGTCAGGCGTCCGACGGTCTGGCTGGCCGGCACGTTGACGATAGCTGCGTCCATGGCGTTCGCCGCGCTCGCGCTGACGGGGGAAGTGCCGCTCGCGGTTGCTCGAGCCGCTGCCGACCCGCGGGCGGCGTTCGGGTCGATGATCGCGACGGAGTGGAAGCTGATGGCCGGTGTGTTGCTGCCGCTCAGCACCGCTCTCGGCGCCGCCATGCCGTTGGCGATTGCGGTAGGGCGCCGCTCGCTCGACACGATCCCGCGCGACGTGGCCTTCGTGTACACCATGAACACGCTTGGGGCCATCGGGGGGGCGCTTGGCGCAGGCTTCCTGCTGATTCCGCTCCTCGGGCTCCACGCCACGATCGTTGCCGCTGCCGGGCTGGCGCTCGCCGCCGCGGCGGTCGTGATCCTGCTTGGTGTCGGCGACAGGATGCCGAGGATCCTCGGCGCGACGGCCATCGTGACGGTCGCGCTCACCGCGCTGTCGCTGCCCGGGTGGGACCCCGCGCTGATGTCCAGCGGCGGGTACAAGTACGCGGCGTATCTCGGCGACGCGGACCTCGACTGGACGCTGCGCGCCGGCGACCTTCTCTACTACCGCGACGGCGCGGCTGGCACCGTGTCCGTCCGGCGGCTGGCCGGCACCGTGTCGCTGGCGATCGACGGCAAGGTGGACGCGTCGAATGGCGGCGACATGCTCACGCAGCAACTGCTCGCGCACCTGCCGCTGCTGGTGCACGGCGCGGCGCACGACGTGTGCGTGATCGGCCTCGGCAGCGGCGTCACCCTCGGCGCGGCGCTCGCCCATCCCATCCGGCGCGCGGACGTGATCGAACTCTCCCCCGATGTCGTCGCGGCGTCCGCGTTCTTCGAGCGCGAGAACCACCACGCGCTCGCCGATCCGCGCAGCCACCTGATCGTCGGCGACGGCCGCTCGCACCTGCTCTTCTCGTCGCGCCAGTACGACGTGATCATCTCCGAGCCGTCGAACCCGTGGATGTCCGGCATGGCGGCGCTCTTCACGCGCGAGTTCTTCACCGCGGCGCGCGCGCGGCTCCGCCCGGACGGCGTCCTCTGCCAGTGGACGCACACCTACGACATCAGCGAGGCGAGCCTGCGGTCGATCGTGGCGACCTTCACGTCGGTGTTTCCCCATGCGACCGCGTGGCTCGTGGGCGACGAGGACCTGCTGCTGATCGGGAGCGCCGAGCCCGTTGCGCCTCGGCTCGAACGCCTCCTGAGCGGGTTCGACCATCCCTCAGTCGCCGCGAGCCTGGCCGAGGTCGCGGCTTCCGCCCCGTTCGATCTCCTCGCGCTCTGCCTGGGTGACGATGTGTTCCTCCGGGCGTACGGGAACGGCGCGCCCGTGCAGACGGACGACCGCCTCGAGCTCGAGTACTCCGCGCCCCGATCGATCTGGGGGCGGCCGACCGAGGAGAACGTGCGCGCGTTGCGGCAACTGGCGGCCAACGTGACTCCTCCCGGAGTGGTGACCCGGGCGCGCGCCGGCGCGTCGGCCGTCAACTGGCGGACGCTCGCCGAGATGGAGCTTCGCGCTGAGGCGGCAGGAGCGGCCTACGAGGCGTTCGCGCGCGCCGCCGAACTCGATCCGGCGGACCTGGCCGCGCTCGATGGCCTGGGCCGGGCCGCCGGCCTGAACGGCCGCCAGGCGGAGGTAGGCGGAGGCCATCGCATTCGTCACGCGGTTGATCGAGCGACGGCCAGACGCAACCGCTCCCCGCCTCGAGCTGTCGCGGCTGCTGGCGAGCGGGGGGCGGGCGGAAGAGGCTGCGAGGATGGCGGCCGGGGCGATCGCCCGCGATCCGCGCAGCGCGGAGTCGCGGGAGCAGCTCGCGTCCGTCTACGCCGACGCCCAGGACTTGCCGCGGTTGCGGGCGGTCGTCGTGGACATGGAGCAGGAGTCGCCGGATCGGGCCGACACGTATTACTATGCTGCGACCGTCCGGTTCCTGGAGGGCAACATGCAGGCGGCGGCCGCTCTCGCGCGGCGTGCCGTGTCGCTCGATCGCCGCCACGCGCGCGCGTTCGCGCTCCTCGCGATCGCCAGCGCGAACCTGGGGCAATCGCGGGAGGCGCGCGAGGCGTTCAATCGCGGGATCGACGCCGATCCCCGCAACGCGACCATCTACGGGAACCTCGGCCTCTTCGAGCTTCGCTCCGGGGAGGCCCAGGCGGCCGGCCGCGCGTTCGCCGAAGCGCTCACGATCGATCCCCGGAACGATCAGGCGCTGGAAGGTCTGGCCGAGGTGCTCGATCGCGAGGCGAAGCCCGGGCGTGCGGCGCGGCTGCGCGCACGGCGCCGCTGACAGGGAGAGCTTGGAGCGTCGGAAACGGGAGTCGGGATGGCGGGCCATCCGCGAACCACCAGCATCGGTCACGCCTCGTGGCGTGCGGAACCAGGAGCATCCTTCGATGAGCAAGATGAACCGTCGCGATTTCGTGCGGACGGGGGCGGTGGCGGCCGTCGCGGCGGCCACGCCCCGCGCCGTATTCGGCCAGGCGCCGACGATGATGACGCCGAAGAGCGTCAAGCCGGTCGTGGTCGCCTCGGCGAACGGCAACCGGTACAAGAACGGCGGGACCCAGACGTGCGTCGAGAAAGCGTTCGAGATGATGACGAAGGGCAGCGACGTGCTCGACGCGCTCATCGCCGGCGTCAATCTGAACGAGCTCGACCCGACCGAGATGGGCGTCGGCTACGGCGCACTGCCGAACGCCGAGGGGGTGCTGCAGCTCGATTCGAGCTGCATGCACGGCCCGAAGAAGCGGGCCGGCGGCGTGGCGGCGATCGAGGGCGTCAAGACGCCGTCGCTCGTCGCGAAGGCCGTGATGGATCTGACGGACCACCACCTGCTCGTGGGCAAGGGCGCCCAGGACTTCGCGCGCAAGCTCGGCTTCGAGATCCTCGACGATCTCAACACCGAGGCGTCGCGCAAGGCATGGCTCAAGTGGAAGCAGCAGACCGACCAGTTGCACTACTTGAAGCCGGAGGACCGCGAGATCGCCATCCAGAAGATCAGCCTGAACATCATGCGCGAGTTCGGGATCGACACCGAGCACTACTGGGGCACCATCAACTGCGACGGCGTCAACGCCAAGGGAGAGATCTGCGGTGTGACGACGACCAGCGGGCTGGCGTGGAAGATCCCGGGGCGCAGCGGCGACTCGCCGATCCTCGGCGCGGGCCTGTACGTGGACGGCGCGGTCGGCGCGGCAGGATCCACGGGGCGCGGCGAGGCGAACCTCTACAACCTCACGTCCTACCTGATCGTGGAGAACATGCGCCGCGGGATGCACCCGAAGGACGCCGGGATCGACGCGGCGAAGCGGATCGCGTCGAACACAATCGAGAAGCGGCTCCTCGGCTCGCAGGGCCATCCGAACTTCGGCATCAACTTCTACATCGTGAACGCGAAGGGCGAACACGCCGGCGTGTCGATGCACCCGGCCAAGTACGCGGTATGCACGGAGAGCGGGGCGCAGACGCTCGACTGCGAGGCGGTGTTCCCCGAGCCGGCGCAGGCTTGAGGAAGGGGAAGCAGCGGGAGATCACCGCCCCATCCCGTACTTCTTCAGGATCTCCTTTACCTTCTCGATCGGGACGCGTAAACATGCTGTGGCAGATGGTCGAAGACTGGGCGGAGTGGCGAGGGAACGACCGGCATGAACTCAGACTTCAGAGATCTGTTTGCCGCGTTGAACGCCGCCGGCGCTAGGTACCTGGTGGACCTGGATATCCTCGAGAGTTACCGGCAGCGCTGACACAAGGAACGCACGGCTTGTCGGAACGTTGCAAGCGAGGGCTCCCGCCTGTTCGTCGGCGGTTTGCTGGGTAGCCCGTCGAGTTGGCGGGAGCTCTACGTCGAGGCGCGAACCTACCGGCGCCTGACTCACACCGCCAGGCACACACTCGCTCTCTGGGCCTACGGCGACATGGTCACCAGCGGCACGGCGCCGTATCTCGATCTTCCGGCGACGAGGGGTGATCCGCAGGGGCGTTCCGGTCGGGGATACGTCACCGGCCGATATCAGGGTTCCTACGGGCTCTACGTCGGGTTTCATGAAGCGTTCTGACGGGCCAGGCGCACCCGTCTCCGCGCGCCCTCACCACGGCGTTCGGGGGAACACCAGCTTGGCATCCGCCAGCGCCGGTTCCGGTTCTGCCAGGCGTGTCACCATGAGGGCCAGAAGGGACGCGCCTTTGGCCGGTACCAGGGTGACGCCCAAGAGATCATCGTTCATGCGCACCTCGTACTTGCCCGGCTGGTGCACCGAGGTGCCAAGCCTGAAGGCGAACGACGCGTCGAAAGTCGCCGCGATTTGCGCGTACGCGGCCGATGCGCCCGCCGTGATCATCACGGCCAGCATCAAGGCCTCGAACGTCCGCGATCCAACACGATACGGTTGAGCGACGATAGGCGCGACTGGCGAGCGGCCGGGGCGAGCCGCGTCCCAGCGATGGCTCGGATCGGCCGCGGGACCGCCAGCGAGCCGGATCGTCTGGGCCACACCTACGATGCCCGGAACCCTCAATCGTCGATGTACAGAAGTGAACAGCGGCGAGCGAGGTGCAGGACTGAGTTGTGGTGACAGTGACCGGCTCGGCGTGCGTTCCAAGGGCGACGTTGACACCAGCCGAGGCCATTCACTGCCGTAGCGCAGCCGCACTCACAAGAACGCGTGTTTCGGACAGCGTTACGTGTGCCCCAGCTTGGCGCACTGTTTGCATCGAGACGATGTGAGCCTGCTTGGAAGGGTGGACAACACGTGCGCAGGAAAACACTCGTCACATTGGTGTCTGGAGTTTTGCTGGTGGTCGCGACGACGTTCTGGGCATCGCCGGCCGCCGCTCAAGGGCGTCGCGGGCGGATCATCATCACGGGCGGTTACCGGTTCGGCCCGCTCGTCTACGATCCGTTCTGGGGCCCGTATCCGTGTTACAGCCCGTATCCGTGCTACGGCCCGTACGAGTACTACGGCGCCGCTCCCGCGGGGACACGGCCGTCCGGGGATGTGCGAGTGCTCGCGTCCCCCAAACAGGCGGAAGTCTACGTCGATGGCTTCTACGCCGGGGTGGTCGACAATTTCGACGGCGTGTTTCGCCGGCTTCACACCACGCCAGGCGGGCACGCCATCACCCTGCACCTCGACGGGTATCGCACGATCACACAGAACATCTATGTGACCCCGGATGCCACTTTCAAGCTGCGGATCGCGATGGACGAGCTGGGAGCTGGTGAAACCAGTGCCCCACCTCCGAAGCCGGCGCGCGGGCCGGTTCCGCTTGCGGCACCCCGCGTGTCGACCGGGAAGTAGGCGATGCTGGGACGGACCTCTCCTCTGGCCGCCGCAGTGATTCACCGTCTCTGCGGCGGCCTGTCTTGACCATGCACGCGTAACCCCTGGACGGGCGAGGCCGGTGTCGCGAAAGGCGTTCAGCCCTGTTGCGTGGAGCATATGAGCGAGCCGCCCAACCTGTTCTGGAGCGTTCCCGCCGGCGATGTGCTCCGGTAACTCGACACCACCTCGCAGGGTCTGGCGAGTGCCGACGCTACGCAGCGTCTCGATCGTGTCGGGCCGAATGTCCTCCAGGCGAAGAGGCGAGCTGGCGAGTTCACCCTCTTGCTCGGCCAGTTCAAGAGCCCGCTCATCCTGATCCTCCTCTTCGCGGCCGGACTGTCGTTCTTCCTGCACGACTCCGCGGACGCCCTGATCATCCTCGCCATCGTCCTGGCCAGCGGCGTGCTCGGGTTCTGGCAGGAGCGCGGCGCCGCCCACGCCGTCGACGCGTTGCTCACCGTCGTGCAAACGAAAGCGACGGTGCTGCGGGATGGCGCACAGAGAGAGATTCCGGTCGCGGAGGTCGTGCCGGGCGACATCGTCGTCTTGTCCGCCGGCAAGAGCGTTCCCGGAGACTCCCTGGTTCTCGAGTCGAAGGACCTCTTCCTCGATGAAGCGACGCTGACGGGCGAGACCTATCCGGTCGCAAAGAGCGCGGAGACGACTGCTCCCGACGCGCCGCTCGGGCAGCGAACCAACGCCCTCTTCATGGGCACGCACGTGGTCAGCGGCAGTGCCGTGGCCGCGGTGGTCCGTACCGGGACGGCGACCGAGTTCGGCAAGGTGGCCGAACGACTGCGGCTCCGCTCGCCGGAAACGGAGTTCGAACGCGGCGTCCGTCGCTTCGGGTACCTCCTCATGGAGGTCACGCTGGTACTCGTGATCGTCATCTTCGCGATCAACGTCTACTTCCACCGCCCCGTCCTCGAGGCGTTCATCTTCTCGCTGGCCGTGGCGGTCGGCCTGACGCCACAGCTGCTGCCCGCGATCATCAGCATCAACCTCGCCCATGGCGCCAAGCGGATGGCGCTCGGCAAAGTGATCGTCCGGCGCCTCTCGTCGATCGAAAACTTCGGCAGCATGAACGTGCTCTGTTGCGACAAGACTGGCACGCTGACCGAGGGCGTGGTGCGCGTCCATTCGGCGCTGAACGTGGAGGGCCAGGAGAGCGAGGAGGTGCTCCGCTACGCGTACCTCAACGCCGTCTTCGAAACCGGCCTGGTCAACCCGATTGACGAGGCGATCCGCAGCCACCGCCGCTTCGACCTCACCACGTGCCGGAAGCTGGACGAAGTGCCGTACGACTTCATCCGCAAGCGCCTGAGCGTCCTGGTTGCCGACCAGGACCGGCACGTGATGGTCACCAAGGGAGCGCTGGCGGAAGTGCTTGCGGTCTGCTCCACGGCGAGGACGGCCGATGGCGCTGACGTGCAGATCGGCGCGGTCCGCGACCAGATTGACACGCGCTATTGCGACCTGTCCGGCCAGGGGTTTCGCACGCTGGGCATCGCCTGGCGCGATGTCGGCCCGGCCTCACAGGTCACCAGAGACCAGGAGGCGGACATGGTGTTCGCTGGCCTGCTGGTCCTCTTCGATCCTCCCAAGGCCGGGATCGTCGGCACGATCAGCGACCTGAAACGACTCGGCGTCGGCGTGAAGATGATCACGGGCGACAACCGGCTGGTGGCGGCCCATACCAGCGCGCAGGTCGGGCTCTCGAATTCCGAGCTTCTCAGCGGCACGGATCTCCGGCACATGAGCGACGATGCCCTCATGGGACGGGTCAACGACGTGGACGTCTTTGCCGAGATCGAGCCCAACCAGAAAGAGCGGATCATCCTCGCGTTGATGAAGGCCGGCAATGTCGTGGGCTACATGGGCGACGGCATCAACGACGCGTCGGCTCTCCATGCGGCCGACGTGGGGATTTCCGTCGAGAGCGCCGTGGACGTGGCCAAAGAGGCGGCGGACATCGTGCTCCTCGAGCGAGACCTGGGCGTCCTGGTGCAGGGCGTGCAGGAAGGACGACAGACGTTTGCCAACACGCTGAAATACGTGTTCATGGCCACCAGCGCGAACTTCGGCAACATGTTCAGCATGGCGGGCGTGTCCCTGTTCCTGCCCTTCCTGCCCCTCCTGCCCAAGCAGATCCTGCTCACGAACCTGATGACCGACTTCCCGGAGATGACGATCGCCTCCGACACCGTGGATGCGGAGATGGTGGAGCAGCCCCGGCGCTGGGACACCCGGTTCATCCGCAACTTCATGTTGACGTTCGGCCTGGTCAGCTCGCTGTTCGACTACGCGACCTTCGGTGTGTTGCACCTGCTGGGGTCTACCCCGGAACAGTTCAGGACGGGCTGGTTCCTGGAATCCGTGGTGTCGGCGTCCCTGATCGTGCTTGTGGTCCGGACGCGGAGGCCGTTCTTCATGAGCAGGCCAAGCCGTCCGCTGGCGGTGGCGACCTTGCTGATCGTCGGGGCGACGATTGCCCTTCCCTACACGCCGATAGGTGCGGTGTTCGGCTTCACTCCGGTGGGCGTCTGGTACCTCGGGGCGATCGGAGCGGTGGTGGGCTGCTATATCGTGACGGCCGAGTTGACGAAACGGGTGTTCTACAGTCTGTGAAGCGAGCCACGCACTGGCACGGGGGCCAGCATCACCGTCCTCTAACTCCGCGATGTCCACCACGGTGATCACCGTGGCTCCTCCTTGATGAAGGAACAGCAGGCGAAGCTGGACCAGTTGGGCGGCGAGAAGCGCGAGATCGCCTTCGGCAGCCAGATCCGCAGCTACGTGCTGCACCCCTACCAGGTGGTGAAGGACCAGCGGACCAGGGAGGAGGTGGACGGCATCGAGCCGTTCGTCCGCGCCTACCTGAAGCAGAAGGTGGCTGGCACGCTGGGCCAGCATTGGTCGGCCGATGCCGACTGACGGGCCGTCGTTCGACTGACGGCCCGTGCATCGACTCTCCCGGCCTCAGCGCCGGCCGTAGAACCCTGCGAGACACTGGTCCAGGACCCACGACGCGCGCGCGCCACTTCGGCCGGTCGACTCGCAGCGTCCGCGGCCGAGCAGTTCGTTCACGACCGTTTGAATCAGCGGCTGATGGACGTGGGGCGGATTGTTGAAGGGCATGACGTCGTCGTGCCCGTCTTTCCGCACGACCAGCGGACCGTTCGCGAACACGGGCATGTGCAGTTCTCCGCCCGTGCCGGTCACCACGATCCCGTCGGCATTGCGGTCGGCGTTGAAGTTCCACACGCCCGTGCCCGCAGGGCCCGACTCGAACAGGAAGGACGCGGCCGTCACATCTTCGGCGCGGTAGCTCCCGCCGGTGTTGGTGGCAAAGCCGGCCACCGCGGCGACCCGCCCGAGCAGGAAGTCGAGCAGGTCGACGCCGTGAGACGCCAGATCGAGGAAGAGCCCCGCGCCCGCGACGGCCGGATCCACTCGCCACGTGTTCGCCGCCGCGCCCCGCAGCAAGCGATCGTACTGATGGATGTGCACCGAGGTGGGCGTGCCGATCGCGCCCTCATGGAGCAACTGGCGGGCACGGAGGAAGCGTGGCAGCGCCCGGCGGTAGTAAGCCACGAAGAGCGGGACGCCCCGCGATTCAAACGCCTCCACCATCCGGAGACACTCTGCATGGTCGAGGGCCATCGGTTTCTCGACCAGGCACGGCTTCCCCGCAGCCGCCACCATCAGCGCGAGGCCGCAGTGCGACGACGGAGGGGTGGCGACGTAGACGGCATCGACGGCCGGGTCGGCAACCAGCACCGTCGCGTCGTCATAGTGACTCGGCACGCCGTGGCGCCGCGCGTAGTCGGCGGCCTTCGCGGCGTCGCGGCGCATCACCGCCGCGAGCGAGGAGCCGTCGGCCTTCTGCAGGGCCGGCCCGCTCTTCACCTCCGCCACGTCGCCGCAGCCGATCATCCCCCAGCGAATCGCCTCCATCGCGCACCTCCATCCGGTCGCGCCCTGTCGGTGGCGGTCGCCGCACACCAGGGCATCCACGCTTCGCGCCGGCGCCAGGCCGGCCGCCCGTGATGATCGCACGGCAGACGAGGCTGGGTCGAGTCGGGTGTCCGGCCCCGAGCCGGGGCCGCCGCCTCTCCGATTGCGAGACCGCGCCGACGTGGACGGGTCTCGGCAGGACGGGTAACTTCTCGACCGGACTCAGTCAGTACATGGGACGCGAGCCGGAATGACCGGCGAGGAGAAACTATGCCTGTCCAACGACTCTGCCTGAACTGCGGCAGTCCCTGCCTGATGGAAAGCGTCGATGGAAGCCAGGGGGTTCGTGGTGCTGAACTGGGTGGACGCCGGCTGGCTCCGCTTCTTTGCGAGGAGTGCGGTTGCGCGGCCGGATCACCTGCGGAAGCTGGTCTTGTTCCAGTGGCTCGGCGATCAGGCCTCGATGGCCATCTGGCGGGCCGCGAAGTTCAAGACGAGGGCGGGAACAGCGAGCGAACTGGCGAGCGGGCTGAGGGTCGGCCTGTACCAGGCGTGCGCGACGTCGCCCCAGCTGGCCTCGTTCAACCGCACCTACGAGGCCGCGAGGTACATGACCGACATGGACTGGGCGCTGCTGCTCGGCGCGATGGTTGTGACGACGGACGCGTGGAACAGGATTCCGGAGGACGTCCGGCCGGCCCTTGTGCGGGCGGCGCAGGCCGCCGGCGCCAGGCTCCGAGAGGAGACCCGAAAGGACGGCGAGGTCAGCATCGCGGCGATAGCGGGCCGGCGTGACGGTGGTGCCCGTAGACGCCGAGGCGAGGGCCGCATGGTTCAGCGTGGCTACGGCGGCCTACCCGAAGATCAGGGGAGCAGTCGTGCCGCCTGACGCGTTCGACGAGGCGCTGAAGCACCGGGATGACTACCGCGCCCGCAAGCGCTGAGTGCCAGCGAGCTGGGGGCGGCGGCGAGACACGCCGAGCGCGACGCAACCGCTCCGGCTGCGTGGGACGGTGACCGAGATCGTCGCCTGTGCCCGGGCGGCGCGACACCTCCGGGAGGCGCCGGCTATGTCGGATAGCGAGCGTTCCGTCAACACATCGTCACCAAGCGATGCAGGCCCTGCTTTCCGGCCGCGAGGCCGGCCTCGTGCTGAAGATCGGCGATGGCCGAATACAGGTAGCGTTCGGCGGTTGCCCTCCGGAACAGCGCGGATGCAAACTGTCGCAGCCGGCTGCCAGGCATGCGGACTCGCGTCGTGTTGCGGGTCATCGCGGCAACTCCGGCTGGATGGTCCGTGCCATGAGTTCCCAGGCGTCGAGCAGCCGCAGGCCGAACGGCGTGGGCCGGTAGATCCGTCGGGGCAGGAGGAGGTCGTCGTCAGCCGACGGGTCGGGCTCCGACTCGACGTGACCTTTCTCCTCCATGCGACCGAGCGTCACGTAGACGGTGCCGCGCTTGAGGCGGCCGCGGGACGAGGAGACGAGCTGCAGCCATCTCCTCAGGTCTTGTGGGGTGGCCCCGGCCTTTTCCAGCGCAATCTTTCAAGAATCTCTCAAGCGGGATCAGGACTCCTGACGCAAGCGAATCAGGACCCGGTCCCGCCTGTGCTCAGCGACGACGAGAAACGGCGGTTTCACATTAATGTCGGGAGATCCCAGCTGCGCTCGCTGCTGAGGCGCCGTGCGGCGAACAGGAACGCCGCGGACAGCCCCTCAGCTGTCAACTGCGGGTACCGCCCGAGGATGTCGGCCTGGGTCGCTCCGCTGGCCGCGAGTTCCAGAAGGAACTCCACGCTCAGCCGCGTGCCCCGGACGCACGGCTTCCCGCCGAGGATTTCGACGTTCGTTACGATCCATCCGTCGCTCACGGCTGCACCTCGTTCCACTCTGGGTATGATGTCACAGACCCGGCGGGATCAGTCGGCCGTATCGGTGTGGACCGTGGCCCGCCCCGCCCTCCAGCAGAAGTCGCCGGCGACGCAGGAATCGACGGCGCTTAGGATGGCGCCGTCGTAAAACAGGGCTTGCGGCTCAACGCTCCGGTTCAGCGGCGGCGCGCAGCGCCGTCCGCTGCAACCGGTTGTTGGGCGGCAATCAGGATAGTCGAATAGGGCGATCGGCTTTGGCCCCTTCCCAGCCCGACCACAGCAAGGCAGCGATCACCAACAAGCACAATGAGACTCCCCGCTCACAAGGAGCCGACTGCTTCGCTAAGCACGATGAGGATTGAAGCTCCCTTGGAGCACCGTGGCTTTGCAAAGCGAGTACGCGATCACGCGAACACCCTATACCGCGACGAACGTGCCCCGTAGTTCTGCGTGCAGCGGGCGGTGCCTGGCCAGATATGCCCTCAGCGCCTCTATGCTTCGCTCAGTGTGCTGTTGGCGATTTCGACCGTACTTCTGCGCGACGCCTTGTTCGGTGACAAAGACCGTGGGGTAATGGTGGCCGGGTTGTAGCGGCTCGTCGCCTGCAAACACTTGCTGGACACGCTGTCCCGGTGGATTTTCGATCTTGATATAGGCATTGAGGCCGAGACCGCGTTTGACGGAACCACCCATCTGGCCGTACGGATCGCATGCAAACGTTCGCTCCAGATTCTCCTCCAGCATCGCAACAATTTCCTCGCCCGTCAGCTCGACCGTTGAGATTGGCGGGTTCATCGGGATCATGTTGTAGAGGTCGTTCACCGTCACCGCTCCGGAAATTATTGGTGCGCCAAAGCGCCAACCATTCGAGAAGGCCAATTGCGCGCCCGTGCTTTCCAGCAGTGCCTGCAACAGGAAATTGTCCATCGTCGTTTCCAGCATGGTGCCCCGGTTGAGCGCCGTCGCCGTTTCACCCACAACCGTTGATAATTCTTCTTGATAAGGCGCGAGCGCTTGGCGGACAAGGTCAGCGACTGCGGGATCGGGATCTGTATTGGCTTCTACCTCGATCAGTTGGTGCCGGTAGTCAGCGACACGTCCTCCCTCAATTTGCAGATCCAGGCGGCCCAGGAAAGAACCATGGCAACCCGACTGTATTATCAACGTTTTCCCCTGGAGGACCGGTTTATACAGCCGGTTATGGGTGTGGCCGCTCACGCAAACATCGATACCCTGCACCTCCGACAAGAGCTTCATGTCCTGGGGAAACCCGAGGTGGGAGATGAGGACGACCAGGTCTACCTTCTCCTGGGTGCGCAGGACATTGACGATGGAAGGGAGTTCTTCTCGACCCAGGGTGAAGTGGAGTCCTGCGCTGAAGGAAGGCGGCATGGTCTTGTCTACAATATTGGACGCGATGCCCACGAGACCGATCCGTAACCCGCCGATTTCCTTCACGCTGTATGGTGGAAAGAGCCGCTCCTTGGTTGCTTGATCGTAAACATTGATTGCCAGCATCGGATAGCTGAGTTCCGCTACGCGCTGCTTGAAGGTCTCGGGACCATAAGCAAATTCCCAATGGGCCGTCATGGCATCAAGACACAATGAATTCAAGATGGGGATCAAAGCCTCTCCCTCCGTCTTCTGGGCGGGATGGGTACCGTGGAGGGTATCGCCGCAGTCGCAAAAGAGCGTACGCTCCTGGTTCGCGGCCCGAATGTGATTTACGATTGTGGCAATGCGGGCATACCCTCCCGCAGGACGATAGACTGCCTGACCACCCTGCCAGAACATCTCCTGGTGTAGATCACAATAGCCATGGCTATCGTTCAGTTGAATGACAGTCAGCGACGTTCTATTTGCCATTGTCTATACTCCTTTCATTGCAGCGTAATCCAAAATACTAGCGCGGCAACGATCAATAGCACCGCCGTCATGAGCAACAAGGCACGCAGCGAATTCTTCGAGGGGCCCTCTTGCATCAGTCTCGCGCATGTGCGCCGGTAATCAATGATCGCGTAAATAAAGATGCTTGCTCCCCAAATCACGAGCAGCGCGCCAATCACATGCGCCACAACTTGGTGCTCATAACTTTTGAATATGAGCACGCGCGCGACCGCTAGACCACCGCCGACTCCCGCCAAACCAGTCCGAATCCAGGCGGAGAATGTCCGGTCGGCTGCCAGTAACGTCCGTTCCGAGGCAAGCTCGTCGCGGCCCAAATGCTCTTGCATTGCTTCTCTCCTTTCCTGCGCCGTTGCACGCGGCAGGTTTATGGCTGAATTTGGACGAAACCGTCCTGTGTCAGTTGGATTAAGCGAGCCACGGCTCCTGCGTTAACTTTCACCCCGGGCAACAAGTCTTCAGTGCCCCACGCATGGTTCTTCATGGAAACTACGCACTCTTCGATCTGCACCCCTTGTTTTAGCAGTTCAGCAAGGAGTCCTTTGTAAGGGTTGCCGGTGATGACTTGACGATAAGCATTGTAAGCCTCGTCATTCAACGTCATGTAAGCTGCATCGCCATGAAATACGCCGACAATCTGTCCTTTGGTATTCATTTCCCGAAATCGGTTAGTCAGGAGGTGCATGTAGCTGATACCCACGGGCACGTCACCAGCAAAGGCCAGATGATCCATGTTAAAAACGACATTTGCCTTTTCCAACACCACTGGAATCTCGATTACAATATTGTGCTCGCCCTTCTTGTGTTTGTTGTTCATACTCTGAGCCATCCCCTCATTTCAGGCTGAATGCATGGACATAGACGGGCTCCCGAAGCACGTATTCACCGAATCGCTGCACCAGCGGCTCGAGGAGTTCCT
>Ga0209638_1000419_pt1 | contig 27781 bp, 24 predicted proteins | sample BarGraNGADG00211_FD_184490 | JGI IMG/M metagenome (GOLD analysis project Ga0209638, IMG submission 184490) | Arctic peat soil microbial communities from Barrow, Alaska - Barrow Graham LP Ref core NGADG0002-211 (SPAdes) (version 2) | ecosystem: Environmental > Terrestrial > Soil > Wetlands > Peat...
GCTCCAACTCAGCACGATCTGCTCTACTCCGATCGGCCGGAGGGCAGCCTCGACTCGCGCCTCGATCTCGTCCTTGAGCGGACATGCGGGAGTCGTGAGCTCGATCGTGAACGAGACCCTGGCGCCTTCGACCACGAGATCCTTGACCATGTTCCGCGAGATCAGATTGCCGCCGAGCTCCGGCTCCTGGACTGTCGACAGGGCCTTGAGGACTGCAGCTTCTGTGAGAGTCGGCATTTCGGGCGAGTTCCTCGAACGGTCTGGCGCGCCTGGGGATGGCGCAACTCCGCGAGATATCGTACGGCCTTGGTCAGGTTTTCGTTGGCGGCGGCTCGGCTACTGCAGGCAGAACTCGTTGCCCTGTGCGTGCAGTTGCCAGTTCGGTCCTGGATCAGGCGCTGTCACCTGCCGTCATGAATTGGCCTGCGTGTCCGGCGCGGGGCACTCTCGACGCCGCGCAGCGACCTCGAAGCGGTTGGCCCAATACGGAGGCCGCCGCCTCATCCAGGCCGCGACCGACGAGGCGAAATAGGCCGGCAGGAACAACGGTCCAAATCGCTCCCACTGGCGGACGTGTTCGAGCTCGTGTTCGACCAGCGCCGCCGAAAGCGGCTCGCGTGCGATCACGTAGCGATCCAGGGTCTGGGCACGAATGGGCATGAGCCCCTGATCCAGGTAGTGGCCGGCGTTTGGGTGTTCGACGAGGGCGGCCGATACGCTGCCAACCACCACTTCCCTGGTGACCCCCGGGATCGAGCTGGCACGAATCACGAGCATGCCCATGAGGTCGCCGGGCAGAACCCTCCAGGCGGTTCGACTGAATCGCGTGATCGCCCGCCAGGCGTCGATCAGCCGGGCGACGTGGCGGAAGAACACGGGAGTCGGCCGTCAGGCGCCGCGGCGGTCGGTCACGACGCGTCCGGCCTGCATGACGAAGACGATGCGGGCCGGATCGCGCCACAACGCCGGCTCGGCCAGCGGGTCGCCTGATACAGCAATCAAGTCGGCTTGCTTGCCGGCTTCCAGCGTCCCTACCTGGTCGCCAAGCCCCAGCAACCTCGCCGCCTCGGACGTCGCCGCCTGCAGGGCCCGGAACGGACCGAGGCCGTATTCGGACATGTAGGCCAGCTCGGCCGGCGGATACATGCCGTTGAAGCTGTCCGTGCCCATGACCACCCGTACCCCCCGATCGACGGCATGTCGGAAGTTCCGCTGCTGCCGTTCGAACAGGTAGCGCATCTTGTCGATCGCCCATGGCGGCACCTCGCCGCGGGCGATCCGCCCTTCGTCCATCAGCGCGAAGTTGACGGTGAATGTCGGTACGAGCGGCACGTCGCGCTCGAGCATCAGGTCGATGCCTTCGTCGTCGATCAGGTCACCGTGCTCGATGCTGGAGATGCCGGCGCGCAGCGCGTTCTTGATCCCGGCAGCTCCCTCCGCGTGGGCGAGGGTGCCCTTGATGCCGGCCGCGCGCACCTCCTCGACGATGACGCGGATCTCCTCCTCGGTGAATTGCGACGAGTCCGGCGCGTCGGCGGCTGAGAGGACTCCGCCCGTGGCCATGACCTTGATCCAATCCGCGCCGGCCCGGATCTGGAGGCGAGCGGCGCGTCTGACCGCGTCCGGACCGTCCGCAATGCCGGGCGGCAGGTCGGCCATCTCAGTGGCGATCACGGCGCCGGAGGGCGTCCAGTCGTCGCCGTGGCCGCCGGTCTGCGAAAGCGGCCGGCAGCTGACCTGCGTCCGCGGCCCCGGAAAAGCGCCCGCAGCAAAGGCTCGCTTGATCCCGGCCGGGGCGTGGCCCGCGTCTCGGACCGTGGTTACGCCGGCTTCGAGGAAGTCACGGCCGGTCTGGAGGGCTCGCACGACGACGTCGGTCGCGGAACGCTGGACCTGGTCGTGGACGGGTTCGAGCTTCATCGCCAGGTGGACGTGACAGTCGATGATGCCGGGCAGCAGCGTCAGGCCGCTGAGGTCGATCCGATCCAATCCCCGCGAGGAGCCGATCGAAGCCGCCGTTCCGGCGCTCGCGATGCGACCGGCCTCGTCGATCAGGATCGCCCCGTTGGGCGTCGCGTCGGGCGAGCGGCCGTCAAGCAGGTGCGCGCCCACGAGGACGGTGGCATGGATCGGGGCAGGCATCGAGTCCTCCTGGCGGCGTGGGCAGCAACGCCAATCCTAATGCCCGGACGACTCTCAGGATGGGCCCGGAGTATTGCCCGAGACCGCGGCGGATCCGCGTCCCCGAGCGGTGTTACGGGTACTAGGCGCTCTTCGTCGGCGGCTTGGTCGCCGGCTTCGGCTTCTTTACCTTCGGCGGTCGCTTGGGGGTTTTGTCGCCCATGATTTGCCTCCAACCCTGGCGGTACGGTCGGCGAATTGGTGCCGGGTCGAGTCTAGCGGATGGGCCAATGGCGGACACCCGCCGTCCGGCGGCCCGTGGTCAGGCGTGCGACTAGCGGGCCGCTCCCAGTTGCGATGGTACGAGCACCGCCAGGAGCTTGAATTGCCGGCCCGCCGCCGGGTCGATGCCGTTGGCCCAGTCGACGGTCAGGGTTCGTATCGACTGCAATTCGTCCGGTATTGGGGCTGCAGCGAGCGTCCATTCGAGCCGGCCGTTCGGGCCGAGCAGCCGCGTGCGAGCCAGCACTTCGCCGGTCGGAGCGTTTGACCATCGCGCGGTCACGTCGAAGGCCGACCCCGTGCCTAGGTTCGAAACCACGAAACGGACGCCTTGCTCGGTCGTGTGAACCTCGGCCAACAATCGCGGTTTCACCCGGTCGAGGGCGTGTCCGACCCCCGCCGCGACGGCGGTGTAGATGACCAGCCAGGAGATCACGAGCGAAAACAGCAAGAAGACAGCTGCAGTAGCGCCGTCCGTGCCGTTCGTATACACCCTCGGCCCCCTTTCACCTCTATCGGCGCCCGGCCTTATGGCAGAGAAGCGCCCCCTAATCGTCGCAGCAACTCGTCGTGTAGCAGCCCGTTGGTCGCGACTGCCGACGGACCGTCTATGCGGCGCTCGCCGGACGCGGTAGTAAAGCGGCCGCCGGCTTCCTCGACGATTACCATAGGCGCGGCCCAGTCCCAGGTGTGGGCCCCGGCCTCGATCATGGCTTCCGCGGCGCCCTCGGCGACCAGCATGTAGCCCCAGAAATCGCCGAAGCCGCGATCTCGCCAGGCCGCCGCCAACGTGTCTTCCAGGCCGGGAAGCCGGCCGTCGCGCAGGCGCTCGCTGCCGTAGAGGAGTTGCGAGTCCTCGATGCGCGAGACGCGGCTGACCGCCAGCCGCCGGTCGCCGCGCCAGGCTCCCCCACCCCGCCACGCGACCCAGCGCTCGCGCAGCGCTGGAGCGCTCACGACGCCCAGCTGCAGCTCGCCGTCGACGGCGACCGCCAGCAGCGTGGCGAAGATCGGGATGCCGCGAACGAAGTTGGCCGTGGCGTCGATTGGGTCGACGTACCAGACCGTCGACGCGCCGGCGGCGTCCGGACCTTCTTCCTCGCCGATGAGTCCGCAGCCGGGGTAGGCGCTTCGCAACCGCTCCCGGGCCATGCGCTCGATCGATCGGTCGGCTGCGGTGACGTAGCTGCGGTCGGGCTTGGTGTCGACCTTGATATCCCGCCGAAAGCCGGCCAGCGAGATTCGGTCGGCCTCGTCGCAGATCGCGAGTGCCGCGTCGCGCCAGCGCAAGATTTCGGCGGCGGATACCGCGGGTTCGGTCATGTGCGGATCGTAGCGTGAGGCGAGCCGGCGCGGCGGGCCGCAGCGCGGGGCGTGTCCGGCCGTGGCCGCCGGGCCGCGTTTGTGACACTCGGCGCTTTCCTGGGTGGCCGTCGCCAGGCGAGACTTCAGGAACGCGCCGCTCGCGCGAACGGGTCGGCCCGCACCTATGAGGCCGAAGGCGGCGCCCCGAGCTGGACCCCTCCGGCCATGCCGAACGGCTATCCTTAGCGAACGGCCGCGACAGAGCGTTCCGATCACCGCTCGAGCAGCGCCCAAAATGCCCCCGCAGAATCGTGCTTGCGACTCGCGTGCCCGGTGGAGTCGCCAGGAGGTCCGGTAACAGTGGCTGAAGAGAAACGAGCCCGCGCGGCTCTCCCCCAGGCAAGCAGGACCGTCGTTCTCCTCATATTCCTGCTGTCGGGAATCGCCGGCCTGATCTACGAGGTGGTCTGGGCGCGCGAGCTCGTTCTCGTCTTCGGCAACACAACTCAGGCGATCTCGGCCATCCTCACCGGCTTCTTCGCCGGCATGGCCGTGGGCAGCGTCCTGGGCGGGCGCCTCGCGGACCGAGTTCGGAACCCGCTGCGGATGTACGCCATCCTCGAGCTGCTGGTCGTCGTCGTCGTGCTGCTCACCCCAGCCACGTTCCGCGGTCTCCACGAGGTCTACCGCGGCGCGTTCGGCTCGCTCGAGCAGGACACCATGGCTCTCGCGCTCGTTCGCTTCGCCCTCGCCATCGCGGCTCTGGGGCCGGCGACGGTGATGATGGGAGCCACCCTGCCCACCCTGTCGCGCTACCTGGTGCGCGACCACAACATGATGGGCCACGAGTTCGGCAGCCTCTACACCGTGAACACGCTCGGCGCCATCATCGGCACGCTGGCCTCAGGGCTCGTCCTCATCGAGCTGATCGGCTTGACCGAGACTCTGCTCGTCGGCGTCTGCTTCTCCGGCATGGCCGGCCTGGCCGCACTCGTGCTGAGCTTCCGCACGCGCCCGGCTGCCTCGACGGCCGAGGCCCCGGTCGCCGCAGCGCCCGTAGCCCCAGTGTCTCCCCTCGAGACAGTCCGCACGACAGTCGAGGCCGTCGCCGCCCACACCGCCCGTCCCAGGCTGGCCCTGATGCTCGCGTTCGTTTCCGGGTTGACCTCGCTGGGCTATCAGAACTTGTGGACTCGCATCCTCTCGTCCGGCACGGGCGGGTCCAGCTACATCTTCACCGCGATCCTGGCCCTGTTCCTGACCGGCATCACTGTCGGAGCGTTCGTCTACGCGCGCTTCCTGTCACGGACGAAACATCCCGTCGCATTGCTGGGCGTGGCCGAGCTGGCTCTCGCGGTGGTTGTGCTTGGGGGACTTGGCTTCGAGACCAAGTTCTTCGCGAACATGAGCTTCAACCGCGATCTGATCATCGTGGTCCTGCCCGCGACGCTGGTCATGGGCGTCGTCTTCCCGATGACCTCGATGCTCGCGACCGACTCGGACGATCGGGTCGGGACCAGCGCCGGAATGCTGCTGGGAGCGAACACCCTGGGGGCTATCGTCGGCACCTTCGTGGTTCCGTTCTTCCTGATGCCCGCCCTCACGTCTGGGCGCTCGGTGGTGCTGATCGCGCTCATCAACGCCCTGATGGGCTTGATCCTGCTGTGGGAGGCGCGGTCCCTGAGCCTGCCGCTTCGACGCGCAGGCGGAGCCCTATCGGGGGCCGTCGCGGCAGCGGCAATCGCCCTCATCGTCGTCCCGAACAACCTCGTGGCGGATCCCAACATCAATGTGATGGGGCGATCGCACGGGACGGTCCTCCAGGTAGCCGAGGACAACGTCGCGGCCGCCCAGGCCGTTCGCATGCAGGACGCGGCCCAGACCCTCAGGCTGTTCGTAGGCGGCTATTCGATGACCGGCATAACCGCCGACACGCGGATGATGGCGCACCTGCCCCTCATGGTGCGACCGGACGCCAAGTCGATGTGCGTCATCGCCTTCGGCATGGGCTCGAGCTACCGCAGCGCACTCATGGATGGGCTTCGGGTCGAGGCGGTGGAATTGGTCCCATCGGTGCCTGGAATGATGGGTGACTTCTTCCCCGACGCATCCGGGGTCGAGTCCAACCCGGATGGCCAGATCTTGATCGCGGACGGCCGCAATCATGTGGATCTGACCACGCATTCCTACGATCTCCTGATCGTCGACCCGCCCCCGCCGATGAACGGCTCCGGCACGGCGGTTCTGTTCTCTCAGGAGTTCTACCAGTCTGCGAAAGCCCGGCTCAACCCGGGCGGCGTGATGATGCAGTGGGAGTTCCGCGGCCAGACGATCGATGAGATGCGCAGCCACGTCAAGACGTACGCCTCCGTGTTCAAGCACGTCGTCCTGGTCTTCGGCGCCGCCTCGTCCACCTACGGCGTCATGATGCTCGGCTCGGACGACCCGATCGACATCACCGCCGCCGGTATCCAATCGGTCCTGTCCAAGCCCGGCGTCGTCAACGACCTCTCGAGCGCCCCTGACTCCCCAACCGGAGTGACAACGCCCGCCGCCTGGCAGCAGCAGATCCTGGACAACATCTGGCTAACGGGCAGCGACGTCGACAAGTTCGCCGCCGGCGGCACGCTCATCACCGACGACCGCCCGTACACCGAATACGACCTGCTGAGGCATCTCTTCGGGCCCAAGTCGCCCACGGCAACTCGCGAGAACCTCTTGCTTGCGATGCCGCGCTCGACGGAGCTGGCTTCGCACTAATCACCGGACTCGCGCCGGAACTGGATCCGCCAGGTCGGCGCCCACCCGTTTCTCGTTCTGGCCGCCTCTGTATGGTTGTGAGCGATGCGATCGGCGTGGCGTCCCTATCGGTGAGAGAGGTCGAGGTTCCCTCCAGGGCGGAGACCCCGGCCGAGGATTCGGCTGGCCTGCAGCAAGGCCGGCCTGGCTCGGCTACGAGAGGAGCTTCGAGATGATTGACGGCGACGATCGGCTCGAGGACCGAGTCCGCGCGGCCTTTCGTGTAGAGGAGCGCCGCGCAGAGTCCGATCTGCTGGTGGATCCGATCCGACCGCGCTCACGATCCCGACATCTGCGCGCGCCGGCCGCGCTTGCCACGGTGGCACTCGTGCGGTGATCGCAGTGGCGACGGCCGGGGCGATCCACGTCGCCCAGCTCAAGACCGGCCCGGGCGGCAGCGCAGCCATCAGTCCTCCGTCCGACCGTTACAGCGACGGTATCCCGAAAGAGTGGCAAGGCCAGCCGGTCCTGCGCTGGGCCGACTCCCTGTCCAGGCGAGCCACCGCCACCGATGACACGCCATTTCTCATTGGCGTCTGGCTCGACGTACCTACGGGGCCACATCTCTGTCCGATGGATCCGGGCCCTGACCCCAGCGCGCCGAACTCCTGGATCCCGCGAGGAGGTTGCATCTTCAACGAGATCGTCGGAGAGGCCGGCGACGCGACGACCGACGAGAGCCAGGTGGTGACGTTCCAATACTTCGAGGGCAATCGTGCCACCGGTCCTGCCATACTCCGAGTCCACGTTCGCGATCCCAGAGCGAGCGAATGCGGCTTCCAGCAACCCATCTGCGAGCACATGCTCGTGGTCGAGACGGCGGTCTGGACCGGCGACTCGTTCACGGATCCCGCGCCGTACTCCGTCGCGGATGCCATGGAAGCGGCCTACTCGGCCGTCCCCGGGACCTCGCTTGAAGTCGCGGATCTCAGTCAGGGGAGCTACGACGTGGGACTCCCCGGTGCGATCGCTTTGTCTCCGGTGACCCACGTTGTCCCGGCGGACATGCAGATCGCGGGGGCGTATCTGATGCCATCGACGGAGGCGATGCACCGCGCTCTACCCGATGTCCTGCCGGGCGCCTCCGGAGCGGTGCTGCCGGGTGCCTATCGCGGCGGCGAATCGGGCGGCGGCCCCGGCTATGAGTTCTGGGTCGACCACCGATGGCTGGTGGTGGCCAACGTCGCTTTCTCGGTGAACCTGTCGCCCCAGATCACGACCGATGACGAGGCATGGCTCGCCCGCTTGGAAGCCGCGCTCAAAGCCACCCATTGACGGGATAGCGAAAGGCGCCCTTGCCGGGCGCCCTTCGAGCGGTTGCGAAGTGAGCGAGCCTAGACAGCCGCCTTGAGGGCCTCCGGCAGAGGCTTGTGGAATTCGACCGGCTTGACGTACTTCTCGACGAGGGCGCGGCTGCCGGGGGTGCCAAGCTGCTTGAAGAGGAAGTCGACCTTGGCCGCCTGCGACGCGAGGATCTCGTCCTTCGTTGCGAGGTCCCAGAGCTGGTGCTTGAACGGGCCGATCGCCTTCTTGCGGCCGGTGTAGACGAACTGGATGTCCGTCTGGCCTTCCTTGCGCTCGTCCTGGCAGTTGGCGAAGACCCACTCCTCGATCGCCTTGTGAAGCTCGGCCGGGAAAGCCGGGTGCTCGAACAGGGCGTTCTGGAAGCCCGTGGCCAGATGGATCTCGGCGCAGCCGGTGGCCGGGAACTTATGGAACATGTCGTCCGGCAGGGTCGATGCGCCGTGCTGGACCGCGCCCGAGAGTCCGTACTCGCGAGCGACTGTGGAGAGCTCGGTAAGGACTCCGAAGTCGAGCGCGACCTCTGCCACGCCGCCGCCGGCGAGCGGCGTGCCGCCGTGGCTGGTGCCGGTCTGGACGGAAACCTTCGACAAGCCAATCGCGCCGGCCGCGCGGGAGTCGAGTTCGCGGCGGTAGCCGTCGAGATATGCCTTGAGCTCACCCGTGTTCGAGTTCTTCTTGCCGACTTCGCCGATCTCGCCGCCGACGCTGACGGTCACGCCGTCGACTTCGAGGGAGCGGATGAGAGCCGTCAGCTCGGCCGCTCGGAAGTAGTTCTCGTGCTGCTGGGCGTCGAGCGTCTCGGGGCCGAGGTCGACGAGCGTCGAGCTGTCGATGTCGATGTTCCGGTAGCCTGCGGCGATCGCGTCGCGGCAGGCCTTGCGGATCTCTTCGGTCATCTTTTCGGGATCGGCCGCGTACTTCTTGGCGTTGAATTGGTAGTGGTCGCCCTGGATGAAGACAGGGCCAACCCAGCCGGCTGCGACCGCACCCGCTAGAACGCTGGTCGCATATTCGAACACGCGCTGGAAGGTGTAGGTCTGCTCGGAGCGGGCCAGCTCGAAGATGACGGCCGCGGAGTCGTTCTTCTTGGCCGTCTCGAGGATCACCCGGGCCATGTCGAAGGTCTGGGTACGGATGTTGATGGCCGGGACGGTCATGCCCTCGTACTCGCCACGGGCACGAGCGTTGTAGAGCTCCTGGATGCTGGCCGAGCGAGCGCCGACGGCCTGGCTGGCTTCCCAGACGATCCAGTGAGCGACTTCGACGGTGGTTTCGTCCTCGCAGAACGTTGCCGTCCAGGCCAGATCGTAGATACCGCGCGTTCGGAGGGCGTCGGCGTCGGTGACGACGAGGCTCTCTCCCTCGATGCGGACGATGCCGTTGAGGGCGGCGAGAAGCTCCTTTACGGAGCCGGCAACCTTGGGCATTGCGTTCATTCTCCTGAGATGCCCGGCGACGGCGCACCCAGACGGGACGCGCATACATCCGGGACCGGGGTCCATTGGTGGCTTGTGAATGGTAGCGCGGGAAGCCGGTCCCCCACCCTGCCGCTTGTCCCTACAGTCGCCGCCGAGCGGACGGCTCAACCCGTGTCGGTCGGACCGGCGGGGCAACACACTGAACAACCGGGCCGGAGTCGGCGTCTATCTCGCGGGGATGGGCAACGTTCACAGGGATCGGCAACAGGATCGGCAACAATCGAAGACAATCCAGCTTGACCCTTCCACAAGGGGAACCGAAGCTTGGCCAATTGAGTGGCAAGACCGGCGCTCGCGTCGCGTTCGTTGCCGCCCTCGCCGCCACATTTCTGGTCACGGGGTGCTCGGCTGGCAGTTCGGCGCCGGTTGCGGCGACATCGGCTGAGTCCAGAACGGACTCGCCAACAGCGCCTTTGCAGAAGGAGACTGACATGGCCGGGTTCGCACTCACCAGCTCGAGTTTCGCCGAGGGTGGCGCCATCCCCATCAGATTCAGCTGCGACGGACAGAGCATCTCTCCCGCGCTTGCCTGGGAGGGAGCGCCGACTGGCACGGCCGCCTTCGCTCTCATCGTGGAGGATCCCGATGCCAACGGTTTCGTCCATTGGGTCGCGTACAACATCGTCGGCTCGGGTGGCAACCTTCCCGAGGCAGTGAGCCCGGCTGGCCCGCCTCCCCAGGGTCGCAACGGGACCGGCCAGACCGGCTGGGCCGGCCCGTGTCCCCCGAGCGGAACGCACCACTATCGGTTCACGCTGTATGCGCTGTCGCAGCCGCTGGCCCTGACCGGGGCGCCGACGGCGGTTCAGGTTCGCGAGGCTATCACGCCCGGCGTGCTCCTCGGCCAGACGACGTTGATCGGGACCTACACGCGCAAGCCCTGATCCCGGATATCGGTCGGGATCAGATCGAGGAGCCGCCCGCCTCGCTCGTCCCGGGGGCTTCGCCCGACCCGGCGGCCTCGGCCGTCTCGATCTTGGCCCGCAGGCAGGCGAGGGTCTGATCCACGCCATCGCGTACCGGCTCCTCGGCTCTCGCCGCGAAGCGCGCCAGAAAGCCGCCGATGGTCACGTCGGCCGACCAGGTCGCCTGAGTCCGGCCCTCCGGCAGTTCTGTGAGTTCGAGGCTGCCGTCGGCCTGGACCGGCCCGCCCATGACCACGCAGCTCGCGGCCGCAGTCGCATGCGCGGGTGCCCGCAGATCGGTCAGGCGGATGTCCACGACGACCGTTGTTCGGAGAAAGCCGTTGCCCACGACCGCGGTCACCTTCATACGGCGGTCGTCCACGACCTCGACCTTGGGTTGACCTGGCACGCAAGCCGCAACCTGGCGCGGATCCGTGACTGTATCCCAGACGCGCTGGCGGCCTGCGGCGATCTCGGTCTGTCCGGAGAGGTGCATCGATCCTCCTGGCTTGCCTCCTCGCCGTCGGTTGGGCGGAGTGGCGGTCGTTCTCCCCGATCTTAGCCGGTTGGAGGCCGGAACCCCCCGCCTTACCTGCCGCTTACAGATGGCGCGCGACTAGCGAACCCGCGGACGTATCCTCAGCAAATGAAATCCATTCTCGTAGTCGACGACGAGCGCAACATCGTCGAGCTGGTCCGGCTTTACCTGGAGAAGGAAGGCTTTGCCGTAGTTTCAGCGTCCGACGGGGAGCAAGCCCTCGTGCAATACGAGCGCAGCCAGCCGGACCTCGTGGTGCTAGACCTGATGCTGCCCAAGCTCGACGGTTTCGAAGTCTGCCGCGAGCTGCGCCGGCGCGGCGACGTCCCGATCCTGATGCTGACCGCCCGCTCGGAAGACGTGGATGCGATCGTTGGGCTCGAGCTCGGGGCGGACGACTACGTGACCAAGCCCTTCAACCCCCGAGCGCTGGTGGCGCGGGTGAAGGCGATCCTGCGCCGCACCGACGCAACCGCCAAGGGCGGGCGCCCGATCGAGGTCGGCAGCCTTCGCATCGATCCGCGCCGCCGGGAGGCTACGGTAGGCGAACGCCATCTTGACCTTCGCGCCCGCGAGTTCGATCTCCTGGCCGCCTTGGCTCGCGACCCCGGCGTCGTTCTGACGCGCGACGCGCTCCTCGAAGACGTCTGGGGCACGGACTTCCCGGGCGAAACCCGCACCGTGGACGTGCACGTGGCCGAGGTCCGCAAGAAGCTCGGCGACGACGGACCGCAAGTGGAAACGATCCGAGGGCTCGGCTACCGGCTGGTGCCGCCGCGGCGAAGCCCCGTCTCCGATTCGGACGCGGCGGGCGACGCATCCGCCCCGAACCGCTAGGTTCGCCACATGCTGCCGCGCGGCCTCACGAGCAGAATCGTCCTTGCGTTCGCCGGCCTTGCCGTGGCGCTGATGTTCGTGGCGGGTGCGGCTCTGTCGGTCGTCCTCTACGACCTCCACGACACCACCGACCGCGACAACCTCTCCCGCGACGTGATCCAGGACGTGATCAACCTCGTCGACAAGCCGAGGGCGACCTGGGACGCTTACCTGCGCACAGCTGCCGCGCCCATCGCGGCCGAAGGCGGGTTCGTGGTCGTCCAGAACCCGAATGGGGCCATCCTCACCATCGTCGGGTCGCCGTCGTCGGTCTCGATGCCGCCGCCGCCCGCCGGCCCGCCGAAGACCTTCATCGACACGCTCACGACCAGCGACGGCAAGCACTTCATTTTCGTCGAGCCGTCGAAGGACGCCACCGGCGGTCGAACGTTCGTCTTCGCCGTCCCCGATCGCGCTCGCGCGGAGACCGCCGGCGACCTCATCCGCATCCTGCCGATAATTCTCCTGGTGCTTATCCTCGTCGGCGCCCCGGTCGCCTACCTGCTGTCGCGCTCGCTTACCGGGCCGATGCGCCGGCTGGCCCAGGCCGCAGCCGACCTGCCGGGCGGATCCGGGGCGCATGCCCCGCTGCCGCTCGAGGGACCGACGGAAGTACGGGCGCTCACGGAACGCTTCAATGCCATGGCCTACGAGCTCGACGCGACCCGATCCCAGGAGTCGCAGATGCTCGCCAACCTCCGGCACGACCTTCGAACGCCGCTCACCAGCATCGCCGGGTTTGCCGAAGCGATCGCGGACGGCACCGCATCCGGCGACCGCGCCACGTCCGCCGCGCGGACCATCGCCGAGGAAGCTCAGCGGCTGGAGCGTCTCGTCGGGGAGCTGGAGGTCATGGATCGGTTGCGCCAGGGCCCCGCGGCGCTGCGGCCGGAGGGACTGGACGCGCGCGAGCTTCTCAGCCACGAAGCGGCCCGTTTTGCGGCGCGCGCGTCGGGCCAGGGAGTGGCAATCGAGATCGTTCCGGAAGCGGCCGGCGACCCGGGGGCGAGAGCCGCGGCGTCCCGCGCGAGCCGCACCTCCGGCACCTCCGGCCCCACCGGCCCCCTGGACTTCACCGCCGATCGCCTGGCCGTGGAACGCATCCTGCAGAACCTGGTCGACAACGCGCTCTCGGTTCTGCCGGCAGGCGGACACATCTGGCTGGCGACGGCGCCGCTCCGCCTCGAGGGGCGTCCGGAAGGCATCTCACTGAGCGTGACCGACGACGGGCCCGGCTTCCCGCCCGGAACCCAATCGCGGGTCTTCGAACGCTTCTTCCGCGCCGATCCTTCGCGTGCCGGGGGCGGCTCCGGATTGGGTCTCGCGATCGTGCGGGAGCTGGCCAGAGCGCACGGCGGCGAGGCCTGGGCCGAGAACGTGGCACCTCGTGGCGCACGCGTCACCGTCTTCCTGCCGGTCGCTCCCCCGAGGCCGGGTATCCTTCCCGGGTGAGCGACCCGATATCTCCCGCCGGGCCCCGGGCAGAAATCACCCACCTCGTGCGCGAACGCATGGAGGCGCGCGCGAAGCAGGACTGGACCCGCGCCGACGCCCTGAAGCAACAGATCGAGGACGCGGGCTGGCGAGTCGCCGACCACGGCTCGAAGACGAGCGTAACGCCCGCTGCGCCGGCCAGCATGGAGGTCGGCGGCGAAGTGAGATACGGTGCCGCGGCCGTGGTCCCATCTCTCCTCGATCGTCCGCCCACCGCGGCCCTCACGGTGGTCCTGGTCGCATCCGAAGCTCCGGCGACGGTGTCGCGACTCCTCTCCGGGCTGCGCGACCATGCCCCTTCCGGCACTCAGGTCGTCATCGTGGTCAACGATCCGAGCGCAGATCAGGAGGCGTCCCTGACGGCCGGCGAGGCCGACCGAGCGCCCATCGGCGGCATCGAGCCCGAGGTGCTGCGAACCTCGCGGCGTCTGCCGATCGGGGCTGCGTTGAACATCGGGCTGAAGCGCGCCGCGGGCGAGCTCGTCGTCCTGGCCGACGGGTCGGCCTGGCCCACCGGCGATGCCCTGATGCCGATGGTCGACTCGTTTCGCGATCCGAGCGTCGCGGTCGTCGGGGGTTTCGGACTCACCGGAGAGCAGGCCGGCCCATTCCAGCCGAACGCGCTGCAGCGCTCGGGGGATGCCACGGCGGTAGCCCTCGAGGGTGGCTGGATGGCGTTCCGTCGCGCCGACCTCATCGAACTAGGTCCACTCGACGAGCGCTTCGTGATCCCCGCCTGGCTGGACGTGTGGTGGAGCCTGCGACTCCGAGCCGGCATCGACCCCGAGGTCGGGGCCGACCTATCGGACGAAGCCGAGGACGCCGGCGCAGAAGCCGCGGGCACGGTCGCCGATCGGCCGGCGCCGGAGCCTGACGCCCTGACGCCGCAGATTTCGTTGCCCGCGCCGCGCAAAGCCGTTCGGCTCGACCTGCCGCTGGGCCGAGACGAGACCCGCTGGCCGCCCGATCGATCCAGGATGGCCCGCCGGAACATGTACCGCGTCCTCGACCAATTCGGCTGGCGTGACGACCTGACCTGAGCCGCAGGGGCAGCGACCCTACCGGATGGCGAGCTGGCTCTGCGCCGCCGGGGCTGCGCGGGCCGCGGGCGAGCTGGGCACGAAACCGGTTCCGTTGAACGGACGCGGGTTGTTCCACTGGCTCGTGCCGACGACCACTCCCGCGACGATGACCGCCGCCAGAGCCGCCACTCCCAGAACGCGGATCCCCACGAGCTGCGTCCGGCCTCGGGCCGCGCCCCGAACTCCCTGCCATCCCGAGGCGAGCGTTTGGACCTGGGTCGGAGGGATTACCACGGCCAGCCAGATCCCGGCCAGCAGGCCGCCGATGTGGGCGGAGTTGTCGACGTTGAAGATGCCGGAGAACCCCAGGACCAGGTTCAGCACTATGAGCATTCCGACCTGCGAGGCCACCGCGCGCGACTGCCGATCCAGGACTGCGTGGTGGTAGCGGGTGGCGACGAGCACGACCCCGAACAGCCCGAAGATTGCGCCGGAAGCGCCCACCGAAGAGGCGGCTCCACCGAAGACGTAGCTCGCCACCGAGGCGGCCACTCCGCAGAGCACGTAGAACAGCGCCATGAGGACGGACCCGTACATCCGCTCGACCAGGACGCCGGCGTACCACAAGGCGTACATGTTGAAGAGCAGATGGAAGATGTCATTAGGGTCATGGACCAGGGTCACGCTCAGCAGCCTGTAGAACTCGCCCTGGGCGACCGCGAACTTGTTCAGCTCGAGCTGCTGCTCCAGCGCGCTCGGTATGTACTGGCCGAAGACGACGTGGCCCCCGGCCATGGCCGCCAGGGACGTGATCGACGTGACCGCGATGATCAGGTAAGTGAGGAACGTGGGAAGCGTGTCTCCCCGACTGCGGGCGAAATACTTGCCGGCTGCCTTCGCGTTGCCAGTCTCCTTCGAAAGCCAGCCCAGCCGCGAAGCGATCTCCGCTTTGTGCTCGCGGGGCGCCCGGCGCTCACACTCCCGGTACGCGTCGATGGCGCCGCTCAAGTCGCCGGAACGGACCCGAGCGGCTGCCACCTGGCGCCATGCCCGATACGTGACGGGAGTCTCGCCGATTGTCGCGGCCTGCTCCCAGGCCTTGAGCGCCTCATCCTCGCGATCCATCCGGAAGAGAGCGTTACCCACCCCGTAGAAGCCTGCCGCGGAGACATCTCGGTCGGACGTGCCAATGGTTCGGGAGTACAGAGCGAGGGCGTGCGGGGCGTCGTCGGCCTCCAGGAGGTCGTCCGCCCGGTGCAGCACGGCGATAGCGGTCCCGCGATCGAGCGGTCCCCGGGCCGAAGGGTCGAAACCCGCAGGCAGACTCTGGGGACTCTCTGCGCCGAAACCGTCAGTGACGCGGTCCATGTCCCGCAATGTACAGGAAGCGCGTCCCGGGCACGGGCTCGCAGCGCGGCCGTTGCCGGCCGAGTCCCCGGATCGGCGATCAGTCCGCGACGGCCTCCCAGCCCGACCGTTCGACCGCACGGCCGAAAGCCGCCTCCGCGTCGAGTCCGGAGTCGAGTGCCGCCGCGAATGCGCCCACGACACGTCCGAACGATCCGTCGTCCGCGGCAGGCGCTTCGAGCACCGTTGTCTCGGGCGGAACCGCCGGCGACACCGAGCCCGCGGGCACGAGCACAACGAGGCGCGCGGTGGCGAACTGGGCTCCTTCGACCGCGGCGGCGAGCGCGGCTTCGCTCAGCCGGTCCGCCACGACTACGACTCGCGCCTCGGCGAGATACCGCAGCGCGAGCTGGACATCGCCCGCCTCGAGGCCCGGACGCTCGCCAGGTTCGGATGGGAGCAACGTGACCACCGGGGAATCGTCGGCCTCGAGCCCCGCCAGATCGGCCACTCCGGGCTCAATGCCTCCTTCCGCATCGACGCCGTCAGCCTCGAAGACGAGCATCGGCGTGGGCCGCGCGGGATCGCGGAGCAGCGCCGCGTGCCCGATGCCGAGGCGCCCGAGACCCAGGACCACCGCCTCCCCTGCCCCGTCGTCGCCGATCTTGCTGACCAGCTCGACCGTCGCGCCCCGCCGCGCGGCTTCGGCCGCAACGTGGACTGCCGGACCCGCGGCGCTTCCCAGCCCGTCCGGTGTTGCCGAATAGGCTCCCAGGCCGACGACGACGATCATTCGGCTTCGCCTTCGGCCGCGTCCGCCAGGTCGTCGGCCTCGGCCCCGACCTCCTCGCGCACTATGTCCAGCTCGCCGAAGGCCGCCGCCTCGAGATCGCGGGCAATCGCGTCGGCGTCGCCGACCACGACGATCGCCACCCGTTCGGGGTCGATGTGGTCGCGTGCCGCCGTCTGCACGTCCTCGACCGTGACCGCTTCGACAAGCCGGCGGTAACGGGCCAGCTCGTCGTCCGGCAGCGAGTGCACAAAGAGGCCGCCAAGCGCCGCGACGACAGCTCCGGGAGTCTCGAACCGCAGCGGGAAAACGCCCACGAGGAAATCCCTTGCCGCAGCGAGTTCTGCGTCGGTGACGCGGGTATCGCGGATCTTGCGCAGTTCCGCAAGGGACTCGGCGATAGCCGGGACGGTGACGGCCGTGTGAACCGCGGTTCGGACGGCGAAAGGTCCGGCGCCCCGCCGCATCTCGAAGCCGGCGCCAACGCCGTAGGTGTAGCCCTTCTCTTCGCGCAGGTTCATCTGGAGTCGCGAGTTGAAGAGTCCACCCAGGATGGCCGCCATGACCTGGACGGCGTGGAAATCGGGCACGCTGCGCCGCAGCCCGATATGGCCGATTCGAACTTCGGACTGAACCGAGCCCGGTCGGTTATAGACACGCACGATGGTGCGATCGATCGATGACCGAGCGAGTGGCACCGTCACCGTGGCTCCGTCCCGTCGACCCTCCGGAGCAGCGCCCAGAGCTCCGAACACATCTGCTGCCATGCCCGGCAGGTCGAGCCCGCTCAGGTCCCCGCCGACGACCAGCGCGGTCTGCGCCGGGTCGAGCACCGCCCGGTGGATTCTCGTGACCTGGTCGCGGCCCAGTTGCCGGACCGTATCCTCGTCCCCGGCTGCCGGCCGCGCATACGGCGAGTCGGAGGTGTATATCGAGGCGGCGAATGCCTGCTCGACGCGACGGCGAGGTTCGGCGCGAGCCTGCAGCAGGTCGTTCAGGCGCTCGTCCCGCAGGCGGGCAACGTCCTCCTCGGGGAACGTGGGATGGACCACGAGCTCGGCCAGCAGCTCCAGCGCGGCCCGAAGTCGCGGCGCCGCCACGTCCACCGACGCGGAGAATGCATCCCAGCTCGCCTCGGCGTGCAATGTGGCGCCGAGCCGTTCGGAAGCCTCGATGAGCTCGAGTCCGGGATATCGCTCCGTGCCCTCGGTCAGCGCTCGAGCGGCGAGAACTGTGACGCCCCCGACAGGAGCCGGCTCGTCGGACGCACCCTGGCGAACTATCAGATTGGCGGCGACCAGCGGCCTGCCGGGCAGGTGCACCGCCAGAACCTGCATGCCGGACGGCAGGATCGCCCGTTCGAACCCCGGAAACTGGTAGGCCCGGGGGAGGCCCGATGACGGACGCCAGGCGAGGATCTCTTCGAGCGTCATGCTGCCGTGTCCTCGCTCTCGTTCTCGGCGGCTGGCACGTAGGTGAGGACGACCCGATTGTCCGGCCTCAGGAACTCGGCCGCCACGGCCTGAATGTCGGCCGCGGTCACAGCAAGGTAGCGGTCGAGCTGGCGGTTGATCATGTCCGGATCATCCAGCAGCGTGGCGTACATCGCCAGGCGATCGGCCCGCTCGTCGACGCGCTGGAGAGCCTCCAACTCGTATGTCTCGATGAGCGCCCGCGCCCGCGCCAGTTCGTCGTCGGTCACCGGCTCTCGGCCCAGCCGCTCCAGTTCGTCCTCGTAAGCTCTCTCGACGACGTCCAGCGCCACCCCCGGACGGACGGTGGCCTGACCGACCACGATCGACGCGCCGCCGATCAAGCCCAGCGAGAAGAACGCGACGTCCTGGGCGACGCGATCGTCTCGCACCAGCCGCCGGTACAGCCTGCTGCCCTTGCCGCCGGCGAGGATCTGCGCCGCGAGCTCCAACGCGTCCGATCTTGGGTCGCCGAAGGGTGGCGCCCTGAAGCCGAAGTAATGCCTGGCCAGCGGCACCCGGTCCTCGACGACTTCGCGCACTTCGCCACCGAGCGTGGGCGGCAGCGAAAGGTCGCCCAGGGGAGGGATCGCCGGGTTCGCGGGAATGGAGCCGAAGTACCGCTCCACCCAGGCTCGCGTCTGCGCCGGGTCGACGTCGCCGGCAATGGCCAGCACCGCGTTGTTGGGCGCGTAGTAGGTGCAGAAGAACGCGGCCACGTCATCGATCGAGGCCGCGTCGAGATCTTCCATCGAGCCGATCGTGGGGTGGTTGTACGGGTGCGGCGCCGGGAAGACGTGAGCCTGCAGCTTGTGGAACCACTGCCCATAGGGTCGGTTGTCGTACGAAGAGCGCTTCTCGTTCTTGACGACCTCTCGCTGGTTGTCGAGGTTCGCCTGGTTCAGCGCGTCGAGCAGCGTCGCCATCCGATCCGCCTCGAGCCAGAGGGCAAGCTCGAGCTGATGGCTGGGCATGGTTTCGAAATAGTTGGTCCGGTCGAGCCAGGTGGTCCCGTTCATGGTCCCGCCCGCCGCCTGGACCAGCGACATGTGCTCCGTCTTGGCGACGTGGCGCGAGCCCTGGAACATGACATGCTCGAAGAGGTGGGCAAAGCCCGTCTTGCCCTCGACCTCGTGCTTCGAGCCGACGTTGTACCAGATGCATACGGCAGCTACGGGTGCGAGGTGTTCTTCGGCGACGATCACCCGCAGTCCGTTCGGCAGGCGCTCATCCGTGAACCCGATGCTTGGGGTGGTCATGCGGTCGAGGTTCCTCCCTTGGGCGCGGACAGAACGGGCAGCTCCCGGCCGGCGTGTCGGAATTGTAGCCGCCGGCACGCCGAGGCCTTCCGTATTGGCAGGCGCGTCGCAGTCTTGACTCCGCCGGTGCGAGTGTTAGTCTGTTGTCTAACACGTGTTAGAGGATAGCCTGCCATGGCGCAGACCACCAGTCGACAGAACCCAGCCGCTTCCCGCTCCGGCGGGTTGGTGCGTCCCGGGCTCGCAACGGCGGGCCTGCCGGCAGTCGAGCTCGATCCGCGGACCGGCTACGACTTCCTGATCAGCGCCTGCAACGACTGCGGCGAGCTCGAGGACCTGCTGCCCGAAGATCGTACCTGGCTGGAGAAGAACCGGGCTGATCTGGCCCGGCAATTGGGGTCGGGCTCCTGGGCGGACGCCTGCATGGGGTTCGTGACGGAACTCGGTCGCATGCTCGTCGGCAGGCCCGACGTGAGGACGGCCGCCCAGGTCGTGGCTGCCGTCGACGGCATGTCAGACAAGGAGCTCCTTGAAACGCTCCTCGGGGAGCTTGTTGACGATCAGGACCTCGGTCCCACCGCCAGGCGGGCGGTCGATGGCGACGCGCCGGCCTATGCCGAGCTCCAGGCGAAGCTGGAGCTGCTCAAGGGCATGCCGGTCCTCACGGCCTCGCCGACGGAGCTTGCGGCGGGCTCCCGCCGGGTCGTGCATGCCTGGCTGCCGCGCTACGAATACATCGAGGAGCGGATCCGGTGCATGCTCGACCGTGACGTGTCTTCCCGGCCCGTCAGCGCAGGCGCCGCGGATCCGTTCGGGTTCGTGGAGCAGGCCACCAACGGCGTCAGGCTGGCCGCCGAGACGCGCATTCGGCGCATCGTTCTCGCGCCCAGCTACTTCGGCCGACCCTACAACTCACTGACCAGGATCGGGCAGACCCAGCTGATCTGCTACCCGATCGCGGACGGCGCCCTCGACGGCGCGGACCGGCTTACGCCGCCCTCCTCCGCGATCCGCCTCTACAGAGCCCTCGGCGACGAGAGCCGGCTGCGAATCCTGCGACTTCTCGCCGAGCGCGATCGCTACCTGACCGAGCTCGCCACGGAGTTGGAGTTGAGCAAGCCGACGGTGAGCCATCACCTCGCCGCGCTTCGCAGTGCCGGCCTCGTCACCGTCACCCAACAAGCCAGCCTGAGCTACTACACCCTCCGCCGGGATCGCGTCGAAGAAGCCGGCATGGAACTGAACTCATATCTCGCCGTTTGATTCTTGGAGGACCGGCATGCGCAACGTTGACGACCAGACTGCAACTCTGGGGATAGGCTCTCCCGGTTCCCACGCGCCGCTCATGGAGGGCACCATGCTGCCTGACGCGCCCCTTAGTCTCTTGGTGGTCCGCCAACATCAGGCCCAGCTCCGCAGCGAAGCGGCGCAGCACCGACGCCGCCACGAAGGATTGGATCCGGTCGATGGCTGTGCCTTCAGCGGGCTCCATTTGAAGATCGGCCGGCTGCTCATCGTCATCGGCAGGACTATCACCCGTCCGGACTGCGAGTGCCCGGACGTTGTCGGAGTCGACCCGGTCTTCTCTTGACCCCGCGCTCGAATGAGTGGCGCGGCGCGTTACTTCAGTAACTTCACCGGGTTCGGTCGGGACGCACGCCTCTTCCTGCTGACCACCCTGGCGTTCGGGGCGGCGATCGGTCTCTACTGGATCGACTTCAACCTCTATCTCGAGTCGATCGGGATAGACCCGACGACCATCGGCCTGCTGATGGCGGCCTCGCAGCTCGCCGGCGTGGTGGTCGCGTTTCCCGCAGGCGCCCTGTCCAACCGGATTGGACGGCGCTCGGTCATGGCCATGGGTATGGCGCTGGTGGCTCTGGCGCTCTTCGCCTTCCTCCCCGGCCGGCTGGTCCTCCTTTTCGTCGGGGTCATTGCGCTGGGCGCGGGCACGCAGATGGTCTACGTGGTCCAGGTCCCGTACATCGCCGAACACACCGCACCCGGGCAGCGCAACGAGTACTTCGCAATGTGGTCGGCACTCGGCAACGTGACCTCGCTGGTCGCGGCGCTGCTGGGTGGAGTCATCGCCACGGAGCTGGCTTCGGGGTTGGGGCTCACGGCCGCCTCAGCTCCCTATCAGGTCTTGCTGTGGGGGACAGCGGTTCTGGCCGTGTTGTCACTCGTCACGGTGAGCATGCTCACCAGCGACCGCCCGGCCCCGCGTCCGGCCGGGCCGTCAGGCGGCAGGTGGGGCATCGAGATCTCGGACCGGCGCCTCTTCGCCAAGCTCCTCCTGCCGGGCTTCATCACTTCCCTCGGCGCGGGCCAGCTGATCCCGTTCCTCAACATCTTCGTGAAAGGCAAGTTCGCCCTGGACCTGCCGGCGATCAACGCGGTCTTCGCGATCACCAGTCTCGGCACCACCCTGGCGATCCTGGCCCAGCCGGCCCTCGCCAGCAGGTTCGGCCGCATCGGGTCGATCGTGCTCGTCCAGAGCTCGAGCATTCCGTTTCTTCTTGTGCTCGGATTCTCGCCGGTGCTCTGGACCGTGATCCTGGCCATGACCGTGCGCAACTCACTGATGAACGCGGGCAGCCCGATCTTCGACGCGTTCGCGATGGACCGGGTCTCCGCGGCGGAGCGGGCAACGCTTTCGGCGGCGATGACCCTGCTGTGGTCGCTCGGGTGGACGATCGCGCCCCTCTATTACGGGCAACTCCAGGCAAGACTGGGGTTCACGGCCGGGTACGCGGTGGACTTCGTCACGATCATCGTGCTGTACACGATCTCCACGTGGCTGTTGTGGCACTGGTTCCGCGGCACCGACCATGCGGCCGCGCCGGACGCTCCGCTGACGATGCCAATCCCAATCGAGGCGCCCACGGCCCTCGAACACGCCTGACGGGGAGGGGCGGGTTTCGTTGCCGCCCCCATCAGCACGGTTGTTCCAGCCCGCCAGAGGCCAGGCGGAGCGAAGAGCCGAAGCCCGCGAAGGCGGTTTGACTCGAGTTCCTCGTCGTCGAACCCGGGCCGTTCGAGGCCGAAATCTCATGGATCGGGAACGCCAGCGGGCCATTCCGCAAGACCGCGGCGAGGAGCATCGCGTCGGACGCGGTGAAGTCGCCCGAGATCCTGCAGGAGCCGCCCGTGATCGGGGCAACGATGTAAGGCGCGGAGACTACCTTGCCGTCGAGCACGACGGCGATGTACTCGTTGACGTGAGCTGCGCTGAATGAAGCCAGCTCGGCCGTGCCCTCGGCGTCCAGGCTGAAGAGGACATCCCACGACCCTGTCGTCGAGTCTGCCTTCACCTGATCGTGCAGAAGGTTCTTGTCCGCGATGAGTAGCGGCAAGGACGGATCAACTGGATCGCCCGCGACTGGCACCGTTTTGAATCCCGCCGCGTTGGACGTGCCGTACACACTCGGCGGCAGCGGCACGATCTCGAACACCCCTGGATGTCCCAGGAGGTACCGGACTGCTGCCGCGTCCACCGGCCCCGGGATGCGGATCGTGAGCGCATCACCGGCCCCCATCTCGAAATTGCCGATGCCGGCTGCGCGGAGCCGTTGGCCGATCAGGTCGAACATCTGAACCGCTTCCGCCTTGGTGGGCAGCTTTCCCGCGACCGGGTCGACGGCATACGTGAACTCGGTTGTCCCGGGTGGCAACGCCCCTTGCGACCCTGTCGCCCCTTGCGACCCTGTCGCCTGGGCGGCAGGGCTACTGCGCAACCCGAAAGGGCCAAAGACCGCGACAACGATTGCAAACGCGACAAGGACCGCAGCGAGGCCGCGGAGCCCGTAGGCGAGCGTCCGAACTCGGACGTGGCGGCGTAGCGTTTCGGCGGCGCCAGCCGGCGGGGCGACCCACGCGGGCGACACAGGAACCAGAGGCTCAACCCCCGACAGTCGCCTTCGAACCCCGGCGAGGACTTCGTCGTCGGACGCCCGCGCGACCTCGATCTCGTTGTCGTTCATCGCCAGATCTCCGGATTGCGGCGCAGGGTCGCGCAGGCGCGGCCGACGAGCGAGCGGACCCCGGACGCGGATAGCCCCAGGAGTTCGCCGATCGCCGCGTCGTCCAGGTCGCGCTGGTAGCGTAGAATCAGAACCTCACGCTGCCGCTTGGGCAACTCTCTGGCAAAACGCTCGAACCACAGCCAGAACACAGTCTGGCCCGTGGCTGCTTCGTCCGCCGGCTCGTGCGATGGGCGAAGGCTCTCCAGCGGCAGCCACGACAGGAGCCTCCGGCGCCGGGTCTTGTCGATCACGAGGCGACGCGTTATCAGCAGTAGCCAGGGGAGAGCCTGGCCGGCGGGCCCGTGCCCGGAGTCCCAGGCCGCATACGCACGCTGGAAGGCATCCGCCGTCACGTCCTCGGCGTCCTCGGCGCTGCGCAGCATCAGGAGCGCATAGCGGTAGACGTCCCGGTAGCGCCGCCGATACAGCGCCTCGAAGCTCGCCCCGGCTTCCTCGACGTCCTCGGAGGAATGGGCGCTCCCCACGCGCTCCAGCAAGTCCTGACTCCATCTCTCGTCGGTCACGATTGCCATCATCACCAGATTGACGAACGCGGGACCCTCTCCGTCCCGAATCAGCCGAGGACCGTCGTGCCGCGTGGCTTGCCGGGCTCCGGTACCCACTCGCCGAGCGAGCGAACCTCGGCCAGACGGGTGACCAGATCCGGATCCAGGGCCTCGGCAGCGGCCACGGCCGTCTCCATGGCCGTGAGGCAGAGGATGCCTTCCGCGGTGGCCGCCAGCCGGATCTCGGCCGCGTCGCGAACCGGGCCGGACTTGGGTGCCGGCGTGTTCACGACCAGGCGGACCCGGCCCGAGCCGATCAGCTCGATGATCGGCACGCGGCCGTCCGTGACCTTCTCCCCGACCTTGGCCACGATCTGAGCGTCGTAACCCAGCTTTGCGAGCGCCGCCGCCGTCCCTTCAGTCGCGGCGAAGCGGTAGCCGGCCCGAGCCAGGGCGTGGGCCGCCCGGGGCAGCGCCGCCACATCGCGTTCCGCCACGGAGATGAGCGCGAGCGCTCCGTCCGCGCCGGGGCGCGGCGGGATCAGGGCCGCTCCCTGCATCGCTTTGGCGAGAGCCACGCGCGGATCGGTGTGGATGCCGATGACCTCGCCGGTGGACTGCATGCCGGGGCCGACGCTCGGGTCCACGCCACGCAACTTAGCCGTGGAGAAGGCCGGCGCCTTGACCGCGACCAGCGGCGGCGGCTCCAGCAGCCCGTTCCCCCACCCCATGCCGCGTAGCGTCTCGCCGAGCGCGATCCGGACCGCGAGCTTGACCATCGGCACGCCCGTGACCTTGCTCATGAACGGCACGGTGCGGCTGGCGCGCGGGTTGACTTCGATCAGATAGACGCCGTCGTCGCGCACGATGAACTGCGCGTTGACGAGGCCGTGGACGTCGAGCGCACGCACGATCCGGTCCATCGCGGCCACGATCAGCTCCTGGTCGGAGGCCGAAACCGTCTGGGGCGGGAACATGCCGACCGAGTCGCCCGAATGGACGCCGGCGCGTTCGACATGTTCGAGCAGGCCCGGGATCAGCACCGTCTCCCCGTCGGCTATGGCGTCGACGTCGACTTCGATGCCTTCGAGATAGCGGTCGATCCGGACCGGCCGGTCGGGGTCCACGACGGTCGCGCGCGCCAGCTGCGTCTCCAGGTCGGACGCCGAGTAGCTGAAGTCGATGGCGAGTCCGCCGATGACGAACGATGGTCGAACGATGACCGGATAGCCGATCCGATCGGCCAGTGCCAGCGCCTCCTCGATCGATCGCGCCATCCCGCCCTCCGGCTGCGGGATGCCGACCGACTCGACCAGATTGGCGAAGCGGATGCGGTCCTCGGCCTGGTCGATCGTCTCGAGGTTGGCGCCGAGCAGCGGAATGCCGGCCGCGGCGAGCGGCTCGGCCAGGTTCAGCGGCGTCTGGCCGCCGAACTGGACGAAGGCGCCCATCATGCCCACGCCATCGGGCGACTCGGCCTCCACGACCGAGCGGACGCTCTCTGGATCGAGTGGTTCGAAGTAGAGGCGCGAGCTGGCGTCGAAGTCGGTCGAGACGGTCTCGGGGTTCGAGTTGATCATGACCGCCTGCCAGCCTTGTTCCCGCAGTTCGGCCGCGGCCTGGACCGCGCAGTAGTCGAACTCGATCCCCTGCCCGATCCGCACCGGACCGGAGCCGATCACCAGCGCCGCGGGTCGCTGGACCGGCGGCAACTCCGGCTCCGAGCCGCTCGCCGCGTATGTGGCGTAGAAATACGGCGTCTCGGCCGCGAACTCCGCGGCGCACGTATCGACCATCGCGTAGCCGGGCACGAGGCCCAATTCCATCCGGCACAGGCGGATCGCCTCGGCATCGACGCCCGCCATCTGCGCCAGCTCGCGATCGCCGAAACCGGCGCGCTTCACGGTAGCCAGGAGAGTGGCCGCCTCCTCGTCCCGAGGCTCCACGATCCGCCGGCCCATGGCCCGAACTTCCCGCTCCAGCGCGATCGCCCGCTCGAATTCCTGCAGGAACCAGGCCGAGATGCCGGTCACGCCGCGGATCGTCTCGGCCGGCATTCCCCGCCGCAGCAGAGCCAGGATGCGCCAGAACCGCGAGTCCGACGGCGCCAGAAAGCGCTTCAATACGATCGGGTACGCGGCGCGTTCGGCGTGAGCCTTCGCCTCGCACAGCAGGCCGCTGCCGTCGATCGGCATGAACTCGGGCTCCGCGGGCGCCGGCTCCATCAGGTATTCGAGCGTGGCCTGCCAGCCGGCGTTTTCGGCCAGAAAGCCGGCCCCCGCCTGTTCGAGCGCGCGCAGCGCCTTGTTCAGCGCCGAGCCGAACGTTCGATCGATCGCCATCACTTCGCCGGTCGCCTTCATCTGGCTGCCCAGCGTTCGGTCGGCCGTGGGGAATTTGTCGAACGGGAAGCGCGGCAGCTTGACGACCACGTAGTCCAAGGCTGGCTCGAACGCCGCTACGGTCGTCCCGGTCACGACATTGGGGATCTCCGCCAGCCGCCGGCCCGCCGCGATCTGCGCCGCGACGCGTGCGATCGGATATCCGGTCGCCTTGCTCGCGAGGGCCGAGGACCGGCTGACGCGCGGGTTGACCTCGATGACGGCGTAGTCCGTGTAGTCAGGGCTGAGCGCGAACTGGACGTTGCAGCCACCCTCGACGCCGAGCGCGCGAATGATCGAAAGCGCGGCGCTTCGCAGCCGCTGGTGGACCGGGTCCGGCAGGGTCTGGACCGGCGCGACCACGATCGAGTCGCCGGTGTGGACGCCGAGCGGGTCGACGTTCTCCATCGAGCAGACGGCGATGCAGGTGTCGTCCGCGTCGCGCATGACCTCGTATTCGATCTCCTGCCAGCCCACCAGGCAGCGCTCGATCATGACCTGATGGATGGGGCTCAGGCGCAGGCCGGCTCGCACGCGCTCCCAGTAGGCCGCCTCGGTCTCGACGATGCCGCCGCCGGTGCCACCCATCGTGAACGCGGGCCGGATGATCGCCGGCAGGCCGATCTTCTCGAGGGCGAGGTGAGCCTGGAGGTCGCGCTCCTCGTCGGTCTCGCCTTCCACGATCCAGCTGGGCGCGTACGGCTGGCCGATGCGGTCGAGCAGGTTGCGGAACAGCTCGCGGTCCTCGGCCATTTCGATGGCTTCGAGCGGCGTGCCGATCAGCCGGACGTTGTACTTCTCGAGGACGCCGGCCTTGGCCAGAGCTACGGCCAGGTTGAGGCCCGTCTGGCCGCCGAGCCCCGCGAGCAGCCCCTCCGGCCGCTCTTTGGCGATGACCTGCTCGATGGCCTCGACGGTCAGCGGCTCGAGGTAGACGGCGTCCGCGACCTCGGCGTCGGTCATGATCGTGGCCGGGTTCGAGTTGACCAGGATCGTGCGCACGCCCTCGGCCCGAAGCGCGCGGCAGGCCTGCGTCCCCGCATAGTCGAACTCGGCCGCCTGGCCGATGACCACGGGGCCCGATCCGATGATCAGCCCGCTCTTGGGCTTGACGCGGATGGCGCGCGGCGCCGGATTGGCAGGCACGGGCATCGCCGGTGCCGTCATACAAAAAAGCCACCGGCCGCGTGGGCTCGGTGGTCTAGCTTGCAGGCGCTCATCGTGTCTCCTCCCCGGCCTCTCTGGACCGGTACGCCGACCTCACAGGATCGGCCGCAAAGGTTGGCCGTAGGGTATCACGAAGAAGGAGGACGAAGGAGGAGGGTGCAGACAGAGCCCCTGATCAATGGGGCAACGTGTTGCTCATGAGCGGATCTCTTCCGCCAAGGTCGGTCTAGGCTCGCTGCGTCAGCTCGATGGGCTTGTTAGGCCGATCCCGCAGAAACGTACTCGACGCCCGCCATCCCCTCGAAGTGGGAGTCTTGCGTCCAGAGCGTCGCGCTGTTCGCACGTGCGGTGGTCAGGATGATGGCATCTGCCATCGGAATCTTCAGCTCGACGCTCATGCGAGCAGCGTCAAGTGCGAGCGTCGCGGACAGATCTGCCACGTCGCCCTGCTGCATGAGCGCCACTGCCTGGAGCGCGTCCCCCTCGCCGCGCTGCTGGAGGACGCGCTTGAAGACCTCGTAGATGCTCACGGTAGGCACGACGAGGTCGTCGACGGCCTCGAGCGTGGGCGCGAAGAAGTCCGCGTTCGGGCCGGCGGCGAAGTACTCGAGCCAGCCCGAGGAGTCGACGACGTTCACAGGCGGTCCTCGTCGCGATCGACGGTTGTGTCGATGCCCGCAAGAAACCCGCGCATGCTCTCCATCGCGCG
>Ga0209638_1000420_pt1 | contig 27774 bp, 30 predicted proteins | sample BarGraNGADG00211_FD_184490 | JGI IMG/M metagenome (GOLD analysis project Ga0209638, IMG submission 184490) | Arctic peat soil microbial communities from Barrow, Alaska - Barrow Graham LP Ref core NGADG0002-211 (SPAdes) (version 2) | ecosystem: Environmental > Terrestrial > Soil > Wetlands > Peat...
GCTCAGCCGGGGGCGTGTTGCGCTCAGCCGGGGGCGTGTTGCGCTCAGCCGGGGGCGTGTTGCGCTCAGCCGGGGGCGTGGGCGCGTTCAGCCAGGGACGTGACAGACGGCCTCGACATTGTTGCCGTCGGGGTCGCGGACGAACGCGCCGAAGTAGTTCTCGTGGTACTCCGGCCAGACGCGTGGCGCGTGCAAGACCTCAGCGCCCACCGCGACGGCCGCATCGAAGAAGGCTTGCACCGCCTCCCGTGAGGGCGCGCTGAAGGCAATGTGCGATTCCCGGAAGCCCTCACCGGTCTCGTGGCCACCAAGCCAGAAGTCCGGCGTCCCGGTGCCATAGCCGATGACCTGGCCGAAGTCCATCACCCGGCGTCCGCCGAGGGGGGCCAGCACGGCGTCATAGAACTGGGCGCTGGCTATGACGTCTGAGCATTGGATCGACAGGTGATCAAGCATGAGCTGATTATGGTCGATGCACCCGCAGCTGCGCGAGTCTCGTTAGGAACAAACAGCTCCCGACAAAGGTGTAGGCCCCGGGGAGTATGAGTCTCCGGGGCCTACGGTTGATCATCCACGGTGAAGGTCGATGATCTCACGGCGGTCCGCTGGCTCTCTCCGCACGCATCACCCGGCGGCTCCAGCAGGTAAACCCACTGGCCAAGAACCTCGATCTCCAACCGATCCCGCTCCCGTTTCCGAGGGCGTAGAGAGATTTCTACGCCCTCTCCGGGGAACCCACAAGGGTTCTGCCGTGGCGACTTTGGCGCCATCGGCGTGTCGGGGCCGACACGCCGATGGCGCCGGGAAATGCCCCATCCCAAGGCCCATTTTGACTCAGGTGGTCGGCCAAACTACTTTGGCAACGACCAAACTATCTTGACGTCGAGATACCTTCCGAGAGGATGGCGAATGACCACCGGTGGTGTCGGCGAGCAGCACAACGACGACACACAGCGGCTGACCCTCAAGGGGGTCCCGGTCGATCAGAACCTCCGGATCATGGCAGTGGCGACCTTGGTCAACACCTTCGGCAACGGAGCGCTGATGACGACGTTCGCGCTCTACTTCACCCGCGTGGTCGGCCTCAGACCGACACAGGTGGGTGTGGCCCTCTCGGCTGGCGCTCTCGCTGGGCTGCTGGTCCAGGTGCCTGCCGGACATCTTGCGGATCTTCGTGGCCCTCGAAAAGTGTTGCAGATACTCACCTTTGGTGCTGGCGTGGCCATCATGGGCTTGCTGTTCGCGCGCTCGTTGTGGGCACTCGTGGCCGTTATGGCCGTGATCTCCGTCTTCGACCGCGGCGGTGGAGCCGTTCGCAGCGGTTACATAGCCCGTCTGGCCGAGGGCGGGCAGGGAGTGCAGTTCAAGGCCTACCTACGGGCGATGACCAACGTCGGCATCTCCTTCGGCGCTTTGTTCGGTGGACTGGCGTTGTGGGTCGATCAGAGCTGGGCCTACCTGGCGGTGTTCGTCCTGGACGCGACCACCTGCGCGGTGACTGCGATATGGCTCGGCCGCCTGCCCTACCTTGCGCCAGCTTTGGCACGCGAGTCCGGCGAGCCCCGGTTGGCAGTGCTCCACGACCTGCCGTTCGTCGTCGTGACCCTGCTCAGCGGGGTCGCCTCCATGCATTTCATCGTCATGGAGCTGGCACTGCCGTTGTGGATCGCACTGCACACGTCGGCGCCCAGGTCACTGGTGGCGATTACCTTGATGATCAACACGGTCTGTGTGGCCCTGTTGCAGGTACGCCTGACCCGCAACATCGACCGGGTCGGACCGTCCGCCCGGGCGATGGCGCGATCGGGATTCTGGATCGCCGGGGGATTCGCCTTGATCGCCCTCGCTAGTGGCCAGCCGACATGGCTCGCGATCGTCTTTCTCTGTTCCGGGACCCTCGTACATGTGGTTGGCGAGATGACTGGCTCCGGGGGCCAGTGGGGTGTGCAGATGGGCTTGGCCCCACGGGAGCGTCAAGGGCAGTACCAAGGCTTTGCCGGAATGGGTTTCTCCTTGTCGCACATGGTCGCGCCCACGCTCATCACGTTGCTGTGCATCGAGTGGGGGCGGCCGGGCTGGTTCGTCATGGGTGTTGTGATCGCCTTCGCCAGCGTCCTGATGGTGCCGGCCGCCAACTGGGCTCTGCGCACCCGGGAACGTTACGGAGTGCTCACCAGCTCCGGCTGAGTCCCTGCGAGGATGGACGTATGCCGAGTGCCTTGCCCGACGGCGAACCTGCCCCTCCGTCCGGGGAGCTTCCGCAGTACGCGCTGAGAACTATGGGGTCCGGGCCGTTCGGTATCTACGTCCACGTGCCGTTCTGCACCGTTCGTTGCGGCTACTGCGACTTCAACACCTACACGTTGACCGAGCTCGGAGTGGACGGTGCCAGTCCTGGGACGTATGCGGACGCAGCCTTGAGCGAGCTGGATTTTGCCGCAGGGGTGCTTGGCCCCACAGCGCCGACGGTCGAGACCGTGTTCTTCGGCGGTGGCACGCCCACCACGCTGGCGGCGAGCGATCTCGTGAGGGTGTTGGACGGCATACGGGCCCGGTTCGGTCTGGCCGACGGCGCCGAGGTGACCACCGAGGCCAACCCGGACTCGGTCACTTCGGAGTCGTTGCAGACATTGGCGGCTGGCGGGTTCACCCGGGTCAGTATCGGCATGCAGTCAGCCGTGCCCCATGTTCTGGCGACGCTGGAACGCACCCACGACCCCGCCAATGTGGTCAAGGCGGTCGAGGGCGCGAAGGCCGCGGGGCTCAAGGTCAGTGTCGACCTGATCTACGGCACGCCGGGGGAGTCGCCCTCGGACTGGCGCACAAGCCTGGACGCCGCCATCGACCTCGCCCCGGACCACATCTCGGCCTACGCCCTGGTCGTCGAAGAAGGCACCAAGCTGGGTGGCCAGATCCGGCGGGGTCAGGTGCCCGCGCCCGACGACGACGACGAGGCCGCCAAGTACGAGCTGGCCGAACAGACCCTGAGCGACGCCGGCTTCGGGTGGTACGAAGTGAGCAACTGGGCGCGCACCGACGCCGACCGGTGCCGGCACAACCAGGGCTATTGGACCGACGGCGACTGGTGGGGTGTGGGACCTGGGGCGCACAGCCACGTTGGGGGCGTCCGGTGGTGGAACGTCAAGCATCCCAATGCTTTTGCGACCCGATTGAATGATGGGGTCTCGCCAGCGGCCGGTCGCGAGCTGCTCACGGACGAGCAGCGATACGACGAGCGGGTGCTGCTCAGGATCCGGCTGGCGGACGGGCTGCCGATCGACGACCTGCGCCCTGAGGGCAGGTCATCGATCGCTGGCCTGATCGCGGACGGACTCGTCCACGGCCCGAGCGCTCTGGGGCCGCGCCAGGTTGTCCTGACCCTGCGCGGCCGCCTGCTTGCCGACACCGTCGTGCGGCGTCTGCTGGGTGTCTAGCTCACGAAGCGAATCGTGAACGGATAGCGGTAGTCGCGACCCTCGCCGGCCGCCACGGCGCCGAGGATCTGGAATACCAGCATGGTCAGTACGATGGCGGCGAACGTGACGAATCCGATGAGCACGAGCATCAGCGGGACCGAGATGAGCAGCCCGATCCACATGGTCAGCTGGAAGTTCAGGGCCTCCGCCGAGTGGTGCCGGACGAAGGCGCCGCGGTCCTTGAATATCACGTAGATGATCAGCGGACCCAGGAACGACAGGGCGACGAACGCGGCGAGGAACGCGGACAGGTGGGCCCAGATGGCCCAGGTGCGTTGGTCCGCGGGGGACATCGGCACCGACTGGTAGGGCTGTGCGCCGGAGTACTGAGGTGCCGGTGGGCTGTACGGCGGTAACGGCTGGTCGGGCTGCTGGACGTACCGCGGCTCCTGGGGCTGGTGGTCCTGCGGGTGGTCGGTCATGGCTTTCCCTTTGTCGCTTTCCCTGTGTCGAGTGGATCCTGTATCCCATGTTGACACCGCCGGCGGTCCCGGTGTTCCGCTATGGACGAGGTTCAGGGTCGGTTTCAGGGTCCGGTCAGGGTCGACCCTGACCCGCCCGACCGCCGGTGAGCGGATAAACGTGCGAACGGGCAGGGCGCAGTACGGCCGCGCCGGGTCGTCCTGACCCTGCGCGGCCGCCTGCTCGCGGACACCGTCGTGCGGCGTCCCCGGGGGGGTTCTACGTGACCATCTTGGGCACCAGGGGGTAGGTGTACTCCTCCCCCTTGTTCGCGGCCATCGCGGCGATGATGCTGAACGCCACTACGCAGACCCAGGTGGCGAACCACGTCAGATAGCCGATGAAGACGATCATCAACACCCGCGAGATGATGTAGGCGATCGTCGCGATGATCTGGAAGTTGAGCGCCTGAGTCGCGTGACGACGGATGAAGGGGTCGCGCTCCTTGTAGATCAGGTAGATGACCAGAGATGGGATGAAGCCGAAGAGGATGCCGCCGATGTGGGCGAACAACGACCACATACGGGCGTCACTCGGGGAGACAGGCTGTTGTCCCTGCACCCCGTATCCCGGTGCCTGGCCGGCCATCGGGGGAGCCGGAGGCGGGGTGTACGGCGGCTGCTGCGGTGGATCACTCTGCGCTGGTGGGTCTTGTGGGTTCTCAGTCATCACATGTCCCTCGAGAAGGTCGAGCGCTCATCGGTGCGCCTGGAACAACAAACCTACTGCTCAGAAGCGGTCAGCCTGACGGTTTTGGCTACGACTGCCGTGTCGTCACGAAGTCGATCAGCTCCTCGACACTGGCCAACAGGGTCGGCTCGAGGTCGGCATACGTGCGCACCGTCGCCAGGATTCGCTTCCAGGCGTGTGCGATGTCGGTCTGGGTCTCGTGCGGCCAGCCGAGCTCGGCAACGATGCCGTGCTTCCAGGACTGCCCGCGCGGGATGACCGGCCAGCTCTCGAGTCCGAGGCGCTCGGGTCGCACGGACTGCCACACATCGACATACGGGTGGCCCAGGATTGTCACGTATTGCGCGTAGCGCCTTATCGCTCGCGCCTCTTCAACCAGCCTGGTCTCCTTGGTCCCCGGGATGAGGTGGTCGACGAGGACCCCGAGGCGTCGAACCGGCGAAGGCTGGAAGTCACGGATGACCGCAGCGAGATCGTCGACGCCGTCAAGCATCTCGACCACCACGCCCTCGATCCTCAGGTCGTCGCCCCAGATCTTCTCGACGAGCTCGGCGTCATGCTTGCCCTCGACGAAGATGCGCGATCCCGACGCGACCCGGGCCCGCCCGCCCTCGACAGCCCTGGAACCACTGGCGGTCCGCGACGCGACGGCCCTGGCCTCCTGGGCAGCTGCCCGAGCACCTGCGGTCGGCAGGGTCAGGATGACGGGTGCGCCCTCGAGCAGGAAGCCGGGCCCGAGCGGGAATCCCTTGCTACGTCCACCACGGTCCTCGAGGTGGACAACCTGCATACCCCCGGCCTTCTCGACGCGGACCACGGCGCCACACCAACCGGTCTCGACATCCTCGACCACCAGGCCCGGCTCCGCCTCGACCTCGCGAGCACGTCCGTCCCTGGGGATGCGCCAGTCTCCGGAAAGGACGTCGGCGCCGTAACGATCGTTCACCGTGGCATCGTAGACTTGGCACTCGACATACGGGAGTGCCAACGCGCCGTAGGACGTTGCACGGTGTCGTGGCCATGAGATGAGCCAACAGCGAGGAGGAGGTGGGGCGGATGGTCGGCGAACGCCGGATGGCAGTGTTGCGCGCCATCGTCCAGGACTACGTGCAGACCTCTGAGCCGGTCGGTTCCAAGGCGCTGCTCGAGCGCCACCAGCTCGGTGTCTCGGCTGCCACTGTGCGCAACGACATGGCTGCGCTGGAGGACGAGGGACTGATCTCGGCGCCGCACACCAGTGCAGGGCGAATTCCGACCGATGCCGGCTACCGGCTGTTCGTCGACAGGCTCAGCGAGCTGAAGCCGATGAGTGGTCCGGAGCGCGCCGCCATCTCGGCGTTTCTCGTGGGTGCGGTGGACCTCGACGACGTGGTGGACCGGACCGTACGCCTGTTGGCCTCCCTGACCCATCAGGTCGCAGTCATGCAGTACCCGTCGTTGACCCGGTCCTCCGTGCGTCACGTCGAGCTTGTGCCCATCGACGCCAGTCGCCTCATGGTCGTGCTCATCGTCAACACAGGTCGGGTCGAACAGCGGGTCATCGAGTCCGCGCGCGACCTGTTGGCCGTCGATGGTGAGCAGTTCATCGCCGACCTGCGGTCGTGGCTCAACGCCGAGGCCAGCGGGCATCAATTGAGCGAGGCTGCCTCGCGGCTCAGGTCCCTGCCCGAGAACTTTGCTCCGGCCGACCGTGATCTGGTCAGGGCGGTCGTCCGCTCGCTGGACGACGCACTGGTCGAGGAGAGCGAGGAGCGCGTCGTCCTGGCCGGGACGTCCAACCTCATGCGCTTCGGCGCAGACTTCCCCCTCACCATCGGGCCGGTGCTCGAGGCTCTCGAGGAGCACGTCGTGCTGCTCAAGCTCCTGGTCACCATGGGCAACGAAGGTGACACGGTGGCGGTCCGCATCGGTCACGAGAACTCGCATGCCGGGCTGAGCGCCACCTCGGTGGTCAGCACTGGTTACGGTGGCGGCCGAAATGTCGTGGCCGGGCTCGGGGTTCTCGGCCCGACCCGCATGGACTACCCGACGACCATGGCGTCGGTGCGCGCCGTCGCGCGTTACGTCTCCCAGATTCTGGCCTCATGACCCGGGCAGCTCCATGACCCCTCGGGCACACTCCACAACCAACGCTACGAAGGACACCTTGAACGACTACTACCAGGATCTGGGCGTCGGCCGCAGCGCTAGCGCTGAGGAGATCAAGCGGGCTTACCGCCGTCTGGCGCGCAAGCTGCACCCTGACGTCAACGTCGAAGCCGATGCCGAGGACCGGTTCAAGAAGGTCTCCCAGGCCTATGACGTGCTGTCCGACGCCGAGAAACGCCGCGCCTACGACGCCGGCTCGGACCCGTACGGCGGCGCGAGCGGCGGCTTCGGGCAGGGCTTCTCCTTCAGCGACATCATGGAGGCCTTCTTCACCCAGGGCGGCGGCCGCGCGGGACGGGGCCCCCGCTCTCGCCAGCGCCGAGGTCAGGACGCTCTGATCCGGCTCGACATCGACCTCTCAGAGGCGGTCTTCGGTGCCGAACGAGAGCTGACGATCGACACCGCGGTCGCCTGCGGAACCTGCCATGGCGACGGGTCGCAACCCGGCACGGGGACCCGCACCTGCGACGTCTGCGGGGGCAGAGGCGAGATCCAGCAGGTCCAGCGGTCCTTCCTCGGCCAGGTCATGACCTCGCGCCCGTGCACTGCTTGCCAGGGTTATGGCGTCGTCATCGCCAACCCCTGCTTCGAGTGCTCGGGCGAGGGTCGCGTCCGGACCCGCCGCGACCTCAAGCTCCGGGTCCCGGGCGGGGTCGACACCGGCACCCGGATCCAGCTCGCGGGCGAGGGTGAGGTCGGATCGGGTGCAGGGCCAGCCGGTGACCTGTATGTCGAGGTCGTCGTCACCCCCCATGAGACGTTCCAGCGTCGAGGGGATGACCTCCACTGCTCGGTCGAGCTCCCGATGACCGCAGCTGCCCTGGGTACCACCATCAAGCTCGAGACCTTCGACGGGACGAGAGACCTCTCGATCAGGCCCGGCACCCAGCCAGGTGACGTCATCACCCTCAAGGGGATGGGCGTCACCCACCTGCGGGGCATCGGACGCGGCGACCTGCTGGTCCACGCCGGCATCCAGACGCCGACCAGGCTCACCTCTGAGCAGGAGGACGTCCTGCGTCAGCTTGCGGTGCTTCGAGGCGAGGAACGCCCCGAAGGCCGGCTCACTCCCGCTTCGAACGGTCTTTTCGGCAAGCTGCGCGACGCGTTCCTGGGCAAATAGGCCCGCGGTGACGGCCCCGCTGTTCTTCGTGGCGCCGGATCAGCTGTCCGGGGCCAGCCCGGGGTCGGTCATCGTGCTGGACGGTCCCGAAGGACGTCATGGCGCGACGGTGAAGAGGATCGGCATCGGGGAGAACGTCCTGCTGGCTGACGGTTCCGGGCACCGCGCCGACGCCGTCGTCGAGAGTGTCGGTGCCGGGGAGCTGCGACTGCGCCTGCAGGCGATAACGCAGGAACCGCAACCGAACCCACGCTTCGTCCTGATCCAGGCACTGACCAAGGGCAATCGGGATGAGCAGGCCATCGAGGCCGCGACCGAGCTCGGGGTCGACGAAGTCGTTCCCTGGCAGGCCGCGCGGAGCATCGTGATCTGGCGCGGAGAGCGAGCGGCCAGGTCTCTGCGCAAGTGGGAGTCGGTGGTCCTCGCTGCGACCAAGCAGTCCCGGCGTGCCCGCATCCCGTTGGTGAGCGCCCCCGTGAGCCAGACGGCCGTCATACGGCGGATACAAGAGGCGGCTCTCGCGGTGGTCCTGCACGAGGAGGCGGCCTCGCCCCTGGCTGGCATCGAGCTGCCCACCTCGGGGGACGTCCTGCTCATCGTGGGCCCCGAGGGCGGGATCGGTCCGGACGAGCTGAGCGCCTTCGTCGCGGCGGGGGCAGTGGCCGCGCGGCTGGGCCGGGGTGTCCTGCGCTCATCGAGCGCGGGACCGGCGGCACTCGCGGTCATGAGTGCAGCCGGTCGTTGGCGCTGAGTCGGTGAGTCTGAGACGCTGAGTCGGTGAGACGCTGAGCTCGCCAAGCTACCTGACGGTAAAGGGTTTTGACGTCTCGGCAACCAGGCCTGCGCCGTCCTTCATGCTGACCTCGAACATCCGGAAGGTGTAGTCCCCGACGGGCAGTACTCCGAGGTCAACGTGCCATGTTCCTCTCGTCGGGCACCCGCTGGAGGCCATGGTCGATCCGGACTTGACCGCTGCCGCGCCCTTCTTCAGCTCCCATTGGGTTGTCGCCTCGAATGCACAGGACTCGCCGGTGGCCACCACGGAGGTACCGGCCTTGAAGACGTGGTCCCGCTCGGGGCTGATGATCCAGATCGGTGCGAGGTCCTGGTACTGCAGGTCCTTTGCCGGGCGGTTGTAGGTCTGGTCGGTGGCGTAGGCCCCGAACAACGTCGCGGAGGCGTCGGCGACCACGAACCTCACCGGGATCGTGCCCTGGCCGATGGCCGCCTGCGCGGTCCATACCAGCTCTTGCACCGCGAGCCTGGTCTGTTCCTTGGTGAACCCGCTCGCGTTGGAGCCGCTGAGGGTGATGGTGATCACGTTCGGTGTCATCGTGACGTCCTTGACCGACTGGCCAGACCAGGGCTGGACGTAGGGCTCGTAGTTGGTGAACGGCTGGGCGTTCATTGCCACCGCGACGGCAGCCTTGGCTTTCTGTTCCGGCGTGGCACCAACCGGAACGGCCGTGCGGACGAACTCCCGGTACAGGCCGTAATGGTCGCCCGTGCCCGAGCTGGCGCCGACAAAGTAGGCCGGCAGGGCGACCTGGGTAGTCGCGCCAGCCTGCGAGGACGGCGCGGTTGGCACCGGCACGTTCACGCTCGACGGCGGCGCCGTCGTCGAGGTCGGGGCCACGGGCGAGACCTGTGTGCCACCGCCGTTGCTGAAGACACCCCAGGCGACGACGCCGATGAGCGCTACAGAGGCGGCCGCGGCCAGTGGGATGAACCAACGTCGCCGGGGCTCGGCAACCTGCATGTCGTCGTGGACCATGGCCAGGATCTCCGTTCGTCGGTCACTCGGGTTTATCCGTTCGGCGTCCTGGCGCAGACTCTCGCGCAGCTGCTGCTCGAAGTCGCTGTCGTTCTGGCCGCTCACGTCGCTGCTGTTCACGTCTTTGCCGGTCATGACATGCCCTCCACGTCGGATCGCAGGCCGGCCAGGCCGCGATGAGCATGAGCCTTGACCGAGCCGGCAGAGATGCTCAGGGCGTCGGCGATCTGGGCCTCGCTGAGGTCCAGGTAGTAGCGCAGGGTCAGCACCTCGCGTTGGCGCCGGGGCAGGCGCCCCAGGGCGGCAATCAGCCGGTCACCGGTCGCGTGCTCGAGGGCGCGGGTCTCCGCGCTCGGCTCGGTGGTCATGCCAGGAGCGGTCCGCGCGCCGGTCTCCGCCCTCAGATAGCGGTTCTCGACGGTGCGATGACGAAGCGTCGAGCGTGAGCTGTTGACCACACAACGCCGAAGGTAGGCCAACGCCCGATCCTGGTTCCGGAGCTGGGACCAGCGGGAGTGCATGGCCACGAACGCGTCCTGGACCGTCTCCTCGGCCACCTGCTGGTCCCTGACCAGCAGCCACGAGAGGCGTACGAGTGAGTGCCAGTGGGCGGCATAGAGTGCGGTAAGGGCCGAGTCGGCTTCCCACCCCCCGACCTGGGCGTCGCTCTCTGCCCGTTCGATCACGGTCAACATTCTCACGTCGGTATGACGCGCAGCTGCATTGCGTGGTTGACGCGCCGCTACCCTGCTCGAATGAGCAACGACCACGCTCCGGCGGCGCGCGACTGCCTGTTCTGCAAGATCGTCGCCCGTCAGATTCCGGCCGACATCATCCACGAGACGGCGACGACGCTCGCGTTTCGCGACATCGTGCCCCAGGCGCCGACGCACGTGCTGGTGATCCCCAAGGAGCACCAGCCGAACGTTGTCGCGCTGGGTGCGTCATCACCGCAGGGGCTGGTGGAGCTCGTCGAGGCGGTCGGTCTGGTCGCGGCCCAGGAGGGCCTGGATGCCGGGTACCGCGGCGTGTTCAACACCGGAGCGCTGGCGCACCAGAGTGTCTTCCACGCCCATGTCCACGTGCTCGGAGGCCGGGCGATGACGTGGCCTCCCGGATGAGAACGCACGTAGACTGATCCCAAGATGACAGAAGACTCGCCGAAGCACACCATCGTCCTTCCACCAGAGCTGTCCATGGTGACGCTGCTCGGGCCGAGCGACGAGCTGCTACGGGCCATGGAGCACTCCTTCCCGCACCTGGATCTGCTCGTACGCGGCAACGAGTTCCACGTCTCGGGCGCGGCCGCCGAGGTGGCGCTGCTCGAGCGGCTGATCGACGAGCTGCTCGTCGTCCTCGCGACCGGCCAGCCGCTGAACCGCGATGCGGTCGAGCGTTCGGCCTCGATGCTGCGGGCTCAGACCAAGGAGCGTCCGGCTGACGTGCTCACGATGAACATCGTGTCCAACCGAGGCCGCACGATACGACCCAAGACCGTGAACCAGAAGCATTATGTGGATGCGATCGACAAACACACCATCGTGTTCGCGATCGGTCCCGCGGGAACCGGCAAGACCTACCTGGCCGTGGCCAAGGCGGTCGCCGCTCTCCAGAACAAGCAGGTCAGCCGGATCATCCTGACTCGCCCCGCGGTCGAGGCGGGCGAGCGTCTCGGTTTCCTGCCAGGCACGCTCAACGACAAGATCGACCCCTACCTCCGGCCGCTGTACGACGCGCTGCACGACATGGTCGACCCCGAGTCGATCCCGCGACTGCTGGCTGCCGGCACCATCGAGGTGGCTCCGCTGGGCTACATGCGGGGCCGCACCCTCAGCGACGCCTTCATCATCCTGGACGAGGCCCAGAACACCTCGCCGGAGCAGATGAAGATGTTCCTGACCCGACTCGGTTTCGCTGCCAAGATGGTTGTGACGGGCGACGTGACGCAGATCGACCTGCCTTCGGGCACGCCGTCCGGCCTGAAGGTGGTCCGGGAGATCCTGGGCGACGTCGATGACGTGCATTTCGCCACGCTGAACTCCCACGACGTGGTGCGTCACCGCCTGGTCGGGGCCATCGTGGAGGCCTATGAGCGCTGGGACAACGTGATCGGCTCCCCGGCGGTCGCCCGGTCTCGCCCCGACGTCAAGGCGGTGAACGCCCGTGAGCATCGACGTTCTTAACGAGAGCGACCGCTCCCTCGACGAGATGGAGCTGGTGGCGTGCGCCAGATACGTCATGGGCGAGATGAAGGTCCACCCCCAGGCCGACCTGTGCCTCAAGCTCGTCGATGAGCCGGTGATGGAGGTCCTGCACATGCAGTGGATGGACCTGCCGGGCCCGACCGACGTCATGAGCTTTCCCATGGACGAGCTCCGCCCCGGCCGCGACGGCCAGGAACCGGCCGATGGGGTGCTCGGCGACATCGTGCTGTGTCCCTCGGTGGCCGAGCGTCAGGCGGTCGAGGCTGGTCACGCGACCGAGGAGGAGCTCCTGCTGCTGCTGACCCATGGCATCCTGCACCTCTTGGGCTACGACCACGCCGAGCCCGACGCCAAGCGCGAGATGTTCGAGCTGCAGCGCACACTGCTCCTCACGTTCCTCGCCGGTCGCGGCCGCCGCGCCGCGATCTGACAAGCCTGCGACACACTCCGACCTGACATGGTTGCCAAACTCATCTTTGCGGCGTTCGTCAGCATCCTGGTGGCGTTCGTCATCGCGGCCGCGGAGGCGTCCCTGTCGAGGCTCTCCCGCCACCGCGCCGGTGAGCTCTTCGAGGAGGCGCGGCGAGGCGCGTCAGCGCTGGCCACCATCCTCGCCGACAGCGCGGCATACCTCTCCGTGGCCGCCTTCGTGCGGGTAGCGGCAGAGGCAGCGACAGCCGTCCTGATCACGCTGGCAGTGGTGGACGTGGTCGACGGCTTCTGGCCGGACCTGCTGATCTCGATCGGGGTGATGGTGGTCGTCTCCTTCGTCATCGTCGGGGTCTCGCCCCGCACACTGGGGCGACAGCATGCCGACCGGGTGGCGTTGCTCTCCGCTCCGCTGCTGGTTCTTCTGCGCCGGGTGCTCGGCCCGGTCGCCCGCTTGCTGGTCATGCTTGCCAACGCCGTGACCCCCGGTCGGGGCTATCGCGACGGGCCGTTCGAGTCGGAGGCCGAGCTGCGCGACCTGGTCGACCTGGCGGGGGAGTCCTCGCTGATCGAGGCCGGCGAGCGCGAGATGATCCACTCGGTCTTTGAGCTGGGTGACACCGTGGCCCGCGAGGTCATGGTGCCGCGCACCGACATGGTGACGGTCGACCAGGACAAGACTCTTCGTCAGGCGATGTCGTTGTTCCTACGATCGGGGTTCTCGCGCATCCCCGTGGTCGGAGACGGGCCGGACGACGTTCTCGGACTTCTCTACTTCAAGGACGTGGCCCGCCGGGTCTATGCGGACGCCGCTGCCGCCGCCCTGCCGGCCCATCACCAGATGCGGCCTGCGAAGTACGTTCCCGAGAGCAAACCCATTGACGACCTGCTGCGTGAGATGCAGCTGGACCAGAACCATTTCGCCGTCGTCATCGACGAGTACGGCGGAACCGCAGGCTTGGTCACGATCGAGGACATCCTCGAGGAGATCGTCGGCGAGATCGCCGACGAGTACGACCGTGAGGCCCCCGGGGTCGAGCAGCTCGAGGACGGCTCGACCCGCGTGCCTGCCACGATGCACGTCGACGACCTGGCCGAGCTCTTCGACGTGACCATAGACGAGGACGAGGTCGACACGGTCGGTGGCCTCCTGGGCAAGACCATCGGCCTTGTACCAATCCCGGGCTCACACTGTGCGGTCGCCGGGCTCTCGTTGACGGCGGAGCGCATGGCAGGCCGTCGCCACCGCATCGCCACGGTGGTCGTGCGACGCTTGGCCGACACAGATGGACGTGGGACAACACATGAGGAGGCGTCGTGAGCCGGGAGTTCCGGGCTGGCTTCGCGTGTCTGGTCGGCCGTCCCAACGCGGGAAAGTCGTCACTGACCAACGCCCTGGTCGGTCAGAAGGTCGCCATCATCTCAAGCAAGCCGCAGACCACGCGGCACACGATCCGGGGGATCGCGACCTCCAAGACCGCGCAGCTGATCCTGGTCGACACCCCGGGACTGCACAAACCCCGGACCTTGCTGGGCCAGCGCCTCAACGATCTGGTCCGCGAGACGTTGCTGGAGGTCGACGTGATCGGCTTCTGCCTCCCGGCGGACCAACGGGTCGGGCCCGGCGACACGTTCATCGCCAGGGAGCTCACCGAGCTGCAGCTGGCCAAGCACCGTCCGGTCGTGGCGATCGCGACCAAGATTGACCTCGTCGACAAGAAGCGCCTGGCCGAGCACCTCATCGCCATCGACCAGCTGGGCAGCTGGGAGGACATCATCCCGTGCTCGGCCGTGCGCGGCGACCAGGTCAGCGAGGTCGCCTCGGTGCTCTCGTCCCACCTGCCCGTCTCGCCGATGCTGTATCCCGAGGGCGTCCTGACCGACGAGCCCAACATCATCATGATCGCCGAGCTGGTCCGCGAGGCGGCGCTCGAGGGCGTCCGGGACGAGATGCCGCACAGCCTGGCCGTCGTCGTCGACGAGATGACGCCACGTGAGGGCCGGCCGGAGAGCTCGCCACTGCTCGACGTCCGCGTCAACGTGTTCGTCGAAAGATCCAGCCAGAAGGCGATCATCATCGGCAAGGGCGGGTCGCGCCTTCGGGAGGTCGGCACCAATGCGCGCAAGGCGATCGAGGCTCTGCTCGGCCAGAGGATCTATCTGGACCTGCACGTCAAGGTCGCCAAGGACTGGCAGCGCGATCCCAAACAGCTCCAGCGTCTCGGTTTCTAGCCTGTCCACCATGCGGGACCGATGCCCGTGGTGTGGACGCTGACCTGCCACTCGGCATACCGTATTGGCGTGCGCATCGCGTCCGGAGCTCTGCTCCTCCTTCGCCGCCGCGGCGGGGCCCTCTAAGAAGGCCGCCCCTCGTCGCGGAGTTTGCGTTGCCGGGCCTCACCGAAAGCAACCAGACGTGAGAGGCGAGAGATGATCAATTCCCAACAGCCCAGCGGTATGCCGGTCGCCAAGTACCTGCCCTACGACAAGCAGGTCTCGGTGGAGCTCCCCGATCGGTCCTGGCCGACCAAGCGCATGACGAAGGCTCCGCGTTGGTGCGCCGTCGACCTGCGTGACGGCAACCAGGCCCTGATCGACCCGATGAGCACAGAGCGCAAGATGCGGATGTTCGACCTGCTGGTGCGCATGGGCTACAAGGAGATCGAGGTTGGTTTCCCCTCGGCGAGCCAGACCGACTACGACTTCGTGCGGATGCTCATCGAAGGCGGGCGCATCCCCGACGACGTGACCATCCAGGTGCTGACACAGGCACGTGACCACCTCATCGAGCGCACCTACGACTCGATCCGCGGGGCCAAGCAGGCGATTGTCCACCTCTACAACTCGACATCGGTGCTGCAACGGCGGGTCGTCTTCGGCCTGGACCAGGACGGGATCATCGATGTAGCGCTGGAGGGCGCGCGTCTGTGCCGCAAGCTCGAGGAGACCATCCCGGAGACGACCGTCTACTACGAGTACTCACCGGAGTCCTTCACCGGCACCGAGCTCGACTACGCGGCGCGGATCTGCAACGAGGTCGTCGAGGTCTTCGACGCCCGGCCCGACCACAAGGTGATCATCAACCTGCCGGCCACTGTCGAGATGGCAACTCCCAACGTCTACGCCGACTCGATCGAGTGGATGTCGCGTCACCTGGCCCGCCGCGACTCGATCGTGCTGTCGTTGCATCCGCACAACGATCGCGGCACCGGTGTGGCCGCTGCTGAGCTGGGTTTTCTCGCCGGCGCCGACCGGATCGAGGGCTGTCTGTTCGGCAACGGCGAGCGCACCGGCAACGTCTGCCTGGTGACACTGGGCATGAACCTTTTCACCCAGGGCATCGACCCGCAGATCGACTTCTCCAACATCGACGAGATCCGTCGCACGGTCGAGTACTGCACCCAGCTGCCGGTCCACGAGCGTCACCCCTACGGCGGCGACCTCGTCTTCACCGCCTTCTCCGGATCGCACCAGGACGCGATCAAGAAGGGGTTCGACGCCATGGAGGTCGACGCCAAGAAGGCCGGCACCTCCGTGGACGACCTGGTCTGGGGCGTCCCGTACCTGCCCATCGACCCCCACGACATCGGCCGCTCCTACGAGGCCGTTGTGCGCGTCAACAGCCAGTCCGGCAAGGGCGGCGTGGCTTACATCCTCAAGAGCGAGCACCAGCTCGACCTGCCACGACGGCTCCAGATCGAGTTCAGCGGCGTCGTTCAGAAGCGGACCGACTCCATCGGCGGCGAGATCCTGCCGGCAGCGCTGTGGTCGGCGTTCCAGGACGAGTACCTCCCGGTCAGCGTCGCAGATGCCGCCGCGACCAATACCGAGCAATGGGGCCGGTTCTCACTGCTCAGCATGCGGTCGGACTCGACGGTGGACGGCGCCGACACCATTTCGGTGAAGCTGACGGACCATGGTCAGGAGGTCACGCTGGAGGGCAGCGGAAACGGCCCGATCGCGGCGTTCGTGTCGGCCATGAGCACCCTTGACGTCGACGTGCGTGTCCTCGACTACGTCGAGCACGCGCTGTCCTCCGGTGGCGACGCACGGGCCGCGGCCTATGTGGAGTGCGCGGTTGGCGAGCGGGTGCTCTGGGGGGTCGGCCTCGACGCCAACATCGTCATCGCCTCGCTCAAGGCGGTTGTCTCCGCGGTCAACCGTTTCGAGCGCGAAAGGGTTGCCGCAGCGCAGGGTTGACGCGCCGTCGAGCTGGCTGACGCCCTGCAGGTGAGCTGACGCACCCCGTGGTCAGTTGATTCCCTCAGCGATGGTCTGGTCAAGGCGGTCGAGCACCAGCTGGTCGCCACCTCGTTCGACCTCGCCCAGCGGTGGCCGGTGCCACAGCCAGCAGTCGAGGTCCGCGGCGGCTCCATGTACCGAGGCGGCTGGCGGCTCACCGGTACTCGTCGCGACGTCGTCCGACGGGTCGACGGTGAGGTCGGGTTCGTCGTGGGCCGCCCCGTCGGGGTCGGTGCCGGTGAACTGACCGAGGGTTACGAGCCAGGACCGGTGGGTGTCGCTGGCCCGGATCCGGATCGTCTGCATCGGATTCGGGGTGAAGCGACCCCAAGGGGGCAACCCGGCATACATGATGCGCAGGGCCTCGTCGACCCCGTCGGCGCTGAGGTTGGCGTCCATCGGAGTGCGTTCCCCAGCGGTGAGCTCGGCGTCGATGCGGTGGATGAGTGCCTCGTGTGCCTGGCGGCGGCGGATGAACCCGATGCTCTGTTCGTCGGACCAGGTCCACGCCGGCGTGTCAGGGGAAGCCGCGCTCAGGTTCCTCTGCAGATCCGCGCTGGCGCTGTCGAAGAACGCCAGTAGACCGTTGCGGTCCTCCGGCCTGCTGGGTCGGCCACTCCCGTCCAGGATCTCCACGTCCTCGAGCGTGGTGAGTCCCCGTCCCGCGATGGTCCCCCAGAACCACTGGACCTGGGCCAGGTGCCACAGGAGGTCGTCGGCGTCCCAGTCGGGGCAGGTCAGCACCCTTGCCCCGGAACGCGTGTGGGTGAGGACCTCCACGAAGCGTGCGGAGTCGCGGGCCAGGTGGGCCAGGTAGTCGAGGTCTCCTGGACCGGGCACGTCGCGAGGTGCTGTCATTGCCTGTCACCCTTCCACGAGAAGCACTGGGCGGCGAGAGCTCTGGGTGATCTCCGCCGCCGCGGCGCTCGACCCATCATGGTCCTGCGCACCCGGACTGCCGGTCAAGGTCACGCCTGCGGCTCGGCATACCGGGGTTTGGTCGATGGCATAGGACAATGAGCCCATGGCCCTGTATCGCGACGCCGCGATCGTCCTGCGCACCCAGAAGCTGGGTGAGGCGGACCGCATCGTCACGCTCCTGACGCGCCAGCACGGCAAGGTCAGGGCGGTGGCCAAGGGCGTACGCCGGACCAGGTCGCGCTTCGGCGCTCGGCTCGAGCCGTTCATGGTTGTCGACGTCATGCTCTACGAAGGGCGCTCGCTGGACACCGTGACCCAGGCCGAAACCCTTGCCCCGTATGGCGATCCGATCGCCCGCGACTACGTCGCCTACACGGCGGCGACGGCGATGCTCGAGACCGCCGAACGGCTCACTGAAGAACGCGAACCCGCCGTGCAGCAGTTCCTCCTTCTTGCCGGTGGACTGAGCTCACTTGCCGGTTGCGAGCATGAGGCGGGTCTGGTCCTGGACTCCTACCTGCTGCGGTCGCTGGCTGTCGCGGGTTGGGCGCCGAGCTTCCACGACTGCGCACAGTGTGGAGCCAAAGGACCCCAGCGCGCGTTCAACCTCGCCAGCGGCGGCACCGTCTGCCCGTCCTGCAGGACGCCCGGCTCGGCGTCGCCGTCGCTGGCCACCCTCGAGCTGCTTGCGGCCCTGCTGGCCGGCGACTGGGCCCTCGCTGATGAGAGCCTGCCCCAACATCGACGTGAAGGCAGTGGCCTGGTGACCGCCTTCCTGCAATGGCATCTCGAGCGCAGTGTGCGCTCCCTGCGACTTGTGGAGCGTGCGTGACAAAACTCAGGTCGGGGTGCAGATCATGAGCAAGACGCCGTTCCCACCTCCGCGCCCGGCACAGCAGCCATTTCCACACCCCTCTGGGACCCGGCCACCCGTCATACCCGCGGAGCTTGTTCCCGGACACATAGCGATCGTCATGGACGGCAACGGCCGTTGGGCCAATGCTCGCGGGCTGGCGCGCACCAAGGGTCATGAGGCCGGTGAGGCCTCGCTGCTCGACGTCGTCGCCGGAGCCATCGAGATCGGCGTCAAGAACCTCTCGGCGTACGCTTTCTCCACCGAGAACTGGAAGCGCTCGCCCGACGAGGTCCGATTCCTGATGGGTTTCAACCGCGATGTGATCCGGCGGCGGCGCGACATCCTCAACGAGTGGGGTGTCCGCGTTCGCTGGATGGGCCGGCGCCCACGCTTGTGGCGGTCGGTGATCAAGGAGCTCGAGCTCGCCCAGGAGCTGACCAAGGACAACACCGTGATGACGTTGACCATGTGCGTCAACTACGGCGGCCGGGCCGAGATCGCCGACGCGACCCGGCGGATCGCCCAGCTCGTCCAGGCCGGGCGGCTCAAGCCGGACCACATCGACGAGCACACCATCGCGCGATACCTCGACGAGCCGGCGATGCCCGACGTCGACCTCTTCGTGCGGTCCTCCGGTGAGCAGCGGACCAGCAACTTCCTGTTGTGGCAGTCGGCCTACGCCGAGCTGGTCTTCCTGGACACGCTCTGGCCCGACTTCAACCGGCTGGACCTGTGGCGGGCCATCGAGATCTACGCCGATCGCGACCGACGCTACGGCGGAGCCATGAACCGCCCAACAGACTTCGGTTAGCGGTCGCGAGGCTCAGAGCTCACCGTGAAGTCGTAGTGATCGACCCAAACAGGTCCCGGAGAGTCGATCTGTGCGACTTCACGGGTCGAGCGCCTCCGTGGCGGTCAGGTCTGGCAGTCGGAGCATGTGCCGACGATCTCCAGCGTGTGCTGGACGTCGCTGAACCCGTTCTCGGCGCTGACCTTGTCGGTCCAGCTCTCGACAGCAGGCCCCTCGACCTCGACCGTCCGCCTGCAGGAGCGACATACCAGGTGATGGTGGTGGTGACCGCTGCTGCACCGTCGGTAGACCGCCTCCCCGTCGCCCGTGCGCACCATATCCACATCGCCGTCGGTGGCCATGGTCTGGAGCGTGCGATACACCGTCGCCAGCCCCACGTTCTGGCCCTGGGATCGCAGTCGGGCGTGCAGGTTCTGGGCCGACATGAAGTCGTCGATCTCCCCGAGCAGGGCTTCGACGGCAGCGCGTTGCCTCGTAGGGCGGCGAACGGTCTCGGTCATCAGTGCCTCACCGTTTCATCATGTGTATCAAGGCGATCGGGGTCCGCTGGGTGTTCATGGGACCCGCTGCGCGCCGGGTCGTGCTCGTCGTAGTGTCCCTCGTGCGGCGCATGACGGTGACCATCGTGAACGTAGTCGACATGGTGGCCGTGCTCGATCGCGGGATGGCCGCAGTCGGCGCCGTGCTCGTGCTCGTGCCGTTCGGCCTCGAGGTGCCGCCTGCCCGCGATCCGACTCCGCAAGGTGCTGTATGACGACGCGGCCAGGAACAGGGCGATGGTCAGCAGGACGATCGTGCCGCCGGACGGGCTGTCGGCGTAGAACGACGTCGTCACACCGCCCACGCTGCAGACCGCCCCGATGATCACGGCGGTGCGGATGGCTGACCGGAAGCTGCCGGCGACCAGCTGAGCGGTGGCGTTAGGCACGATCATCAGGGCACTGATGAGAAGGAGCCCCACGACCCTCATCGCGACAACCACCGTGACGGCGGTGAGCACGGCCAGGGTGATGTTGAGGGCAGTGACCCTCATGCCGGTGGCCCGCGCATACTCCTCGTCGTTGGCAACCGCGAAGAGCCGGGGACGCAGTGCCCAGGTGATCGCGACCACAACCACCGCCAGTGCAGCGAAGACCTCAAGGTCGGTGTCGGTCGTGGTGGCGATCGAGCCAAAGAGGTAGGAGTCGATGTTGGTGGGCGTGCCGCTCCGGGACATGCCGAAGACGACGACCCCGAGCGCGATACCGCCGTAGAACATGACGGCGAGGGCGACGTCGCCGCTGGTCCGGCCACGGGCCCGCACCAGCTCGATCCCCACAGCCGCAAAGACAGCGAACACGAGCGCGGTGAGGACCGGCGCCTGGTTGGTGATGACGCCTACGGCGACTCCGGCGAGCGCGACATGGCCCATGCCGTCACCGATGAGGGACAGCCGGCGCTGGACGAGGAAGACCCCGACCATCGGCGCCGCGAGGCCCACCAGGAACGCGGCAACCAGCGCGCGTTGCATGAAGTCGTAGGTCAGGATCTCAGGCACTGCGGCCTCCGGCCAGGCGATCCAGCGGTCCGGCGGCGGTCGACGTCGAGGTAGCAGAGTCGTCGTCGTGGTGATGTTCGTCGCGGTGGTACTCGACGTCGTGGGCCATGGCATCATGCCACCGGTCGTGCTCCGCGGACGTGCCGTCGAAGGTGATCCGGCCAGCGTCGAGCTCGACGATCCGGCTGAGGACGCCGCCCAGTGCGCGCAGCTCGTGGGTGACGATGAGCATGGTCGCACCGCGTCCCACCAGCCGGGCGAGGACCTGGCTCAGGACCTCCTGGTTGGCAAGATCGACCCCGGCGGTGGGCTCGTCCATGATCAGGACGTCTGGCTGCGCGGCCAGCGCCCGGGCGATGAGGACGCGACGTTGCTGGCCACCGGAGAGTGTGCTCACCTCGGCGTTGGCACGGTCGGCCAGCCCGACGAGGGCCAGGGACTCCTCGATGATCCGCCGGTCCTCTTGGTTGACGCGGCCCAGCCAGCCTTGGTGGGGAAGTCGCCCGATCGCGACGATCTCGGCGGCTGTCGCCCGTACCGAGGTGGACAACGTATGCCGCTGCGGCACGTACCCCAGTCGGGCATGGTCGCGGAATCCGTCGAACGGCGTGCCGAAGAGCTCCACCTGCCCGCCGATGTGGTCGTTCAACCCCAGGATCCCCTTGACCAGGGTCGACTTGCCAGAGCCGTTGGGGCCCAGGATGGCGAGGACCTCGCCGGCTTGGATGTCAATGGTGACGTCTGAGACGACCGCGCGGTCGCCATACCCGAAGGATGCCGACCGCAGCGAGACGATGAGCTGGGAAGCAACGGCCGCAGAGTCGATGGCAGGCGAGCCGTGTTCCATGACGTGTTCGGACCTATCCCTGGCCTGTCCTGATCCCGTCATGAACACCCCTGACCGGCCTGCAGCGCCTTGAGGTTGGAGCGCATGACCTCGAAATAGTCCTTGCCAAGTGACGTGGCGGTCAGGCCCTCGATCGGGTCGAGCGTGGCCATGTGAGCGCCGGACTCCCTGGCCACGGTCTGCGCGATGGCCGGGCTCACCAGCGTCTCGGCGTAGATGGTCGTCACGTCGTGCGCCCGGGCGTAGGTGCTCACCGCGGCGAGCACAGCAGCCCTGGGCTCCTGTTCGGGGGAGAGGCCGTTGATGGCGATCTGCACCATGCCGAAGCGTCGGGCGAGGTAGCCGAACGCGGCGTGGCTGGTGACGATGTCCTTGCGCCAGCAGTTGGCCAGTCCGGCTTCGAGGACCCCGTTGAGCGCGGCGAGCTTGTCCTCGAAGGCCTTGGCGTTGTTCGTGTAGTCGACCTTGTTGGCCGGGTCGAGGACAGAGAGTCGCTCAGCAATCACCGTTGCGACAGCGGAGTAGCGCTGCGGGTCGAGCCAGAAGTGCGGATCTGTGGTGCCGGGGGCGTTCGTGCCGGGCGCGGGCGTCGGCGCACCGAACGCTGGTTGGAACAACAGGTCCAGGTTCGCCGCCGGTGCCACGTCGAGCCCGCGGTTGCCCGCCTCGGACTCGACCGCCTTGTCAACCGCACCCTGCAGGCCCCGCTCGTAGACCACGAGCCTGGCCTTGCTGACGCTGGCAACCTCTCGCGGCGTGAGCTCGATGTCATGTGGCTCAACGCCCGGTCTGGTCAGGCTCGCGACGACCACGTGGTCACCGCCTATCTGCTGCGTGGCGAACTGCAGCGGGTAGAACGACGCGACAACCTCGAGCTTGTTGGCGCCCTTGGTGTCCGGGATCGCCAGGGGTGATCCGCAGGCGCTCAGGGAGGGGACAGCGATAGCGGCCAGGGCAGCGATGGCCACGACTGCGACCCGGGACCGTCGTTGTTTCACGTCACTGATTATCAGTCTCAATGAGAATGATTGTCAAAAAGTTCGACCGTGGGGGTAGAGCTGCACAGCGGCAAGTGCGACTGCGAGCAGCAGTACCGCGAGCCGCATGATCCTTTCCGAGCTGCTCAGGCGGGGCCAGGAGAGATAGAGGATCCATCCCACGAAGAGCGCCGCCAAGCTCATGAGAACGAACCCGACCGGACCGGTGATGAACACACCGGCAACGAGCAGGGCAAGCAGGAGCAGGAAGGGCACGGCCTTGGGCAGACGGCTGAGCCGCGTGATCAGCGGCAGGCTGACGCGCTCGATGTTGGGGCGCACGGGGTTCGGCACCCAACGAGGTTACGGGAGCCGGTCTCGGAGGGCACCAGCGGTGCGGCACCGATAGCCTTGCCCCATGGCCGCTACCTCCACCGTCGACACCGTTGTCAGTCTCTGCAAGCGCAGGGGCTTCGTCTTCCCAAGCGGTGAGATTTATGGAGGCACACGCTCGGCGTGGGACTACGGCCCCCTCGGCGTGGAGCTCAAGGACAACATCAAGCGTCAGTGGTGGAGGTCGATGGTTCAGCAGCGCGACGACATCGTAGGCCTGGACTCCTCGATCATCCTTCCGACGAAGACGTGGGAGGCCTCCGGTCACGTTGCGACCTTCACCGATCCGTTGACCGAGTGTCAGTCGTGCCACAAGCGCTTCCGGGCCGACCATCTGCAGGAGATGGTGGCGGAGAAGAAGGGCATCGACGACCCCGACACCATCGACCTCGCCACCGTGGCCTGCCCCAACTGCGGCACCCGCGGCTCGTGGACGGAGCCCCGGCAGTTCTCGGGTCTGCTCAAGACGTACCTCGGTGTCACACAAGATGATTCGGGCCTGCACTACCTACGCCCCGAGACCGCCCAGGGCATCTTCCTCAACTTCGCCAACGTCATGAACTCCTCGCGCAAGAAGCCGCCGTTCGGCATCGCGCAGATCGGCAAGAGCTTTCGCAACGAGATCACGCCGGGCAACTTCATCTTCCGGACCCGCGAGTTCGAGCAGATGGAGATGGAGTTCTTCGTCGTACCCGGCAGTGACGAGGAATGGCACCAGTACTGGATCGACGCGCGCACGGCGTGGTACGTCGACCTCGGGATCAACAAGGAGAACCTGCGCCTGTACGAACACGCGCAGGAGAAGCTCTCGCACTACTCCAAACGCACCGTGGACATTGAGTACCGATACCGCTTTCCGGGCAGCGAGTGGGGCGAGCTCGAGGGCATCGCCAACCGCACGGACTTCGATCTCACCACCCACTCCAAGGCCTCGGGCGCTGACCTTTCCTATTTCGACCAGACCACCGGTGAGCGGTTCACGCCCTACGTCATCGAGCCGGCTGCCGGGCTGTCCCGCTCCCTGATGACCTTCCTGGTCGACGCCTACAGCGAGGACGAGGCGCCCAACACCAAGGGTGGCGTTGACAAACGCGTTGTGCTGCGGCTCGACAAGCGACTGGCACCGACCAAGGTCGCCGTACTGCCGCTGTCGCGCAACGCGGACCTGACACCCAAGGCCAAGGATCTGGCCGCCCAGCTGCGGCAGCGCTGGACGATCGACTTCGACGACGCCGGGGCCATCGGTCGCCGCTACCGTCGTCAGGACGAGATCGGCACGCCGTTCTGCGTCACCGTCGACTTCGACACCCTCGACGACCAGGCGGTCACCGTGCGCGACCGCGACTCGATGGCCCAGGAGCGAGTGGCCCTCGACCAGGTGGAGGCCTACCTGGCAACCCGGCTGCTCGGCTGCTGAGCCAGAACCGGGGGACCATGACCGCTGTCCTTCCTCCGCTCCAGATCGGCCGTCACACCATCGCGTCCCCGGTGGTGCTCGCCCCGATGGCAGGCATCACCAACCGTGCCTTTCGTCGGCTGTGCCGCCAGTATGGCGACGCGGGGCCGGATCGGTCCGGTGCCACCGGCGCAACCTCCCTGTACGTCAGCGAGATGATCACGTCGCGCGCTCTGGTCGAGCGCACACCGGTGTCGATGCAGCTGATCGAGCACGACCCGGATGAGAGCCCGCGTTCGATCCAGCTGTACGGGGTGGACCCGGTGACCGTGGGGGCCGCGGTGCGCCTGCTCGTCAGTGAGGACCGCGCCGACCACATTGATCTCAACTTCGGCTGCCCGGTCCCCAAGGTCACGCGCAAGGGCGGTGGTGCTGCTCTCCCATGGAAGACGGACCTGTTCCGTGCCATTGTCCGCGAAGCGGTGAAAGAGGCTGCGCCGTATGACGTGCCGGTCACCGTCAAGATGCGCAAGGGCATCGACTCCGACCACCTGACGTTCCTGGAGGCAGGCCGGATCGCCGAGGGGGAGGGCGTGGCGGCGGTTGCCCTGCACGCGCGTACCGCCTCCGAGGCGTACTCGGGTCGCGCTGACTGGTCGGCCATCAAGGCACTGAAGCAGGTTGTCCGCACCATCCCTGTGTTGGGCAACGGCGACATCTGGTCCGCTGATGACGCGCTTGCGATGGTTGCCCTGACCGGCTGTGACGGGGTCGTCGTGGGCCGCGGTTGTCTGGGCCGGCCTTGGCTGTTCGCTGACCTCGCCTCGGCTTTCGCCGGGGCCACGGAGCGGACCCAGCCCACCCTCGGCCAGGTGGCCCTGACCCTGCGTCGACACACCGAGTACCTCGCCGAGTTCCATGGCAGCGAGGCGAAGGGATGTCGCGACATCCGCAAGCACATCGCTTGGTACCTCAAAGGATTCCCCGCCGGGCCCGACGTTCGTCGGCGGCTTGCGCTGGTCGACTCCATGGCCTCGCTCGATGACCTGATCGACACGTTGGATCTTGACCAGCCGTGGCCGGGCGAGGCTGCCGAGGGTCAGCGCGGGAGGGCCGGTTCGCCTCATCGGGTGGCCCTGCCGGACGGGTGGTTGGACTCCCAGGAGCTCAATGAGGCGTCAGCCGCCGTGGTCTCCCAGGCCGAGCTTTCGGTCTCGGGCGGCTGACCAGATCCAGATTCAGGTGGCCCGGCCCGGGGACTGACCATTCCGGCTCGTCAGAGCGCCCGGCGCGTGGCAGGCTCGACAGCATGTGCCGCAACATCAGAACCCTGGCCAACTATGCGCCGCAGGCGACCCCCGATGAGGTGCGGGCTGCCGCACTGCAGTACGTCCGCAAGGTCAGCGGAGCGACCAAGCCGTCGGCCGCCAACCAGGCGGCCTTCGACCAGGCTGTGGCCGCGATAGCTCATACGACGCAGGATCTGCTCGACGTGCTGGTGACCACCGCGCCACCGAAGGACCGCGAGGTAGAGGCAGCCAAGGCCCGGGCTCGCAGCGCCGTCCGATTCGGGACGGCGACGCGCGCCGGGTGAGACTCACCCCAGAGCGATCGGTCGCTCCGGGTCGGTGATCCAGTCGCTCCAAGAACCGATGTAGACGTCGACGTCGTCGGTGATGCCGGCGACGCTCAGGGCGAGGGCGAGATGGGTGGCCTGCACGCCCGAACCGCAGTACGTGCCAATGTGCCTCGCATCTGTGACGCCACGTCGCCGGAAGCGGTCGGCCAGCTCCTCGGCCGGCAGAAACCTCCCGTTCGGGTCGACGTTGGTGAGCGCGGGCACACTGATTGCTCCGGGGATGTGGCCGGCTACGGGGTCAACCGTCTCGTTCTCCCCGCGGAACCGGTCGGCAGGGCGGGCATCGAGCAGGCGGCGGGCGGCGGCATACTCCGTGGCGTCCCGGGAGCTGAGCAGGCGACCAATACCCGTGCCGGATGGTGTGAAGTTGCCGGTTGACGGGATGTTGGGTCCAAACTCGGTCAGCTGACCGGCTGCGGTCCAGGCCGCAATCCCTCCGTCCAGGACACGAGCACGGAGGAAGCCGTGGTGCCGTAGCATCCACCAGACCCGGCTGGCAGGCAGCGAGAGCCAGTCGTCGTAGGCGACGACAGACCGGGACATGTTCACGCCCGCCGTTCGCATTGCGGCAGTGAAGGTCTCGACCGTCGGCATCGGGTGACGACCGCCCGCTCCGTCGGGACGGATCGTCGCAAGATCGGTGTCCATGTCGACGTACGACGCCCCGGGGATGTGGGCGAGCTCGAACGCCTCGCGACCGGGCGACGAGCCCAGCTGGTAGCGCACATCCAGGAGGACCGGCCGTCCTGTCTGTGGACCGGCCAGCAGCGTCTGGAGCTCGTCGACCTGAATCAGGGGGCTACTTTTCTTGTTCGAGTTCATGGGTTCCATCGGTGAGGACGACTCGTCGTTGATATCGATCGAATGCGGGGCGTGAGCGCTGAGTCTATGTAGCCTGTTTGCACTCATCGATCTGGTGCCTCCCGGCTTCGGATACCTCGGTTCTGAAGGGAACAACAGATATGTCCACCACGAGTAACAAACCGGTCAGGCTCATCGGCCTGATCATGATCATCGGCGGGATTCTCATGATCCTCGCCGGCGGTGCGACCTGGGCCCTCGTGACGACCCAGCTCAAGGCCGAGCACATCGTTGTTGCCGCTGTGACTCCCGAGAATCCGGGCAGGCTCGCCGGCAAGCCGGTCGCCGGCCCGTTCACCGCCTACGCCCAGGCCGACGCGATCAACCACCACGCGCTCGACGGGGCCAAGGGCCGTACCTACGCCCAGATCGGGGACGATGCCAAGGCGCTCAAGGCCAAGCTCGCGGCGAGCGGTCTGAGCAAGGAGGAAGTCGCCAAGAACCCCGACGTCCTGGCCCTTGCAGCTACGCGTGACTCAACGATGAACGGCTCATTCCTGCGGGCCTCGCTGTTCACCTCAGTCGTGTCCTTCGGTGTCGCGGCTCTGGTCATCGGCCTCGGCTTCCTGTTCATACTGCTGGGCTTTGCCCTCCGGAAGGTGTCGCCCACCGTGGACGTCGCCGCCCCTGACAGGTCCTAGGCAGGCGCGAGGGACCTGGCGCAGCGCCGCACCACTCAGCCTTCCGCTGGGCGGTGCGGCGCTTGCTCTTGGGCTGCTTGGGGAGTCCGTGGCGGCCACTCGGCATACAGTGCGTCGTTGTGAGCACGTATGCCGTAGCCGATCGCGAGCGTTGGGTCCAAGAGGACCCGGCCCACAAGCAGGCCGACCGCGATGACTTCGCCAGAGACCGCGCGCGGGTGGTGCACTCGGCATCGTTGCGGCGGCTCTCGGCCAAGACCCAGGTGGTCCAGCCGGACAGCGACGACTTCGTGCGGAACCGGCTGACCCACTCCCTGGAGGTTGCCCAGATCGGCCGGGAGTTCGGC
>Ga0209638_1000421_pt1 | contig 27767 bp, 27 predicted proteins | sample BarGraNGADG00211_FD_184490 | JGI IMG/M metagenome (GOLD analysis project Ga0209638, IMG submission 184490) | Arctic peat soil microbial communities from Barrow, Alaska - Barrow Graham LP Ref core NGADG0002-211 (SPAdes) (version 2) | ecosystem: Environmental > Terrestrial > Soil > Wetlands > Peat...
TAAAATACCAGGTTAAGTGGTTAGGAACAGGCACAGATAGTAATGTTAGTTCTGAACTGGCAAATGCTTCTATTTATATCCATCCCTCTTTCTGTGATAATAGCCCTAATAGCTTATGTGAGGCGATGATTGTGGGAACACCTTGTATTGCGTCTTATGTTGGAGGAATTCCATCTTTGATAACAAACAAAGATAATGGATTGTTGTTCCCAGCAGGCGACCCTTATTCACTGGCGGGGAAAATCCAGCAGCTATTGACCGATTCCGCGTTGGCGACCCGGCTTTCAGAACAGGCACACCAAATCGCGGTCCAACGGCACGATCCTCAAAAGATTGCAGCAGACATGACAGATATTTATCGTGAAGTTATCCAATTCGGTAGTCAGAAAGTAGCATAACATCATCATAACAGAGCCAATGTATCCGCGCGTTCTAATCGTAGGCCAGTCTTTCGATTCGGCTACCGGGGGTGGAATTACTATGACCAATTTGTTTCAGGGTTGGCCGCTTGAGTCTCTTGCGGTGGCTGCGCCGATCTCGTTTCCCCCTAATTGGAATGTATGTAAGAAGTACTATCAGTTGGGGGCGCGTGAACTGCGTTTGATAAAACCATTGCGGTTGGTTTGGCCCATTCGGAGATACTCAGGACCATTAGCTCCTTTAATTTTTAAGGAGAGTCAATCCTCTGAATCTTCTGAAAAGTCCCCTTATCAAAAATCTGGTCTCATTCAAAATCTACGCAGTTTCACCGCATATGCTGGTGTATCCGAAATTATTCGTCGCCCTCATCTGACTTCTGAATTGCTAACTTGGGTGGAGAGCTTTCAGCCAGATTTGATCTATACCCAAGCTGCCTCAATCAACGTAATGTATCTAACGAGGCAGCTTTCTAAAGTTTCTGATGTGCCATATGTAGTTCATATGATGGATGATTGGCCAACCACTTTGTATCGTGATAAGTTATTTGGATTTTATTTACGTTGGCGTCTCCATGGAGAAATTAATCTGTTAATGGAAACTGCAACCACTTTAATTGGAATTAGTGAGAAAATGGGGAAAATGTTTGAAGAGCGTTATGGGCGGCGCTTCCAGACTTTCCATAACCCCATCGATTTGGATCGCTGGATAGGGGCCGGTAAACACAATTGGACAACCAGTATTCCATTTCGGGTCGTTTACGCGGGTCGAATTGGTATCGCTAATCAGCGAGGTGTGCAGGATATCTGCGATGCAGTGGCCTCCCTATATTCTGAAGGTTGTCGAATTGAGTTAGATTTGTATGTGTTGGAGGGCAACCAGGAGGTAAGCCAAAGATTTCAGCGGCCAGGTTGTGTTTTCGTTAAGTCCCCGATCCCTTATCTCGAAATGCCTTCGGTTTTAGCAAATGCGGATGGATTGTTGCTGCCCCTGGATTTTGACCTTCGTTCTATTGACTTTGCCCAGTACTCGATGCCTACAAAAACTTCTGAGTACATGGCTTCAGGAACGCCTGTGGTGATCTATGCACCTCCTGAAAACGCAGTTACAGAATATGCTGGCAGCCAAAAGTGGGGTTATATCGTCTCTGACCAAGGGATATCCGGGCTTAAAACTGCTCTAATTCATTTGATGCAAGATCAATCCTTGCGAGAGAAATTAGGTCAAAAAGCTCAATCGCTTGCTATTCAAAACCATGATGCTGTAAAAGTGCGTAGCGCATTTCGTCAGGTTTTAGTCGATGCAGCAGATCATAGTTTGGGTTAACTGAATCACCATAAAAGAACAAAATCATGAAAATTCTTGTCACTGGAGGTGCCGGTTTCATCGGCTCAAATATTGTCAAACGCCTGCTGGAAATGGGTCATGTCCCCGTGGTGTTCGATGACCTATCCAGCGGCTACCGCCAAAACTTATTTCCCGCAGTGCCGTTTGTCAAGGGCGACGTGCGGGATGGGGAGCAGGTGGCTCAGGCGGCCGATGGCTGCGGGGTCATCCTGCACCTGGCGGCCAGCGTGGGCAACAAGCGTTCGATTGACCATCCTCTGGTGGATGCGGCGATCAACGTGTTGGGCACACTAAACGTGCTCGAAGCTGCCCGAATGAATGGGATAGACCGGGTAGTTTTTTCTTCTTCTGCGGGCATCTTCGGGGAGTTGAAAACCCTTCCAATTTCAGAAGATCACCCTCAAAACCCGGATTCCCCCTATGGCACGAGCAAGCTGGCAGCCGAGAAGATGTGCCTAGTGTACAACAAACTATATGGAATGCACAATGTCTGCCTGCGCTACTTCAACGTTTTTGGCTCTTACCAACGTTACGATGCTTACGGGAATGTGATCCCAATATTCGCTAATCGCGTAATCAAGGGAGAATCGTTGACAATCTTCGGCGATGGCGAACAGACACGCGACTTTGTCAATGTGGGGGATGTGGCTGATGCCAATATCCAAGCAGCGCTGACCCCCGACGCAAAAGGAGTGTTTAACATTGGCAGCGGTACGCGCATCTCCATTAACGAACTAGCTCGCCTGATCCAGAATGTTGCTGGGGTGCAGGTAGGTGTCAAGTATGCCCCACCCCGTCCAGGCGATGTACGCGACAGCCTTGCTGACATCCGCGCGGCCCAAGCCGCCTTTGGATTTACCCCCAAGGTGGTCTTCGAGCAGGGTCTGGCAGAATACTGGCACTGGATCAGCCAGGACCCGATTACGGCACGTCAATTGGAGACTAGTTTATGAAAGTCTTGATTCTGGGTGGTGAGGGAATGCTGGGCCACAAAGTATTCCAGGTGCTCAACGGACCTTTTGAGACCTATGCAACATTTCGTGACGCGTATGGGCTGTGGACGAAATATCCGATGTATGCGCAGGCAGACGCAAACCATTTGCTGGGCGGCGTAGATGTTATGGACTTCCAGGCTGTCGTGCGTGCCGTGGGGCAAGTCAAACCGGATGTGGTGATCAACTGCATCGGCATTATCAAGCAGCTGAAAGAAGCCAGCGATCCGATTATCTGCCTCACGCTTAATTCACTCCTGCCGCATCGGTTAGCCGATCTGTGCGCAGCAGCTAATGTGCGGCTGTTTCATATGAGTACCGATTGCGTCTTCAGCGGACGCCAGGGGCATTACACCGAAGATGATTTCGCCGACGCAGATGATCTATATGGCCGGAGCAAATACTTGGGGGAGGTCAACCGGGAGGGCTGTCTGACCGTTCGCACCTCGATCTTTGGTCGTGATTTTCTGAAGCAAAGCGCATTGTTTGAGTGGTTCTTGAGTCAGCGTGGCGGCACGGTGAGGGGCTATCGCAACGCGATCTACACTGGCTTTCCAACACAGGTGCTGGCACGAATTATGGGTGATCTCATCGAGCACCATCCACAACTGTCGGGTTTGTATCAGGTCGCTAGTGAGCCAATCAGCAAATATGATCTACTCGTGCGATTGCGAGCTGCCATGCATTTGGACATTACGATCGAACCCTACGATGATCCCCCCTGCGACCGCAGCCTAAGCGCCACCAAATTCCTGAATGCGACCAACTATTCGATACCAACGTGGGAAGATATGATAACTGAAGTGGCATCCGATCCTACGCCTTATGATAAATGGAGAAATCATTATGCAACCACTTGAAAACAAAAGAATACTCATCACGGGCGGTACCGGGTCGCTGGGTAAGGTGCTAGTGCACCGACTGCTTTCAGGAGAGTTAGGGACCCCAAAGAAAATAATCGTCTTCTCGCGGGATGAAGCAAAACAGCATGCCATGCGCGTTGAGTATATGAATAAAGCAAACGCCACCGATGAGGTGATCTACCAAAACTTCAAAGAGCTGCTCGAATTTCGCATTGGTGATGTGCGTGATTTTCACAGCCTGGCCTCAGTTCTCACGGAGGCCGACGTGGTGTTCAACGCCGCGGCACTCAAGCAGGTACCCGCTTGCGAGTATTTTCCGTTCCAAGCAGTGATGACTAATATCGCTGGCCCGGAAAATATTGTACGCGCTATCCAGGAACACAAACTTCCAATCGAAACTGTTGTGGGCGTCTCGACCGATAAAGCCTGCAAGCCGGTAAATGTGATGGGCATGACCAAAGCCATCCAAGAGCGCGTTTTCATCCAGGCCAACATGCGTTGCCCGAATACGCGTTTTATTTGCGTACGCTATGGGAATGTACTTGCTTCGCGCGGGTCGGTGATCCCCTTTTTCCACGAGCAGATTAAGAATGGCGGGCCAGTTACGATTACCACTCCGGATATGACCCGCTTCCTCTTAAGCCTTAATCAGGCGGTTGATACGATTTTCGCGGCAGTACGTGAGGCGAAGCGAGGCGAGACCTATATCCCGCGCATCCCCTCTGCCAAAGTAACTGATATCGCTGCGCTACTGATCGGCGACCGACCAATCCAGACAGTGGTCACTGGCATCCGCCCGGGCGAAAAGGTGCACGAAATCCTTGTCTCCGAAGAAGAATGCCACCGCACGGTGGATCGCGGAGAATACTACGCCATATTGCCCTTCCTGCCAGAAGTGCGTGCTGAAGCAACCTTTACCCCGGCTTTGGAGGGCGAATATGGCTCTGCCGATAATGTAATGAGTCTCTCCGATCTGGCTGACTTGCTGACCCGCCAACATTTGCTGATCGAAGATAATCTGATCCAAGACGGAGAATTTCTCCGATAGAAATATAACAGCCGGTAGGGAGTGGGGGATAAATCTTGAGATTGGTAACCTTACTGAACGAGGTAAGAGGAGATAAATGTTATGGCAATGAATTACCATCGACTAAAAGATCGCGTGAAGGGGATAATCCCCCTTTCGGTAAAAAAAGTTCGGAGAAGATTGTTTCCGAATCTTGCAAATCCAGATTCTAAATTGGGTCTTCAGTTCTTGTCTTATGCACGCGAATTTAGTAAGCATATTGGGGGCAAACCTGAAGCTTTCGAGCGCAGTTTAGATCGACTGATAAAAACAGGAAACTTCGAATGCAATGATGTTTACCTTGATCTTTTGGATGCGTTTTTACCAGGTTATGAAGGAGATTTGTATAGATACTACACATACCAACAGTTCTTAATCCTATTTCGTTTTTTACAGTATCCATTTCTGAATCCCGGTATGGCAGAATATACAATACCCTATCAACGAGGGATATCTGCTCTTGAGCAGCTTGATGTAGTGGACTATGGAAGCGGGATTCCTTATGGGTTAATTGAATGCTTGGCAACAAAGGCGAAAAGTATTAGGTCAGCAACTTTAATTGATCTGGACCTTATTCACGTGGATTTCGTTGAATTTGTTATAGGCAGAATCGCCCCAGGTTTTCACTTGACCTTGCATCGTTTGAGAGACCCGGAAGAATTCCCCTCTCTCACCGGGCCGTATAACTTTTTTTTCGGCAAAGATATTTTCGAGCATTTGCACAGGCCAGATGAGAAGCTCAGACAGCTTATGCAGTATAGTGCGAAAACGAGCTTTTGTTATTTTGATTTCAATGATAAAGGAACCGTTATATACCAGCACGTGACGCCTGGTATTGGGTATTTGACACAAATTATGAATGAATTGGGATTTGAGACCCGAAGTAATATACATAACTTGCTAGAGTTTGCCAAATCACCACAAGAACTTATTAGCAAGTCAAGGATTGTGTCATGAAGATTATTACCGTCCTGGGCACCCGTCCCGAGATCATCCGCCTCAGCCGAGTCATCGAAAAGCTGGACCTCTTATGCGAGCACAAGCTGGTGCATACCGGGCAGAATTTCGACCCCAATTTGAGCGACATCTTCTTCCAGCAGTTGCGCGTACGCCCGCCGGATCACTACCTTGGCGTGACCGGCAACACTTTTGGGCAGCAGATCGGGCAGATGCTGGTGGCCATGGATAAGGTCTTGTGCAACGAGCGCCCGGATGCACTTCTGATCTTGGGGGATACCAACAGCGGCCTGTGCAGCTTCATCGCCAAGCGCATGGGTATCCCGGTTTTCCACATGGAAGCCGGCAACCGCTGCTATGACGACCGCGTACCCGAGGAGGTCAACCGGCGTGTGATTGATCACTCCAGCACGATCTTGATGCCCTACACCCAACGCAGCAAGGAGAACCTGGTGCGGGAGGGCATCGCCAATAATCGCATCTATGTCACCGGCAACCCGATCAAAGAAGTGATCGATACCTATGAGGCAGATATCGCCGCTTCAGATGTTCACACCCGCCTGGGTGTGGAACCGGGCAAGTTCTTCCTGGTAACGATGCACCGCGCCGAGAATGTAGATATCGAATCCCGCCTGAAGAATCTGACCCAGGCATTGGAACAGATTCAGAAAAAATATGGCTACCCGGTGATCTGCAGCCTGCATCCGCGCACCAAGGACAAAATGCAGCAGTTTGGAGTGGGCGTGGATAATGACCAGGTGCGCTTCCTGACACCGCTGGGTTTCTTCGACTTTGTGGCGTTGGAGCAAACGGCGTTTTGCGCCTTGTCGGATAGTGGAACTGTGCAAGAGGAATGTTGTATTTTCCATGTCCCGAATGTGACCATCCGCGACGTCACCGAACGACCTGAGACAATTGACTGCGGCAGCAACATGCTGTCTGGCTGTGAGCCGGAGACGATTTTGCGCTGTTTGGAGACCGTACTTGCGCAGCCACCTACTTGGCAACCACCGGCTGAATATCTTGTAAATAATGTATCTAGTACAGTCGCTAAAATTGTATTAGGGGGAGGTTTGGTCAAATAGGATGTACATAATATTGTATGGTCCCGGGGGTGGGTTTCCAAATGGTCCGGCCTCTACATCGCGAACAACCTTATATGCGCTTGGCCTTCAGAATGCAGGGGGTCATGTGTTGGTTTTATGTCCGGGACCGAGTGAATATCCAAATGTCGGTATTTTGAACCGGGATGTGAAAGGGAATAAAGATGGAGTCGAGTTTGAATACACATGTGGCACCACGATACATGGGAAGAATTTCATTCGACAAAAATGGTTGGTTCTGAAAGGGCTTTTGATAGCGGCCCGGCGAATTTTGTCGTTAAATAAAACTCACGGTGTTGATGCTTTAATATTGTATTCAGACCGAGGAGTAGCAATATTGCTCTACTGGCTAGTCGCAAAGCTGGGCAAAGTGAAATATATCTATGAACGAAGTGAACAACCCTTTTATCAAGCCGAACATTCTACCTTTTGGAAAATTGTAAGTTTTTTTTACACACATCTATTGTTTCGCTTGTTCGATGGCGCATTTGTAATCTCTGATTATTTATGGGATTATATGCATGACCGGATGTGTCATGGAGACAATTTACTAAAAGTTCCTATTCTGGTTGATGTGCAACAGTTTTCATCAGCAAAATCTTTTTCTCCGATCTCCGGCAGCTATCTTGCATACTGTGGTTCTCTTCTAGAGCAAAAAGATGGTGTGCGTTCTTTGATGGAAGCTTTTGCGAAGATGTGTAATGAATTTCCAGACCTAAAGCTCGTGTTGATTGGCGACTCGATTAAAGTGAGCCAGATTCCAACATATCGTTTGTATGCAAAAAACCTGACGATTTCAGAAAAAGTGGTCTTTACAGGCATGGTTGCTCGAAACGACCTACAGGCGTATCTTACTCATGCCTCGATCTTGGCTTTGGCCCGACCAACCAGCCGTCAGTCCGAAGCTGGGTTTCCAACAAAACTGGGTGAATATCTGGCGACCGGGAAACCCGTGTTAGTGACTAAAACTGGTGAAATTTCCTCCTATCTAGTGGACGGATTCAACGTTTTTTTTGCCCCTCCGAATGATGTGACGGCATTTGCTGACCGCATACGCTATATCTTGCTGCATCCAGAAGAATCTGCCGAAGTCGGGCGTCATGGACAAGAGGCAGCACTTCTTTATTTTGACTACAGGGAAAATGGTCAAAAAATAAAAGCCTTCATCGATAAACTTTGCCAGGTGAACTAATGAATTTCAGATTGGTAAGATGAAAATACTAATCGCGAATTATCGTTACTTTATCTCTGGCGGTCCAGAACGATATTTATTTAATATCACTAATGCCTTAGAAAACCGGGGCCATGAAGTAATTCCATTTTCCATAAAGTATACAAAAAATCGACCGTCGCCCTATTCGAACTTTTTTGTGTCACCTTTAGGTAATGAAAACGAAGTCTATTTTAAGGATCAAAGGAAAAACTTAAAAACTATATGGAGAACTGCAAAGCGGTTATTCTATGATAAAGAAGTAGAGGTTGCTACCCGGAGAATTACATCTGACACAAAACCGGATGTAGCCTATGTCTTACATTACCTGCGGAAGCTTTCTCCATCTTTGCTTGTTGGGTTGAAGCGGGCCGGTTTGCCAATTGTCGTCCGGGTTTCAGATTATGCCATGCTCTGCCCGCAGGCACATTGTTTGCGCGATTCACAGCCATGCGAACTATGCATGGGCGGCAATTTGTTCCCAAGTATTCGCTACAGGTGTATACAGGGTAACCTGGCAGCCTCTGCGCTCAATGTGCTTGCCACTTGGTATCATCGGTTCCGACACTATTTTGATTTGATTGATATATTTGTTGTGACGAACTTATTTATGTATCGAATGATGATAGCAGCAGGTTTTCCAGAAAAACATTTACGTTGCATTCCTACTTTTGTAGATAATGAAGTATTTCAATCCTTGCCAACCAACACGCGGCAAGATGTTGTGGTTTTTGCCGGCCGCGTTGAGTTCATCAAAGGTGTACATGTACTTGTGGATGCAATCGCCATACTTGCGAAGGAGCGACCAGATGTAGGATGGAAGTTCAAGATTGCTGGAACCGGAAACGAAGAATACGCACACACCATCCATCAAAAAGTGGCAACAGCATGTTTGGAAGAGAAAATAGATTTCTTGGGCGAGTTACAAGCAGATGATCTATCAAATCTCCTTAGCCATGCAAGTCTTTCAGTGATTCCTTCGATGTGGTACGAAAACTTACCCAATGCCTTGCTCGAGAGCTATGCCTGTGGAACGCCTGTCATTGCTTCTTCGCTCGGATCATTAAAAGAGGCGGTTTCAGAAGGCGAGTCGGGTTTATTGTTCCAACCTGGTGATGCGGCGCAACTGGCTGAGAAATTGGCTTATAGTTGGGATTGTCGCGAAAAAATTTCTGAAATGGGTCTCAAGGCCCAAAGGCTGGCTAAAACAACATATTCGCGTCAGCAGCATTTGAACAGCCTGACAGCTTTATTCTCTGAATTGATTGAAAAGCAAGCAAATTCATAATATGAGCGGGATTTATACTCATTGGGTGGGTTAAAGCGTCTTCATTAAAAATACTGGAAAGGGTTTACACATGGATTTTACCGTTATATCCACCTATCGTTGTAATTCGCGTTGCTCCACCTGTAATATCTGGATGCACTCCACCCGCCCGGTGGGTGAGATCCCGCTGGAAGTACTCGGGAAAATCCCCGGCGGGATCGATAACCTGAATATCACCGGCGGCGAACCCACCCTGCGGGAAGACCTGATGGATATCGTGGATCTGCTGTATCCCAAGGCCATGCAGCTCGAAATCAGCAGCAACGGCTTATATCCGGAACGGATCGAGCCGATCATTAAAAAATATCCAAATGTGAAAATTCGTTTCAGCTTGGCAGAATTCGAAGCGACGAATAGCCAGATCCTCGGCGAAGAGACTGGGTGTGGTGTGACTAGAAATGTACTACCCAACTTTATCGATGCAGGTATTCTAGGTAGAGTGATTCAAGCGGAAGGTGATGTATTATCAACGGTGTTATAACTAAAATGCTCAAGGTGATTTCCGATGAACGCGGGTATTTGATGGAGATACTTCGCTCTGATGATGAATTATTATCCCAGTTTGGTCAGGTATATATGACCACAGCATATCCGGGCGTGGTCAAGGGGTGGCATTTTCACAACATACAGGATGACAACTTTGCCGTTGTTAAAGGGATGATCAAATTGGTGTTGTACGATCGCCGGACTGATTCACCGACCCATGGCGAGATCAACGAGTTTTTCATTGGAGAACATCGCCCTATGCTTGTTCACATTCCGCATGGCATCGTGCATGGATTCAAAGGAGTAGGTATGGAGGAAGCGATCATTGTAAATACAGTGACCGAAGTATACGATTATAAGAACCCGGATGAGTTCAGGATTGATCCCCATAATGGTGAGATTCCCTACGATTGGTCCCGAAAGGACGGCTAAACATGCGAGTGTTGGTCACAGGCGCAAAAGGTATGCTCGGCACAGATTTGTGCCAGGAATGGCAAGCGCAGGGTTACGAGGTGTACGCGACGGACATTCGGGAAATGGATGTCCGCGAGCCCGATCAAGTGCAAAAGACCTTCAATGATGTTAAGCCAGAGTTGGTTTTGCATTTGGCAGCACTGACCGATGTAGATGGTTGTGAGCGTGAACCGGAACAAGCTTATCGCACGAATACAATTGGAACCCAATATATTGCATTGGCTTGCCAGAAGGTGAACATTCCGTTGGTGTACATCAGCACCCTTAGTGTTTTTGATGGAAACAAAAGCGAACCATATACCGAATTTGATCAACCTAATCCCCATAGTTGGTACAGTCGTGCCAAGTACGAAGGAGAGAAAATTATCGAAAGGTTGCTCCAGCACTACTATATTGTGCGTGCCGGCTGGATGTTTGGAGGGGGACGTGAAGATAAAAAGTTTGTGGCCAAGATCATTGAGTTAGCCCGTAATCGTTCTGAACTCAAAATTGTCAATGACAAGTTCGGCTCGCCAACCTATACACGCGATTTGGCGCGCGCCCTTATCCAGTTGACCCAGACCGGATGGTTTGGGCTATATCATTCGGTTAACACCGGCGAACCTTGCAGTCGTTACGAATTTGCGCAGAAAATTATGGAGTATGCGCAGGTAACCAGTTGCCGATTGCAGCCCGTCAGTTCGGCGGAATTTCCGTTGCCTGCGCCGCGGCCACGGATGGAGGCGGGTCGAAACTTGCATGCGGAATTAATGGGACTCGAATTGATGCGTCCCTGGCAGGCTGCTTTGCGTGAGTATATTTCCACGATTCTAATGCAAGGCAAAGATTAAAGCATGGATCATCCATCTTCCCATTGCAATTCGAAATCACTCCGCCTTGCCTATATTGGAATGCGCGGACTCCCTGCTGATTTACCTAAGGCGGGTGGTGGTGAACGCGAAACTGAAGCCAAGGCAACGCGGTTAGCGAAGCGAGGCCACCAAGTCCTGGTTTACTGCCGGTGGCACTATAACCGACACCCCACTAGTCCCTATCAGGGTATTCGGTTGCTTTCTCTCCCTTCGATTCCGACCAAAAACTTGGATACTATTTCCCATTCGTTGCTGGCAACGATCCATGCATGCGTAACAGATTCCGCAGACATTATTAGTTTTCACGGAATGGGAAACGCTTTGTTTGTACCGCTGGTTCAGTTGGCTCGTAAGCGTTGCGTGGTTTATATGGATGGGATTGATTGGGAACGGCCTAAGTGGAGTTGGATGGCACGTCATGCCTTGAAGTTGGCGGCGAATATGGCCTTGCGGTGGGCTGATGCAGTTTACGTGGATAATCGTTCTTCGCAGGCACAGTTTCAAAAGGCATTCGGCAAGTCTCCGCAGGTGATTACCCTTGGTGCAGATCTTTGGCATGAGCCGGGGATCGATCTGTTACAGAAATATGATTTACAACCGAATCGGTACCTGTTGTTTGTGGGATTACTGAAACCAGACAAGGGAGTACATATTCTAATCAAAGCGTACGAAAAACTGGATACAGATATTCCACTGATCATTGTAGGAGACAGTCCTGACAAGGGGATGTACGTTGAGAAGTTGAAGAGTACGCCTGATAAACGGATTCGTTTCCTGGGTTATGTTTATGGCAAGGCGGCGCAACAACTCTTTGCAAATGCGATGATTTACATTCAACCTTCTTTGATGGAAGGAAACTCGCCTGCGTTGATGAGTGCAATGGCATGCCAACGCTGTGTTGTCGTAAGTGACATTGACCAGAATCTGGAGACAGTTGGTGAAACTGGCTTGTCTTTTCGGTCTAACGATCCAAATAGTTTACGCGATGTGCTGGAACAACTCTTAATTAATCCGAAGAAAATCCAGTCGTTGGGCTCAAAGGCGCGAGAGAGAATAGAAACCACGTTTACGTGGGATATTGTCGTTGATCAATTGGAACAACTCTATTTAGGATTGACTTGACACAACACTACTCAAGTCAATCTACCTGAATCTGCGGTCCATTTTCTTCCTTATTTTCTCGGTTTGCGATGGCCGATATGCTGCGATTACCAAATATATCTAATCTATTGCTGAACTGCTAAGGTGAAAGATCGATTTACCTGAACGGAGACGACTATTATGTTACGACAATTCAGCGTAAAACGCATCATTGGTTTCTTTCTGCTTGACTGGCTTGGGTCACTAGCCATGCTTCTTTGCGCGGGGGTGCTGCGCGCCAGGTTGGGGCAATTACCCAGGTTTGTGGGTGATTTCGTAAGCAGCATGGAAGTCCAGGTGGGCGGGGTAGGTGGGGGTCCGGGAGTATTGGGCACAAGCCTGCCCTGGCCGGTATTCGTAGCTGTGTTGATCATCTGGCCAGTCTTCTTATCCATTTTCTCAGTGTATAACGGTCGTCGTAACGGAGTCATCTGGTCCGAGCTAAAAAATGTGTTCTTTGCCGTCTGTTTATCCATGGCCTCGCTGGCCGGGTTCTTGTTCCTGACGTATCGGGAGACCTCACGCGGCCTTTTCATGATCTTTTTTATAATGGATGGGCTTCTTTTGCTTGGGAGCAGGATCATTCTATGGGCATATCGTCGCAGCGGGAGTCTCGGGGGAAATGGCCACCAGCGGAATGTGCTGGTGATTGGAGTTGGCCAGGTGGGGCGGAATGCTGTCAAACAGATTAAGAAATATGCCTGGGTTAATCTCAAACTGATCGGTTATCTGGATGATGACACAAAAAAGCTTGGTTGCGAGTTCGAAGAAATCCCTGTCCTTGGAAAATTGGATCAGGTGACTGAAGTGGTGAATGCCTATCAGATCCAGGAAGTTGTCATCGCATTACCGATGCGTTCCTATCAAACCTTGATTGACATCTGTGAAAAACTGCAAAAACTCCAAGTCCGCGTTCATGTGATTCCTGACATATTTGCCCTCTCTTTCCCGAATGCGCAATTGGATGGCTTCGGAGGTATCCCGGTACTCGACCTGGGACTGGCGGGAATGCAGGGGATGGAGCGTTTTGGCAAAAGGATTTTTGACAATCTGATCGCATCCATAATCCTGGTCGTTATTTCCCCGATCTTGCTTGCCATTGCGGTTCTGATCAAACTCGATACACCCGGACCGTTGATCTACCGCCAAAAACGGATCGGGGAAAACGGAAAACCGTTTGTGATGTACAAATTCCGCTCGATGCGCGTGGATGCCGACCCGTCCATTCATCAAGAGTATGTGACCCGCTTGATCAAAGAAAACCTGGACCCCAAGCAGATAAAAGAAAATGGGAGGAACGGCCTGAAGATGGAAAACGATCCACGGATCACCAGAGTGGGTCGCTTTATCCGGAAAACAAGCCTGGATGAACTGCCCCAATTTTTCAATGTGGTGCGGGGAGAGATGAGCCTGGTTGGTCCCCGTCCTTCCCTCCCATATGAGCTTGAGCAGTATCAAGATTGGCACAAACGCCGCCTCGAAACCCTGCCCGGCATCACTGGTCTGTGGCAGGTGCGAGGACGCAACCAGGTGAGCTTCGATGAAATGGTCCGGATGGATCTGGAATATATCCAACACCAGTCCATTTGGATGGATCTCTTGATTCTTTTACGGACACCCTGGGTCGTCATATCGGCCAGAGGGGCTGGATAATCTTGAATAATTTATCATGGAGGCTTGAAAAAATGAATGATTCTCCCACACTGCGGATGTCGCCGGATGTAAAACTGGGGCGGGATGTCAAAATCTATGCTTTTGTAAATCTGTATGGATGCGAGATCGGGGATGAATCCCGCATTGGTACATTTGTTGAGATCCAGAAGGGTGCGCACATCGGCAAACGCGTCAAAGTCTCCAGTCACACTTTTATTTGTGAAGGCGTGACGATCGAGGATGAGGTTTTTGTTGGCCATGGGGTCATGTTCATTAACGATAAATACCCGCGCTCCACCAATCCAGATGGCAGTTCTCAAACTGAAGCGGATTGGAGCCTCGTACCTACGTTGGTTAAACGAAGGGCTTCGATCGGCAGTAATTCCACCATTCTCTGCGGAGTGACAATTGGAGAAGGCGCGGTGATCGGCGCCGGGAGCGTGGTGACGAAGGATGTTCCGCCTAATACGATAGTTGCTGGAAATCCAGCCAGGACATTGAGAAAAGTCGATTCTAACATTCCGGGAAAATAGGGAGAAATGCACGATGGCTATATCCATTCCACAAATCCAAAATCAAGAACAAGGGTTTCCCCCGGCGAAAATAACAGGGGATATCCAGGTGGGCTTGATCGGCGCGGGATACTGGGGACCGAAACTGGCGCGCAACTTCCATGAGATCCCCGGCTCCGTTCTTAAGAGTGTGTCTGATTTACAGCAAGACCGCCTCCATGAGATCAGTCGTCTCTTCCCCGATGCAGTCACCACATCTAACTATAAAAGTATCTTTGAGCAAGTGGACGCTGTCGTAATTGCTACCCCGGTACATACCCATCACCGTTTGGCGAAAGAAGCGCTGGAAGCAGGTAAGCACGTATTAGTGGAAAAACCGATCACATCCAACTCAGATCAGGCGCGCGAATTGGTCGCTTTGGCAAAACAGAACGGGTTGACCCTGATGGTAGGACATACCTTTGTCTATAATCCAGCGGTGGAGACCGTACGCGAGATTGTTCAATCCGGACAGCTGGGGGATATCCTTTATATGAATGCTACTCGGGCCAACCTGGGATTGCTACAACCTGACATCAACGTTATGTGGGATCTGGCACCCCACGATATTTCGATGTTACGTTACATCCTTGGGCGGGAACCTGATTCTGTAAATGCCTGCGGCGCTGTATATATAAATACAAGAAGCAAATTGCATGAGATTGTCTATCTGACCATGTTCTTTGAAGGTGGGGCGCTGGCAAATGTCAGACTCAGTTGGCTTGACCCTGTAAAGCAGCGCCGTTTGACAATCGTCGGTAGCAAAAAAATGCTGGTTTACGACGATATTGCCGACGATAAACTGATGATGTTCGACAAAGGTGTTGAAATCCCCCCTTATTCTGTTACCGAGGCGGAATTTCGTGCATCTTATCGACATGACGATGGGTCTGTCTACCCCTTTCAATGGACTGAACCATTGCGGGTTGAATGTAATCATTTCCTGGAATGTATCCGCACCGGTGCAACCCCACGCAGCAGCGGTGAAGATGGCCTTAAAGTGGTCCAGATCTTGGAAACTGCCCAAAGGTCCCTCATCAATCGCTGTTGCGAACTGAAAGTGGAATACTAAAATACCAACTTTTTCAAATTATCGAGGAGATCATCAATGCCAAATAATAAAGTTTCTTTTGTCGATTTGCGTGCTCAACATGATGAAGTGAGGGACCAGATCGATCACGCCATTGCCGATATCATCGATCGCTCGAGTTTCATCGGAGGCAATTATGTGAGTACCTTCGAGCGCGAGTTTGCGGACTACCTGGGTGTGCGCGAGGTCGTGGGAGTGGGCAACGGCACCGATGCATTGTGGCTTGCTCTGCTTGTGTCTGGCGTCAAGGCAGGGGATGCTGTGATTACTGTCCCCAATACCTTCATTGCCACAACCGAAGCCATCACCCGCTTGGGGGCACATCCGCTTTTTGTGGATATTGACCTGGGTACAGCCTCGATGGATATGCAGGCGCTTGGGAAGTTTCTGGCTGAAGAATGTGCCCGCGAAGATGATGGGCGTTTAATGCACTTGAAGACTAAGCGACATATTACCGCGGTTTTACCGGTGCACCTGTATGGCCTGCCTGTTGATATGGAATCTCTGGTGAAATTAACCAAGGAGTACGGACTGCCGATAGTGGAAGATTGCGCTCAGGCACAGGGGGCAAAATACCTTATCAACGGGGAGTGGAAGCGGGCGGGTACAGTTGGAATTGCTGCCGGTTTTAGCTTTTACCCCGGGAAAAACTTGGGCGCCATGGGCGATGCCGGGGCTCTGGCTACTAACGATCCTGAACTGGCAGCCAAAGTCCGCTGCCTGCGAGATCACGGCTCTTTAGAAAAATATATACACATCTCACCGGACGGCTGGAACTCACGCCTGGATGCCATTCAAGCAGCAGTCCTATCTATAAAACTCAAAAAACTGGACGAGTGGAATTCCCGCCGCAGGCAAGCTGCTGCATTTTATCGGGAGGCTTTGGCCGACCTACCATTGGATATGCCGGTCGAGCCAGAGCATGCACAGCATATCTATCACCTGTTCGTTGTGAAAGCCCCGGACCGTGACCTTTTATACAAGGAATTGGGCGCACGCGGCATCGGGGTAGGGTTACACTATCCGATACCATTACACCTGCAGAAGGCATACGAATCTCAGGGTTTCCCAAAGGGAAGTTTCCCCAATGCAGAACAATCGGCGAGTTCAATTCTTTCTCTCCCGATGCATCCAGGTTTAAACCAGGCCCAGATCAATCAAGTAGCAGACGCATGTAAAGAGATATTGAAGACTTCTGAAACCTAAGAATATTAAAGGAAACTCCCGCGTGAACTATGTTATATTTATTCATGTGAGAGCAATAACAAAATTGAGAAAGGATGTGAGCATACAGAATGGATATTAATCTTGAAGAGAAAACCACGGCTGAGACATTCAGTGATTACGCCAACGTCTTATGGCGCTGGGCGTGGTTATTGGTTTTATGCGCATTGCTGGCCGGAGGAACGGCGTATTGGGTATCCATCCGCCAAACACCGATCTACGAGGCATCAACCATTGTGATGGTTGATGCAGCTCCTATCACCCAGACCGTGACTTATACTTCGCTTACGACGAGCGAGCAATTACTGGCAACTTATTCCGAGTTGATGACCACAACAACGGTGATGAACGGGGTTGCCGAGCGACTGGGTCTTCCAACATTTCCAGAGACCGCTTCAGTCCAGGTGCAGCCCATTCTCAATACACAACTCATGACGGTCAGCGTTCAGGACACCGATCCCACCCAGGCTGCCCTGATTGCGAACACATTGGTTCAGGTGTTTTCTGATCAGATCCAGGCGGATCAAGCCTTGCGTTACGCAGATTCCAAGAAAAGCCTGGAGGATCAGCAGGCGAATCTCGAAAAGCAAATTCAGACTACAACAGACAAAATAGCAGCACTTAACCTTGGGAACCCGAACCAAGCCGAACAGGACCAGCTACAGTTAGCTCTAACCCAATATCGTGCATCGTACGCCTCTGTCCTGCAAAGCTATGAGCAGATAAAACTGACCGAAGCGCAATCTTCCTCCGGAATCATCCAGAAGGATTCCGCGCTCCCTCCCGATGCTCCGATCAAGCCCAGGCCTGTACAGAATGCGGCATTGGCTGCAGTGGTAGCCTTGATGTTGGCCGCGGGGGTCGTTTTCCTGTTCGAGTTTCTCGATGACACCATCCGTGACCCGCAGGAGATCACGCGGAAATGGGGAGTGCCAGTTTTGGGCACGATTATCAGTTACAAACATGATCAATATGAATTAATCACAGCCAAACAGCCGCGCTCGCCAATCACGGAAGCCTTTCGCGCTTTGCGCACGAATCTGCAATTTACCAACTTCAATTTGCCCACCCATACCATCCTGGTAACCAGCCCCTCCCCCGCGGATGGAAAGACCACTGTCGCTGCAAACCTGGCAAATGTTATTGCCCAGGGTGGTCGAAAGGTGGTGTTGGTGGATGCAGATCTACGACGCCCCAGAATCCATAAAATTCTCCAGATTCCCAATCGTGTCGGTCTGACAGATCTATTTATCCGCCCCCAAGATCGCGTTAACGGCGCGGTGAAACAAACAGCAATAGCTGGGCTGCAGGTACTCACGTCTGGTAATTTGCTGCCGCCCAACCCTTCTGAATTACTGGGTTCGGAGAGGATGTCTGAAATCTTGGGCCAGCTTGCCAGCCAGTTCGAGACGACAATTCTTGATACCCCTCCCCTCCTGGTGGTGACGGACGCGCTGGTATTGGCACCGCGTGTCGATGGTGTTCTCATTGTCGTCAAGCCGACCTTGACGAAGCGGGCTGCGCTGAAGAATATACTCGAACAACTGCGTCAGGTAAAAGCGAACGTGATTGGAATAGTCTTGAATGACGTGAAGATCAACCGTTCGCGGTCTCACTACTATTCTGGGTACTACTACAGCCAGAAATACAGCAAGGGGTATCAGGCCAAGGAACCGTCCGAAGGATCCAATGTTAACGGTGATGGTGGGTCCCAAGAAACAGCGATGTTGAAGGGTCCCAAAGAAGTTAAAAGTTAATATCCTTTTTCGACGGAAAAAAAGCAATCCAAACAGACCAGGGCTTCGCGCCAATCGTCCCCACGGGGGAAGAGTTTGGCACATGAAAATTTATGGTTAACCCGTATGTAACATACTTTTTCGTGCTCCTATATGGATGAAACGCTATTTTCTGATAAACGACAATAAACCTACTGCCCTTTCTGATTTAAATAAAATGGAAATGAACAGTCCCGCAGAAAATGGTAATGGAAGCCAAGTTTGTCCCTACCTGGGTTTAAGCGATGACCCTGAAACCGCCCTCTATTATCCATCTCCGATAAATCATTGCAACCGCGCCAAACCAGCCTTTCCAGTTAAATCGGATTATCAAAGATCCTGTTGCCTGACTGCAACTCACTCTGATTGTACGGTCTTTCAAAAAGATCCGGGCTTTCCGCTGCCGTCCGACCTAAGGCATCGCCAGCCGGGGTCTACTCACCAAAAAAGGTTCAAGATTCGTCTTTGGGTGGTCCTGCTTATACTTGGTATCATAGGGCTGATCCTGTGGCAAAGTATTTCGAGAGGGCTATTCTGAATCGCAGGCCGGAAACATCCAGCTAAGGAGACAGTGCCGATCCTGGTGATGGGGACGGGCGATCTGACTCCTGTGGTTGTTCCAACGCTAGTGGGCAAAGACTTGAACGAGTATCCTCTTAATCCCATCTAAATGTTTTATTCCGAGGCTCAACAAGCTGGGTTAAATTATTAAAGAAATACAACAGCTGCAAGACAATGACTGATCTCGAAGGGGCGAGCAGCGCGCAGAACCTGTCTGTTAGAGCGGACGATCTGTGATGGCAAGAAGAAATGTTACCATCCTCCGAGAGAACTTTATTTCCTTGAACGGCGCGGCGGGATCTTGAAAGCGAGTTTCTTTGCGCGACAACCAGAGCGGTACGCGCAATTCAACTTACAGTCGATCTCAGTGAATTCAAGCACTTTAGTGCAATCGATAATGATTTTATTCCCGGAGCAGGTGATTGGATATTCGGACCTTGGGTTAGATCGCCCACTCAATATGTGGTTCCTGGGAAAGGAATGAAAAGTCATGCCATCTGTATTATTTGTCTGCACTGCCAACCTTTACCGCTCTCCTTTGGCTGCGGCCTTCTTGAAAGACGAGCTGAAGAATGCGCCGGGTGGGATTGAGTGGGTGATTGACAGTGCGGGTACATGGACAAATAATGGAGCGCCGATCCACTCTCAAACGATCGAAGATGCCCATCGCTTTGGGTTGGATGTCCGAACCCATAGAAGCAGACAGGTCACCGCGGAGCTGTTATCCAGGTATGATTTGATCCTTGTCATGGAAACTGGCCATAAAGAGGCTCTACGGATTGAATTTCCAGACCAATCAAAAAAGATACACATGCTATCCGAAGTGGTCGATGGTCTAACTTACGATATTCTTGATCCCTTTACTGGGAAAGGGGAACCTGATATGGATGTTGCCGACGAGTTGCATAAAGTCATTAAACGGGGATATAAAAAAATTTTCGCACAGGCGAAAAAAAATTCCAAACAAATCAACAAAATAAACTATCGTGAACAGTAAGAACCGGATTGCGCCCCTGGAATTGGAATCATCTCTTCTCTGCTAGCAAACCAGCAGCTTCTCGCTTCGAGTTAGAGAAAGCCCTGTCCCCCCGGCTTAATACCGCACGATGTAAAGCATCGAGGATATCAATGAGAACGTCACTAGCTGGTAACTATGCAGATGGGATTTGGATATTTTGAATAACCTCAAATTGAACCGCGTTACATTCGGGTTTCGGCAGATAGTAAGTTTTATTGCCCGGTGGGATTGGCTACTGCTCGTTCTTGCCGCCCCGTTTCTCCTCTTTCCTTCTCCCAGCCGATCTCTGGCTCTCTTCGTGGTGCCGGTGTTGTGGATCGTCGCCTGGCTGGCAGACCGCGTGCCACTGCCGCACACCCCGCTCAACGCGACACTGCTGCTGATGTTCTGCATGGTGTTGGTCAGCCTGTGGGCCACCTTTGATATAGGTTACAGTCTGCCAAAGATCAGCGGGATGGTGCTGGGGTTGGGTGTCTTCTTTGCCGTGGTGCGCGCGGCAGAGCGCCCACGCGGCTGGACCCTGAGCTTGCTGGCCTTTATAGGGATCGGCCTGGGCATTGCCACGCTGGGAATTTTCGGTACAAGTTGGTTCACTTCCAAGATTACCGTATTAAATGCAATGACAGCCCGTTTACCCAGGTTGATTATAGGGTTACAAGGCGCCGAATCTGGCTTCCAACCCAACGAGATAGCTGGGGCATTGATCTGGGTGCTGCCGCTGATGGTGGTGATAAGTGTCGCCTTGTTTTTCTTACAGCAAACCCTAAAGAAAGGGGAGGCGAGGGCACAGAGAAAAGATTGGCAGGAGAAGATGCGTGGCTGGCGGTTGGTTGGGGTGATAATACTCTGCCTGGCAGCGACATTCTTCGTCGCTGCGGTTTTTCTACTATGCCAGTCACGCGGGGGCTACATTGGCCTGGCCTTGACCCTGCCTGTGTTGACCCTGATCGTATTGCCGCGAAGATGGCGATGGTACGGCCTGATCGCCCTCGTCGTTCTTGTAATTGTACTTGGGTTCCTCGTTGCTACCCACTGGGAGGCAGTGCGCATCTGGGTAACCGGTAGTAACATGGCGGCAGACCCAGCACTTTCTCTGAACTCGCTCGCAGGTCGCCTTGAGATCTGGTCACGGGCGATCTACGGTATCCAGGATTTCCCCTTCACAGGCATGGGGATGAACACCTTTCGCAAGGTAGTGCCGGTGCTCTATCCGCTATTCACGATCTCACCTGAAGTGGACATCGCTCACGCCCATAATGAATTCCTTCAGGCTGCACTGGACCTGGGAATCCCTGGCCTGATTGCTTTTCTGGCGTTGTACGTCGGCGCATTTTGGATGTTAGCCGACACATGGAAAGCCACTCGCCGTCCATCCCTAAATACTGAATACTGGTCACTGGTCACCCGTTCTTTGGTCCTTGGTCTGGGGGGTGGCTTGTTCGCCCACTTGCTGTATGGATTGACAGACGCGGTGGCGCTGGGGGCCAAGCCGGGAGTGCTGTTCTGGATGGTGCTGGGGTTGATCGTCGGATTACACCAACAAGCGCAGCAGCATCGGGCTGGGGTAAATAGCAGTGTTCCTTCAGCGGGAGCAGAAAATGGATGACGCCTTTGATTGATTGGGTTTCAGTTGGGTTCAGCGCTCTGTGGATCTTGGGGCTGGGTCTCGTGACCGCCGCCTTGAGTTTTGCTAACTACCTGGCGAGCCAACAGAAACGACGATTTAGGCAGGTGCTTGAAATGCCTAATTGTCGAATCATGATTAATTTGGGGTTGGTTTTATTTTGCCTGGGTTTAGCTGGGAGCGTGTCAATTGTATGGGAACGTCTCTTGTGGGCAGTTCTGGCACTGATATTTGCGGTGCAAATCTGGCTAACCAGGAAATTGAGCAAGGCATGAAGTTGACGCCAGGCACGGATGAGAAAGCGCATGGAAAAGAACCACATGCTGCCCCTTCTGCTTCGCAACGTTGGAGCCTGGGGAGCTGGAAACTATGGATAGGCGTCGTATTCAGTCTGGGCTTTTTATGGCTTGCCTTACACGATGTTGACCTGAGGGAGACAGCAAACGCTTTAGGTCGGGTGAATGTACTGATATTGGGCGCGGCAACGGCGAGCTATGTGCTCAGCACCGCTGTTAGGGCCATCCGCTGGCAGTTGCTCCTCGCTGCCCACAAAACCCCTCCCTTTGGAAGAGCATTTTCGATTTTTTCCGTCGGAGTGATGCTGAATACTTTTTTACCAGCGCGTCTGGGCGATTTCACGCGGGCTTACCTGATGGGGGAAGCCGAAGCAGATAGCAAAATCTATGTCCTGGGCACCGTCGCATTAGAAAAAGTGGCAGATCTTCTATTTCTGCTGATTTCGTTGATGATGTTGCTATCGCAAATGGTTCTGCCTGCATGGCTGGCTGGTTCAGCACGGGGCATGGCACTGGTCCTTGCGATCCTGTTACCATGCTTTGTATTGCTGGCATGGCAAAGAGATTTCTTCTTGCGAATAGTTGAGCGGATAAGCCATTTATTTCCATCGGCGTGGCGGGAATGGCTGGTAAAGCAGACGAGCTATGGATTGACCAGTCTGGATGTAGTGCGACGACCACTTCTGTTATTGGGTTTGTTCAGCTCCTCATTGATCGTATGGATGATCAGTGCGCTCACCAATTACCTGGTATTTCTTGCGTTTGAACTCGTGCTGCCGTTCTGGGCTTCTTTGCTCCTATTGGTGGTGCTGCAGGTCGGTACAGCCGTCCCTTCTTCACCGGGGCGGATAGGAGTTTTTCAATACTTGGTGATCCTAACCCTCTCGATTTTCGCCGTGGACAAGAATGTAGCGCTCGGGTATAGTATCGTTCTATACTTGGTGATTTACGTGCCAATAGTGCTGATCGGCGGTTATTGCTTATGGCATGAAAAGGTCACCTGGCAAAAGTTGGGCGAAGCGGCAGCCACGTTGAATCGAATGGGAAACAGGAGAAGATGATTTCAGTCATCATACCAGCATATAATGCAGCACAGACGTTGCCAACTTGCTTGGCAGCTTTAAAGAGGCAAACGCAGCCACCGGACGAAATTATCGTGGTGGATGACGGTTCGCAAGATCAAACCGCCCAAGTGGCACGGGCGAATGGCATACAAATTCTTAAGCAACCCCACCAGGGTCCAGCTGCGGCTCGCAACCTGGGAATTAGCCAGGCACGCGGGGACATAGTTTTGTTCACCGATTCAGATTGCGAGCCGGAACCCACCTGGGTTGCTGAAATGACGCGGCCTTTTGCCGATCCGCGGGTGGTGGGAGTAAAGGGTTCCTATCGCACGCGTCAGCAGGAGCGCGTGGCGCGGCTGGCGCAGTGTGAATTTGAGGAACGCTACGATCTGCTGGAGCAATTGGCAACGATTGACTTTATTGATACATACTCCGCTGCGTTTCGCGTAGCCGTGCTGCGGGATGTAGGCGGCTTTGATCCGGCATTTCCACAGGCGGACAATGAGGATGTGGAACTCTCGTATCGCCTGGCGGCTGCCGGGTGTCGGTTGATATTCAATCGGCAGGCGGTCGTCTATCATAGGCATCCAAGTACATGGCGCGCATACCTGCTCCTCAAAATCAAGCGCGGTTATTGGCGCATGATGGTCTATCGGCTGCATCCAGGCAAGGCCGTGCGCGATTCCTACACACCGCAGATGCTCAAGTTGCAGATCGCGTTGTTGTATTTGGTATTGGGACTAGCCGGGTTGACATTTGTCTTTCCACCACTGGTTTGGGGAGCAGGTGCGACCCTGATCGGTTTGTGCCTCAGTGCCATACCCTTTGTCCGGCGTGCAGTGAAACAAGACAAAGGGCTGATCATAGCTGCTCTTTTTTTTATAGTCGTGCGGGCGTTGGCGTTTACCATTGGCGTGGCAGGTGGAATAGTGGGGATGTTCTTTTTTCACCCGATGCTACCGCGCAAAAAGGAAGGATAGCATTCTCTATCAGATCGCGAATCGGTTTATGAATATCATAGGGGCTCTCCTGGGTTTGTGTTTCACTGTTCTCATTTACCTCCCCTTGGGGGTGGAGATTAAACTTGATTCTCCAGGTCTCGTAATATTTGCGCAAGAACGTCTGGGCAAGGATTTGCAGCCTTTTAAGTGTTGCAAGTTCCGCACGATGTACTTGAGTTCGAGTCGGCACGGATGAAAACCAGGCTACAACGACAAAAGGGTCACGCATGAGGAACGCTTTCTGCGTCGCACGAGCCTGGATGAACTACCGCAGTTCTTCCATATCTTGCGCGGCGAGATGAGCTTGGTAGGCCCGCGGCCGGAGCAAATGACGTTTCTGGCTCACTTTACGGTTTAGGAGCGGCACCGGTTTCCCTTCAAACCCGGTTTGACGGGTTGGTGGCAGATCAACGGACGCTATCAACCTATGCACGAGCATATTGGAGAAGATATTTACTATATGATTCATTGTTTGCTGCGGCTGGATATGATTATCCTCTGGCGAACCTTGGGGGCAGTGGTGAGCGGTGATGGTGCGATCTGAGCTGGCAGCGCAGAGTGCTGATGCGCCGCGCCAGCAAGAGCGAGTAGATTTGAAATGGCTGGGGGTGTTTCTGGCGTTGGCACTCCTGAGGGGGGCTTTATACGCCATCGGCGTGCCTCCCTGGCAGCACCCAGATGAGCCAACCCATTTTGAACACGTACGTATCATTGCCGAGACGGGGGTTCTACCGGCGGCTGACTATGTTTCACTGCCGATTCGCCGTGAAATCGCCGCCTCGATGGTCAAGCATGCTTTCTGGCGAGGCATGACACAACCGCCATTAGACGACAAAACGCTCTCGGCAGTTGGCTACTCCCCGCTCGGGATTTTCACCCTGACCCAGCCGAAACTGTATTATATTCTGGCGGCTGTGTGGCTGCGTCCCTGGCTCGGCAGCTCGGTGGATTTTCAACTCTACGTTGTGCGTGCTCTTTCTGTCTTATTAAACTTGCTTGTGGTCGCAAGCGCGTTCTTTACAACGCGGATTCTCTTTCCTGGTCGAGTCAAGCTACTTATCGCCGTGCTAGCGTTGGTCGTCTTTCAACCTGGCTACACCGACATCATGTCTGCGGTTAATAATGATGCATTATTGAATGCTTTTTCCGCCGGGTTCTTCTTAGCCGCCGCGTGGCTTTATATACGCGGGATTTCTTGGCGTGCGGCAATCCTCGCTGTTCTGTGCTTGGCGGGTGCATTATTGAGCAAGACAACTGCTGTGGCAGTCCTCTGTGCTGTTCCCTTCAGCGTCATCTTTTACCCGTGGCGCGGCAAAGTGGGGTTCCGCAGAGTAATCGGCGTTGTGGTCCTCGGAATTGTCGCGCTCGCCGTTGTAGGCATCGTTATGAGTCGAGCGGACAATCCAATGGTGAAGGAAGGCCTCGCTTTCATTGGCCATTACTTTCGCATGGATGTCCTGGGAACTTGGCAAGCTCTGACTGCCGCTGGGCAATATGAAAAATATTATCTTACGGCGATGACCGTGTTCCAAAGTTTCTGGGCGGCTTTTGGTTGGCGGAGTGTCCTCCTTGCCTCCGAATGGTACTATCTGCTCATGCTGGCGACAGGGGTGGCAGTGACGGGCTTGCTGTGGCGAGGTACTGGTTGGCTGCGCCGACGTGCTCGGAGCAACGACGATGAACGCCGCGCGGCCTACTTGCTGTTTGCAACCAGCGCATTAATCCTTGCAAGCGCCGCCGCGATTGTGCGCAGCCAAGCGGTCCAGGGCGGCATAACAAACTATCTATCCCATGGACGCTATGTTTTTGTCGCGTTAGTGCCATTCGCACTTCTATTTACTTTGGGGTGGCAACAGTGGCTGTCGGTATTACTAAAGAGGTGGTGGCTCATAGCTTATTTAATTGCTCTCGTGGGCTTTGACGCTGTTGCCTTTTGGGGCTATTTAGTGCCCTTTTACTATAAATGAGTGTGTTTACTCTGGAATATGTTTCTAGGATGAGAAAATCTATATTTTCTGGTGTTTCTCGCCTAGCACGATCTATTGCGTTTGTGACGGTTCTTTTAACGATTTAATCGGAATCCGCATTTCTAGTTCCTGACGCAAATGTACGAAGAGAAGGTATTGCTACCCGCGCCTTCGCGGCAGAAACCTCCACCTTTCCTTCTATGCTCTTAGCGATGGAAGCCAATCGTTGCGCATATACACTCGCTGGGATAAAGATACCCCCAGATTCCTGAATATTGACCTGGTGGTGCAATGTGGGCAGACCACACAAGGTCAGCAAATCCATTATTAGACCTGTGTGGACATATCCACTGGGTGGGTCGAGTGCCTGGCGATGAGCCAGCGCTCCCAGCAGGCCGTTTTCGAAGCCACCCAGACCAAGCACACATGCAATATTTTCTCTTGCTTCGCCTCAACTCAGACAACGATAACGAGTTTATTACGACCCGCCCCACCAGTACTGCCTTTCCTGAAAGATCTCTTTTACTCGCTCACGCCTTTACCAGAAGAATGATAGGGCGCATTTCGAACATAAGAACTGGTTGGTCGTCCGGCGTCTTATCGGATATTACCGATCCGAATCCGAGGTTGAATACCTGCTTTTGGACAGCATCTATGCTGACTTGCCCGGATAGGCCAATTTCTTCCAACCAGTTTTCAAATTGGGATCAAAAAGCCATATGGGCAAAAAGCCAATCAGCCACCCCCATAACACGCCAGGTTGTGGTGTTCAAGACTAATAAACCGCAGAATTGGCCTGCAAATTGTTGGTTACGGTATCTAAGAGTTCTTGTTAAGGGTCAACTTTGCACAGTGTGTCCCAATGCGGTTTGTTAACTATTTCTAAACTCAAGTTATTGACTTAGGGGGAAGAACTGGTACTCTTCGATTATCAGTAATCTGAAACAAAAGGCGTAGTTCGTTATATAATGGAGGAGGTTTATCAAAACAAACCGCGAAAATTATGTAAAAAGGTATCCTTTTTATAAATGAGTGTGTTTACTCTGCTATAAATTTCTTGAACGAGAAAAACTATGTATACTCGTGTTTCTCGACGATTACTATCTTTTGCGCTTGTGGCAGCTATTTTGCTGATCCAATCGGAATCCGCATTTCTAGTTTCTGTCGCCAATGCACAAGAAGAGGGTGTTGCGCCCCGTGCCATCGCGGTAGAGGCTTCCACCCTTCCCTCAGTGCCCTCAGCGATGGTAGCGGCCCCATCGGATGCAAATCGTCTCTTCCTGCCACTGATCTTCAACCATTCTCCGATCCAGACAATTGTTGGTTCCGGAACGATTTTTGGTCCAGGATTGGATTCTATTAATAGTAGTTCCGGTTTTGAGCAAATGGTGCAGGCAGGAATTGATTGGGTTAGATCTGACAACGTTGTATCTTGGGCGGGCGTGGAGTCGGTGGAAGGCAAGCGCAATTGGAGTGTGTTGGCGACGTTAGCTCAGGGATGGCATACCGCTTCCAGCCTCGGCATCGAACCCATTGTTGTTGTCCGCGTAACACCGTCGTGGGCACAGCAAGTGCCCGGCTACTCCTGCGGACCGATCAAGCCAGACAAGCTGGGGGCGTTTGCCAGTTTCATGAACGAATTGGTAGCGCGATACAGTGTGCCTCCCTATAATGTCAAGTACTGGGAGATCTGGAACGAGCCGGATATTG
>Ga0209638_1000422_pt1 | contig 27720 bp, 20 predicted proteins | sample BarGraNGADG00211_FD_184490 | JGI IMG/M metagenome (GOLD analysis project Ga0209638, IMG submission 184490) | Arctic peat soil microbial communities from Barrow, Alaska - Barrow Graham LP Ref core NGADG0002-211 (SPAdes) (version 2) | ecosystem: Environmental > Terrestrial > Soil > Wetlands > Peat...
CAGTTCCGATAGACCTGACGTGGCCGATAGAGCGGCGCCCCGCTTGGCCCCCGGCTGTGCCTGGGCGGTTGTGCCTGGGCGGGGCGGCTCCTCCGAACGACGCCAACGCCGTCTGATAGCGGGCGTTACGTTCACCAACCCAGCGGAGACCCCCCGTTTATGCGTCCTATTGTCCCCCCAGCTTCTCTTGCCAATGCGCTGGCATTTTTCGGTCCATCCCTGGACGTTCCGTCGCCGTCCGTGGCGACGGTGATTCACTCCACTTGCACGCTCTCGGCCTTCGGCCACGGCATCGCCCTCAGCGCTGCGGTCTTCCCTTTCGTCCGGATTTGTCGTACCTTTCGCGCGAGCGTTATTCCGCTTGATCAACGCAGATACAGGGATCTGAATGCCCGACAAGGAAGCGACAGCCCGAATTAAAATCAACAAGCTGCTCGAAGCAGCTGGCTGGCGTTTCTTTCAGGATGGCAACGCGCCCGCCAACATCCGTCTCGAACCCAGCGTCACGATCAAGTCAGCCGATCTGGACGCGCTCGGCGACAACTTCGAGAAGACCACAAAAGGGTTCGTCGACTTTCTCTTGCTCGACGCCAAGGGCTTTCCGCTTCTGGTCCTTGAGGCCAAGGCTGAGGACAAGAATCCCCTGGTCGCCAAAGAGCAGGCCCGCAAGTATGCCCGTTCCCAGAACTGCCGCTTCGTCATCCTTTCTAACGGGAACCTGCACTACTTCTGGGACCTCGAACGCGGCAACCCCTACGTCATCACCTCGTTTCCGACACCAGACTCGGTCACCGGCTACCAGAAGGTCACGCCCAATCCGCAGCGTCTGATCGAAGACCAAGTGGGCGAGGACTACATCGTTTGCACCCAGCGGCCGAACTACCAATCGGAAGCCGGGTGGCGGAACGAAGCGGAGCGCCCCGGATACATCCAGGCCAACAAGCTGCGCTTTCTCAGGCCCTATCAGCTCAAGGCCATCCAAAGCCTTCAGGCCGCAGTCGGCGACGGCAAGGACCGCTTCCTGTTCGAGATGGCCACTGGAACCGGGAAAACCCTGACCGCCGCCGCCGTCATCAAACTCTTTCTCCGTTCAGGCAACGTACGGCGCGTCCTGTTCCTTGTGGATCGCCTTGAGCTTGAGGATCAAGCCAAGAAGGCCTTCGCAGCAGTGCTATCCGCCGACTTTCAGACGGTGATCTACAAGGAGAACCGAGACGACTGGCGCCGTGCGGAGATTGTCGTCACCACCGTGCAATCCCTGCTATTCAACAACAAGTACCAGAAGCTCTTCTCGCCGACAGACTTCGATCTCGTCATCTCCGACGAAGCGCACCGCTCCATCGGGGGCAATGCCCGAGCCGTCTTCGACTACTTCATCGGGTACAAGCTGGGCCTCACCGCCACGCCGCGCGACTACCTCCGCAGATTCGACGGCTCAAAGCCGGGCACTAGAGACCCGCGCGAGGCCGAGCGCCGATTGCTGCTGGATACGTACCGCACCTTCGGCTGCGAGAAGAGCCAGCCGACCTTCCGCTACTCCTTGCTCGATGGCGTGAAAGAGGGCTTCCTCATCAATCCGACGGTGGTGGACGCTCGTACCGAGATCACCACCACGCTCCTTTCAGAGGAGGGCTTCGTCGTTTCGTTCACGGATGACGCCGGCGAAGATCAAGAGCAGGCTTTCAAGCAACGCGAGTTCGAAAAGCGCTTCTTTGCAGATGCCACCAATCAGCTCCTCTGCAAGACGTTCCTAGAGAACGCCTTGCGCGACCCGGTCAGCGGCGAAATCGGCAAGTCGATCATCTTTGCCGTCAGCCAAAACCATGCTGCCAAGCTGGCGCAGATTCTCAATCAGATGGCCGACCGCATGTACCCCGGTAAGTACCAGTCTGATTTCGCCGTGCAGGTGACCTCACAGATACCAGACGCCCAGCAATTCACCATCAACTTCAGCAACAATAATCTGCTCGGATCGGGCAATTTTCTGCCCGCCTACAAGACCAGCAAAGCACGGGTTTGCGTGACGGTCGGCATGATGACCACCGGCTACGACTGCACCGACATCCTCAACCTCGGCCTTTTCCGTCCGATCTTTTCCCCCAGCGACTTCATCCAGATCAAGGGACGCGGCACCCGGAAGCACGACTTCCGCGATCAGCTCTTCGACGACAGCCTCAAGGAAGGCGTGCAGAACCCGTCAAAAACGGCCTTCAAACTTTTCGACTTCTTCGCGAACTGCGAGTACTTCGAGGAGGAGTTCAATTACGACGAAGTGCTGAAGCTCCCTCCACCCAAAGGAAAGGGGGGCGGCGAAGGCCCGGTGGTCGTGGGCGGCACGTACGAGCATCTCGGCGCCGACATCCTCTCCATGGTCAAGGAAGAGACGATCGGCTACGAGGGAATGAAGATCGACCGCATGTTCTTCGAGAAGTTCGAAGACGTAATCCGTGCCAATGACACTGTCGCTTCCGCCGTCGAAGCCGGGCAGTGGGACCGCGTCATCGACTACGTGAACCGCGAGGTGTTCGACAAGCCCGAGGAGTACTACACCCTCGACAAGCTGCGCAAAGCGGCCGCCGTGGACCGCCGCGTGACGCTGCGCGAGATCCTTGAGAAAGTCTTCGGCCTCATCCCGCGCTTCAAGTCCAAGGACGAGCTATTGGAAGAGGAGTTCTCCAAGTTCGTTGCCGACTATAAGCCGGAAGAAAGTGCCGCCATCCCGGCCATCAAAACCTACTTCAAGGCCTACGTTACCAACGGCCGGGTGCGCGAGATCATCGAGAGCAAGAAGTTCACCGATCTGGCGACTAATCCAGTCTTTTCCACTCGTGACTTCCGAGCCGTGCCGGCGAAATATCGGGTGCTCGTCCCTGAATACGTCAAGGACTACGTCTCCTTGAACCAGTTCGCCGTCTGAAGGAGACCATGCTCGACACCGATACCAAGCGCCGCATCGACACCGCCCGAGACATCTTGGTCGGCAAAGTGCCGGACCCCAAGTCCCAGGTCGAGCAGATCACCATCGCCCTCATCTACAAGTTCATGGACGATATGGACGCCGGGTCCGAGGAACTCGGCGGCAAGCGCAACTTCTTCACTGGCGACTTCGCTCGCTATGGCTGGGCCAAGCTAATGAGCCCAGGGTTAGGCGGGCACGAGATGCTCGGACTCTACGCTGAGGGCATCACCAGGATGCCCGAGAACCCAGGCATCCCGCTCCTCTTCCGGGACATCTTCAAGAACGCCTATCTGCCTTATCGCGACCCCGAGACGCTCAAAGCGTTCCTGAAGATCATTGACGAGTTCAACTACGACCACAGCGAGCGCCTCGGCGACGCTTTCGAGTATTTGCTCTCCGTGCTCGGCTCGCAGGGAGACGCCGGGCAGTTCCGCACTCCGCGGCACATCATCGATTTCATGGTCGAGGTCGTCGCCCCGCAAAAAGGCGAGACCATCCTTGACCCCGCCTGTGGCACGGCTGGTTTCCTGATCTCCGCGTATAAGCACATCCTTCGCGCCAACACCGACGCCAAGGGGCACAGCAAGCTAACGCCCGACGAAAAGGGCCGCCTTGCGAAGAACTTCAAGGGCTACGACATTTCGCCAGACATGGTGCGCCTCTCCTTGGTGAACATGTACCTGCACGGCTTCACCGATCCGCACATCTACGAATACGACACCCTAACCTCCGAGGAGCGCTGGAACGACTTCGCAGACGTCATCCTCGCCAACCCGCCCTTCATGTCCCCAAAAGGCGGCATCAAGCCCCACAAGCGTTTCTCCATTCAGGCCAAGCGCAGCGAAGTTCTCTTCGTGGACTACATGGCCGAGCACCTGACGCCCGCCGGCCGGGCCGGTATTATCGTTCCCGAAGGCATCATCTTCCAGAGCCAGGGCGCCTATAAAGACCTGCGGAAGATGCTCGTCGAAAACGCCCTCGTCGCCGTCGTCTCGCTCCCGGCTGGCTGTTTCAATCCCTATTCCGGGGTGAAGACCTCTATCCTCATCCTCGATAAATCTCTCGCCCGCCAAAGCAACACGATCGCCTTCTTCAAGGTGGAGAACGACGGCTTCGGTCTCGGCGCCCAGCGTCGTGCTTTCGACAAGAACGACCTCCCGCAAGTCCACGCCGAGCTCGCCGCCTACCTCCAAGCACTTCGGAGCCGCCAATCGACCGCTGACCTGAAGCCCACCTACGGGTTGATCGTGCCGAAAGAAAAGATCGCGGCGAATGGCGACTACAACCTCAGCGGGGAGCGGTATCGGGAAGGAGGCGAAAGAAGCTCACAGTTCCCGTGGGTGGAGTTGGGGGCCATCACGCTTGGAAAGCCACAGTACGGCTCAGGGGCGAGCAAAGTGGCCTACGACGGCGCGGTTCGCTACATCCGCATCACCGATCTGACCGAGCGCGGGGAACTAAAGGACACCGATCCAGTTTCACCATCCACGATCGAGGAGGACTGCTTTCTTCATTACGGCGACTTGCTCATCGCGCGTTCGGGTTCGGTTGGTCGCACTTATCTTCACCAGAGAACATCTGGAAGTTTTCAGTATGCCGGATACCTCATTCGTTTTCGTGTAGATCCTGCCAAAGCGATTCCCGCTTTTGTGTTTCAAATCACGCAGTCGCCTCACTGGGATGAATGGATTATCCAGCAGTCCAAGACGGGGACGATTTCGAACATCAACGCGCAGGAATATTCGTCGTTCCGACTGCCCCTGCCGCCGCTGGAGGTGCAGAAGGACATCGTGGCGGAGATCGAGGGCTACCAGAAAGTCATCAACGGCGCCCGCGCCGTCCTTAAGAACTACCGCCCCCACATCCCCATCCACCCAGACTGGCCGATGGTGGAGCTGGGAGAAGTCTGCGAAGCCATTTTGACCGGCCCTTTTGGAACAGCACTCCACAGAAGCGATTATGTCGCGGATGGAATTCCTGTCATCAATCCTCAAAACATCGTCGACGGAGCGATCAGCACAGACGGCGTGAAGATGGTGTCCTCCGAAACACGAAACCGCCTGCAGGAGTTCGCCGTTCGAGAGAACGACATTGTCATCGGACGACGTGGCGAAATGGGACGATGTGCCGTGGCCACCACAGACATGAATGGATGGCTTTGTGGCACGGGTTGTTTCGTGATTCGTCTGAAGGCGCAATGCGAAGTCAGATTCGCGTTCTTTCAAATCGCCTCTGCAAAGATCAAAGCCTACCTCGAAGAACAAGCCGTAGGCGTCACGATGAAGAATTTGAATCAGAGCATCCTGTCTGCCATTCAAATCCCCCTCCCACCCCTCGCCACGCAGCAAGCGATCGTGGCGGAGATCGAAGCCGAGCAAGCGCTGGTCGCCGCCAACCGCGAACTGATCACCCGCTTCGAGCAAAAGATCCAAGCCACGCTCGCCCGCGGCTGGGGCGAAGAAACAGGAGATGCGCAGACATGACCGCACCTGAACCACAGACAGTAACGTCTGCTTTTCTGGCACCAGGCGCGGTCGACTGGCGCGAACTGGTGGCCGATAACGCAGCCGACAAGGAACAGCAGGCAGAGGCCCGGAAGGCTGACGATGAACTGAAGAACGTACTGCTCGCGTCTTTGCAGATGCAGCACCTTGTAATCCTCGCCGGTTCCGGATGTTCGCAATCCGCTGGTGGACCATCGATGCTGGATCTGTGGAATGGCGCAGTCGGTGAAGAACCAACGGCCAAGGCGAAAGCTACAGCGGAAAAGGTCAACCACGATGTCACGAACAACAAGAACATCGAAGCGTTTCTTTCTAGGGTTGAAGCTTTCTTGCAGGTAGATGACAACGAGTCCGTCAGCGAGTTTCTGAACTCAAGCAAGCAAGTGATTCTCGACAAGTGCTCGGCGTTTCTCAACGCCGACAAGCTTGGTACCCACAAGGTATTTCTTCACCGACTCTCTCGCCGCCGTGTTCGCGATCAACGCCTGCGGGTGTTCACCACGAACTATGACCTTTGTTTTGAGCGGGCCGCCGCCGAGTTGGGCGGAGTGGCACTGGACGGCTTCTCCTTCACCGCTCCTCGCCGTTACGACCCGCGGTTCTTCGGCTACGACATCATCCGACGATCGCGCAGCGGCGACGATCTTGGGCACTACCTTGAAGGCGTGTTCCTACTCTACAAGCTTCATGGATCAGTGAACTGGGCGAGGCGGCAGGACGGAACGATCTATGAGAAAGACAATCCGACGCCTGCGGAAGCCTGCTTGATTTATCCCGCGACCGGAAAGTATCAGCAGAGCTTTATTCAACCCCATCTCGAATCGATGGCGCAATATCTCGCCGCCGTGCGCGAACCGAATACCTGCCTGCTCGCTGTCGGCTTCGGCTTCAATGACGATCATCTGGCCGAGCCGTTGTTGGCTGCGGTGCAGTCAAATCCGCACTTGCGCCTGATCGTGGCGGACCGTGAACCGAACACCAAAACGACGAACGGCAACCGGTATTGGAAGCGGTTCTTCGAGCTGAGTAGTCGCGGCGAAGACGTCTGGTTCATCAAGGCACCGTTCGGTGATTTCGCCCAGATGGTACCTGACCTGAAATCACTGACGCCAGCAGACACCCTCATGAAGGCCATCAAGGGCGTGACGAGGGAGCCATGAGCAAGTTGAACATTGATGAGGCATTTCCCAAAGGACTCCTGCGCCCTGAGCTCTTCCTGGGTGTGGCGTCCTCGGTCACCGCCCGAACGGTCGGCGTCAATCTCAGCGAGGCCGGCCAGCCGAGTGGTTCCCATTTCGCAGGTGGCCGCTACGGACGCGGAGAGGTCGGCGAATTCGTCTTGATCGAAGGCCAGCAAAGCCTTCTGCTGGGACGTATTGCCGAAGTCCACCTGCGCGAACCGGAGCGCCGCTCCATCGGGCGCGACTTCGTCGGCAACAACGACCTGGACGCGCTCGGACAGATCCAGCTCTTAGGCTGCGTTTCCATGGACGACCTACTGGTAACCGCAGGCGTCGATGCATATCCACGCCTCGGGGACCGCATCTACGCCGCGCCGCACCGGTTCATCGCGCTGCTACCGCGCCTGATGGATCGCACGGAGGATGACGGCGAACCCGTCGTCTTGAATCTCGGCGCTATCGATGTGGCGCAGGACAGCCTTGTTGCCGTGAAACCGGAGCGTCTATTCGGACGTCATTGCGCGATCCTCGGCGCAACGGGAGGCGGCAAGAGCTGGACGACGGCGCGGATCATCGAGGAATGCATCCGGTACAAGGCGAAGCTGATTCTGATCGATGCCACCGGCGAATATCGGGACTTCACCGGCAATGGAGTGTTGCATTGCCATCTGGGCGAGCCGGTAGAGAAGGCGACCGGCTCGGTCTCATGTTCTCTGCCCCCAACGAGCTTTCTGGAGTCAGACTTCGTGGCACTCTTCGAGCCCGCGGGTAAGGTGCAAGGACCGAAGATGCGTGCTGCGATGAGAAGTTTGCGGTTGGCGCGGATACAGCCCGCACTTGCTACTAACGGATACATCCAGAAGCATGACCAGCTCAAGCAACCATTGACCGACGCTGAGTGTCATCCTGCTACTTCGGCCCTGCTGGACAACCCACGGCAGCCATTTGATGTGACTCATCTGGCGCGGCAGATCGAACAAGAATGCGTCTGGCCGAACGGTGGCACACAGCGAGCACCCGATCTGACGAGATGGGGTAGCCCTGACGAGGGAAGTTACGCAAACTGCCTCTCACTCTTTGCGCGTATCAACGGCGTCCTGACTTCTCCTGCCTTTGGATGCGTATTCCAAGCTGACACCAAGCCGGCTTTGACGACCAAGATCGACGCTTTCATCAGCGGGGGCGACAAGCTGCTGCGAATCTGCCTGAGCGGTATCGCCTACGAGTGTCACGCGCGCGAAGTGATTGCCAATGTCATCGGCCGGCATCTCCTGACCCAGGCACGTGACCGCGCGTTTCAGCAACGGCCGGCCGTGGTCTTGGTTGACGAGGCGCACAACTTTCTCGGTCGCCAAATCGGTGCGGAGGACTATGCCGCCAAGCTCGATGCTTTCGAGTTGATCGCCAAGGAGGGCCGCAAGTACGGCCTGAATATCTGCTTGGTCAGCCAACGCCCCCGCGACATCACAGAGGGCGTTTTGAGCCAGATGGGCACCTTGATCGTGCACCGGCTGACGAACGACAGTGATCGCGAAGTGGTGGAGCGTGCTTGTGGTGAGATCGATCGCGAAGCGTCAGCATTCCTGCCCAACCTGCGCCCCGGCGAAGCCGCCATCATCGGTACCGACTTCCCTATTCCGCTGACGATTCAGATTCACGAGCCCGTCATCAAGCCGAAGTCACACGGTCCTGACTTTCAACGCTATTGGGCCAGGGAACCGGATCCGACCACGCCGTGAGTCATGGAAGAAGCCGCCGAACTCGCCAACTACCTGCCGCTCTTGTTCAGGACCCCAAAGCAGCAGGAATACATCGAGTTCCCGTGGCCCGCCTTCCTCGTCTACTACATGCTCACGAATGAGAATGCGGTGACACAACACAGGCAGGCTGTGCCTGGGCGGGGCGGCTCTTCCGAACGGCACCCCCGGCGTCCGATAACGCCTTATGTTAACCTGCTGAGCGGAGAGCGAGCGGCAACGTCTCTAATCCGTCCTATCGTCCACTCCCTGTCCGTCTTGGTAGCACATATACAGAACTGTTTGGGCCGTGAGATGTCCCTGCGTCGCGGCCTTCCGACACCAAGTAACGGACTCGGCATAGTCCTGCCGCACCCCACGACCGGTGGAGTACATGACACCGAGACTAGCCTGAGCCTCCCTGTGCCCCTGCTCCGCTGCTAGTCGGTACCATTTCGCGGATTCGTCGATGTCCTGCTCCTCGTAACACATACCGAGGGCGGCCTGAGCGTGCATGTCGCCGCGTTCGGCGGCAAGGCGATACCATTTCATCGCTTCACGGCAGTCATTCGCGACGCATTGGCCAAGGTGGTACCTCGCGCCGAGGAGAAACTGCGCCCGCGTGTTGTCCTGCTCAGCCGACCTGCGGTACCACTTCAGCGCTTCCATCTGGTCTTTGGCCACACCGTCACCCGTCTCGTACATGAATCCGACCTTGAGTTGGGATAGTGCATCACCATCCTCTGCCTTCTTCAACTGCGTCTTGAAGTAGTCAGTGACCATGTGATCTTCCTTTGTTGGAGTCGATTTGGCCTATTCCGACCCAAGCGCCAAGATGACGCTCCCCGAGTCACAGCTCTCACGTGTGGCGAACTGGTGGTGTTGCTTTACTAGGATTGTCGTCGTTTCTCAAGTGCGTCCATCCAGTCACGCGTTCGATCTTGCGCCTGAGCGACCTGAGCGACAGTCATCTTTGAGGCGGCGATAGGTCTAATTGTCGAACCAGCCTCCCGAGCCTCGCCGGACGCACTGGCCGCTGATAGATTCGACCACTTGTATGCCTCCACAAAATCCTGCGGCACCCCTATTCCGTGGAGGTACGCGGAGGCCAGTAGTGACTGCGCCCGAGGTTCTCCGTTCTCCGCAGCGAGCCGAAACCACTTCGCGGCTTCCCTGTCGTCTTGCTTCACGCCATCACCAGTTGCGAGACTCATGCCTAGTTCGGCCTGTGCCATCGCATTCCCCTGTGCTGCCGCCTTCCGAAACCACGAAGCGGCTTCGGCGTGGTCCTGAGGCACCCCGCGACCCTTCGAGTACATCCCGCCGAGCCTCGCCTGTGCCTCTGGCTCGCCCTGTCCGGCGGCGAGTCGATACCACTTAAGCGCCTCGTCGTAGTCTCGCCTTTCGTCGGCGCTGAGTCCGAGGATCGCCTGCGCGGACACCTCGCCCTGTTCGGCGGCGAGGCGACACCAATATGCCGCTTGCCGACTATCCCTCGGAACGCCTTCACCGCTCTCGTATTTCCACCCGAGAAGCAACTGCGCTTTCGACTCGCCCAGTTCGGCAGATTTCCGGTACCACTTCAGGGCTTCGGCTTTGTCTTGGGGTACGCCGCTACCGGCGTCGAGCATCGCCGCGACTGCGAATTGGGCTGCTGAATCACCATCCTCAGCATTCCGCAGTTTTCTCTGGAAATAGCTCGTCTGCATTGCTCCATCCTTCGCCGACGTTCCGCTTCGCAGGCGGATCAGTAACGCCACACCGGGAGTCATTCCGCGCCGAGGTCAATCCGCTGGAACGGACTGAAGCCGCGACCTTGGAACGTCCCAGCACTCTTCCCGGCCAGCCAGAGCCGGGGTCTTATCGCACAGTGGCAGCAACCTCGTCAGCGACGGCGTAAGCTATTCAGCTTCGCTACGATGGCAGCAGGGGACGACACTGACGCCGAGTCGGTTCAACAAGGAACCGCGCATCACTGTCGCCAATCGCCAGATTCATCGGTCGCCGTCACACAATCCGAATGGTCCTAACTTCCACCACAATGCGAGGATCGCCAGCAGTCAAATGCTCCCGCAGTATCTCAAGCCACGCCACCAGCGCCTGCGGGTGAGGCTGATCCTCTGCGTCTCGATACGCACGTTCAAGTCCCTTCAGAGAAAAGCTCTGTGCGTCGATCCGTCGTTTCAGCGCGTCAACGGACCGTGGATCACCTTTCAGCTCTTGGAGCGCACCCAGTTCCCTTCTGGCCGCGTCAATCGAAGCCATCAACGAAGCGAGCAGTTGTCGCATCACCGCCTCGGCTCGTTCAAGGGTGACTTGGATTCCGCCACGCCGGGCAACCTGAAATGGAGCGGAGACGCGTGGATGCGTCGGCGAGCCGACGGAGACCGCATCGTCCAACCAGACCTCCGATTCCCGAAGTCGGACCAGTTGCGTGAACTCAGGCACGCATCGCATCCATGACTCGTAAGCCTGCCAGCAATCGGTGACGAACGAAGCATCCTCATTCTGCATGGTGCCCTCGGATCGGGCTGCGCTAGAGTAGCCGGGGAGCGCGTGCTTGATCTGCGACTCCCAGCATCGCGGTCTTCAGGGCTGCCTCCAATCGACCGAGTACCTGCTGGCGCAGTCTCTGGATCTTGTAGCGGCGAGCCAGCCGCCTCAACAACTCCTGTCGCTCGTCGTCGGAACTCGAAAGAGAGCCTCCGCCCATCAGGATCAGCACCTCTGCCAATTCGGAAAGCGGAACATCGTCCAGTTCGCGCCCGCCCACGTCTCGAACCACGACCCACGGTTGGCCAGCCATCTTGACGACTACGTCGGCCGGTACCCGCGCATCACCTTCATCGCGCAACTCGACCTTTCCGCTCCGTTGCAGCGCCAACAACGCCCGATTGATGGATTGACGAAGGGACTTTCCTGCTCTTTCCACCTTTGGGCAGCCGTCCCGATACAGTCGATAGACGGACGCCTTCGGGAGCGGGCCGTCGCACTTGATGATCTCCAAGACCGCGTCCCGCACGTTTGCGGGAGGCGCAATCCGGGGGTCTGGAAAGTCCTTAGACCCGTAGCCAGTAAACGGACCTCTTCTGGCTTCGTCAGTCAGGGATTGCAGCGAGGCGCCCGATTCTTCATCACTCCCCGTTTCGTCGTTCGGAACTGCCGAGGGCACTTCTTCGGTCGGATCGCTCATCGCCGACCCAACTCGCACTCTACTAACGGTCTGCATCGTGCTGGATTGAGCGCCGTCGGCATCCAGTGGCGTCACCCTAGGCGCAATGCCTCCCAGAGCCGCGTACGCTTGGTCGATTGGGCTCGTGACATCATTCGGAGTCAGTGGTTCTTCCGCGTCATCGCTGGGCTTTCCGCCGGGTTCAGACCCAAGTTCGGCACAGGTCGCCACGACCTCGGACAAGGCCAAGTTCTCGTCGTAGTAGAAGACGCTTTCCTGCACGCGAACAAACCTCCAGCCTGCTCGCTCCAACTGCTGTTGTCTGAACCTGTCCTCGGCGAAGCGCTCTGGTCCGTGCCAGAACTCGCCGTCGCACTCAACAGCTAAACGGCTGCCCTCCAGCTCGATGACCAGATCGATTCGGCGGTGAGCGACCTGCAATTGTGCAGACAGCTTGTATCCTCGAGCCGCCAGCGCCAAGGCCACGTCGATCTCAAACCAGCTATCAAACGGCGAAGGTGGCCTTTCTACGCGTCGGTCTGCCCTCAGCGCACGATGCTGAAGTTGAGGGATGTCAACGGCCACTCCTCGGATGCGGCCGTCCTCCGGTGAACGGAAGAACTCCAGCAAACGACGCCGAAGGCAGAGCGGTGAGAGATCTTGTTCCTGTACCGAGTGGAACAACCACAACTGGTCCTGCGCCCGACTGGCCGCAACGTTGAAGCGCTGCTCGAACATCCGTCCCGTAAGGGGACGGCTATCCCAATTGGGTGCGGTGACCATGCTCAGGAAGATGATGTTCCTTTCGTCGCCCTGAAAGGCGTAGGGGCTTCCGCAACGCAGGCGTCGTTTCTCAAACACGCCCGGTCCCAGCCGCTCAAGGACGAGTCTCTGGATTAGCGCCGCCTGTTCCTCTCCCTGCAAGCAGATCACGCCAAACGTGGAATCTTCGTACTCATCGGACCGATCACATTCCTCTATCGCGCACGCGACGGCCTTCGCCTCTATCAGGTTCTTGTCTCCCTCACGCGTCCCGTTAGGCAGGTAGGCCGTCTTTAGCGGCGCTAGCCGATCACGCCCGACCTGCCGGAGCGGTATCAGCGAGGTCGAACCATCGCCATAGCACAATTCGTTGCTGAAACGAATGATCTCAGGCACGCATCGAAAGTGTTCTCGGAGAGGCACTCCAGCTGGTAGGTAACGTTGCGCATGATCGAATAGACTCGAATCGATTGTGAAGCTACCTCGATGCGCAAAGTCAGAGAGAATCACTTCTGCGAGTTTGTCGATGTGCCCGGCCTGAACGCCAACGATTGTCGGAGAAATCTGCTTGTCGTCTCCTACGACGATCATCTGCTTCGCCAGATAGAACAGCGTCAGGGAATCGAGCCAGCACTGTGACGCTTCATCAACGATGGCGACATCGAACATGCCCGGTTTAGGGTCAACCGTTTCGTATAGGCGTCCTAGGGACACCACCCACGCCGGGATAGCCTGTAAGCATTTGCTCAGGTAGGAACGGGCTACTCTCCTCCGCTGGAACACCGTCTTGCCGGTTGCCGGTATCCGTTGAACCGCCGCGATCCACGCGACGAGATTCGCCCGTGTCTGATCGTCAATTCGCACCAAGGCCGCGTGCCACGCCCTGTCGGCGGCAATATCCCGCAAGAGATCCTGCGCCAAAGACCGCTCATCTCGGAGTGCCCGTTCGGTTGCTTCAATCCGTGCGGCCGACGTAACCGTCGAAAGCCAAGATGCGACTCGGCGGTGGTCCCACGCCTTTTCGAATTCCTCGCACCTCGCTTGCCACCGGTCCGTGCCCTCGTCTTCCGTCAAGGTCTTTGCTAGTCGTGGTGCTACCGCCTCAAGCTCACAAATGAACGTCAGATAGAGTTGGTGGGTCTCTCTGCGGCCGCACTCCTGCTGATATCTGTCGAAGGCCGATCGAAGTGACTGAACGCTCTCGGACATGAGAGCCCGACGAATCTCCATCACCACTGGCGCTACATCACGTCCTGCGATCTGCCGATCAAGCTGGGCGACAATTACGTCGCGACGAGCGATTGCCTCCGCAAGCAGTCGCTCTGCGCTCTTCCGGAGACAGACGGCGATTAGAGCTTCGGTTTTCGCCCCTACTGCGACCGATGCCGACAGCCATTGGCCCAATCTCGGGGAAAGCGCTGACCGAGCGCTTCCCAGTTCAACACTCGTGTGAAGCGTTGCCAAGCGCTGAGACAGGAATGCCGCCTGCTGGCTGGGCGAGCCGGTCCTCGCCGTCGGCCAACCCGCCCACACGTCCCAAGCACGGCCCAGCAGCCGCCACGCATCGAATGCCTGTCTGGCCCTGTGGACATCATCGGCGCTGCGAAGCGGGCTGCCCTCGACTGTTACGGCCTCCTCGACCCATTCGGTCTCCTTCACCACGCGCGGTTTCAAGACCCCTAACAGCCGTCTACCGCCACCGGCGCGGAAATGGTCCGAGAGCCGCGCGACAGCGGCCCTTGCGTCAATGGCGTTCGCAGGCGGCTTGGTCTCCACGCGAACGGCCTGAGCAAGGGTCGAGTCCGTCAAGGGCGTCATGCTGGTCGATGCCTCGTCTCGAAGCGCACGCCACACTCCGAGCGCGTCCCGCAGCAGCGCCGCTCGCAACAAGTCACACCAACCAGAATCCTCCGCAGCGACCCCAGTCTCAGCCCTTGAGAGCCCTTCCAGCCACTTCCCAAGATCATCAAGTTCCGTCGCGCTAAACTCTCCCACGATAGGAGGGGCAGCAGGATCGGGTTGTTGCACGAGTGCATTTCGCGCGTCGTGAATTGCCTCCAGCAACCGCACTGCTTCGTCGCAGGTGAACGGCGGAGCGGGACATGGCCACTCGAACCCGGCCCTGACGGGGGCAGTCAGCGACAGATGATGCCGCGCCATGGCGATCCAGCCCATCGTCGGTTTGGACAGAGGCCGGTCGTAATGGATCTCGTCCGGTATCCAGCCAAGTAGTGGCCGTTCGTCGCGCACTCGGCGGGCGATTGATCCTCTGCTGCCTCGGTAGCCGACCACCGGCTCAGTAACGTCGGTCTCGGAGGTTCTCGCATCGCGCAGCAACCGCTCGAAGGAGACGGCTTTCGCTTCGCTTTCAGCGAGTTCCAATTCGCGTCTCTCCGCCCTCACGGCGAGGAGCGACGGATCGTCGATTTCCTGTCGTCGATTGAGGATTCCCTTTACGCTCTTCTGAAGCTCTTTGTCGCTGGCGCTGGTAGCGCCGAGAAGACTTACACACAGCGCTTGCAGGTCTTTCGGTAGCTTGTCCCTCAACACGCTAAGTGCTTGTGCCGTCTCAGCCGTGACCAAGACCCTCTTGCCAATCGCGAGGTAGTGCGAGATCAGATTGGCAATCGTGTGGCTCTTCCCCGTTCCCGGCGGTCCCTGAACCACGACTCCGGCTGTGCCCTCAGAACGCCGGATGATCTTCAATTGCTCTTCGTTGCTTGGAAGCGGGAAGTAGATGCGACCGTTTCTGTGAGAGGTTCCGTTCCCGCCGACAGCCGTGCCTCCCGCCGCCCAAACGTCCTGATCTTCAAGAACTCGGCGCCACGGTATCGGCAACGCAGCAACTTCTGTTTCGTCGCTGGCGCTCTTCTCGATCCGACTCAGCAACTCCAGAATCGACCGGGTGCTGCGCGGGCGCATCACCAGCGCGGGTGCGAACGATGACCGGATTTCGCCTTTGCTCGCGTCAGCCGGGGAGATTGTGTCTACGTACGATGCAGCTGGGTGGAGGTTATGAACGAGGGCAGTCAGGATGCCTGCGATCTGGTCCCGGTCGTGAAGGGCCGCAGACACAGCCACGAGTTCGTTGCCGACATCCTCTGCGACCTGCTGGAGACGCACCCGAAGGTCTGTGGGAAGGAACTCGTCCTCTAATCGAGCGCGGTCGAAGTCGGCGGACGGCGACACGGTGAACGCTCCGCTCTTTGCGTCAAACGACAGTTCCGCTGGAAACGCAAGCAGGTGCCGACGAACGGGCGACTCAGCGTCGACCCGCAGGTGCAGCAGGCCGACGCCAATGAACAGATCGTAAGCGTCGTCCCTACCCTGCATTTCTTGGTAGGCGGCAAACAGCTTCCGGTAGAACGGCGAGACGGCCCGAGCGACCTTCGCTTTCTCCGCCCAGCGCTGCCATTCGTTGCCGACGTAACGTTCCCAGTCGCTACGAACATCACCGGTCACGTCGACGACAACTCGGTCTCCCTGTTCGTTGGTTTCATCGCGTATTGCCAATGCTGGCGGATTGTCAGGTGTGTCGAGGTCAACGCCGTCAAGCCAGAGTTCGCACGCTTCAGGGGCGGGAGGGCGCGGCGGCTCCGTCGTTCGTCGAACGACGAGCCATCTCGGGTCGTCGGCGTTCCATTCCGATAAGAGCGGCGACCTGATTTCGGCAAGACCTTGAGGAAGTTGGCCGAACCAGATCGTCATGGGGTACTTATTGACCTCGTCGATGACCTTCGCCTTGACGGCCACTGCGGCTCTCAAGAACTGGGCGAATCGTGCGGTGCGAGACGCGAGGACGGATGACTGCGTGGAGTCAGGCATTGCCCACCCACCAAATGAGGGGAGAGTTCCGGCCGATCCGAACGAGACGATGAAATCGCCGGAATTATACACCCAGCGGCATATGCAGGGAACCGGCCGCACGCGAACTACGGCGCAGACTCTGTACCGGAGGGATGACAGGATAGGACACAGCCCGATCCGGACGAAGCAAGAAAGGACGAGGACCGCTTAGGCCATGAAGCCGGGGTCGATTGCGTTCGGACGTGGATCACTGCTGTCCTAGGAGCGAGTGGCGCGACCGGGGTTCGTTGCCGAAGGGTCAGTTCGCTCGCGCCGACAGGTTCCGGGCAATCGCGGCGACAAGGACGGGCGCGAGGGGCGGCGTCAGATCCTCCGGCGTGTCGGTCTGGGAGAGCCAGTCGACCACGAGTTCGGCGAGCGCATCGCAGAGTTCGGGGTTGTCGTCGGGAGGGCGATGGCGGAATCTCCAGCGACGACGTGACTGTCACCGCGTCGGCGTCCTCCGTTTATTGGACTGCTGGGCGATTCTCTTTGATTTCGCGTGCCAGCAGCCTTGGTATTCCCGACATGACCACACTCCCGCTCCGTGGCGGGCGTCGATCTTCCGCACCCAGCGACCGCAGTCTCGACACTCAACTTCCTCGGCCAAACCGTGTTGTACCTCTTCCGCCTCCTGTCCGTCAGTTTCCACCGGGAGCCTCATCAGCCAACGACGTTACCGGGAACCTACTGGATCTGGCTCGCGTCGCAACAGCGCATCTTATGGTAGAAGCAGACGGAAACGGCTGAGGCGTCTGGGGCGTCCATTCGCCTACGCCACGCATCACCACGCCAGCCGGGAAGAACGAACTGACGATCAAGCGAGGAGCAGGGATCTACGCATTTTGAACCGCTATCGAGACGAGCCGGTTAACGTCGCTGCCTTTCGCGAAGTACTTGAGCAATTGATTCCGTTTGCCCTTCGGCTGCGCAAGAGTACCAACCGCAGACGCCCATTCCAGCCAGCCCGAACTGCCGCTTCGAAGATGTGGTTCGCGAAGATCCGGCAAGCCAAACCGAGTGTCGGGAACTTCCAGAACCTTGGCTCTTGACAGCTCGGTGGCGGAGGGATGTGAGTACAAACGCCACAGCAGATCCTTGTAGTGCGCGGTGCCAGACAGGTACTCCTCGGCGATCTTGCCCGTCCAAAACAGCTGATCCTCGGTCAGCGTTTCGCCGGGTTCAATCGTATCCAGAAGCAGATCAGCAAGACCGGTCATGTCAGTGACGTGACGGCAGAAGCCATAGACACTTCGGCTCAGACCGGGATACTGCACGAGAAAACGGCTCATGTAGTTGAGAATGTCGTCGCTGCGGTCTCGCAGGACGGTTAAGACCAACTCCGCATCCGATTCGTCGATGTGCGGGTTCTTCACCAGTTCTAACAGGTACTCCGTCTGTTCCTCCGTCAGCGGTTCGGAGTAATCATCCTCGTCGGCTTCGACTTCGTGCACTTCCCCATATTCATCTTCGATCAGATCCCTCCTGATCCGAAGCAACTGCACCTTGATGTCATCCAGCGAGTGAGGCAGAGCCTCCGAGTCTTTCGACCCCCGTCGTGTCTTCGCAGCATTCAGCGACAATCCCTTATCTCCCAGCAATTGTTGAATCGTGATGAAATCGCTGTCCACGACCGAGAGGCTGTTGTCGAAGATGTAGAAGTCGTCCATGAATCGCAGCAATCGGCTGCACTTCAGGGCGAGGGAATCGTCTACAAATCGGAGAAACTCCGAACCGACGACCTTGCATGGGTGCAACCCTTGGGGCAAACAATCCACGCTGCGGCCGCTGTTGATCTCACGCAGGAACCGTCCAAACTCCTCTTGATGCTCCCGGCGCTTGCTCGATTCGGCAAACCACTCAATCAGATCGTGGTGATAGAGGGAGTTGAAGTAGGTGGCCACGTCGAACTGAATGTAGTACGCATACTCCTTCTCGGCTGCGCGCACTTGCGTCCGAAACTCGCTGTAACTGGACGTCGATACTACCGGCTCTCCTTTCTGAAAGCGGTAGCCGAAGCTCAATCGACTATCCGAGTGATTCTTGGTGTACGTAGTCCTGTATCGGTAGATCAGGTCGTAAATGAAGGCTAGAGCGACAGGGTCGAGCGACACCGTTCTGCGAAGGTGGAGGCCTTGTTTCGCCGAGTAACACCGCCGCTGCGGCTGGAAAGAAGGTCCATACTTCGGGTCCGATTTGAGGATCTTTGAGATGTGTTCACGGATCTCAACCGCCGCGTGTAGCAGAACGATCCGCGTAGTCGAGAGGGGAAATAGCGTCCGTGGGTGGTCGTCCAACAGATAGCGAAGGGAGTCGTAGGACATTCAGCCACGTTCCGACAGCAGAAGTTAGCGAGGGATTCGCACGCACCGACCGCCTCCCCGCCTCGACCGCACCTGCGGAGGGGACGAGGCGCATCGAGGCGAACCGATCATGCGCCCGGCTGGACGGACCAACTTCGGCGACGATTATACGCCTAACGATGCGACAGGACGCGGCGGATCAGTTCGCTCGCGCCGCCACCGTCGGCGTCACCGTGTCCCGTAGGTAGCGCTGTCGGTCGTTCGCGCCCCAGTTGTCGCGGGTTGGCGCGGCGGGATGGACGAACGAGGCGAGCAGCGCCGGCGTCTCGCCGGTACGGACCCGTTCCAGCGGGAACCTGCCGGGAGCGGTGCCCAGCCACCGGCGGTAGCTGTTGCAGGGTAGAGCGGGGCGGACCAGAACGGCCCGCCCCCCCAGGTGTGCGGCCACGCCGCTCGGCGGCATACACCGCCCAGCATCACGGGTTTCGGAGGCCGTCTCAGTATCCACGCAAGTGCATGACCAGCGCGACGCGCTCGGGACCCGTCTGGCGTACGCGGGCTAGAGTAGACGTGCTGGTAAGATTGAGTGTCATGGCAAATGAGCTTGTGCCCTCCTACGCGGAGATGCTTCCGCGTCTCTACGAACTGAAGAACATAACGGACCCGTCGCACCCAGACGCCTACTTTCGAGATTTCGACAGACGGTTCACTGAAGGGCGAACGGTTTTACCCTACTACCAGAAACTCGAACGGTTACTGTCTGCGCTGGATGATGCCGCATGGAGCGACTTGAAATCTCGGGCCGCCGACGTGGCTCATAGACCTGCCAGCGGACGTGGGTGGCAGGCGCTGTTCGATACGGTCAACGAAGCGAGGGGGTACGTCTACCTGCAGAGAATAGGGTGTACGGATATAGCGTTCATCAAACGCACAAACAAGAAGACCCCTGACCTACGCGCCATCCAGAATGGGACTCGCGTGCTCTGCGAGGTCAAGACCATCAACATCTCGAAAGACGAGGCAGACAGGCGGGAGCGGGTTGCTCAAGGGGCATTCGAAGTGAGCAGTACCCCTTTCCAGGTCACGGCGGAGATGCTATCGAAGATCATCACCTCCATCAAAGACGGCATCGCCCAACTCGACTGCGAAGACCCACAACGCGCGGCGCGACGCATCGTGTTCACGGTCCTGAACTTTGACGACTGGGTGGGCGACTGTTACCCAGAGTACTTCGCGCAGCTTGATGCACACTTGCTCGAGAATCGGATCGTGGGCGCAGAACTCGTGTTCTGCCCGGCGAGCAACCTGTTCGAGCGGCGCTTTACGATGCAGGCGGCGTCGGTTGTAGAGATTTGAGGGCGGTGCACGATGAGAATCCTAACGAAGTCGCGTCGTGTCAAACAGGCGTTTTGCACCGCATGGCGCCGACTGCCGCCAGAGGACCGCGGAATTGTCGCGGGGTTCGTCCGCTGGGTCCAGGCGGATCGCGAATGGGGCTTCTGGGGGCTTTCCGACGAACTCAACCCAGAATCGGCGGGATTGTACCCGCTGTTCGGCGCCGATGAGGGACGGGCGGGGATCCTTTTCCGCCTGACAGTGGCTCGACTCTTCAGCGATGCGGCGCTTATCGGGATTGCGGCGCATGAACTCGCCCACGCCCGGCGCGCGGCGGCGATCGGGAAAGACTGGCACGACCCAATGCGGGCCCGATACGGCCAAGAGGAACGGGCGGCTGACCGTTTGGCCATGCAATGGGGGTTCTCCGCGGAGATTCATATCAAAGATGAAGAACGGCGGCGCATCGTGAATCCACAGATCGAACGCTGGAGCGCGGAGGGCCGAATCGCGAGGGCCATATTTCGCCGCGAGAGAGAGCTAGAGGCGCGCCTCCGAGTAAGGTTCGGGCTGTCGAGCAAGCAGGACGAAGTCGATCAGGTGGAGGAGAAGTAAGGGGCGGGCCAGGAGAGCCCGCCCCGGTTGGCTACGCCGCTTGTCGGAACTCCCCGCCTAACTTGTCGGACAAACCCGTTGGGGAATCGAACCCGTGTCGCGAAGCCAGGGACAGGTGCCGCCACGGAGCACCTCCTGCTCCAAAGCCTCCGGGCCTGGTCCTCGCTCGGCCTCCTCTACCCGATCAGTATCCCGGCCGCGACCTGGAGCGCGGCGATCGTCGGGGCGACGGTGTGCCGCAGGTAAAGCTGCTCCGCAACCCCGCCCCAATTGTCGCGCGTCGGGGCGGCGGGATGGACGAAGGAGGCAAGCAACGCCCGCCTTTCGCCGAACCGGACGTGTTCCAGCGGGAGCGTACCCGGGATCGGTTCCGCCTCGTCGAGGACGGTCCCCAGCCAGCGGCGCACGGCGCGCCCTTGCGCGATCAGGATCGTTGGCTGGAGCAGGGTGAGGGCCGCCCGAAAATGCTCGGCGCAGGCCTCCCGCATCGCCGGTGTGGACCGGCCCCGCTGACCACCGCGGAACACCGCCGAATCGGGATTGCTCACCGCAGAGCACAGGAGGAAATTCACGAGCGCGAAGGTCTCGAAGACATGGACTGGCGAGCCGACGAGGCTCACGAACTCGCCGGCATAGTCGGCACCCAGCCCGCGGCCCAACAGCAGTCGGAGCAGGCTGGTCGTGGCGCGCATGTGCGGGTTGCGGCCGGGACGTGCGGCGTCCGCCCTGAACCGGCGGTCTGTGCCGACCGCACGGATCATCGCGTGCCGGTCGGCCAGGCTCACGCCCCCAGGGCCATGACCGTACTCCTGACCGACGACGACGATGCGGCAGGGCACGTCGTTCAGGAAGAGGTCGAACTGCGCGCCGACATGGTGGAGCTGTCCTTCGAAGAGGGTGCCGGGGTGCGACCGACGGCAGGCCGCGCGGTGCTGACAGCGGAAGCTCTGGCCATCGAGGACGGCGCCGCGAAAGTAGGCGTCGAGCGCGGCGATCCGCTGGGCGGTGCGCGCCGGGTCGGAGCGGAGGACGAAGTCGACACCGCCGGTCCGCATGCGCGATTAGGTTACTAAAGGTATATACCTTTGACAAGCAGCTTTATCGAGGTGGGCGAAATCCGGTAGGTTAGGGGTCGAGGCGACCTGCGGCGTACGCTTCAAGGGCGCGAATCAGCACAACTCTCATGGCCCGCCCTTCCGACGACGCGCGGGCCATTGCCCGACGCCATGTCTCGAGAGGGACCCCGCGGAGCAGGTAGTCATGCCCTCCGTCCACCGGGTACTCATGTGAGTACCTGGCCGGCAGCGGAATGGTACGCCGTGGACGCCTCGTGCTGGCGGTTGCCCGCGCACGCGGCGTCTTCCCCACGCCGGCAGCTTATCACGGCCGCATGAGTGCCAGCCGCGTCCGCCCGCGGACGCGGTACGACTCACCAAGCCAAGCGAACCAGTGCAGCCGCGTTCTGGTCTGCGAATACACGGACAGGGACCTCAAGGTGTAGTACCGCGATCGGCGCGCGCCGTGGGCCTGTTTCTGGGCGACCTCCTCGGCGGCCTGGACACTGCGCCCGGCAACACCGTCCCTCGCACGCGGTCACCGCGACCCGCAAAGCCCCGATAGGGGCCATCCCCCTCGCGAGCTTTCCCAAATACTCCGTGCGTTGGCCCGTCCGTCGGGGCGACAATCGACGTTGCTATGGCCAAACGGAGGACGAAGACGGGACTACGAAGAGTGCCGAGCACCGGCGCGACCGTACCGACCTGGCTGTCGGGCGCGCGCGGGGAGCGGTTGTCGGCCATGTTCTCCGATGCCCGCTGGGTGTCGCCTGGGCGCGCTGTGAAGGTCTGCGAGACGCTACGGCGCAATTACTATGCTCGCCTTCGGCGCCTGCGGACCGTACCCGCAACCTCGCATTGTGGCCGGCGGAGCCGGTTGCCGGAGGACGTACGGCAGATACGCGCGGCGCTTGCGGCACTGCGACACGTCAAGGCTATCCTCGTGGACCGCGAGACGACGCCGCTTCGCGCCGATGAGCGGCGTCTGCTGCAGGTGGCGAAGCCACTGTGCGGTCCACAGGCGGGTTGTCCCCAGCCGTACCGCGAGATGATCGAGACGCTCGTGGACACGCTGGAGATTGAGCCGGAGGCCCGCAAGGAAGCGATTGCCGCGGCCTTCGTGGCGTTGCTGCCGGTCACCGCTCATCTCTGGCGCCTCGAAGAGGCGCTGGAGAAGCCTCTCATCGCCAGAAAAGGCGGCCTGCGGCGAGCAGTCAAGATCCAGCGACAACATCGTCGGTGGCGCACAGAGGCGCGCCGATTCTGGCGTGTCAATCCAGAACTACCGGTAACGAGAGTTGCTCAGAAATTGCGCTATCGATTTCCTCGGATAATGCAGGCCTCGAAAACGATCGAGGACGCCATTCGCGACCTCAAACCCCGCAAATAGCCCAATTTTAGGCCCTCTCCTGGCTTTCTCCGTCTCCCAAGAATAGTTGGCCGTGTGCTGCGGCACTCGGCCAAACAGGGGCGCAGTCTGGTCTCTAGCGAGGGATGAGGCTTGCAGCGGACAACGGAGTCCGGCCTCAAACACTCTTGTGGGAGGGACGAGGCAATGTGGCCGAAAGGTATGCCGTTGCGGAAGGAAATGAAAGTCAAGCTGCGTCGAGCCCGATTGGGGAAGCCACTGGGCGCGAGGACGCGGGGCCGTATGGGCGAGGCGCACCAGAGCAGCATCCTGCTTGCAGCGGACCGCGCGGCGCGTTCGTCGCGACGAAGAGGACGTCATGGTTGATGACGCTCCCGAGCCGACGACCACGTGGCTGCGACCCCGCGAGGCGGCCAGCTACGCGAGTGTCAGCGTGTCGCTGATCTTGCGCGAAGCCCGGGCCGGCCGGCTTGCCGCCTACAAAATTGCTGCATCGCAGAAATGTTGGATTTTCAAAACCGCCGATATCGACGCCTGGATCGAACGGTCGCGCGAGCCGCTGCCGGAACGGTGCGTGCCGCATTCACGGGAGACAGAACGATGACCGCGCTTCTACTCGCTGCGCTCTCGTCCCCGGCACTCCAACCCTGGCTGCGCGAACAGCTACACGCCGAGCCGCACGCTTGGCTGTCGCGGGTGCCCTGCCGGTTACTCTTCGACGGCACGGCCCCAGATACCGCGGCCGTCTTGGGCCGACTCTTCGGGGTCGCACTAGCCGCTGACACGACCGTCACGGTGCTGGGTAACAGCGCACCGCTCTTGTGGCTCGTCACGGTCGGCACGCTGTCGCTGATCATCGTTGTCCAGGTCGACGGCTCCGGGAGCATCTATCCGATCTACGCCGCGAGCGTGCCATGGCTTCCGGACACCTTCCGGCGCGACCGGGATCCGCAAGAAGTGCAAAACGTGGTGGACCGGCTCGTGGTCACCCGCGTGCGAGCGAGAGGACCGACGCACTAAGTTTCGCTTTCGGCGGCAGCTCCCCCGACTCCAGCCCAGCGAGGGAGCGGGGGACCGGGTGGCTCCACTAACCTCCCACTTGGTTCCCCCGCCGCCGAGTGTCTCTGGGCTGGGCCACGGGAGGCGGTGGGCTGACCGCCTCGCAGCGCATGGAGGTTAGGACATGACATCCGATTCCACCCACTGGCCTGACCCGGCGATGTGGGCGAGAGCCCGACAACGGGCACACGACCTCGACTTTCAGATGGTGAAGCGCCGCGCCCGCATCACGCAGGTGGTTGCGGCGCTCTGGCCCCGCGCGATGTACTGGCGCCTTGGACCCGAGCTGGTGACCTGCTGTCCCTGGCACGCAGACACCCATCCGTCGTTCTGCGTCAACCCCGCCAAGCAGAAGGTCTTCTGCCATCCCTGCGGCTTCGCCGGCGATGTGTTCGACGTCGTGATGCGGGAACGGGGCGGCACGCTGACCGACGCGGTGGCCACTGTCCATGACCTGACCGCCGGCGGGCCGCACCGCCTGCGGGTGTGGGACACGCCGGCACCACCAAGACGCGCCCCGCAGGACCATACGACGTCGCCGAGTCCGACGAACGACCAGACCGAGATCTACTCGTACTGTGACCGCGGCGGCGACGAGCAGTACCAGGTGCTGCGGCTGCCGGGCAAGCGATTTCGTTGCCGGCACTGGGACGCGCAGGCGCAACGCTGGATTTGGAACCTGACCGGCGTGGATCCGCTGATCTACCACGGGGACCTACTCTCGCGGCTGGCGTACGAGGATGGGCTCGTCACGTGCCTCGTGGTCGAAGGCGAGAAGGCCTGTGATGTGGCATGGGCGCTAGGATTCCCAGCCACCACGAACTCCGGCGGGGCGGGGAAGTGGACGCCGGCGCATGCGCGCCAGCTACTCGACCTCGGCATCCGACGCATCACCATCCTTCCCGACCACGACCCGGTCGGCGCGCAGCACGCCGAGGCGGTCGCGGCGAGTCTGACGGCCGCGACCACGCGTCGGCTGCGGCTGCCCGGCCTGCCCCCGAAAGGCGACGTCGCCGACTGGGTGGCGGCGGGCGGCACCTCACGCGAGCTGCTACGACTCATGCGGAGGTGCTGGGCATGAGCACCAAGAAGAAGACGACGAAGAGGAAGACGACCAAGGCCAAGCCCAAGGCCTGCAGGAAGAAGTTGCACAGCCGCCGGTCATCGACGCCGCGGCTCGGCTCCCCAAGGCGGTCCGCACCAACAAGGGGCCCAGGCAAGCGGCCAGATCTCGACCGCCGGCTGATGGCTGCCCAGACCGTAGACGATGCTGTCCGCGTGCTAAATGAGCGTCACTTCATCATTCGGGTGGGCACGACGTACGTCGTCGGCGAGGAACGCCCGCATGAGCCGCTGCGCCTGCTGCCGTTCGAGGAGTTCAAGAAACGGTACCTACCCTATCGGTTCCAGGTCAGCCCGCGCTGCTGGATGCCACTTGGGAGTCTCTATGTGTCCCGCGCAGCACGGAGGCTCTATGACGGCGACCTCGTCTTCCGGCCGCCGGGCTGTCCGGAAGCCACCGGTCCCCAGGACTACAACGTCTGGACCGGCCTCGCTGTCGAGCCGAAGGTGGGCGACTGGTCTCGGTTGCAGGCGCACCTGTTCGAGAACCTGTGTCGTCGCCAAGAGACGGACTACGAGTACCTCCTGAACTGGCTGGCCCTCGGCGTCCAACAGCCGGGCCGACTGCCCGGCGTCGCGGTGTGCATGCACGGCGCCGAAGGCACGGGCAAGAGCGCGTTGTTCGCCTGGTACTCGGCGCTCTTCCCGCGACAGCACACCGTTCAGATCACCCATCCCCGGCACCTGACCGGCCACTTCAACGTCTTGCTCAGTGGGCGGGTCGTGGTCTTCGCCGACGAAGCGTACTTTGCGGGTGACAAGGCCGCCATTGGCGCGCTCCACGGGCTGATCACCGAACCGCGTCTCGTCGTCGAACGGAAGTACATCGACCCGTCTGAGGTGAACAACTGTACGCACTTGATGATCGCGTCGAACCACGACTGGATCGTGCACGCGTCAAAGCACGCTCGCCGGTACTTCGTCCTGAAAGTAGCCGACACCCACAAGCAAGACCACGCCTACTTCGACGCCATTACCGCACAGCAGAACCACGGCGGCCGGGAGGCCATGCTCTACGATCTGCTCCACCGCGACCTTCGGGCCTTCAACCCGCTCGCGGTTCCGAAAACCGAGGGGCTCCGAGACCAAATTGCCTGGTCGCTGCAACCCCACGAGGCCTGGTGGAAGGAACGGTTGATGGAGGCCTCGACCCGCACATGGCAGACCGAGATCGGTAAGAAGGAACTGCACCAAGACTACATCGACTGGATGCGGAAGTTGCAGCGGGGCTATCCCATCACGCTGGAGCAGCTCTCGAAGTACCTGGTGTCGTTCTATGGGGCCGGCATCTTGCGTCGTGTCCGAGCCGGCGGTCGTCAACAGCACGTCTATGCGCTGCCGCCCCTCGGAGACTGTCGACAGAAATTCGATCCGGGCGAGTCGTGGCCAGAGGAACCGACGTTGCCGGCTCAGGTGTTGACGATGCTGAGGCGGAAGGTGACGCGATGACCCGACTCGCTCGGCTCGACCCCGGCTCACAGTTCTGGTCACGTTTGCGGGGCTTGAGTCGTGTGAGTCGTGTGAGTCGGGTAGAAGACAGAGTTTATAGAGAAACAACAACCGGAGAACGCCTGAGAGACGCAGAGAAAGAGGTTTGGAGCCAGGAGCCCGACTTACCCGCCTCACACGGCTCGGAGGCCGAGAACCGGGCCTGCTCGTGGGGGCGGTCTGGCTCCAGGTACCCGGAGCGGACCCGGCTCACAGCAGGCCGACGGATTGGTACTCGGGCAGGGGGAGCAACTCAGGTGCGAACGGGCATTTCGAATGGTCGATCTCGGGCCTGCGGCCGAGTTACATGGGAAGCCCGGCTCGTCTCCAGAGCTGCCCGTCATCTGACGTCGTCCCCGGGCCGTTGTATTCGGCTCGCGTTCCGCGAAACCGCGTCCGGCGCGATTCAAAGTCTCGCGCGTGACGCCAGAAAGGGCAGGACCTTATGACGAAATCGACACCGACCGTCGCCGCGCGGGGCAATTCGAGGCAACCGACCCCCAGTTCCACGTCCGAGCCGACGGTCACGCTCGGGGGCGCCGACATGGTCGCCGCTCTGGCCGCGTGGCCGTCCGATACGGCGCTCTCCGGCCCGCTCGCCGACCTGCTCGCGGACCTCAGGCAGCGTGCCGACGCCGATGAGGCCCCCACCCGGCAGCAGCGCGCCGCCCTGGAGACCGAGCGCGACGGTCTTGTGCAGCAACTGAAGGACGACATCCGTGCTGCCGACGACCGCCGCGAGGCCCGGCTGGTCCTGCTGAAGACCTCGGCGCGGCTCGACCCCGCCGTGCTGGACGCCTATCGCGCGGACGCGGTGTTCGTCTCTGCTGCCGCGGCCGCCGGCTACGCCGTGACGCACAACCCCTGGTTCCGGCGCTACACCGAGTACAGAAGTGCGGTCGACGGGCTGCCAGACAACCTCGCCGCCGTCGCGCTGATGGGCGGCCCGGTGACCGTCGACGCGTCGCGGTACATGGCCATCGTCGAGAAGATTCGCGCGCTGAACGATCGCCTGCTGGCGCTCAATGCGACAGACACCCGCAACGCGTAGCGGCACCACGCACAGAGAAAGGAATCTGACCCCATGGACTACGCAACCGACCTGAAACCCGACCTGGAACGCATCGCCCGCGCGCTGCATCGGCTCGACCGCCGGGTGTCGCTGCCGGAGGCCGAGGATCGCACGGTGAGGGCGCACCCCGACTGGTGGCCTG
>Ga0209638_1000424_pt1 | contig 27682 bp, 26 predicted proteins | sample BarGraNGADG00211_FD_184490 | JGI IMG/M metagenome (GOLD analysis project Ga0209638, IMG submission 184490) | Arctic peat soil microbial communities from Barrow, Alaska - Barrow Graham LP Ref core NGADG0002-211 (SPAdes) (version 2) | ecosystem: Environmental > Terrestrial > Soil > Wetlands > Peat...
GGTCGTTCGTGCCGAAGCTGAAGAACTCGGCGTGCTTGGCGATCTCGTCCGCGACCCAGCAGGCCCGCGGGATCTCGATCATCGTGCCGAACTTGAAGTTGATCGCCTCGCCGGCGGCGGCGACCACGGCGTGCGCCTCCGCGTCGAGCAGCGCGCGCGTCGCGATCAGCTCGTTCACGTGGCCGACGAGCGGGATCATGATCTCCGGGCGCGGATCCTTGCCGGACCGCTTCACCGCCACGGCGGCGTTGAGGATGGCCCGGGTCTGGATCTTCACGAAGTCGGGGATCATCAGCCCGAGGCGGCAGCCGCGAAGGCCAAGCATCGGGTTCTGCTCGTGCATCGACTTGATGGTGGCGAGCAGCTCGACGTCCTCGGGCGTCGCCGCGTCGCCCGCCTTGGTGACCTTGACGAGCTGGTCCTCGAGGTTCGGGAGGAACTCGTGGAGCGGCGGGTCGATGAGGCGGATGACGACCGGGAGGCCGCTCATCGCGGCGAGGATCCCCTCGAAGTCGCCCTGCTGGAGCACTTCGAGCTTCCCCATCGCCGCGTCGAACTCGGCCACCACGGCCTGCTCGTCCGCGTCGAGGGCCTCGCCCGCGGCGACCTTGACCTTCGCCCGCGTGGCCGCGTTCGCGACGAGGATCGCGCCGCGGACGATCTCCAGGCGCTCACCCTCGCGGAACATGTGCTCGGTCCGGCAGAGGCCGATCCCCTGCGCGCCGTAGGAGCGGGCCTGCGCCGCCTCTTCGGGCTTGTCGGCGTTCGTCCAGATCTGGAGGCGACGGATCTCGTCGGCCCAGCCGAGGACGCGCTGCAGCTCGGGCTGGTCCTCGAACCGCGCGGAGACCGTCGGCAGCGCGCCGACGAAAACCTCGCCGGTGGAGCCGTCGACGCTGACCCAGTCGCCCTCGGCGAAGCTGAGCCCGCTGTCCGTGCTGTGGGCCGTCTTCGTCGCGTAGTCGACGACCAGCTCGGCGCACCCGGCGACGCAGGGCTTGCCGATCTGGCGGGCGACCACGGCCGCGTGCGACGTGGCGCCGCCGCGGGCGGTCAGGATCCCCTGCGCCACGGCCATCCCGTGGAAGTCGTCCGGCGACGTCTCGACACGGACCAGGACCACCTTCTCGCCGCGCCCGACCCACGCCACCGCGACGTCCGCGTTGAAGACGGCGCGCCCGACGGCGGCGCCCGGCGAGGCGTTCAGGCCTTTGGCGATCCGCTTGGCGACCTTGCGGGCGACCGGGTCGAACTGGTCGCGCAGGAGCTGGTCCACCTGGGCCGGCTCGATGCGGGCGACCGCCTCGGCCTTCGTGATCACGCCGTCGTCGACCATGTCGCAGGCGATCTTCACGGCGGCTGCGGCCGTCCGCTTCGCGTCGCGGGTCTGGAGCATGTACAGGCGGCCGCGCTCGATGGTGAACTCGAGGTCCTGCACGTTCCGGTAGTGGAGCTCCAGCTGGCTCGCGATCCGCTGGAACTCGGCGTACGCCTCGCGCATCTCATCGGCGAGGTGGCTGATCTTCTGGGGAGTCCGGATCCCGGCCACCACGTCCTCGCCCTGGGCGTTGACGAGGTACTCGCCGTAGAGCACCTTCTCGCCGGTGTTCGGGTCGCGCGTGAACGCGACGCCTGTCCCCGAGTCGTCACCCATGTTGCCGAAGACCATGGTGACCACGTTGACGGCTGTCCCGAGGTCATGGGCGATCTTCTGGCTGTTGCGGTAGTCGTTGGCGCGCTTGCCGAACCACGAGGCGAAGACGGCCTTGATGGCCAGGTCCAGCTGCTCGTCGGGGTCGGCGGGGAAGTCGCGGCCGGTCGCGTCGCGGACGATCGCCTTGAACTCGGTCACGAGCTCGCGCAGGTCGGAGGCCGTCAGGTCCGTGTCCGCGGCCGCGCCACGGGCGGTCTTCTTCGCCTGGATGGCGTGCTCGAAGAGCTCGCCGTCGACGTCGAGGACGATCCGGCCGAACATCTGGATGAAGCGCCGATAGGCGTCCCAGCCGAAGCGCTCGTTGCCCGTCAGCGCGACCAGGCCGGTGAGCGTCCCCTCGTTGAGGCCCAGGTTGAGGACCGTGTCCATCATGCCCGGCATCGAGAACTTCGCGCCCGAGCGGACGGAGACCAGGAGCGGGTTCTTCGGATCCCCGAAGCCCTTGCCCGTCTGCTTCTCCACGTCGCGGACCGCGGCGAGGACGTCGTCCCAGAGGCCGTCCGGCAGCCGCTTGCCGGCGGCGAAGTAGTCGTTGCAGGCTTCTGTCGTGATGGTGAATCCCGGCGGGGTCGGCAGGCCGGCATTCGTCATCTCGGCGAGCCCGGCGCCCTTGCCGCCCAGGAGATCCTTCATCCCGCCATTGCCCTCGGCCCGGCCGTCGCCCCAGGCATAGATGTAGCGCTTGGCGGCGCGATGGGCGCGCGTGGCAGACTCCGGCATTGAGCGATACCTCCGGTGATGAACGCGACGCGGCGCGCGAAATGGCGGGCCGCGGGGTTGACCGAGTCAAGCTGACCAGGTGGATTGTACCGCCGGCGGCCGACGATCCCGACCCGCGTCCGGCCCGTACGCACGGGTCCAATGGCCCGCTCCCGGACGGCGCCTCGCCGCCGCGGCCCCGGCGCTGCCGGCCCGGCTCCGGCGCAGCCGCCGCGGCCCCGGCGCTGCCGGCCCGGCTCCGGCTACACTCGCGTCCGGCCACCGCGAAACCCTGCTGCCAGGAGGCCCGCCAGCAATGACCGATCCCCCCGTGGACACGCGCTTCATCACAGAGGACGCGCCCCAGTACAACGCGACGCTGGTTCGTCGCGAGGATCACTCGGCGCAGCTGGCGAGCTTCTGGGTGCGCCTGGACGGCGACCCGGTCCCCTTCGAGGCCGGCCAGTACATGACGGCCGGGGTCTTCGCCGACGGCAAGCTCTGGCAGCGGCCCTACTCCGTCGCCTCGGCGCCCGCCGTGGCGGGAACCGAGGGCTACGAGCTCTACGTGCGGCTCGTGCCCGTGATCCGCTTCACGACGCTCCTGTGGCGGCTCCGCGAAGGGGCGCGGATGCGCCTGATCGGGCCGAAGGGCCGCTTCATGCTGGAGCCCGACGACCACCGGACCCACCTGTACGTCTCCACCGGGACCGGGATCGCGCCGTTCCTCGGCATGATCCGCCAGACCCAGCTGGCCGGGAACCCGCGCCGGACGGTCGTCCTGCACGGCGTCTCGTTCGCCGAGGAGCTGGGGTATCGAGACCTGCTGGAGACGATGGAGCGCGACGCCACCTACCCGCTCCGCTACGTCCCCACGGTCTCACGTCCCCGGGACCCGCGGAACGCGGGATGGACTGGCCGGACCGGGCGGGTGGAGGCGGTGGTCGGCGACGTCTGCCACGACCTGCACCTGAACGCCGACCGGACGGTCGTCTACATCTGTGGCAATCCCGAGATGATCCTCAACGTCGAGGACGCCCTGATGCAGCGCGGCTTCCCGGAGTTCCACGTCAAGAAGGAGCTCTACTGGCCGAAGGGCAAGGCCCCGGGCGAGGCCTCAGCCCCGCCGGGGCTGAGGCGGCCGCCGCTGCCGGGAGCTGACGCGACTGCTGCTGACAGGAGCTGACCCGGTCGCCCGCGGGCGCGGCTTCGACCGTCGTCGGTTCCGGAGCGACCACGCGGGCATTGTCGCCGGCGCCGGGCCGGAGATGAGCTACCGCTCGAGCCAGGCGATCCAGGCGTCGAGCCCCTCGCCCGTCGTCGCCGAGACGTCGAGGATCGGCACCCGCGGATTGAGCAGGTGCACGTCCGCCTCGAAGGTTCGCCGATCGAACGAGAGGTATGGCAGCAGGTCGATCTTGTTGAGCAGGATGAGGTCGGCCGCCTCGACCAGGTAGGGATGCTTGGCCGCCTTGTCGTCGCCCTCGGTGAGGCTGAACAGGCCGACCTTGGCCGCCTGGCCCAGGTCGAAGCCCACGGGGCAGATCAGGTTCCCGACGTTCTCGATGAAGAGCAGGTCCACCATGTCCAGCTCGATCTCGGCCAGCGCGTCCCGGACCTGGTTCGCTTCGAGGTGGCACCCCTGGCCGGTCGAGATCTGGACGACCTTGTCGCACCAGCGCGCGAGGCGGTCGCCGTCCCGCCGCGTGGCGAGATCGCCCACGAGGACCGCGGGGTGACGCCGTCCCCGTAGCGCGCGGAGCGTCGCCTCGAGGAGCGCGGTCTTGCCGCTGCCGGGGGCCCCGATCAGGTCGACCGAGAAGATGCCCAGCCGCTCCAGATCGGCGCGATTGGCGGCGGCAACCTCATCGTTCGCCTCCAGCACCCGCTCCACGAGCGGCACACGGGTGGTTCGCTTTCCCTCGGGCACCTCAGGAATCCTCCTCGTCGATCGTGAGCGCGACGAGGTCCAGCTCGTCACCGGCGGTCGGCACCGGCGCCGGGTCTCCGCACGTGCAGGCCACGAACGGGACCGGGCTGCTCCACGTGCGGCCACAGGTGGAGCACGTGATGGACCACGGGCGGAGGTCCACGTGGAGGACGGAGCCCGCGATCGGCGTCCCGTGCGTCACGGCCTCCCAGCACATCCGCAGCGAGTCGGGCTCCAGCCCGCGGAGCGCGCCCACGGTGATCTCCACCTCGCGCACCCTGCCGGTGGCCGGCGCGTGACGCTGCACCTGGGCCGCCAGGGCCTCGGCGATCGAGAACTCATGCACGCCGAGCATCGTAGCGCGAGACGCCCGATGGGCCGGTTTGCAGGCGGCCTGCGCTCCCGGGACGACTCGGCACGTCGATGTCGGGCCGTTGTGCCCCTGCCGAAGGGCCGATCTACGGGAGCCAACGGTGTGCCATTCGATACCCTGTGAATTGGAACAGCGCAGCAGTCCAAACGGTCGCATGGACCGTGGACACAGGAACGGGCGGCGGCGGAGCCGCCCCGGAATGGACGGGAATGGCACGCATCCTTCTCGTTGATGACGACGCGGGGGCCGTCGAGCGGAACGCGGCCGCGCTCGAGGCCGACGGGCATGCCGTCTCGACGGCCACCACCACCGCCCAGGCGCTCGACGCCGTGCGCGGCGGGGTCCCCGACGTGGTCGTGCTGGAGGCCATGCTCGACGGCGGGACGGCCGGGTTCGACCTGGCGCGCACGCTCGCCCGTGAGTTCCCCGCGCTGCCCCTGATCATGCTCAGCCGCGTGGACGAGACGATCTCCGAGCGGGATCTCGCGACGCAGGACCGTGACGACGGGTGGATGCCCGTCGCCCGCTTCATGGAGAAGCCGATCGCGCCCGAGGTCCTCGTCTACGAGGTCGATCACCTCCTCCCGGCGGCGCACTGAGCGATGAGCGAGCTGATCGTCTTCCTGGTCGCCTTCCCGCTCCTCGTCAGCGGCGTCCTCCTCCTCGTCACAAAGGGCACGGTCCGGAACGCGATCGTGGTCGTGGCGTGCGGGGTGGTCGCCGCTGCGTCACTGGTCACCGTATTCGCGTTCGGCAACGGCGATGCCGTCTTCTTCGGCCTCCCGGGCGGCCTCACCCCCGGGCACGCGATCCTCGTCATGGAGGTCGCGATCGCGCTGTTCGTGGTGGTGATCAGCCTCCGCAACGGGCGGATCATGGCGCCGATCATGGCCCTCGCCCAGCTGGGGATCGCCCTCTACCTGGACCTCGGCGGTCACCTCCCGGAACCGGACCCGCAGCGGCTCTTCTGGTTCGACCGGCTCACCATGGTGATGGTGCTCGTGATCGGGATCATCGGGCCCCTGATCTGCGTCCACGCGCTCGGCTACATGCGCGACTACCAGCGGTCGAACCCGCAGATCGGCGGCAGGCGCACGTCGTTCTTCTTCCTGCTCTTCCTGTTCCTGGCGGCGATGTTCGGGCTCGTGGTCTCCAACGACCTGCCGATGCTGCACGTCTTCTGGGAGATCACGACGCTGTGCTCCTTCCTCCTGATCGGCTACACCCGGACGAAGGAGACGGTCGGCTACGCGTTCAACGCCCTCAACATGAACCTCCTGGGCGGGCTCGGGTTCTCGGTGGCGATCCTGCTCCTGGCCGGCCAGCCGGGCGGCCTGGACCTGGCGAGGCTGACGACGGGACCCGCCGCCGCGACGCTCCTCCCGGCCATCGCCCTGCTCGCGCTTGCCGGGATCACGAAGAGCGCCCAGATGCCATTCTCGTCCTGGCTCCTCGGCGCGATGTATGCCCCGTCCCCAACCTCGGCGCTTCTCCACTCGAGCACGATGGTCAAGGCCGGCGTCTTCCTCCTCCTGCGTCTCTCGCCGGCCATGGCCGGATCCGGGGTCGGGACGCTCGTCGCGTTCGTCGGGCTGCTGACGTTCCTGTTCGTCTCGCTCGTCGCGGTGACCGAGCAGAACACGAAGAAGGTGCTCGCCTACTCCACGATCGGCAGCCTGGGCCTGATCACCGGGTGCGCGGGGATCGGCACACCGGAGCTCCTCTGGGTCGGCGTGATGATCGTGATCTTCCACGCCGTCGCCAAGGCGCTGCTCTTCCTCGTGGTCGGGACCCTGGAGAACCGGCTCTACACGAAGGACATGGAGAACTTCGACACGCTCCTGAGCCGGATGCCGAGGGTGAGCGTCCTTGCCCTGACGGGGATCGCCGGGATGTTCATCGCGCCGTTCGGCATCGTGGTCGCCAAGTGGACCGCGATCCGGGCGTTCCTCGAGGTCCCCGGGTTCGCCGGCGCATCGTTCCTGATCATCATGGCCTTCGGGAGCTCGCTCACGATCTTCTACTGGGGCAAGCTCCTCATCAAGGTCCTCTCGATGCGCAGCATCGAGCCGTACGAGCGTTCCATCGAGGCGCGGGTCACGCGCTACGAGTGGTTCGCCGAGATCGCGCTCGCGGTCGGCGTGATCGGCGTCGCCGCCTGCCTGGGCCTGATCTCCGATCACGTGGTCGGTCCGTACGCGGTGGCGGCGTTCTCTGCCGCCCCGCGCGTCTTCCTCCACCTCGATCCGGCCATGGTCGTGGTGATGCTCGTCGCCGTCCTGTTCCTGCCAGCCCTCGCCCTCTGGTCCGCGCGCCGATCGAGCTACGACGAGGCCGACTTCTACACGAGCGGACGCACGGCGAACGCGGGCCACCTGATGGGCGCCGCGCTCGGTGGGACGCGGACCGTGACCCTGCGCAACTACTACCTAGACGGGGTCGTCAACGGGGCGCTCGTGTTCCGCACGGGCACGCTGGTGTGCGGGGCCGTCCTTCTTGCCGCGGGCCTGGTGGCGCTGGCGGTGGCCCGATGAGCCCGTTCGCCTGGGGCCTCGTCTTCGTCGTGGTCGCGCCGCTGTTCGGCGGCCTCCTGGCGGGAGCCGACCGGATCGTGAGCGCCCGCATGCAAGGCCGCGTGGGACCGCCACTGCTCCAGCCCTTCTACGACGTGGGCAAGCTCTTCCAGAAGGAGGCGCGGCAGGTCAACCCGGTCGTGGAGCCGCTCCTCCTGGGCCACCTGGGCTTCATGGCCGCGGCCGGGGGGATGGCGATCGGCGGCACCGACCTCATCTTCACGGCGTTCGTCTTCGCCCTCGCGGCGCTCTGCCTGGTCCTCGCGGCCGGCTCGGTCAACTCGCCGTACAGCTTCGCCGGGGCGGAGCGCGAGCTGGTGGTCCTGCTGGCGTCCGAGCCGTTCTTCATCCTCATGCTGGCCGCCATCTGCAAGGTGACCGGCGAGAGCACGTTCGCGGGCGTCCTCGCCTCGCCGGTGCTGGTGGCGCCGCAGCTGCCGGGCGTGATGCTGGCCTTCCTGTTCGTGGCGACGATCAAGCTCCGCAAGTCGCCGTTCGACATCTCCACCTCCCATCACCCGCACCAGGAGCTGGTCAGCGGGCTCACCTCGGACATGTCGGGACGGCTGCTCGCCTACGTGGAGCTGGCCCACTGGTACGAGTCCGCGCTGCTGTGCGCGTTCGTCCTGCTCTTCTTCAACTGGAGCGTGCCGCTCGGGCTGCTCGCGTTCGCGATCGCCTATGGCCTCGAGGTCCTGGTCGACAACTCCACCTCGCGGGCGAAGTGGCAGCTCGTCCTCCGGTCGACCTGGGCCGTCACGCTGCTGCTCACGGGCGGCAACGTGCTCGCGCTCTTCCTCGTGGGCAGGTGAGTCCGGTGTCCCTCTTCAAGCGGTCGCCCTGGATCCTCCACTACGACGGGTCGAGCTGCAACGGCTGCGACATCGAGGTCCTCGCCTGCCTCACGCCGCTCTACGACGTCGAGCGTTTCGGCGTCGTGAACACGGGCAACCCGAAGCACGCCGACATCCTGCTCGTGACCGGCAGCGTCAACGAGCGGAACATCGAGATCATCACGAACCTCTACCGGCAGATGCCCAGCCCGAAGGTCGTCGTCGCGGTCGGGGCCTGCGCCTGCTCGGGCGGCATCTTCGCCCGCGCCTACAACATCCAGGGCGGGATCGACCAGGTGGTCCCGGTGGACGTCTACGTCCCCGGCTGCGCGGCCCGCCCCGAAAGCATCATCGACGGCGTCGTCCAGGGCATCGCGGCGCTCGAGCAGAAGCGAAGGCGGACCGCGTGATGAACTCTCAGGCATTCCTCGACCGCGTCGGGGCCTACCACCGCGACGGCTGGCGGTTGGCGATCATCAACACGACCTCGATCCTTCCAACGGAAGGCATGGAGCACGGCGCCTTCGACATCAGCTGGTCGTTCGCGCAGGACGATGGCAGATTCGAGCACCTTCGCGAGCGCGTCGTGCCCGGCGAGGAGGTCCCCAGCATCTCCGCCTTCTTCGGCGCGGCGTTCCTCTACGAGAACGAGATGCGCGAGCTCTTCGGGGTCAACGTCACCGGGATCGCGCTCGACCTGAAGGGCCAGCTCTACAAGACCGCCACCATCGTGCCGTTCTCGCCGAGCGCGATCCGTGCGCGGCTCGACGCGATCGGCAGGGACAGCGTGGGCAAGAAGGCATGAAGCGCACCGTCGTCCCCATGGGGCCGCAGCACCCGGTCCTGCCGGAGCCGCTCGTCCTCGACCTCGTCCTGGAGGACGAGAAGGTCGTGGACGCGATCCCCACCATTGGCTACATCCATCGCGGCCTCGAGGCGCTGGTCGAGCGCATTGAGTTCAGCGAGTTCGGCTACGTGGTGGAGCGCATCTGCGGGATCTGCAGCTTCATGCACGGCATGGGCTATGCCGTCGCCATGGAGAAGATCATGGCCGTGGAGGTCCCGGAGCGGGCCAGCTGGCTGCGCCTCATCTGGGCCGAGATGTCGCGGATCCACAGCCACCTGCTGTGGCTTGGCCTGGGGGCCGACGCGTTCGGCTTCGAGAACCTCTTCATGCACTGCTGGCGAACCCGCGAGGAGGTCCTGGACATCTTCGAGAAGACGACCGGCGGCCGGATCATCTTCTCGGTCAACAAGATCGGCGGCGTCCGCCGCGACATCGCAGACTCGGAGCTGACGGCGATCGTGGCGAAGCTGCAGGAGCTCGGCGCGGGCTTTGCGGAGACCGCCCGGGTCTTCGAGACCGACCCGTCCATCCGCCATCGCCTGTCCGGGGTCGGCATTTTGAGCCGCGAGGACGCGCACGCCGTGGATGCGGTCGGCCCGATGGCCCGCGCATCCGGCATCAGGCTCGACACGCGCCTCACCGGGACCCACTTCTACGACCGGCTCGAATTCGAGCCCGTGCTCGAGACCGCGGGCGACTGCCTGGCCCGGGTCGTGGTGCGGGTGCGCGAGATCCCGCAGTCGATCGACCTGATCCGCCAGGCCGTCGAGCGGATGCCGAAGGCCGAGGGCGCGCCGATCGACGTCAAGGTGCGCGGCAACCCGACCGGAGAGACCTTCGAGCGGCTGGAGCAGCCGCGTGGCGAGGTCATCTACTACATCAAGGCGAACGGCACGAAGAACCTGGAGCGCTTCCGCGCCCGCACGCCGACCTTCGCGAACATCCCCGCGATGATCAAGCTGGTCAAGGGCTGCGACCTCGCCGACGTCCCGAACATCATCATGACGATCGATCCCTGCATCAGCTGCACGGAGCGCTGAGATGGCCAACCCCTTCAACCTCCCCATGGTCGGCCGGTCGCTGCGCAACCTCGTGTCGCGCCCGGCGACGCGCCGTTACCCGAGCGAGATCCGCGAGCATTTCGCGGGCACCCGCGGAACGATTGAGTTCGACCTCGATACGTGCGTCTTCTGCGGCCTGTGCGTCCGACGCTGCCCCACCCTGGCGCTGTCGTGCTCCCGGGAGGAGCGCTTCTTCGCGATCGAGCAGCTCCGCTGCATCGCCTGCGGGGTCTGCGTCGACGCCTGCAACAAGGACAGCCTCCACATGTCGGTGGACGCTCCGAAGGTTCACCTCCACACCGGAGCGGCGCCTGGAGCGCCGCGGCCCGGGCACCAGGAATGGCATCAGCAGCCCGCCGGCAGTCCCCCCGGCCCGGGCGATGCGGTCGGCGGCCCTGCCGTCGCCGCCATCTAGACGAGGGAACGGACATGACGACGACGATCACGGACGACTGCATCGGGTGCGGGAACTGCGAGCCCGAGTGCCCGTGCGGGGCGATCTCCAAGGCAGGCGAGGTCTACGTCGTGGATCCCCACGTGTGCACGGACTGCGTCACGACAGGTGGTTGCGTCGGTGTCGAGATCTGCCCGACCGAGGCGATCGTCGCGGCGACCGCCGCCGCTGCGGCCGCGGCGGCCACGGTGGCAGTCGCGGTCTGAGCTCCGGGGCAACCGACCCGGCCGCCAGCTGACCTGCGGCGCGCCGGCTCCGGGTTCATCCCGGCATTGGGCGCCTCGGATCGGGCGTTCACCGGCCCCGGCCGCCATCGTCCGCGCCTGTGCGCGCAGCGGCATCGTCCCGACGCGGCCCATCGCGGCGGCGATGTGACTTTCGGCCCCTTGATCCATGCACCGTTGCGCATGCATCAGATTCCCGCGTCCGGTGCATGATGGGATCGAACATGCCCATCCCGCTCGGGAGTCCCGATGCACACCGTCCTTGAAACGACCCAGCTCTCGCCGAACGTGACCCGCCTGGTCATCGAGGCGCCGCGGATCGCGGAGATCCGCCGCCCCGGCCAGTTCGTCATCGTCCACCGCGCCACGGGCGCCGAGCGGATCCCGCTCACGATCGCCGACGCTGACCCGGCGCGCGGCACGATCACGCTCGTGATCCAGGCAGTCGGCAAGAGCACCGAGGATCTCGTCGCTCTGCGCCCGGGCGACGCGATCGCCGACGTGGCCGGCCCGCTGGGCAGGGCGACCGAGCTGCTCGACCACGGGCGGGCGGTCTGTGTCGGCGGCGGCGTCGGAACGGCCGTCGTCTACCCCATCGCGCTGGGGCTCGCGGCCCTCGGCGTCGAGGTGATCAGCATCATCGGCGGACGGTCGAAGGAATGGGTCATCTTCGAGGACGAGCTTCGGCGCGCCGGCAGGGTCGTCACCTGCACGGACGACGGCAGCTACGGGCGGCACGGCTTCGTCACCGACGCGCTCCGCGACGAGATCGAGGCGGGCGGCGTCGACGCCGTCTACGCGGTCGGCCCGGTCCCGATGATGCGTGCGGTCGCCGAGCTCACCCGGCCGTACAACGTGCCGACGTTCGCGTCGCTCAACGCGATCATGCTCGACGGGACCGGGATGTGCGGCGGGTGCCGCGTTGCGGTCGGCGGCAAGACTGTCTATGCATGCGTGGACGGGCCCGAGTTCGACGCGCACCAGGTCGACTTCCGCGAGCTCGCCGATCGGCTCGGCACGTACCGTGACTTCGAGGCGCATGCGCTCGAGGTGGCGCGCAACCGCCGCGCCGCGGCGCAGGCCGACGCTGCCCCGGTCCACGCGCCGGACGGCAGCTGCCTGATCCCGGGCCTCGCGAACGCGGCCGAACGGCAGGAGGCTGCCGCACGGCAGGAGGCTGCCGCACGGCAGGAGGCTGCCGCGGGCGCGGGCGCCGGGGAGCGCGGCGCATGACGGACCAGCCGACCCCGGCCCCCGGGACGGAGGGCCCGGACGCGGCGCAGAGCGGCACGACATTCACCCCGGCGTTCGACCATCCGGTCTCCCCCAAGGAGCGGATGACCATCGACCGCAGCCACATGCCGGAGCAGGACGCGCTCCTGCGGGCGGCCAACTTCCGCGAGGTGAACCTCGGCTACTCGCAGCAGCTCGCGATGCTGGAGGCGGAACGCTGCCTCCAGTGCAAGAACCCGGTCTGCATCGAAGGCTGTCCCGTCCGGGTCAACATCCCGCTCTTCATCGAGCGGCTCCGCGTCGGGGACATGGACGGGGCCGCGGCCTCGCTGCTCGACGACAACGCGCTGCCCTGCGTGACGGGCCGCGTCTGCCCCCAGGAGATCCAGTGCGAGGGCCGCTGTGTCCGCGCCAAGAAGGGTTCCTCGGTGGCCATCGGCTCGCTGGAGCGCTACGTCGCCGACTGGGCGATGGCGCACCCGGACCGGTCGAAGGCGGATGCCCCGACGTCGTCGGGCCGCTCGGTCGCCGTGGTCGGCTCCGGGCCGGCCGGCCTGACCGCCGCGGGCGAGCTCGTCAAGAAGGGCCACGACGTCACGGTCTTCGAGGCGTTCCACGCGGCCGGCGGGGTCCTCATCTACGGGATCCCCGAGTTCCGCCTTCCGAAGGACATCGTTCAGCAGGAAGTGGATCGCCTCGTGGCGTCGGGCGTCAAGATCGAGACGAACGCGATCGTCGGCCGCACGTACACCCTGCGGGAGCTGCGCGACCGGTTCGACGCCGTCTTCCTTGCGGTGGGCGCCGGGCTGCCGGTCTTCATGAACGTCCCCGGCGAGAACTTCAAGGGCGTCTATTCCGCCAACGAATACCTGACGCGCGTCAACCTCATGGGCGCCTGGAACCCCGAATCCGACACGCCCGTCCTCAAGGGCCACCGGGTCGTCGTGGTCGGGGGCGGGAACGTCGCGATTGACTCGGTTCGGACCGCAAAGCGGCTCGGCGCGGAGGAGGCGACGATCGTCTACCGGCGCGGCAAGGCCGAGCTCCCCGCCCGGGCCGAGGAGGTCCACCACGCCGAGCAGGAGGGCATCCGCTTCGAGCTGCAGGTCGCGCCGCTCGAGGTCCTCGCCGATGAGAACCGCTGGGTGACCGGCCTGCGGTGCATCCGGATGGAGCTCGGCGAGCCCGACGCGTCCGGCCGGCGCCGCCCGATCCCGATCGAGGGATCCGAGTTCGTCATCGACTGCGAGATGGTCGTGGTGGCGATCGGGACGCGCTCCAACCCGCTGCTGACGGCCTCCGAGCCGGACCTCGCGCTCAACCAGGCCGGCTACATCGTCACCGACGACCACGGGATGTCGTCCCTGCCGGGCGTCTTCGCCGGTGGCGACATCGTTCGCGGCGCAGCGACGGTCATCCTCGCCATGGGCGACGGCAAGCGCGCGGCGGCGTCCGTCGACGCCTGGCTGCGCGGGGAGCTCCCACCGTCCACCGTCGCGGCGACCGACTTGAGCGCCGCCGTCGCGGCGTCTCCCGCGGCGGGCGGCTGACCGCTACAGGCCCCGGGGCCGGGCCGCGTCGAGCTTGTCGGTGATGTAGCGGGTCACCTGGTCGGCCGAGATGCGCTCCTGGGTCATCGCGTCGCGGTCCCGAACCGTGACGTTGCCGTCAGCGAGCGAGTCCACGTCGACGGTGACGCACCACGGCGTGCCGATCTCGTCCTGGCGCCGGTACAGCTTGCCGATCGCGGCCGTGTCGTCGTAGACAGCCATCGTCTGCCGCTTGAGGTCGTCCTTGATGCGGTGGCACAGCTCCACGATCTCGGGCCGCTTCTTCAGCAGCGGCAGCACGGCCACCTTGTAGGGTGCCAGGTCCGGGTGGATCCCGAGCACGACCCGCTTCTCGCCGCGGACCTCCTCCTCGCGGTATGCGTCGATCAGGAACGTGAACGCCGCCCGGTCCGCGCCGGCCGCCGTCTCCACGACCCAGGGGATGAAGTGCTCGTCGGTTGCCGGGTCGAAGTACTCCAGGTTCTCGCCCGACGCCTTCGCGTGGTTCCCCAGGTCCCAGTCGCCGCGGTTGTGGATCCCCTCCAGCTCTTTCCATCCGAACGGGAAGCGGTACTCGACGTCGATCGCCTTCTTCGCGTAGTGCGCCAGCTCGTCCGGCGCATGCTCGCGGAACCGGAGCCGCTCCGGCGTCACGCCGTACGCCCGGTACCACGCCATCCGCCTGGGCAGCCACTCCTCGAACGCGGTCGCGGCCCCCTCGCCCGGCCGGACGAAGTACTGCATCTCCATCTGCTCGAACTCGCGCATGCGGAAGACGAAGTTGCCCGGGCTGATCTCGTTGCGGAAGCTCTTGCCGATCTGGGCGATGCCGAAGGGGAGCTTCTTCCGCGTCGATTCCCGGACGTTCTTGAAGTTCACGTAGCTGCCCTGCGCCGTCTCCGGGCGGAGGTAGACGATCGCCGCCTCCTCTTCCACCGGGCCCATGTACGTCTTGAACATCAGGTTGAAGCGGCGCGGCGCGGAGAGCTTGCCGCCGTCCACCGGGCAGGTCAGCTTCAGCCGGTCGACGATCTCCGGGTCCTTGATGTCGGTCTGGGTCAGCTCCTCCGTGCCCGGCAGCTCGTCGAGCCGGTAGCGCCGGCGGCAGGAGGCGCACTCGACGAGCGGGTCGCTGAACGACCCGACGTGCCCGGAGGTCACCCACACCTGCGGATGCATGAGGATCCCGGCATCGACGCCCACGATGTCGTCGCGCTCCTGGACCATCGCCCGCCACCAGGCGCGCTTCACGTTGTTCTTGAGCTCGACGCCGAGCGGCCCGTAGTCCCAGACGGCGTTGATCCCGCCGTAGATCTCCGAGGAGGGGAAGACGAAGCCGCGCCGCTTGGCGAGGCTCACGATCACGTCGAGGTTCGCGACTGCGGGCGCGACAGCGTTCGGGTCGGGCTGGGATTCGATCACGGGATGCAGCTCCACGAGGGGCCCGTGCGTGGCATGCGCGGGCGGGAGGACGGTCCCGCGGATGGTACCAGACGCCCACGCGGCCGCCGGGGCGCTAGCCCGCCGTCGCGCGCCCCGATCCGTCGGCCGCCATCGACGAGGTCCCGGGCGCCACCGATCGTTCCCCAGCCAGTCCGGCCAGCGCCCCATAGCCGGCCTTCACCTCCTCGAGGAACCGGCGTGACCGCGTGTCGCGCTCCATCACGTGGCGCACGAAGGTTCCCAGCCGATCCTCCACCTCGCGTTCCACCGCGGGCGGCAGGCGGAGCCCGGCAATGGCCTCGACATCCATCCGCTGGTAGGCCTTGAGCACCTTGAGCGCGTCGGTCGAGAGGCCGGCGGCCATCACCGAAGGACCCGGGTGATCGGCACAGAGGACGCCGCCCAGCGAGGGAACCCAGCGGACGGCGTCGTCGGGGGCGAGGAGCCGGTCGCACTCGACGCATCGGTCCACCTCGGGGCGCACGCCCAGCTCGTCGCAGAGCCGCATCTCGAACCAGCGGGCGACCCGGGCGGGCGACATCGCCGCGTCGAGCAGCTCGTAGGCGCGCCGCAGGAGCAGGTAGACAGGCAGCGCCGCATGCCGCTCCTCGAGCGAGCGCTCGGCGAGCTCGGCGCAGTACCACGCCGTGGCGGTCACCTCCAGCCGGTCCCGCAGCCCCAGCCACGTGTGCTGCATGGTGACCTGCGTGACGACGTCGAACGTGCGCCCGCGGGCGAGCTGGATCCGCAGCTCAGCAAGCGGCTCGAGCGCCCCGCCGATCCGGCTCGTCGGGCGCCGGATCCCCTTGGCGATCGCCTTGATCTTCCCGAGCTCCGGCGTCAGGAGCGTCAGGATCCGGTCTGCCTCGCCGTAGTCGAAGCGCGAGAGGACGATCGCGTCGGTGACGTAGAGGCGACGGCCGGGCACCTCCGCACGGTACCATCCGCCCGCAGCGCCGGCACGAATACCCATCGGGCCGATCCCGGGGACCGCCCGGACGCCGGACGCGTGACGGCCGGACCAGTCGAGGTTGCTATCATCCTGCCCGTGCCCCCCTCCCTTACCACGCTCGACATCCCGGAGCTGATCGGTGCCGTCGAGGACGAGATCCTGCGCCTGGTCGTGGATCGCGACCCGTCCACGCACGGCATGTACGAGATGGTTCGGTATCACCTGGGCCTCGACGGCTCCGGGTCGTCGGGGAAGCGGCTGCGGCCGCTTCTCGGGCTTCTCGCGTTCGCCTCGATCACGGGCACGTGGGAGCGCGCCCTCCCGGGCGCCGCGGCCGTGGAGCTCGGCCACAACTTCAGCCTGATCCACGACGACATCGAGGACGGCGACCGCGAGCGGCGCCACCGGGCCACGCTGTGGGCGGTGCATGGGATTCCGCAGGCGATCAACACGGGCGACGCCGTCTTCGTCCTCTCGCGGATCGCGCTGCATCGCCTGACGGCGCTCGGCTTCCCCGATGCGACCGTGCTGCGCCTCATGCGCCTCTTCGACGAGACGTGCCTCGCGCTCTGCGAGGGCCAGTACATCGACATCTGGACGAGCGAGCACGACACGGAGATGACCGTCGACCTCTACTACGACATGATCGGGCGCAAGACCGCCGCGCTCATCTCGGCGAGCATCGAGGCCGGCGCCGTCCTCGCGACGGACGACGAAGCCGTGATCACGCGATATCGCCAGTTCGGGTGGGCCCTGGGCCTCGCCTTCCAGCTCAACGACGACCTCCTGGGCATCTGGGGGCGCGAGCAGGCGACCGGCAAGGAGCCGTCCGACCTCGCGAAGCACAAGAAGACGCTGCCGGTCATCTACGCGCTGGAGCACGCGGCCGAAGAGGACCGGGCGCGCCTGCTCGCGTTCTACGCCGACCCGGACCCGGGCCCGGACGAGATCACCGAGGCGATGCGGATCGTCGACCGCACCGGCGCGCAGGACTACACGCGCACCGAGGCGCGCCGCTGGCGCGACGAGGCCATCGCGGAGCTCGACGCGGTGGGCGTCGTTCAGCCCGACGCACGCGAGAAGCTCGAGCAGATCATGCGGAGCGTGATCTCCGCGTGAGCGCAGCGGGCCAGCTGGTCGCCGCCTTCGCGACGCGCTGGGGCTTCGCCGCCGGCTGAAGGCAGGCCTCCGACCCGAGCCGATCAGCGGTCGCTGTCGCCGGCCTCGGGGTCCACGCCGCTCGCCGGGCGCTCGCGCAGGGCGAGGACCTTGCCGGCACGCCGGCCATCGGTTGTCTCCACCGTCAGCGTCAGCGCGCCGACGCGGACCTGGTCACCGGGCTTCGGGACGCCGCCGATCCGGTGGAAGAGGAGCCCGCCCAGCGTGTCGTACTCCTCCCGATCCTCGAGGAGCGCGTCGATGTCCAGGTCGTCCCACAGCTCCCCGAGCTCGTCGACGGACGCGCGCCCGTCGATCCGGGCCCTGTCGTCGTCCAGCCGGACGACCATCGGCTCCTCCACGTCGTACTCGTCCTGGATCTCGCCCACGATCTCCTCGAGCAGGTCCTCAATCGTGACGAGCCCGGCAGTCCCCCCGTACTCGTCGAGGACGATCGCCAGGTGGACCTTGCGTCGCTGGAGCTGGCGCAGAAGGTCGTCGATCGTGATCGACTCCGGGACGAACAGTGGCGTTCGGAGGAGCGCGCGGATGGGCGGCGGATCGGCGGATGCCTCCTTGAGGAACCGCAGGAGGTCCTTCGCGTAGAGGATCCCGACGACCTGGTCGACCGACTGCTCCCAGACCGGGAGGCGGCTGTGCCCCTCCGCGATGATCCGCTGGACGGCCTCCTCGAACGTCCCCCCGACCTCGAGCCCCACGATGTCGATGCGGGGGACCATGACCTCGTGGACGCGCCGCTCACCGAGCTCGATGACCGCGTTGATCATCTGCTCCTCCTCGGCCTCGAGAACGCCCTGCTCTCCGCCGCGCTCCACGATCAGCTTCAGCTCCTCCGCGCTGATCTGGGCGTCCGCAGAGACGCGCGCCCCGAGCGCCCCGGCGACGGCCCTGGTCAGCCCGGTCAGGAGGCTGATCACGGGGCCCAGCACGTGGGCGATCACCTCGATCGGCTGCGAAAGGGCCAGCGCGAAGCGTTCCGTGTGGGCGAGCGCGAGCGTCTTGGGGACCAGCTCCGCGAAGACGATCGTGAAGAGGGCGATGACGATCGTGACGATGACGAGCGAGATGGCATGGGCGCCGTCCCGAAGCGCGTCGACCCGGACCAGGATCCCCGCGAGACCGTCCGCGAGGCTGACCGCGGCGTATGCCGACGCGAAGAACCCGAGAAGCGTCAGGCCCAGCTGCGAGACGGCCAGGAAGCGACCGGGATTGTCGAGCAGGCCCTGGACGCGCCGCGCCGCACGGCTCCCCTCGTCCACGAGCTGCTCGACCCTGCTGTGCCGGATCGAGACGAGCGCGATCTCCGCGGCCACGAAGAACCCTTCGAGCAGGGTCAGGACGACGATGACGCCGACCTGGACGAGGAGGTCCATCAGCGATCGGATGCGGGCGTCGGCCCGGGCGCAGCGTCGGGCTGACGGATCTCGCGGATCCGCGCCGGCACGCCGACCGCCAGCATGCCCGGCGGGACGTCGCGCGTGACGACCGCGCCGGCACCGGTCTTGGCGTCGTCCCCGATGGTGACGGGCGCGCGGAGCATCGTGTCGACGCCCAGGAAGACCCGCTCCCCGATCTCCGTGTGGTGCTTGTTGACGCCGTCGTAGTTGGCCGTGATCGTGCCGGCCCCGACGTTCGTGCCCGCGCCGACGTGCGCGTCGCCGAGATAGCTCATGTGGTGCTGCTTGACGCCCCGCTCGAGCCGGCTGTTCTTCACCTCCGCGAAGTTGCCCAGCTGGACGTCCGGCCCGATGGAGCTGCCCGGACGAAGGTGGCTGAACGGCCCGATCGTGGTCCCCTCCTCGACCGTGGCCCGTTCCAGGACGCTTGCCCAGACCCGGCAGCGGGGGCCCACGTCGCTGTCCTCGATCTGGCTTCCCGCCCCGATGCGGCTCCCCTCGCCCACCCGCGTGCGGCCGCGCAGGATCACGTTCGGCTCCAGGGTCACGTCGCTCGCGAGCTCGACCTCGGCGTCGACGTAGGCCGTCGCGGGGTCGAGCATCGTGACGCCCGCCCGGAGCCACGCGAGGTTGATGCGCTCGCGCAGCATCGCGGTCGCCTCGGCGAGCTGGGCCCGATCGTTGATCCCGTCGAGGGTCCCGTCGTCCGGCGCCTCGTGGGCAACGACGGCGCGCCCGTCCGCGACCGCGAGGTCGACGAGCTGCGTCACGTAGTACTCGCCCGTCGCCGGCGACGGCATCAGCCGCCCGATCGCAGCCCGCAGCCAGCACGCGTCGAACGCGTAGAGCCCCGCGTTCACCTCGCTCGCGACGAGCTCGTCGGGCGTGGCATCCCGGGCCTCGACCAGGCGCGCGACGCGCTCGCCATCCGGCGTGCGGATCACGCGGCCGAGCGCCCCGGGCTCCCATGCCTCGAACGAGACGAGCGCGATCGCGGCGCCGGCCGCACGCCGAGCGTCCAGGACGCCTGCGACCAGGCCTGCCTGGATCAACGGGATGTCGCCGTTGAGAACGGCGATCTCGGTCGCGTCGGCGGGCACGGCCGCGAGGGCGGCCCGGACCGCGTCACCGGACCCATCGGGACGCTCCTGGAGCGCGAACACCACCCCGGCGGGAAACGCGTCGCGCACCGCGGCGGTCGCGGGCGACGTCACCACGACCGGGTCGCGGCCGGTGGCGGCGCGGGCGGCGTCGAGGACGTATGCCAGCATGGGTCGCCCGCAGAGCGGGTGGAGCAGCTTCGGGACGACCGAGCGCATCCGGGTCCCGAGGCCGCCGGCAAGGACAACGGCCACCGGACCGCCGATGCCGGCTCCGGCGAGGATCGGCTTGGCGCCGGGGAGCGTTGCCTGGACGCTCATCGGGGACCCGGCCCGGTGGGGCGTCCCGGACGCGCGAGGCGCGCCCGGTTGGAGCGTCTGCCGTCCGGCGTGGGTGGTTCGGTGGGCATCTGGTGTCCCGGGATCGTAGGGGCGGGCCGTCGAGGGTGTCAAACGAGTCGCGGCGTGGCGTCGGTCGCTGCGTGCGTCCGCCGCGCAGCCCGCATGCCCCCTGCACCCGCCCGGCTCATCCGGCAATCCGCGCGATCGCCTCGATCTCCACCCGGCCGCCCCGCGGGAGCGCAGCGACGGCGACCGTCGAGCGCGCCGGTGGCGGGTCGGTGACGAAACGCCCGTAGACGCCGTTGACGGTCGCGAAGTCGGCCATGTCGGCGAGGAAGATCGTCGTCTTGACCACGTCGGCGAACGTCAGGCCGGCCACCTCGAGCACGGCGACGAGGTTCCGGAGCGCCTGCTCCGCCTGCGCTTCGACGTCCCCCGCCACGAACGCGCCGGTCGCCGGGTCGAGGCCCAGCTGGCCAGAGCAGAAGAGGTAGCCGTCGGCGCGGATCGCCTGGCTGTACGGCCCGATGGCGCCCGGTGCGTGGGGCGTCGAGATCGCGGTGCGCGGCATCAGGAACCTCCATCGTGTGCGGCCTGCGCCTGGCGGTCGGGCGCGGCGTCGACTGGGCCGGCGCGATCGCCGACGACGATCCGGGTGGCGCAGATGAACGGCGGTCGCGCGCCCGCTCCGGGGAGATCGCCCGCGGCGAGCGCCGCGCGGACGTCGGTCGCCGCCATCTCGGCGGCCGCCATCGAAGGATAGAGGACCCACAGCGTGGGCCCCGACCCGGACTGTCCCACCGGCCGGCCCACCACGCGTCCCAGCGCCCGGCGGAACGCCACGAGACCCGGGGCAACGGCCGCCGTGGCGGGCGCCAGGTCGTTCGCCACGGCCATGATCCCGGCACGCTCGACGAACCGGGCCGCCGTCATGCCCGCCGCAAGCTCGCCCGCGAGATGGCGCGACGATGCAAGCGCGGCGCCCCGGGCCGGGCGCGCCCCGGCGGCGAACGCGGCGAACACCGCGGCCGTCGACACCGGGAGCCCGGGCGTCACGACCAGGGCCGCGGGCACCTCGCCGCGTGGTGCGGGCAGCGGCGTCACGCGCTCCCCCCGGCCCTCCACGAGAGCCCAGCCGCCCGCGAGGAAGAACGGCACGTCCGACCCGAGGGCCGACGCGACGGACGCCCGATCCGCAGGCCCGAGGGCCTCCGCGACGCCCCAGGCCTCGAGCGCGGCGTCGAGGGCCGCGGCGGCGTCGCTGCTCCCACCGCCCAGGCCCGCCGCGACCGGGATCCGCTTGTCCAACCGGGCCGCGAGCGCCGGGAGCTCGGCGTCGACCCCGCGCACGCGGCAGGCGGCCCGGGTGGCGCTGATCGCGCGGAGGACGAGGTTGCCCTCGGGCGGGCCGAGATCGGCGGTCCCGGCGCCGGTGACGTGCAGCCGGTCGCTCGGCGCGAACGCGGGCGCGAGCGAGAGCCGGTCCGCGATCTCGAGCGGAACCATGATGGAGTGGAGCGCATGGAAGCCATCGTCCCGGCGGCCGACGACCGCGAGCGTCAGGTTGAGCTTGGCCCGCGCCACGCGGACCACCGGCGTGAGGCGACGGACCGGGTCGCTCATCGCGCCGAGCTCAGGCACGCTCGAGGTCGGCGCCGGGGCCGGGCTCGCCGCGGCGACTCCCGGGACCCGCGTCACCGACGTGGCCTGCGCTGTCGGCATCGTCCTCGCCGCGGGCACCACGCTCGTCGTCGGCCGCCTCGCCACCGGGACCGTCGTCGTCCGGCGTCTCGACGCGGGGGCCGCGGCGGCCGCGCTGGTCCGGCGGCAGCGGGCCGAGCGCGCCGAGCAGGCCGATCCACTCGGCAACCGAGAGTGTCTGCGGGCGGCGGTCGCCGGCGATCCCGGTCGCCGCGAGCGCCGCGTCCACCGCCGCCTGGCCCACCGGGAGCTGCCTGCCCAGGACGTTCCGCAGCATCTTGCGACGCTCGCGGAAGCCCGCCTGGACGAGGCGCCAGAGGTGGTCCTCCATCTCGGCCGGGAGCCGTCCCGGGCCGTCGGCGGGCCGCACGTCCAGGGCCAGGATCGCCGACTCGACGGCGGGCGCCGGCTCGAACGCATCGCGTGGCACGATCCGGACCAGCGACGCCGCAGCGTGGTACTGCACGAACACGGAGAGATAGCTCGTGGAGCCAGGCCGCGCCGCCACGCGCTCGGCCAGCTCGCGCTGGACCATGAGGATGCAGTGCTCGGGCCGCGGCGCCGCGCCGAGCAGCCGGTGGAGGATCGGGCTCGTCACGTGGTACGGGAGGTTCGCGACGACGTCGTACGGGGGCGTCAGGAGGCGCGCCAGGTCGGCATCGAGGATGTCGTCCGAGACGAGGCGGAGCGTCCCGGGCGGGTTGGGTTCCGGCGGACGGGGCCCAGCCGCAGCGGCCGCGATCGCCGCCTCGAAGGCCGCAGCGAGATGCTCCACCATCCCGCGGTCCAGCTCGACGGCTGTGACGGCGGCACCGGCCTCGAGCAGGCCGCCGGTCAGGATCCCGAGCCCCGGCCCGATCTCGAGGACGGTGCGCCCGGGCGACGCGCCGGCCGCATCGAGGATCGCCTCGAGCACGTCCACGTCCACCAGGAAGTTCTGACTGAACCGGCGCTGCGGTCGCAGGCCGGCGGCACGCAGCGTCCGCCGGACCGCTGCGGGATCCAGCCGCACGCCGGTCACGGCGCGCTTCCGCGAACCGGCGCGACGGGGACGTCGCCAGCGGCATCGCGCTCGGCGGCGAGGGCGGCCTCGTAGGCGCGCGCCGCGGGGCCGCGTCGCGGCGGACGGCGCGTGTCGGGGGTCCCGAACGGACGGACCAGCGGCCACGCCGGCCGCGCTCCGAGGTCGCTCCCCGCGCGTTCCCCGGCCAGGAACCGCTGCCAGCCGGCCGCCCCGATCATCGCCCCGTTGTCCGTGCAGAGGTCCGGAGGCGGGATGAAGACCGGCAGGCCCCGGGCGGCGGCGCCCGCGGCGATCCGCTCGCGGAGGGCGCGGTTCGAGGCGACCCCGCCGCCCAGCACGATCGCCTGCGCGGCCGTGTCGTCGGCCGCCCGGAGGGTCTTCGTGGAGAGGACGTCGACCACGGCCTCCTGGAAGCCCCAGGCGAGCTCCGCGACGCGCGGCGGATCGAGGCGGCCGCCCGACTCGGTGGGGGGCCGTGCCGCGGCGGCGAGCTCCGCCTCCACGAGGCGTCGAAGGGCGGTCTTGAGCCCGGAGAAGCTGAAGTCGTACGAGCCGCCGAGCCACGCGCGCGGAAGGACGGTGTCTCGGCGGCGCGCGCCGACGGCCGCGGTCGCGATGGCCGGACCGCCTGGGTACCCGAGACCGAGCAGGCGCCCCGCCTTGTCGAATGCCTCGCCGGCCGCGTCGTCGACTGTCTCGCCCAGGAGCCGATAAGACAGGTGATCGCGCATCTCGACCAGGAACGTGTGCCCGCCGGACACGACGAGGGCGACGAGCGGGAAGGGCGGCGCGGGGCGCTCCGGCTCGTCGCGGCCCAGGAGCCAGGCCGCGTAGAGGTGCCCCTCGAGGTGGTTGACGCCGACGAGCGGGAGCCGGTGCGCCCATGCCAGCGTCTTCGCGAAGGCGATGCCGACGAGGAGCGAGCCGGCAAGGCCGGGGCCGGCGGTGACCGCGATCCCGTCGACCTGGGGGAGCGTGACCCCGCCGGTCTCGAGGACCTCGCGCAGCGCGGGCACGATCCAGCGCAGGTGCGCGCGGGCCGCGAGCTCGGGCACGATCCCGCCGGCCGGGGCGTGGAGCGCGATCTGGCTGGCGACGGCCTGGGCGACGATTCGGCGCCCGCCTGCGACGAGCGCCACGCCGGTCTCGTCGCAGGATGACTCGATCGCGAGGAGCAGGGGTTCGCGACCGCTCACGAGGTGACCGGCGGCCGCTGCGGGCCGAGCGGCTGCGGGCCGAGCGGCTGCGGGCCGAGCGGCTGCGGGTCCGGCAGCGCCGCGAGCTCGGCGCCGAGCGCGGCGAGGCGACCCTGCATGCCCGGCGAGAGCAAGGGCTCGGTGGTCATGATCAGCGCGTCCTCGTGGTCGTCGCTGTAGTAGCGCGGCCGGATCCCGACGGGACGGAAGCCGTACTTCTCGTAGAGCCGGCGTGCCGGCAGGTTCGAGAGGCGGACCTCCAGCGTCGCCTCGCGCGCTCCCCGCGCGATCGAGAGGTCCAGCGCGGCCGTGAGGAGGCGCTCGCCGATCCGCTGCCGGCGCCACGCCGGCGCCACCGCGAACGTCGTGATGTGCGCCTCGTCGACCATGAGCCAGATCCCTGCATAGGCGACGACCTCGTGCCCGGCCCGGACCACGAGGTAGCGGGCGAGCTTGTTCGTCTCGAGCTCGGCCTGGTAGGCGTGCTCGGGCCACGGTGTCGTGAAGCTGGCGCGCTCGATCTCCTGCACGGTCGGCAGGTCGGCGAAGGTCATCGGCTCGATGACGAGCCTCACGGGTGGGCGGGCGACCACGTGGTCACGACCTCCCCGCCCGGCGCGCCGGCCGCCCCCCGCGGGAGCGAGACATACTCGGGGACGACGAAGGCGGGGTCGTCCGCGCGGCCCGCGGCGATCCGCGCGCCGCCGAGCCGGAGGAGCGTGCCCGGAAGCCGGTCCATGGCAGCCTCGCCGCGCGCCACGGCCGCTTCCGGCGCGCGCCCGACGAGGTCCACCGCGACCAGCACCCACTCGACCTGGTCGTCGAGCCCGTCGTCGCCCGTGACGAGCCGCGTGCCCGCGACCGTGACGAGGTAGCGCCCCGTCGGGCCGGCAGGCATCACGACCGCGAAGCGCGACGGGTCGGTCGCGGGGTCCGCCGCAGCCGCGGCGGCGAGCAGCGCCGCGCCGCTCCCGATCGCGGCGAGCGGCAGGCCGAAGGCGACCGCGAGCGCCTTCGCGGTCGAGATCCCGACGCGGAGCCCGGTGAACGCGCCCGGGCCCGTGCCGACGACGATGCCGGACAGGCGCGCGAGCGCCGACCGGTCGAGGCCGCGCTCGTCGAAGAACACGTCGAGGCGCGGCAGCAGCTCCTCGACGTGGCGATGACCGGCCGCCCACGTGTCGACCGCGACCAGCGTACCGTCCTGCGCCCCGAGGGCGAGGACGGTCCTCGACGTCGACGTGTCGATCGCCAGCAGGAGCCCCGCCATGTCGGCCGCCGTCATGCCAGGGCCTCGAGCAGCCGGGCGTGACGCGCGTCGGTGGCGCTGCAGTCGAGCGTGCGCGGGTCGTCCCCGGACCCGTCGAGCCGGATCTCGAGGCGGCCGACGGGGAGGGCGGCGGACAGCCGCTCGGCCCACTCGACGACGGTCACGCCCTCGGCGCGCCGCTCATCGAGGAGCCCCGCCCCGAGCGCATCCTCCGGGCCGGAGAGGCGATAGCCGTCGAGGTGGAAGAGCGGCACGCGGCCCTCGTGCTCGGCGACCAGGACGAACGTCGGCGAGCTGACCGGGCCGACGACGCCGAGACCGCGGGCGATCCCCCGCGCGAGCTCGGTCTTGCCGGCACCAAGCGGCCCGCTCAGCGCGATCACGTCGCCGGCCGTGGCGGCCCTCCCCAGGCGTTCGCCCAGGGCGCGCGTGGCGGCGGGGTCGCGCGCGAGCAGCCGAAGCGGGGGCGGGGCGCCGGTCATCCGCAGAGCCTACCCGCTGGAGGCGAGCGCGGCGAACCGTTCCAGCTCCCCGATCGGGATCGCGAGCGTGCGGCCGTCGTCGAGCGAGACGAGGCCGGTCTCCACGGTGATCCCGCCGCGGCCGCGTCGGAGCCCGCCGGGCCCGAGCCAGCGGCCCTCGAGACCGGCCTCGGTGCCGCCCCGGACGACGATGCGATCCGGCTGCGGAACCGGGAGCGCCAGGTCCTCCGGCAGGAGCAGCAGCGCCGGATCGCCCACCAGCCCGACCGTGGACCCGGCCGCGGCGTCGAGCACCGCCTGGACGGCCGCCGCGAACGCGCGGCGAAGGTAGCCGCCGACGACCAGCACGCCGAACGGGGCAAGACGGTGCATGCCGGCCTGCTGGCGTGCCGCCGACGCGACGAGGTCGCGCCGGTCCCGCTCGGCGAGCGACCCGACCACCGCGCCGTGGATGCCCATCGCGCGGGCCCGGGCGAGCGCCTCCGCGTCCACGCGGCCCGGCAGGACGACGATCGCCCCAGCGAGCGCCACGTCGAGCGCGAGGCGCGGATCCGAATCCTCCGGCAGGACCACGAGCCGGCCCGAGTGGGGCTCCCCGAGCAGCTCGGTCGCGGCGAGGCCGGTGCCACGGATCTCGAGGACCAGGGCGACGCCGGGCTCCATCTCGAGGACCCGACCGTCCCCCGGCGCCAGCAGTCGGTCTGGATGCGGGCCCGTCGCCAGGCGCCGGCGGCCGCCGTGCTCGAAGAGCAGCTCCCCGGCCGGTGCCCCGGCATGGCGGCCGGCACGGGCGTGCTCGCCGGGCAGCCACGTCCCTGGCAGCGGGATGCCCTGGTCGGCGCCATCGCGGGGCATCGGCGTCTCGACCAGGCGGGGGTCACGGATCCGCTCGGCAAGCACGTCGCCGACCCGGATCTCGTCGCCGACGACGGCGATCACCCGGTCGCCGGGCTGGAGCTCCAGGCGGACGCGGGGCCGTGACACGAGGTGCGCCCGGACAGGGACCAGGTCGAGCGAGTCGATCACGCGTCGTGCTCCGGCCAGAGCGCCCGCTCCCACGTCCCCAGCAGCTCGCGTCGACGATCGGGGCGCTCGGGGAGCCGGAGCGGGATGTCCCGGAGGTCGAGGAGCAGTCCGGCGAGGCCGCCGCTCACGGCCACCCGGAAGTGGCGACCCCGCGGGCCGAGCTCCGGGGTTCCGCGGAACGCGAGCTCGGCGGTGCCACGAGCGCCGGGCGGCAGGTCCACGAGCGTCAGGCCGCCGGCCACGAGGTCGATCTCCGATCGCCCGCCGGCAGTCTCGAGGAGCAGCTGGCCGGCCGGCCGGTTCGGGCGCAGGCCGCGGGGCATGACGATGGTCCCGACCGGGAGGAGGAGGTCCGCCGCGAGATCGGCCACGACCGCGTCCCGCTCAGCGTCGTCCTCGATCGTGCCCAGCGGGCCGAGGAGGCGCGCGTGGTCGATCGCCACTTGCACCGTGCCCGGACGGCGAACCACGTCGGCGACCACGTGGGTCGCGGCCGGCCCGGGGATCGCCGACCATGCGCCGCCCGCGCCCACCACGAGGTCGACGCAGGCGCTCCCGAGCTCGGCGTCGGTAGCCATGAGCAGGCGCTCCAGCGCGGCACGGAGCGCGGCGGCGCGGAGGAGCGCGCCGTCCCCATCGAGGTCGCTCCAGGGCGCGATGGCCAGCTCCGCCAGGCGATCGCGGAGCCGAGCCCGGTCCAGGCCCTGGGTGAACCAGTGATCGATCCGGTCGATCGACCCGGGCTGGTCCATCCGGAAAAGCGCCGCTTCGGGGACCTCGACCAGCTGGACCGCGGCGCGGGTTTCCCCATCGTCCGCCGGACGCGGCGACGCGAGCACGCGGGCCGCGCCCGACACGCCGATCTCCAGGACCTCGATCCGCAGGCCCAGGACCCGGGCGAGCGATCCAGCGGCGGCAGCGAGCGCGCGGCGGGAGTCGTCGGGGCCACCGCGGGCGGCCGCCAGGGCATCCCGCAGCGACGAGGCGACGCGCTCGCCCGGCCCCCCGTCCGGGGCCGGCAGGCGCTCGATCGCCGGGGCGTGCCTGAGCGCGAGGAGTGGCTCGTCCGGGAAGGGACC
>Ga0209638_1000426_pt1 | contig 27575 bp, 21 predicted proteins | sample BarGraNGADG00211_FD_184490 | JGI IMG/M metagenome (GOLD analysis project Ga0209638, IMG submission 184490) | Arctic peat soil microbial communities from Barrow, Alaska - Barrow Graham LP Ref core NGADG0002-211 (SPAdes) (version 2) | ecosystem: Environmental > Terrestrial > Soil > Wetlands > Peat...
TGTAGGGTCAATAACACCGGATTTGTGCAGATTTTCATATTTATCTGTGCGAGCATTGTAACCAAAGTCATCTTTGCCCTCCTTAACCTTTTGGACAACTATACTTCCCTCAACACCTGCGTTCTCTACGATCATACGAAGCGGCTCCTCAATTGCACGGGCAATTATGGCGATACCAGTGTTCTCGTCTTCGTTAGCACCTTTTAGCGTTTTAAGAGCTTCGATAGCACGAATGTAAGCAACGCCACCGCCTGGTACGATTCCTTCTTCAACTGCAGCGCGAGTTGCACTTAAAGCGTCATCTACACGGTCCTTTTTCTCCTTCATCTCCATTTCAGAAGCTGCACCAATATAAAGTACAGCAACTCCACCGGCTAGTTTTGCAAGACGCTCCTGAAGCTTTTCGCGGTCGTAATCGCTGGTTGTGGTTTCTATCTGTTTGCGAATTTGAGAAATTCTCTTGGCAATTGCATCTTTTTCTCCGGCTCCGTTAACCACAGTTGTGTTTTCTTTATCTATTGTAATCTTCTCTGCGTTACCCAACATCTCAATTGTGACAGCATCCAGGCGAAGACCCTTCTCTTCTGAAATTACGGTTCCTCCAGTTAAGATAGCGATATCTTCAAGCATCTCTTTTCTGCGGTCGCCAAAACCGGGAGCCTTAACGGCAGCAATCTTAAGTGTACCACGAAGACGGTTTACAACAAGTGTTGCAAGAGCTTCACCATCTACATCCTCTGCAATGATCAGGAGAGATCTGCCACCTTGAGCAACCGGCTCGAGGATAGGCATAAGATCCTTCATGGACGATATTTTCCTGTCTGTGATAAGGATAAGCGGGGTCTCAAGAATGGCTTCCATCTTCTCGGGATTTGTCATAAAGTATGGTGAGATATATCCGCGGTCGAATTGCATTCCTTCAACAACCTTAACCTCGGTATCCGTACCTTTTGCTTCTTCTACAGTAATAACGCCCTCTTTCTTTACCTTGCTCATAGCCTCGGCAATAAGCTTGCCTATAGAAAAATCGTTGTTGGCAGAAATTGCAGCAACTTGTTCAATTTTAGTAATATCATCACCAATTGACTGGCTCTGCTTCTTAAGAGAAGCAACCACTACCTCAACAGCTTTGTCTATACCACGCTTCAAATCCATCGGATTTGCACCTGCTGTAACATTTTTAAGACCCACAGTTATGATTGATTGTGCAAGAACAGTGGCGGTTGTAGTACCATCACCTGCCTGATCTGAAGTTTTAGAGGCTACCTCTTTAACCATCTGCGCACCCATGTTTGCAAAACGATCTTCCAGTTCAATCTCTTTTGCCACGGTTACACCATCTTTAGTGATTTGAGGAGAACCGTACTTCTTATCTATAACCACATTGCGTCCTTTTGGACCTAATGTTACCTTAACGGCATTTGCCAAAGCATCTACGCCCTCTTTCATAAGGTTGCGTGCCTCTAAGTTGAATTTTATCTCTTTTGCCATAATTTTCTATTTTTTGTTAATTCTTACTTTCAGTTAATTTTTAGACAATTGCAAGAATGTCTGACTGACGCATCATCAGGTAATCTTTACCTTCTACATTAATCTCGGTTCCGGCATATTTTCCATACAACACTTTGTCACCTACCTTAAGTTCCATAGGTTCATCCTTTTTCCCGGTTCCAACAGCTATAACTTTACCTGCCTGAGGTTTCTCTTTTGCTGTGTCCGGAATAAATAATCCGCTTGCGGTTTTTGTTTCAGCTTCTTTTGGCTCTACCAAAACTCTGTCTGCTAATGGTTTAATGTTCATAATTTAAAAAATTAATTATTTAATATTATTAAGTTTTATGTTTTCTATCGTCTCTAAACACAAAAGGGGTGCCAAAGGTTCATACTGACAAATTGGCGCAAAAAAACTTAATATTAGTACAGAAAAAATAGTTGTACCTTTGGCTGCGTTATAAAATAATACAGACATGTTATTCATATTGATGCCGATTATATTTATGATTGGTATTATTGCAATTGCCTTCGAGGACAAAATTAGAATCAATAAAGCCGCCATAGCAATAGGAATGAGTATACTGCTGTGGGGAATATACATTGTTGGGGGTGCCTCAATCTTCGCGAGTCATCCCAACACTGGAATTGACGCACTCGTAGGTATCCATCCATCCTTTTCACAAATGTCTCTTCGGGAACAGTTCAACATGTTTGTGGAGTTCTCATTGGTTGAGTCCCTGGGAGATGTGTCTACTACCCTTTTCTTTGTTTTAGCCTCAATGGCAATAATAGAGATAGTAGATTCTCACGGAGGCTTTGACGTTATTATCACACTCATAAAGACCAGAAAAAAGAGAAAGCTTTTGTGGATATTCTCATTTCTCACCTTCGCACTATCTGCAGTTTTGGGTAACCTTGCAACAGTTATAGTGGTAATTGCACTTGTACGAAGAATGATTTTGTATAAGGAGGACAGGCTCATTTTTGCGTCAATGATCATAATTGCAGCAAATGCCGGGGGTGCATGGTCTCCGATTGGTGATGTGACCACCCTGCTGTTATGGACGGGCGGAAACATTACTGTCTTGAGTCAGAGTTATCACGTGATACTCTCAAGTTTAGCCATGTTGATAGTTCCATTGATATTCGTCAACTTCATGTTCAAAAAAGATGATATTGCGAGGTATTTTGATCAAGATGATGATGACTATGTATTATCTCATATTCACCCGGGTTTCAAAAAAACAATCCTGATAGTTGGAATATTATCTTTGGCAATGGTTCCTATCTTTCAGGTAGTACTTAATATTCCACCATTTATGGGTGTTTTATTGGGTCTTACCATACTTTGGATTTTGACAGACAGGCTTTACTACGATAGAAGAAATAAGGGACTTCAGGAGCTTCGGGTTAATAGGGTATTCTCCAGAATTGACGTACCTACCGTTCTTTTCTTTTTGGGAATCCTTATGTCCGTAGCATCAATTAAGACAGCCGGACAACTTACTTCCATGTCGAATGTATTAAACAGTCTTATTCCCAATCCGGAGATTATCAGTATTATTCTCGGACTCTGTTCATCCTTCATAGATAACGTTGCTCTTGTTGCAGGAACAATTGGCATGTATCCGATTGCGGAGACAGGAGCATTTATGACAGATGGTACATTCTGGACATTCCTTGCTTATTGCGCGGTAACAGGGGGGGCTATTCTTATAATCGGTTCTGCTTCCGGCGTAACTGTAATGGGGCTCGAGAAGATCTCTTTCGGATACTACTTTAAAAAGTTTACCCCGTTGGCACTTCTTGGTTATTTCGCCGGAGCTGCTATATATATGATACTTTTTTAAGGACGGCGTTATGATTTCTCACGAAAAATTTATGGCAGAGGCCCTAAAAGAGGCACAAAAGGCTTTGGACAAAGACGAGGTTCCTATAGGAGCTATAGTTGTATGTGACGGGAAAATTGTAGCGCGGGCTCACAATCTTACTGAGACTCTGAATGATCCCACTGCACATGCAGAGATGCAGGCAATAACCATGGCTGCCAACTCGTTTGGCGGTAAATATTTGGATAATTGCACATTATATGTAACTTTGGAACCCTGCCCTATGTGTGCATCTGCTTTAAATTGGGCACAACTTAAGGTTTTGGTGTACGGAGCAAGTGACCCCAAGAGGGGATATTCACTGTTTGCACCAAATCTTCTGCATCCCAAATGTGAGGTTGTCTCCGGTATTAGTGCCGATGGTTGCGGGGAGATAGTTAAGAATTTTTTTAAGGATAGAAGATAGTTACTTATGGAGCATCTGGGCGATCTTGGTTATATAGGACTATTTTTCGGCACATTTTTCGCGGCCACAGTTTTCCCGTTCAGTTCAGATATTTTAATGGTTGGGATTCTTCTTGCCGGAGGAAATCCTGTAATTTCATTTTTTGTAGCTACAATCGGGAACTGGCTCGGAGGCCTCACATCTTACTGGGTTGGCTATATTGGCAAATGGGAATGGATAGAAAAGTGGTTTAGAATAAAGGAGGAGAGTCTTGTACGACAAAAAAGCAAGATAGAGAAATACGGAAGCTTAATCGCATTTTTCAGCTGGACCCCCTTTGTAGGAGATTTTCTGGCTGTAGGATTGGGCTTCTATAAAGTTAATTTTCCTAAGTGTGCGATATATATGTTGATTGGCAAAGCTGTCAGATTTGCTTTCTGGGTTGTGCTGTACCATTACTTTGGACAGACGGTTTTAGATCTCAAGTTTTTATAAAATATTTGGACTTTCTAAAAAAAGCGATACCTTCGCACCCTCAAACGGGAACCTATTGACCTATGGTGTAATGGTAGCACTTCAGATTCTGGTTCTGACTGTCTAGGTTCGAATCCTGGTAGGTCAACAAAGCTGCTTCAAATGGCTGAGCAGCTTTTTTTATAAAAGTGTTGGACTTTCTAAAAAAAGCGATATCTTTGCGCCCTCAAAGTGGAACCTATTGACCTATGGTGTAATGGTAGCACTTCAGATTTTGGTTCTGTCAGTCCAGGTTCGAATCCTGGTAGGTCAACAAAGCTGCTTCAAATACTTGAGCAGCTTTTTTTGTAATTTTGCCACTATGGATAACTACCCGATTTCTGTCATTATCTCTGTATACAGAGAGTTACAATATGTTGAGAAATGTATTAACTCTCTCATTGAACAGTCGTTTAAAGACTTTGAATTTATTTTAATAGACGATCGCGGGGGTGATGGTGCCTACGAAAAGGCAAAATCGCTGATTGAAAATTCGCCACTGGCAGAGAGGAGCAGATACATTGCTCATGACAGGAACAGAGGTATTGCCGCAGCAAGAAATACAGGACTTGCAACTGCAAAGGGCGAATACATAATCTACCTTGATTCGGACGACTTCTTTGAGCCAAATCTATTGGAAGAGCTTTATACAGCTGCACTAAAATATGATGCAGAACTGGTAATATCCGATTTTATAAGAGAGATGCCAAATGGTGTTCCTATCTATGCAAAAGACACTTTCGCGGAGGATGTTATCTCTGATTTTGCAGATAGAGAAAGGTACATAAAGGAGATGTTAACTTCTGTAAAGGGTTGTGCTCTTTGGAATAAACTTATAAAGAAGGAGCTCTTTTTGTTCAACGATATCTCCTTTCACGACAATATGCGTGACGACCTCTCTGTATCACCTATATTGGTATGTGTGGCACCAAAAATAGCTTTTGTCCATAAGCCTCTTACCCATTTTGTTCTGTATAATGTGAATTCCGGCACCTTTAGCTTTAACCACCTGCCATTTGTCGGGAATGCACTTGTTCATCTGGAATCCTTTTTTATAGGCAGAGGCATGGACTATTCACAGATATTTCTCAGGTATAAAGCAAACACAAAAAGGAAGATGCTACTGCACCCAAAACCGGAAATGGGACTCGACCAGATATTCAGATTATATCCGGATGTAGATTCTGCATTGAAACGAGGCGAGAGGCTTGAGCCTAAAATTCAGTATCAGATACTTCTGTTGCTCGCCCTAAAAGGGAACAAAATCGGGTTTTATATTTACAGATTAGTGCTGAGTACTCTTCTTAACTTAAAGGGCTCTATCTAAAATATTCAACAGAGCCTTTGCTCTCACCTCTGTCGTAAATTTCTCAACCACTCTCTCTCTGTATTTATCTGATTCAGGCAGATTAAGTGCAGACCTTATTGCCATGACTGTTTCGGCAGAGTCATTGCCACTAACAATATATCCGTAATCGCCAGCCACCTCAGGCATACCCCCGACATTAGCAATTACAGGCACGCAGTTGTGGTACATTGCCTCGGCAAGAGCAACCGCAAAGCTTTCGCTTCTGGATAATTGGCAGTAGACCTTGGACTTGGCATAATATTCTGCCAACTCTTTATGTGGAACCTTTGGAATAATCTCAAGATTTTCCGGAACCTCCCCGATTATATGAGAAAGGTTCGTTTTATCTAGCCCGACTATTGTAAATTTTAAATCTTCTGCAGCCCGGGCAACCTCAATATACCTGTCTATCCCTTTTATGTAAAAGCTCTGCTGAGTTGAGGAAATGGCTACGGAGAGAACAGTGTTCTCTTTAGGATTGTGAGCGTAAATGAAAGAGATTCCGTTATAGAGCAACTCTCTTTTAGACTTGCGGGCAACACATCTGACAACGTGCTCAACATGTTTGGAGACGCATAGGTTGAGAGTTGCCTTGTTCATGGAATACTTTGCCATAAAACCCCTCACAGGATTTACAAAGCTACCGTACTTAAGGCTCTTTATTCTGCAAACATCGTATCCACCTATTACGACATAAGATCTTTTCCCGAACAGTTTAGCAAAAAGAACAGGCAAGAAGGAGTGGTAATCTGCAAACCATGTATATATGATGTCAAATTTATTTGTGTTGAATATCAGGTAAATAAACAGGCGGATTATGGCAAATAACTGTTTGATCTTTGTAGTATTGTCTACACAAATGGTGGATACCTTGTACTCTTTTTCGAGAATATCAAGATCGCCCTTTACAAATGTAGACAGGCGAGTATAGACAAAAAGGAGCCTTTTATTTGTCATTTTTGTATTGCTTGTACCCTTTTATTTTATCCCACGACTGACGGGTAAAATCAGGAAACCTGACGGGCTTACCGTTGTGTTTTGCAGATACTACGCTTAGAGGCAAGACCGCAGACCATTCAGCAGCGTCATACACATCCTGGTCTAAAGGGAGACCATTCTGTAAGCAGTAGATGAGGCGATAGTCCGCTATTAAATCGATATCTTTGATCTTTTTCACAATAGGATGCCGATAAGCTTTAAGAAGAGAGTCTCTAATTTCCCCGGGAAGCCAAGTGGCTCCATACGAGACTATTGATAATTCCTGGTAGGGATTCTTCTGAGCAAATGCATTGGTTCCGACGATATTGTATAATCTGTCATATGGGCGGGAGGAGATTGAGTCGTTCCTAATAAGGATGGTTTTTCCCTTTTCTGTCTTGATGATCGAGTTATTCGCACCTGAAACGGATAGCAGATAGTTCATTTTGTCTCCCCTGTGAATGTTAAGTATCTGTGCTGCAGGGCCTATAGCGTAAGTCGGGTTGAGATCGCCACTTTCTACACGCACAACCTCGCCGAAAAACCCAAGTTGTGCCATATTGAGCGTTGTCATTTCAAATGGGTCGTAACAGCTTTTATCCAACATAATACAATGTCGTCTCGTCTTTTCTGCAGTATTTACCAGATCCCAACACTCATCTAGCGTAAGTGCTGCAGGTGCCTCTGTTGCCACATGTTTTCCATTCTCCATTGCAAAAACCGCAATTGACGCGCGAAGATCATCTTGGGTACAGATGTAGACCAGATCGATATCTTCTCTTTCGCAGATAGTGCGCCAATCTTCTGCACCAGTATACTCATCTGCAACAGGGTGCATCATCTCTTTTAGAATGGCTTGAGCATTTGCAAGGTTTCCCGGAACATTATCAAAGATTGCTTTTATACGGACACCATCTATATTTGATAAGCGACGCACTGCCTCAATTCCTCTCATCTCCATACCGATCAATGCTATATCTACCGTGTCTATCGGGTCGCAAGCCAACTCTAAGACATCGGTCTGACCACTTAGTCTGTCAGGTACAGAAAATTCAATCATCCCCGATCTATTCCCTCCGCAGGATAGGAGAGAAATAGCCAGTATGACTATCGGGAATTTTTTCATTACTTTAGTTTTGGTACAAGAAAATTGTGTTTGCTACTTTTCTCTCCCCTTTATTGTCGAAGATTTTGTTGTCTGAAGGATGGTTGACAATGCCATTGTCGGAAAATCCTTTAATATACATAGTGGTTGAGCCACCGCCATCGAGATTGATTATATACTCTCCTCCAAGCCATTTAAGAATACTTTGGAGCTCCGGTAAACTTACCCCTGCCGACTCTTTTGCCCTGCCGTCAATAGTCACAAGAAGAACATTGCCATCTGCAGTTTTTGCAACGGCTGTTCTTGGGTGACGGGTTGTGTAGAAAGATGAATTTTGCAGCTTTTCATTCTTGCCTGCAACTCGCAAAATCGGACCGGTAGTAAGAACTTCGTCTGCAGATATATATTTTTCCCAGATCTTAAGTTCATCGGCTTTAAGAATATAGAACTCTCCATTGCGGATAGCCAAAGCACCGAGTTGATTAATTCCTCTTTGTTTTTTTTCTGTAAAGGTGTTTGGTGCGAGCTGTTTGTTATCTTTTCTTATATAATCAACCGAGTTGTAATCTTCTGTGTTGTAGGCGTTATTAAACTTGAAAAATGAGCCGTTTATTGCTGCAATTGCACCGTTCTCTTCGGCCATCTTACTGGTCTCTTTTAAAACAGGAGAGGGATAGATCTCAAGTCTTGTTCCGGAGTTTTTATCGATTTCAATAATACAGATGTATTGATTTGAACCGAACAATTCCTGGTTATTGAAATGAACCCATTTGTAGACCACACCTTTGGTAATCTCTCTTTCTTGCCATTTAGCATTTACCAGAGTGGCAGAGTCGTTTTGTGCGTATGTAAAAACAGTAATTATTGAAAGCAGAAACAAAAGGAGATATTTTTTCATAATATTATTGAATTTCAATTATTGCTTCAGATACATTGATAATATAATCTCCTACCCTTTCACACTCGGCAATCAAGTCCATATAGTATACCCCTGTCTGATAACCATATACATTATTTTCCAGATTTAACAGGTGCTCGTCTTTAAGTTTATTGCGGTACTCATTTATATCTGTTTCCGAATTCTCTGCATTGGTTATGTTTGAAAGTTTGTTGTAATTTTGCTCAAGGTTTTCGATCATGGTGTTAAATGCTTTCTCAAGAAGTAAGAACATGTGGCCAAGCTTTTTTATCATAACAGGGTCGAGATTTTTACCATGCTCTCTCTTTCTTTGAAGTATGCGCGCGATACTGAAACCGGAATCGCCAATACTTTCAATCTCGCTGATTATCTTGTACATGGCCTGAAGTCTATGGCCACTTTCCTCGCTCAATTGTCCTTCGGCAATTTTGTTCAGATAATTGGCAATCTCCAACTCGATTTTATCTGTAATCTGTTCATAGTGCTCCAGTTTATTGAATATTTTGTCAGAAGTATCCTTCTCACACTCACGGACAGCCTGGTGGGCATACTCGAACTCTTTTTTGCTAAGTTTGGCATAGTTTACAATCTCATATTTAGCCTGAGCAAGAGATAACTCCGAGGTGCTTAACAGACCACCCTGTATAAATTGAAGTCTAAAGGTCTCCTCTGTTTGCGGGGCCTTTATAACATAGGTAACGATTTTAACAATTTGTGGGACAAACCAGACAAGTATCAGTGTGTTGGTTGTATTAAACAACGTATGGAGTATGCATATTCCGTATAATGTTGCTGCAGAAGAGAGAAACGGATCCTCTCCAAAAAGGGCGATTACCACTTTGGATACAACAAAAAGAACCGGATGATAGAGGACAAGAACCCAGATTACTCCAAAAATATTAAATACAGTATGAGCAAGTGCCGCTCTTTTTGCAGAGACATTAGCCGCCAAAGCAGCAAGATTTGCTGTAATTGTGGTTCCGATATTTTCTCCAAGAACCATAGCTGCGGCCATCTCAAACGGCAACCACCCGTAGCTGCACATCACGAGAGTCAAAGCCATTGTTGCGCTGGAAGATTGCAAAATCATTGTCAAAAGTGTCCCGATTCCTACAAAGATTAACACAGATAGAAATCCGTAACTTGTCCATTCTTTAAGGAACTCCAGAATCTGAGGAGAAGATTGAAGATCCGGAACAGAATCTTTTAAGAAAATCAATCCGAGGAACAGAAGGGCAAACCCTATAATAAACTCTCCCAAAGATTTTCTTTTTTTGGATTTAAACATCAATAATACAAATCCGACTCCGACCAACGGAATTGAAAATGCGGAGATATCAATTGTAAAACCTAGCAACGTAACTATCCAGGCAGTCACGGTGGTTCCAATGTTTGCGCCCATGATTACCCCTATGGACTGTGTGAGGGATAAGAGCCCTGCGTTAACAAAGCTCACAACCATAACAGTAGTGGCACTGGAGGATTGGATAATAGAGGTGATGAACAGACCGGTGAGTATTCTCTTAAAAGAATTTGAGGTCATTGCGGCCAAAATGCTGCGCATCTTATCACCGGCAATCTTTTGAAGTCCCTCGCTCATAAGAGTCATGCCATAAAGAAAAAGACCGAGGGAGCCAAGGAGTTTTAATACCTGAAAGACTACGTCCATAAAATTTAGGCTTGTTATATTTACACAAATATAGAGCATAAAATTATGTCAATCAATAATTGTAGTAATTTATTACCTTCGCGTAAAGAAATATTTTTTGTGTCATTTCTCAAAAATTTAAAAATTAATAAAATAACAAGGAATAACTTCTTATTCCTTGTCTTGACATTTTCTTTTGTTCTCTCGTCTAACCACCTTAACGGACAGTTTTACACTCTTGGAAGCGAGCCCTCATGGGTAAAGTGGCAAGTAATAGAAACCGAAAACTATAAGATTATATTCCCGAGAGGAATTGATTCCCTGGCACAGAGGTATGCTAAGCTGATGGAGAGTGCAAATGCCTGGGTACAGAGGCCGCTCAAGATCAAGGCCAACCCTATAGAAGTTGTATTGCATCCCTACAACGTTATGAGTAATGGCCTGGTGGTTTGGGCTCCAAAGCGGGTTGAGTTTATAACAAGACCATTAGCTTTTGGGGGATACTCTCAGAATTGGGAAAAACAACTAGTTGTACATGAAATCAGGCATATTGCTCAAATAAGTAAATTCGAGCACGGAGTATTTAAGCCCCTCTCCTGGTTTATAGGACAGCAGGCTCAAGGTTTAGGTGTGGGTCTCTATTTAGATAAGTGGGCACTTGAGGGTGACGCTGTTGTCTCAGAAACAGAGTTGTCCGCTACCGGCAGGGGACGCGACCCTGAGTACCTCATCTTCTTTAAGGCTGCTTTTTTAAATGATGAATACAGGACATGGAGACAGTGGAAGTTGGGGTCGGGCAAGAAGTACTGTCCGGATATTTACAGTTTGGGCTATATGATCAACTCATTCATAAGGTTCTCTTCCGGTAACTATTACTATATGGGAGACTTGTTGGAGTATCTGATAAAACATTTTTACAACCCCTCCGGCTCTAAGAAAGCCTACGAAAGCTCCACCGGGGAAAGAATTTCCGGCCATTTTGAGAAGATAAAAGAGTTTCTCGGCGGAATGTGGGCATTTGAAGACTCTCTCAAAGCCCCTTTTACCCCGTTTAAGATTATCAGCAAAAGGGCAAAAGAATATTCTTCGTTTAAATCCCTTGTAGCAACTTCCGGGGATTCCGTCTTTGCAATAAAATGGGATATGGACGAACCGACCAGGCTGGTGCTTCTCGATTCATCCGGGAAGGACAAGCGGATCTCATATATGGGAAGTATGAGCAGTTACTTGACATCCGGTAATGGAAAACTCTACTGGACAGAACAGGTGTATTCCCCTCGTTGGGGACAGGAGAGCTACTCTGTTTTGAAAAGCTATGATATTGAAAAGGGAAAGATTACAACCAACACGCGTAGCAGCAGCTATTCCAACCCCTCAGTTTCCGATAGTGGAGATACAATTGCAGTTGCAGAATACTTAATAGAAGGGGGCTCCCGTTTGGTATTACTGGAGAGCAGTAATTATAAGCCGGTTGCTTCATTTGCCTCTCCTGAAAACGGACAGATTAAAGAGTCGGTATTTTTAGGAAAAAGAGTCTATGCTACAGTTATTACAGAGAAGGGGATGGGACTCTTCTCTCTCGATTTGCAAAGTGGAACATGGAACAGGGAGATAGAGGAGCAGAACCGGAGCATTGCCAGATTGAACAATTATGGCGATGAGCTCTACTTTGAAAGTGATCTGGACGGTACAAATAATCTCTATTGTTATAGTCCGGAAATTAAGTATCTGCAAAGGCTCACCAATGCCAGGTTCGGAGCATTTGCCCCATATTTGTATGGCCATGACAGAACCCTCTACTATTCGGAATACGATAAAAACGGATACAGGGCTGTTACCGCAAAATTGGACAGCCTTCTATGGGAACCTGCAACGTTCTCAAAACCACATAGCGATCCTATTGCTAATTTACTCTCACAGCAGGCAGGGTACTCAATTGATACGGTTAATGTGTCATTTGACAGCAAATATGTGTCAAAACCGTATAGTAAAGTGGCAAATCTCTTCCGGGTACACTCTTGGGCTCCGTTTTATTATGATTTAGATAAAATTAAGAACATCTCTTACGAAAAAATCTATGAGGTAATTTCTCCCGGAGTAACGGTACTCTCTCAAAACACACTCAGTACTGCCACTACAATGCTTGCCTATTCATACAGCAATGGTTTTAGTGCAGGGCACCTGAAGTTTTCATATAGCGGAATGTATCCTGTAATTGAAATAAAGGTAGATTACAACGAGCGCGACAGAAGTGATATTCGCCTGACAAGAGACAGTCACAACAGAAAATTTCAGTTGGTTACCTCGGTTCCAAATTCACCATACTTCACAAACTCCGTTTTTGTCTACGTGCCTCTTAATTTCAGTAGCGGAGGGTGGTCCAGAGGTTTAATACCGAATTTTTTGTGGAGGTACAGCAATGACTCCTACTACTCGGTTACCCGTGCAAAATCCAGAGACTATCAATATTTCTCTTCTGGATTACAATGCTACAGTATATTAAACAGTTCCACAAGGGCCCTCTTTCCAAAATTGGGTATCGGAGTTAATTTGCAAATAAATAGCGTTCCCTTCTCAGAAGAAAATTTTGGGTCGTTGATATATTCAAATATATACGGATACATACCTGGTTTTATGGCAAACCACGGTATAAGGCTTTCGCTTACATACCAAATGCAAAATTCTAAAGGGAAAAACTACTTGTTTCCAAATTTGGCAAACTCTCCAAGGGGATATGAGCAGCTTTACGGAACACAGTTCTTTTCGCTATCTGCAGATTACGCCTTTCCTATATATCTTGGAGATGTAGAAGTAACATCTGTGCTTTACTTAAAACGACTCCAGGTGATTCCATTTGTAGATTGGGCATATAACAAGGGAACGTTGGAAAATAAGCAGATGCTATCCTTCGGCTCGGACGTACTGGTTGATTTTAACTTTTTTAACATATCGCTTCCACTTTCGGCGGGCTTCAGATATGCACGAACTCTGGATAGAACAAATCTGTTTCAATTTTTATTTAAATTACCGCTTTAATGGTGCATTTCAATAAATTAAACACATTAAGACCATTTGACTGGTTTTTGATTGTCGGAATAATCTCATTGAATATTGTACACTCTGTCCTGCAAAAAGAGATTGACCTTATAGGTTCAATTGCAGGAATCAGCGGAGTTATTTGTGTAGTCCTGGCAGCAAAGGGTAATATATTGAACTATCTTTTCGGGATAATAAATGTCGCTCTTTATGCATATATCTCATACAAGTCAAAGATTTACGGAGATGCTGTATTAAATGCTCTTTACTATGTTCCTATGCAGTTTATCGGTTGGTTCAGTTGGGTAAAAAGGAGAGAAGCAAAGGATTCGGTAACGGTTACTGCAAAAAAGATGAATATCGGAGAAAGAATTACACTGTTTCTATTTTCCGCTGCAATGGTTTTGATTGTAGGCTATATTCTTGCAAAGTTCGATGATCCTCAGCCATATAAAGATTCGGCCACCACGGTTTTGTCTGTTATCGCTATGTTTCTTATGGTAAGAACATATGTAGAGCAATGGTCTTTATGGGTTTTAGTAAATATTATAAGTGTTGTTATGTGGGTGATTGTCTACTTAAAAGGTGGCGATCACTCTATGCTTATGGTTATAATGTGGATATTCTACCTGGTAAACTCTATAAATGGTTGGTATACCTGGATTCACTTGTCATCACGGAAATGATTCTTTATCAGCTCGGCTACCCGTGCTCCAACTAAATTTTCAATATCTTGGATAGGAGCATTTTTAACAGCCTTCAGACTCTTATAACGAGATAAAAGCTTCTGTTCGCTTTTTTCTCCCACACCCTTAATGGCTCTCAGCTCAGAATCTATTTGTGCTTTGCTTCTTTTATCTCTGTGATGACCTATCCCAAACCTGTGGGCTTCATCGCGCAAATTCATAATAACTCTCAGAGATGCTGAGTTTTTATCCAGAAAAAGAGGATGAGGGTCTCCGGGAATAATCAGTTCCTCTAACCTCTTGGCAATTCCGATAATCTTGATTTTATTCTCCAACCCCAACTCTGTAAGGGCTTCATAGGCAAAATTGAGTTGCCCTCTTCCACCGTCCACAACAATAAGCTGTGGTAATTCTCCCTGTTCCGCCAGCAATCTGGAATATCGTCTGTTTACCACCTCCTTCATTGTTGCAAAGTCATTGGCACCCATAACCCGTTTTATGTTGAAATGACGATAGTCGCTTTTGGCCGGGATGCCGTTTTTAAAGACAACACATGCTGCAACTGCAAACTTGCCCTGTATATTGGAATTATCGAAACACTCAATATGAACAGGTGGTTCCTCAAGGTTAAGATCCCTCTGCAAAGCTGCCATTATCCTATTCTTGTGTTCCTCCGGTCTTAATGTCTCCTCCTGCTTCAACTTTTCAAGTTTAAAAAGTTTTGCATTTTTGAAACTAAGCTCGAGAAGGCTTAATTTATCTCCCCTTTGCGGAACATGTACACTTCTCTTTTCGAAAATTTCGTCCGGCAGAAAGGGCACCAATATCTCATTTGAAAGTTCACCAAACTTGGAGTGTATTTCACCGATAAAAAGACTTAATATGGTTGAGCGCTCCTCTTCGATTGGCATTTTAAACTCCAGATTGAGGGATTGGATTATGCATCCGTTCACCACTCTCATATAGTTGCCAAAAGCAAAGTTGTTTTCAAACGCCAGGGAAAACACATCTACATTTGTTATTGTCTGGCTCACAACGAGTGATTTGCTGTAGTGTCTGCCAATAAGATCTATTTTTTCTTTATACTGCTGAGCCTCTTCGAAACGCAGCTCCTTGGCAGCAAGTAACATAGACTCCTTAAGCTCCTTTATCAAGCTTGCGGATTCTCCTTTCAGTATTGCCTTAATACTTTCGATCTGTTGTTGGTATTTAGTACCGGAAAATGCCCCGATGCAGGGTGCCTTGCATTTGCCGATGTGGTAGTCCAGACAAGGGCGGAACCTCTTGTTTCTTATATTCTCGTCTGTCAAAGAAAGTTTACAAGTTCTCAGGTAATATAGTGAATTTATGAGGTCTATCAAGTTATATGCGTGTGAAACAGAGCTGTAGGGGCCAAAGTATAGTGATCCGTCCTTGATATATCTTCTTGTAAGACAGACTCTGGGAAAAGGTTCGTTCCTGATGCAGATCCAGGGATAAGTTTTGCCATCTTTCAACATCACATTGTATCTGGGTTGATACTTTTTAATGAGATTGTTCTCCAGAAGAAGGGCATCCTCTTCACTCATGACCACAGTATGCTCCACACTTTCGATTTTGGAGACCATCACTCTTGTTTTAACTGTGAGAGACTCCTCCAAATGAAAATATTGCGATACTCTGTTCCGGAGATTTTTTGCTTTACCGATATAGATTACAACACCCTCTTTATTTGAGAAACGATATACCCCAGGCTCGGGTGGGAGCAGCTTAATGTTCTCTTTGAATTTTCTTTCTCTGTCACTTTTTATTGAGGTCATACAGGGTAACGGATATTTATATTTTTGTAAAAATAACAAATATCCTATATTTGTTAATCATTATGCAGACTAAAGTTATAACTAAGCAGGATATAAAGAAGGCCGCAAAGCTCAACGGGCTACTGGGAGATATAGTAGCACCATTGATTTTGTATTTGCTTGGTTTTAATAAAATCAACAAAAAGTACAGCAGATTTGCCCAATATAACGGCAGAGAATTTACATCTGCACTTCTTAAAGAGTTTAATGTTCATTTTGACCTGGACGACAGAGAACTTGAAAACATTCCGCAAGAGGGCCCCTTTATTTTTGTTTCCAACCATCCCTATGGAGCTGTTGACGGAGTTATTCTTTTGAATATTTTTAGTTCAGTTAGGCCTGATATCAAGTTAATTACAAATTTTCTTCTCTCGCATATTCCCAATTTAAATGAGTTTTTCTTTTCTGTAAATCCATTTCAAGAAAAGTTTGAACTTGGTAGAAGTTTTTCCGGTTTAAGAATGGCTAGCGAAACTTTGAGTACAGGAGGATGCTTGGGCCTCTTTCCGGCAGGAGAGGTCTCAACTAATTATGGCACCTCAATTATTCAGGACAAAGAGTGGCAGCCATCAATAATAAAATTGATTAAAAATGCCGGTGTTCCTGTTGTTCCGGTCTACTGTCACGGTACCAATTCAAATTTCTTCCATTGGTTAGGGAAAATTCATCCTATGTTAAGAACTCTCAGATTGCCTCGGGAACTTTTGAACAAGTCCGGTAAAACAATCTCTGTTAGAATTGGGAAACCTATTACAGTAAATGAGATAGCGGAACATAAAGATCTAAAATCTCTGGGGCTTTTTTTAAGATCCCGAACATATGCTTTGGAGGCAAATATAAAGGCAGAAAAAAAGGAGGTAGTGAATAGTGGGGTTACTCCTATAGCCCTTCCAAAAAACCGGAGGGCGCTGCAAAAGGAGATAAATGTTCTGGCTCCAAATAAACTTCTCTTTAATACAGGACACTACAGTTGTTATTTAACCGATGCCGCATCTATCCCTCTCATGATGCACGAGCTTGGGAGAAGAAGGGAGGAGGCCTTTAGAGCTGTTGGCGAAGGTACCGGCAGACCACTTGACCTTGATGAGTATGATGAATACTACAAACACCTGATTCTGTGGGATAAACAAAAAACTCGTCTGGTTGGAGCCTATCGTCTTGGATTTGGTAAGGAGATATTAGATAAAAAGGGGATCAAGGGACTTTATACCAACACTCTCTTTAGTTATGAGAAATCGTTTCAAAAAATTCTTTCGCAATCGATCGAGTTGGGAAGATCTTTTGTCGTTCTGGATTACCAAAAGGAGGCACTGCCGCTTGTTCTTCTGATTAAGGGTCTTTTTTATTCGGTATTGAATAATAATGAGATAAAATATCTTATTGGGCCCGTAAGCATAAGCTCTTGGTATCCAAAGTTTTACAGAAGCCTTATGATAAATTATCTGGAAAATCATCATTCTGTTAAGGAAATGGAGAACTTAATTATACCCAGAAACCCCTTCTTTCCGGACTATTTAAGGACATCTGTGGTAGATTTGATGAACAATAAGACGGATAGCATAGAACAGTTTGACAGATATCTTTTAAGATTGAGCAATGGTGAATACCGGTTGCCTACTCTGTTAAAAAAGTACCTCAAGATCAACTCAAAAATCATTAGATTCAATGTGGACCCGGATTTTAACTATTGTGTAGACGGACTTGTTCTACTGGACGTTATGCAGATTAACAAGCAGGAAATCATGGCTCTGGCAAAAGAGGAACCGAATAAAGAAAAGGTTTTTAAACGGTTCGGAATTACTTGACGCCAAAGTCACGGCACCGGATCGTATCCGCTTCCGCCCCACGGATTACATCTCAAGATCCTCCAGACAGAAAGATACAGCCCCTTTATGGGACCATGTTTTTTTATGGCCTCAAGGGAGTAGGCAGAGCAGGTGGGTGTGAATCTGCAGGAAGCCGGCTTAAGCGGAGAGATGCAGTACTGATAGCACTTAATCAGCAGCAGGAATGGCAGGGATAGCAGCCACAGCAACACTCTTTTCAGCCACAGCAATACTCTTTTTAATTTTTGCCAGAACATCGTAAATTTTTTTGTTTATCTGTTTGAATTCCAATAGATCACCACTAATATAAACCATATTAATGTCTACAAAAGGACCGGTTGAAATTTGTCCCTTGTTCAATCTGTAGGCTTCACGAATTCTTCTTTTTAAAAGATTCCTGTCAACTGCTCTTTTGTGAAGGCGCTTTGGAACGGTTATGAGTATTCTGTTTAAAGAGCCCTCGTTCAACTTATAGTAAATTTTAAGCGGGTGAAGATATAAAACAGATCCTTTTTCAAAAATTTCCTGGATAATGGTTTTTGAACACAGTCTCTCGGTTTTGACAAATCTGTTAGACACCTTTTCCATGGTCTGCTAATTGCCTTTGTTCAAAGTAGATAGACAATGCTTTGGCAATAGACGGAGCTTCCGGAGTAGGAGCTACAACTGTGGAAATGAGTTTTGCACTTTTGAGCGCTTTAAGTGTAGCCGGTCCAAAGGTTGCAAATTGTATAGTGTTTTGTTTGAAATCCGGGAAGCTCTCCTGAAGAGATTTAATGTCTGAAGGGCTATAGAAAACCAGCATGTCGTAGCTGTTTATATCCAGGTTGCTGATATTACTGTTTATAGTCTTTACAAAAACCGCACTTGAATGTTTAAGCTTTGCCTTAACAAAAATTTTGTTAATATCTGCCTTACAACTGTCGGCAACACAAATGAGGAATTTCTCATTTTTATGTTTAGAACCGATAGTTTCAAGTATGGATGCATTTGTACCATTTCCAAAGAAAATTTTCCTTTTTCTGTATACGATATATTTCTGCAGATAGAGCGCGATAGCCTCCGAGACACAGAAGTATTTCATGTTCTCCGGAACAACAATCCTCATCTCCTCGCAAATCTTGAAGAGGGCATCAATAGATGTCCGGGTGGTAAATACCACTGCAGAATGGTCTAAGATGTTAATTTTTTGCAAACGAAACTCTTTTGTCTGGAGAGCTTCAACCTTAAAAAACGGGACGAAATCTATGCTTAGCCTATACTTTGAAATGAGTTCCGTATAGGGAGATCCATTTGTAGGGGCGGGCTGAGAAATCAGTATCTTTTTAATTTTCATAACCTTAGTAAGAGAGTATAAAATTGGCTAATAGTACAACCGGTAATAGTTCGACACTGCAAAGATACAAAATATAAAAAAAATGTGAATATCTATGAGAAATAATTATTTGATACCCTCTGACAATGTAAAATAGATAAACGAACAAACAGCTAAATACCAGAATATTAATAATTATTATGTCGGAAGTTTGGGGCCAAATAAAACGGATTAAAATTGAGGGTAAAGAGAAAATGACAGAAATTATCAGATGGTTGTATCCAATATTCTCAATCAGTTTAAAAGTTGTCTTGTCTTTTGTAACCCATGACAAGATGCTGTAAAGAATCTTTCTTAAAAGCCAAAATAAAAACACACAACCCAGTGAGATTAAAAGATAATTAATAGGCAGTAAATGGTATTTATCAACTATGTAATCACTGTTCATAAGTGTGATCAATACAGGGAAATAGAGTGCTGCTATAATTGTTACCATATCTCTTTGGTTAGAGAGCGCAAGCTTGTTCTCAAGTTTGGAGTGATTTTTTAAGCTAAAAAGAGATTTGAGCACAGCGGGAAATACATTTATGACCTCCCTTGAAAAGAACACGAAAAGCACAAAGAAGGCTAAAATAAGTGAGGATAATATATCATTGCCACCGTTCAAATTACCCTGTTGTTTAAAAGGGTGTTGAGATGTTGAATGGGTTAAGGTTTTCGGATTCCAGAGAGAGTCAATAGAAAGAATGGTATCCTTTTGAGAAACATATCTGTCTGTGACAATATATTTGCACGAGACGCTATCTGTTATATACAAGGTGTCTTTTTGAAGCATCAGTTACCCCTCTTTGCTTTGTAACCAAGCGATTGCAGTATGTTTACAACCCTCTCTCTAAAGTCACCCTGAATAATTATTTCACCATCTTTCACAGACCCGCCCACGCCACATTTGCTTTTTAGGATTCTGCCAAGTTCGGCGAATTCTTCTTCGTTTCCCACAAATCCGCTAATAAGAGTAACCTGTTTACCCGCCCTGTGCTTACGATCTATGGAGACAACCAGGCGTTGCTTATCTGCAGCGAGAGCCTCCTGAACGTTTTCTCTCTCTTCTGCCTCAAAGCCGAAATTTGGATTTGTGGAGTAGATTACACCAAGTCTGCTCTTCCAATCATTCTCCGCCATTGTAATAATTTTGCTGCAAAGTTATGTAGAAAAATTCAAAATAGTATCTTTGCCAAATATTCTCATTAAAAGCCAGAAAATACGCAGATGGAACTGAAAAAATTTAAACTGATAGATAACCTGCTAGGAATCTTTGTGCTGATAATTTCGGCATTTGTTTATCTGTCCACTATTGAACCTACAACCAGTTTTTGGGATTGTGGCGAATTTATTGCTTCGTCATTTAAGTTAGAGGTTGGACACCCGCCGGGGAATCCTGTATTTCAATTAATTGCAAGATTTTTCACACTCTTTGCAGATAAAGAACATGCTGCAATGATGGTTAATTCTATGAGCGGAATGTGCTCTGCTCTAACAATCATGTTCCTCTTCTGGACAATTACACATCTTGGAAGAAGGATAGTGGAAAAGAGCACAAAAGAAAAATCTGTTGCCACCTCAATTGCAATTTTAGCATCCGGACTTGTCGGAGCTTTGGTTTATACGTTTTCAGATACATTCTGGTTCTCCGCAGTAGAAGGAGAGGTATACGCTATGTCCTCTCTGTTTACTGCAGCGGTTGTCTGGGCTATGTTAAAATGGGAGGAACAGGCAAACCAATCATATTCAAACAGATGGATAGTGTTGATAGCTTTTTTAATGGGGCTTTCAATAGGCGTTCACCTGTTGAATCTTCTTACAATACCCGCTCTGGTATTTATATACTATTACAAAAAATATGATGTGTCGCTAAAAAGGAGTTTTTACGTTTTGCTTATATCGGGAGCTATCCTAGCGATAATTCTCTTTGGCATTATCCCTTATCTTCCAAAGATTGCCTCATGGTTCGATCTTCTTTTTGTAAATGTTTTTGGATTGCCGTTCAATTCGGGAGCATTGGTATTTATGGTGCTTCTTCTGTCAGGTTCATTCTGGGCTATATGGTACTCATACAAAAAAGGCAAAGTTTTGTTAAACACAATCATGCTGTGCTTTACCATGATTATTATCGGATACTCTGCCTTCACACTCATCATAATAAGGTCTTCTGCCAATACACCAACCAACGAAAACCAACCTGATAACCCATTCTCATTGGTAAGGTACCTAGGCAGAGAACAGTATGGCAGCAACCCTCTTGTATACGGAGAGACCTTTGCTTCGCCATGGAATCTTACTGAGAATGATTATTATGCCAAAGTTGGGGACAAGTATAAGAAGGTACCGGGTCCCGTGCAACCTCTTTACGATGCCAATGCAAAGATGCTGTTCCCCAGAATGTGGAGCTCAGCGGAAGATCACATAAAATTCTATCAGAGATATACAGAAGGCAGGGGCAGACCAATAGCGGGGTCGGAATATAAGATGCCTCTGTTCAGCGATAATCTTGCGTATTTCTTCGATTATCAGGTAAACTGGATGTACATCAGATACTTTATGTGGAATTTTGTGGGGCGTCAGAATGACCTTCATTCAACCACACCCGGTGAGGCCTTTAGGGGAAACTGGGAGTCCGGAATCAAATTTTTGGATAAAGCTCGTCTGGGAGACCAGAGCGATGGGCCGGATTATATTGTAAATAATAAGGCTAAGAACCACTACTACATGCTCCCTCTTCTCCTAGGTCTTTTCGGGCTTTTCTACCAACTTGGTAAAGACAAGCATAACTGGTGGGTTACTATGCTGCTGTTCCTGCTCACAGGGGTTGCCATAGCAGTTTACCTTAATATGCCTCCTTATCAGCCAAGGGAGAGAGATTATGCCTTTGCGGGCTCATTCTATGCATTTGCAATCTGGGTTGGTTTAGGGGTCATGGCAATTTATGATTTCGTCAAGAGAAAGGTACCTGCTAAAATTGCGGCAATAAGTGTTGGTACCGCATGCCTTATAATCCCTTTTCAAATGGCAGGGCAAAACTGGGACGACCATGACAGAAGCAATCGCTACAGCGCTCGCGACCTTGCCTATAACTACCTGAACTCCTGCGATCCACAGGCGATACTTGTGACCCATGGAGACAATGACACCTTCCCTCTCTGGTTCATACAAGAGGTAGAAGGTGTGAGAACAGATATAAGAGTATTGAACACCTCACTTCTTGGAACAGACTGGTACATAGATCAGATGAAGTATCAGGTCTATGAATCGAAACCGATTCCTTTCTCCATACCAAAGAGTGAATATCTGTATGGCACAAACGATATGATTCAGATTATGGACAGACTTAACAGGCCTGTACCCATTAAAGTTGTTATTGATCTTATCTCCAACCCGGAAGCAAAAAAGGAGGCAGAAAACGGTAAATATTACAGCTTCTTTGCCTCAAGAAAACTTCTGGTGCCGGTAAATGTTCAGAATGCTATAGCCTGTGGTATCGTGTCTCAGGCAGACTCTGCAAGTATACTCGATACTATAGAACTTAACATCCCGACAAGCAAAAATATTTTGTCTAAAACCGAGATGATGATTCTCGATCTTTTGGCAAACTACAAATGGGACAGACCTATTTACTTTGTTGCTATGGGTGGCGACCTTGAGATTGGAATCAAGGATTACCTGGAATATGACGGGTTCGCATACAAGTTTGTCCCTATCAAGAGCAGCACTTCAGTAGGAATTCCGGGCAGAATTGTTGCAGATAAGATGTATGACAAAGTGATGAATGTGTATCGCTGGGGTAACCTGAACGATCCCACAATTAATGTGGATTACCAGAATTTGCTCACATTCAACGCAGTATTGTCTATTAGAAGTATTCATAGTCAAACAGCCAGAGCTCTTGCCCTGCAGGGTAAGTTAAAAGAAGCTGTTGAGGTTTTGGACCGCATGCAGCAAAATGCAATTCCGAGCCAACTGCCTTTGAATTGCTCCCTGTTACCATCACTTAACGAATACTCCATAATGGAATCTATAGATATTTATCTGTTAGCCGGAGAAAAGAAAAAGGGTATGGCACTTTTGGATGCATTTGTAGAAGAGACATTTAAGAGTATTACATTCTTCTCTAAGATATATGGCGGTCAGTATTTTTCTAAATCGGATATAGAACAGAACATCGCCTACATCTTCCACCTGTCTGAGATTCTTAAGGACAGAGGGGAGACAGAAAAAGCTGCCGAATTGGAAAAGAAGGTAGAGGATGTTATTAAAGCTATACAGGGATAAAGCTTTGTCAATCTAACAGCAGGTTGCAACCTCTGAGCTCAGAGGTTTGAATACGACCGAGGATCTTAAAACCATCCTCGGTCTCTTTTATACCCAGATCCTCAGTTTCTATAAATGAACAGGAGTTAATATTCGCAAGGTCGACAATGTTTACTCCCCCCCTTTTGCCAGTTGGCAGCACCCGGAAAGGATTATTAAGATCACGTATAATTATACCCATCCACGGAGGGGCGCAGAATAGCCCGTTGCCCTTTGAGTATGCCTGGGAGAGCAGTTCTGCCATTCCATACTCGGAATGTATCTGTTCAACCCCAAAGCCATCTTTAAGCCGCTTGTGCAGTTCCTCCCTTGTGAGTTCTTCTCCTCTTCCCTTCATTCCTCCGGTCTCCATTACAATCAGGGTTGGAAAGTCAATTTTGTAGTTTGCAATAAAATCCAATAGGGCAAAACTGACCCCGATTAAAATGGTCTTTTGCGAAGCTGCTTTAAGCCTGCAAAGCACTTCATAAAGCTCACTGTGATTATAGAGATAGTAGTCGTTATTACAATTTCCGGATTGCTTCATAAGCCCCTCTGTCATATAGACAAGGGACGACCCCTCCCGCTCAAGATAGGATGGAAGGAGAGCTAAAATTGCGTAATCAAGCGGCTCCCCGTACTGCAACCGGAACCCCTCGGAAAAGCTTCTTTCATAAATAGTAAGATCTGCAACCGGGTGCCTGGAGAGGGTCATTCCTGTTGTTGCGCTGGAAGTAAAAATCTTTTGAGCAGGAGTTGTGCCGGATATTACGGTCTCGCTTTTAAAAAATTGAATAGGAAAGAACGGAATATCCGCTATGCTGTTGATTTTATTAATGTCTGTATTGAGCAGCGACAGGTACCTTTTATAAGGTTCGCAATGCTCTGCCTGATACCTGAAGATTTCAAGCGAGACAGAGGCAAACTGCTCCCGACTCTTAAGATGGAATATTCTATCTAGATCAATCGCCCCTTGCCCCTTCTCAATGGTCAGAAGCTGCTCCACATAATCTCTTTTGCTGTAAAGCCTTGGCACCTTGTTTTGCCCGCCCAGTTTGCCTCGTTCACTCATCCATTGGTAAAAGACACCTTTGGTAACCGGAGTGATCGTGAGCCTCTTCATGGTTGCATTTTTAGATCTTTTTGCCTCGTAATCGGAGTTGAACAGGCAAATGTTTTTATCGAGCAAATCTGCAAAATCCTCAAGATTCCGGGGTGGCTGAGAAAACTCAACAACCCACTGGTGAGAACCCTTCCGGGTTCCTTCCATGAAAAGCGGAGCAACAGTATAATTGGAAACCACAACTCCCGCTTCACTGCACGTTTTTGCTAAAGCTCTCTCGGCATTATTGATCATCAGCTCCTCTCCAAACGCATTTATATAGAGTTGGGTTCTTCCGACGATTAATATTTTGTGGGGTTTTAGGGATGTAAACATTACGCAATCTCCTAAGAGATACCTCCAAAGGCCGCCGTTTGTTGTAAGGACAATGGCATAATTCACTCCTGTTTGTACACTTTCTATGGTTTCAAATGCGGTAAAGCTTCCCTCCAATGCCTCTGTAAGACGCTCCGTTGGAATAAATTCATAGAAGATACCATTGTTTACCAGCAACAACAGTGAATTGTCTGCAGGATCATCCTGAAAACCAAAATAACCTTCTGAGGCATTGTAATTTTCGCGATAATTCATTTGCGGTTTTGGGATTATCTTTTTGTAACTCTCCCGATATGGTTCAAAGTTAATTCCTCCATGCATGAAGAGCTCCAGGTTAGGCCAGACCTGAGTGAGGTCATCTTTACCTGTATACTCAAGGATTTTGTTCATTAAAACCAGATTCCAGGAGGGTACGCCGGAAAAACTTGTTATGTTTTGATTACTTACGCACCGGCAGATTTTTTCTATCTTCTCTTCAAAGTCCGGAATAAGAGCTATTGATTTTTTAGGAACCCTCCTCAACTCCGCCCATGGAGGCGAGTTCTTCAGGAGAATTGCGGAGAGGTCGCCATATTGGCTGTTCCCGTTCCCCTTCTCGTCTACAGTCGCACTTCCACCCAAGGTGAGCGCTTTTCCATCGAAGAGTTGTGAATTTGGGGTCTGATCTATATAACTTGCCAGGAGTGTCCGCATACCTTCAAGGTGACACTGCTCCAAAGATTCGGCTGTAATTGGGATAAACTTGCTTTTTGAGGAGCTTGTCCCGCTAGACTTGGCAAACCATCTCACCTTTTTATTCCACAACACATAATCTTCGCCTGTTCTTAACCTCTCTATATAGGGCTCCAGTGCATCGTAATCTCTCAAAGGAACCAACCGCTGATAGTCGCCTATACTATTGATTTGACCAAAGCTGTGTTCTTTTCCGAATGATGTTTCCGAGCCAGATGAAATCAACTTTTTAAACCAGTTGGCTTGAAAAATCTCCGGTGTAACTCTGCTTTTGTCTAAAAGCTTAAGCCTTCCTTTAGAGATTTGATTAAATATTACTGATGTTATTGACATGCGACATTTTTAACTGTTATTCAAATACCTCGTGCAACACATCGAGCGAACGAACCTCAATTTGATAACCGATGTGATGGCTAAGGTATTTGATCATATCTTTAATAAAATTATATCTTTCGTTTCCGGTAATTTTGAGTGAGTAAAGATACTCAGGTTTTGTATTCAAAAGTGTTGCTAAAATTGATGAGCTCTTTAAAGAGAAGCTTAAATCTGTAAATATTGGACTATTTGTAAACCTTGCAGAGACAATATCGAACAGAGGTTCGCTCTCAGAGAAGTTACACTCGGGATTATATCCGACATGTTTGCATAACTCAACAATGAAATAAGTGTGAAAATTGGCAAATCCACTCTCCAATGCTTCCAGTTGAAGAATTGAACGGGAGATAAAATTATACATCTCAGGATTCTGTTCAACCTCTTTAATACTCCTGTAAATAAGCTCACTTATAAAAATTGCTATTGAACTTTTATGAACGTTGCACCTGATTTCCGGAAGCTTAAATGCAGGTGAGTATTCTTTTATGGTTCCCATATCTCCTCGGGAGCCACCAACAAGCTCTGTGTCTATAATGCTTAAAGGATGCAATTGAGAAAGGGCGGCATAGTTTTTGGAACCTTTTCCCGTGCGGAAGATAAAGCTTTGCCGGCCACCAAGATTTGAGTAGCCCTGTACAATAAGGCTTGAGTCTCTGTATTTGATTGTATGTAATACTACTATTTGAAGTTTTTGGGGCATTGGGTCTATTTGTTGTTGAGGAAACGAGATAATTCTCTCATCGCAAAGCCTCTGTGAGAAATCGAATTTTTCTCAACCGGGGTGAGTTCTGCAAGAGATTTAGTGTGGTTATCCGGAATAAATACCGGATCATAACCAAATCCTCCGGAACCGGATGGACTCTCCGAGATCTCTCCATTGAGTACCCCTTGAAAGTAGTAAATAGTGCCATCGATTATCAGAGCAGCCACAGTCCTGAACCTTGCCTTTCTCTGCTTTACCCCCTCAAGTTCTTTGAGTAGCTTGTGCATATTGTTTTTGGAGTTTTGCTCCTCTCCGGCATACCTTGCCGAATAGACTCCCGGTGCTCCACCCAAAGCATCTACCTCCAGCCCGGTGTCGTCTGCAAAACAAGGCAGATGAAACCTTTCCCAAAGATATTGGGCTTTCGTCCGGGCATTCCCCTCCAAAGTCTCTGCGCTTTCAGGGATATCGTCAAAAAGATTTAAATCTCTGGGTGTAATAAGTTTGAAATCCTCTCCAAGGATAGCCTGAGCCTCTTCCAGTTTATGCCTGTTGGATGTGGCAAAAATAATCTCCATAAAAACAATGTTGCATCAAAGATACTAAAACTTTATTTTTGTAACAGATATCATAATTTCTATAAGATGAACAAAACACTAAAAATTTGCGTTACCATTCTGGCAATCATTACCATAACTCCTTTATTCTCTCAGTCTAAAGAGTTTAAGACAGGTAAAAGTCTGGATGTACAATTCTCGGTTTTAAGGGAATTGTCTATGTTTTATGTAGACAGTATCAAAATTGATAAACTTATAACCACCGGAATCGATGCCATGCTAGAATCTTTGGACCCTTACACAGTGTATATTCCGGAAGAAGATAATGAGAGCATTGAGTTAATGACCACCGGATCATATGGCGGTATTGGGGCAATTATAAGGAAGGTAGATTCAGGAGTGCTTATCTCGGAGGTTAACGAGAACTCACCGGCAGACAAAGCAGG
>Ga0209638_1000428_pt1 | contig 27466 bp, 29 predicted proteins | sample BarGraNGADG00211_FD_184490 | JGI IMG/M metagenome (GOLD analysis project Ga0209638, IMG submission 184490) | Arctic peat soil microbial communities from Barrow, Alaska - Barrow Graham LP Ref core NGADG0002-211 (SPAdes) (version 2) | ecosystem: Environmental > Terrestrial > Soil > Wetlands > Peat...
GCTGCGCGAGGCTGCGCGCGCGCGTGAGCGCCGCGTACGCCTCGCCAATCTTGCCGCGCGTTTCGGCGCGCATCGCGGCGACGTCTTCCTGCGCCATCTGCTTCATCGCGTCTGCCTCTACTCGCATCTGGAACTGCCGCGAGCGCGCGAAGATCGGCAGCGATGCGCCGAGCATGAGGCTGCCCATGCGCTCTGTCCCCATCTCGCCGCCGCGCTGGCCGTACTGCACACCCACCTGCAGGTCTGGGAAGATCTCCTTCCGCGCGAGTTGCACGGACGCGTCCGCCGCCCGCACGACGTCGAGTCCGGCGCGGATCATCGGGCGCGTGTCGCGCGCAACCGAGTCCAGCCACGCGAGCGTGGGAATCGAGTCGGGGAATGCCGGCAGCGCGGGCGCACCGATCTCGGCGGACGGGTCGCGGTCGAGCAGTGCGTCGAGCCGCGCCGACATCGCCTGCCGCATCGCCTGCATACGCAGTGTGTCTTGCGCCATGCGCGCGATCTCCACCCGCGCGCGAAGGACGTCGGTCTGCCGTCCATCACCCACGCGGTACATCGCCTCGGCCGTCGCGGCGATGTCCTGTAACAACCGCAGGGTCTCGCGGGCCACGTCGAGCGCGCGGTCGGTGGCGTAGAGATCGTAGAACGCCATCGCCGTCTGGTTCCGGAGTTCCCACGACACGTCCTCGGCGCGGAACCCGGTCGCCGCTGCCTGCGCGCTCGCCGCGCGGCCCGCCAGCGAGAGCTTGCCGCCGAGCGGAAGCATCTGCATGAGCTGGAGCTGCCTCATGCCGAGCGTCGGCATCGGCGCCAAGCTGGGGAGTGAGTAATTCATGAACCCGAGCTGAAACTGCGGATCGGGAGGGCGCGATGCGCCGGGCACGCGCGCCTGGGCGGCCCGGGTGAGCGAGCGCGCAGCCGAAACGCGCGGGTTGTTGCGCTGCACCTGGCCGTAAAGATCGCCCAGCAGGAGGGGTGCGCGCGGCGGCTGCGTCGGCTGGGCCACGACGAGCGACGGCCACGCGAGCTGGAGCGGCAACATCCCAATGAAGAGCAGGCGCCCGGTTATCCGAATACCGGGAGCACGGCACTCATGGCGCCGTTCAATGTCACACATTTTCGTAAGTCTCCAAGGGGGCGTCCGGACGTGAGGCCGGAGCGCGTCTCATCCACTCGACTCACCGCGTCCGCGGCGAGGAGCCACTTCAAGTCGGAGACTAAGCGCGCGGAGGGGGAATCTCAGGCGCGAACGAGGGGCCGATCGGCGCGGAGAGCGGCTCGGAGATGCTGCGCACATGCGCGCTGGAGAGGACGTCCAAGAAGACCTGCGCGCGGGCAGACACCGCGACAGTGCAGCAGGTCATCGAGGTACAGGACCCAGGCGACCACGGATTCCCGCACGACGAGGTCGCGTCGCATGCGTCACAGTCCTCGGTCGGAGCCGACGTGACCGTCGGCATCTGGGAGGCTGCGGACATCGAGGCCTTCGCGGCCGCAGGCTGCATACCGTCGTGCATGGACTCCGTCAGCACCGCGGCGCCCATAGCCTGTGCGCCGCGCATCCCGCACAGCGTCCCGCCCCCGAGCAGCGTGAGCTGCAGGAGGAACGCGCTCGAGAGCGCGGCAAGGAAACGGCGGGAGAGAGAGCGTGGACGCATAGGGAATCCCGGACGAACCGGGCTCGCATTCAGTCTAACACCACGGACCGGGTGCGCACAGTGGGGAGATCGCCCGATGCTGTGTCGGGGAATGCCGCCCTTCACAATCGTGTCTTCCACTTCCTGCGCCACCTCTTTCAGGACGGCGCGTTGAACATCGTCAAAAGAGTGGTTGGATTCGTGGATAATGTGACCAGCATCGGTTTTCTCTTGTGGTTAACAGTTCACATTCCAGGCGTGCCGTGAACGCACGCCTATTTCTTGGACAGCTTGTTGATCACGACGACCAGCAGGACCACCACCAGTACGCCGATCACCATCCAAATCCACATCCCGCCGCCCATCCATCCGCCTGAATAGTTCATCATCAAGTCCCTTTCGTTGCACTGTGACCTTCCCACCACTGTTTTCTTTTCGCTTTTGTTCGCCGCCAACGTGACGGTAACGTGTTCTTGCTGCGATGTGTTTCAGGCCGCTGCCTCGTCCGCATAATCGGGTCAGAATGCCCACTGCCAGGCAACATGCAGCATATAAGTCCTCTTCAACTGCGGGCCGTCCAAGGATTGCTTGACTGGCACATCGCCCTGAACGAGAAACTGCTGACCGTTGAAGAACCCGTTCGGAGGATGAAAGGTGACTCCCAACAAGGCATTGAGACGCTTCCCGCCTTGTAGGCTCGGGTCCTTGGTAGGCTCATCGGTGGGATCGAGCTGAGCATCCGACCCATGGATGTTTTTCCACACCTCGCCGCTGGCGCCTGCTGACAGGCTCACCCAACTGGCCAACTGTCGCGCGACCCACATTCTTGGTTCGTACCGGTTCCCCAGCCTGTATCCGTGCTCGTTCCTACCAAGGCGAACCGTTGAATTGAACTCTGCTCCCCAACTCCAGGGCAATACCTGGCCGAGATACGTAAAGCCTGGCAGCAACGAGAATGTCCCCGACCCGGTTTGCATCGGATATTCCAACCGCAACCCTTCCGCGTCGCGATGGTTGACGGAACCCGTGGGAAAGCCGACCCCAAAGTTCGCCAGCATCCTGTGGTGAAGGTCCTTCGCTGCATACAGGGAATACAGGCCGCGCAATTCGAGGTCACCAATCCCTTCGCTTCGTTCAGTCGATCGCGTGCCATCGCGGTGGAGTTCGCCCATCGACATCCCAACCTGCGGGAGCATCGCCATCAGTGTGAACCTATCGGCCGGGGCATACATGATCATCCCCATGTGCGTTCGCATCGTCATGCCGGTCGGCGTCGTCTGGAATCGGTTAAGAACGCTTGCCTCACTGATGCCATCGGTTCCGCCGAGCATGCCGTCCAAGTTTTCAGACATGAACTGATAGCCGACCATCCAAGTTTCCGCCCGTCCGATCATGATCCCGAAGGGCAGAGGAGCGCCCATCATGTCTCTCATGTGGGGATGCTGCGACGCGCCGCCGCCTGTGTCCATGCCGGCCATCGGTGCCTTTCCGGTTTGCGCGGTCAACCCACCGAGATAGGCACTCGCGAAGAGCGCGACCATCGCCCACACGAACGCTACGCCCATGCCGCGCAATGTTTTGTAGACTGCGTTAACTGTGTTCACTAGTTCCTTTCATTATTGATCTACTGGTTTGTGTTTATGGTGCATGGGATAAACCCACGATGCTGCTTCTGTTCAGCCGCAGTCGTGGGTTCATGGATTTTCGTCGTGCTCTGTGCCCACGTTGAGCCCCTCGGGGGCATGCGGGATTCTCCAGTGAGCGGAAGTCCCGTGCCCCGACGCGTCCGCAAAAGTTGGTCTGACTCGTGCATAAAGCATGCACCATGGGTTTCGACCGCCAGAGACGAGATACAGTCGCGGGCACGCATCGCCATGCGTGGAACGTTGTTTTATGCTGCGTAAAGACTCGACAATGATTCGTCCGGCTCCTCTTGCCCGGTGCCAGCACGCATATTTTATGCACCATCAAATCGCTCCGTCCGACTTGTGCCTACGGACGACCCACCTCCTCTGGAGATTGCCCATGACTTTCATCGCGAGCCACTCGGCACCGCATTTCCTCACTCGCGCCCTTCTCGCCACGCTGGCACTTGCCTCTGCCGCCTGTGGAACCGCGGAGAAGAGGGCGGACACCACCGCGGCGCCGGCGAACGCGGTTCCGGCCGGCTCATCCGCGCCAGCGATGCCGTCGGATAGCTCGAGTGGCGCGCAGGGCACCGGCAGCATGTCAGGCATGGGCCAAATGGCGAACATGACGGGCGACGCCGACCATGACTTCCTGCGAATGATGAGCGACCATCACAAAGGGCTCATCCTCATGGCCCACATGACCACCGAGCGGACGGAGGGCGGCAGCGCAGTCGCCGACGCCAAGAAGCTCGATGCGGCCCAGGACAAGGAACTGGACCACATGGTCACCATGCTGGAGACGGAGTACAAGGACCCGTACATGCCGAAGGTCATGCCCGAGCATCAGACGATGGCCGATGGGTTGAAGACGAAGAGCGGCAAGGAGTACGACCGGGCGTTCTATCAGAACATCATCCAGCATCATCAAGAAGCCATCAAGATGATCGACGACTATCTGCCCAAGGCGAAGAATGCGATGCTCAAGCGGATGGCCGAGAAGATGAAGGCGGATCAGACGCGCGAAGTCGGCGAGTTCGAGCGGAAGGTCGCGAAGCTCGGCGCGTAGACGCGACGCAGTCCCGCCCTACATCGTCATGTCCATCGACGTCGGCGATGCAACCAGCACGGCCGTGACGAGTAAGACAATGATGGCGACGGCGATTTCGACGCGCGCGGATCGCACGAGGTGAAGGGTCGCGGCCTCCGTTCCGAGACGCGGCTTCACGAAGCGCCAATTATAGAACCCCGTCAGCGCCACTACGCCGAGCACGGTGAGTTTGACAAGGAGTGTGATCCCATACCGGGTGCCCCACAGATTGGGAATGGTCCCGACATGCAGCCACGCCGCGAACACGCCCGTTGTCGTGGCAACGCCGGCGCTCACCAGGGCCACCGGGGAATACGCGTTGATCAGCGAGCGCACGAGCGGACCGCGCACCTCCGCTACCTGTCGAGTCACCGCCGGCAAGCCAGCCAGTAGCACGAGCGCCAACGTTCCCAGCCAGCTACTTGCCCCGAGCACATGCACGCCGTCGGCCAGCACAGCGAGCGCGCGCAGGGAAGGCGCAGACGCCGCGTGTCCCGAGAACGCAGGCGAGAATGCAGCGATGAGCGCGCCAAGCGCAGCGACGGTCCACCACGGGCCGCGCTCACTTCGCATGACGCTGCCCTCTCCCGAGAGAACATTTCGCGCCTCACCACGCGCGCGGTGATAGCCCAGACCAACCAGAAGAACGCCGACGAGCTGGAGCAGCCATCCCCAACCCCACATGGTGCGGGCCACCATCGTCGCGACTAGTCCGCCGTTGAGCGCCTCTGACGAGCCATGCATCGCGTAGGACTGCGCCCCGAGTCGAAGCAGGAGCGTCGCACCGAGCACACCAGCCGCCACATACCCGATCCGTGCGGCACGTTGTTCCGCGTCCGCTGCGAATGCTGGCTTCGCTTGCTCACCTTCGGACAGCATATCACGTCGAAGAAAGTCGAGCACCAGGAACCGGAATGACACTGCCCCAATCGCCAACAGGAGCGCGGCGTACTGGAGCCAACGCAGGGCGACGTACAGGGGCGAGTCCGCGCCGAACCCGTTGCTCTCGGGCATTGACACTGGATCTTGGTGCACCCTGCCGGCCATGCTGTCTTGCATCGCCGCCGCCGAGGTGGCTGCGGCGACTCCCAAGGGAGAAGTCTCTGCTCGAGTGGTCAGCGAACCGCTCGGAGGAACGCCGGCCCCTATCGCCCCGGGCGCGACGACGAACTCGAAACGGCCGCGCACCGGGTGGCCGTCATCGCCCGCCATCTGCCAGAGGACCGTGTACGTCCCAGCCTCCATTGCGCCACGCACCGTCGCGATGACGGCGCGGCGGGAGTCTGATGCATACGTCAGAGCCGCGAGCGGTATGTCACGCCCGTCGCGAGTGAGGAGCCGCACGGTGGTAAACGTGAGCTCCGGCGTTTCACTGAACTCGAGCCGGAGCTGTCGCGGCGTCACGGCCAGGTGTGCGCGTGCCTCTGGCACTGACCGTTTCAAGCGGCCGTGCGCCCAAGCGGGCGCCGGAGTGAGCGCCAGCACGACGAATCCCAGGACGACGGCGCAATGGAGCGCGCGCGACGTGAAGAAGGCTCGCGTGACCACGCGGACTCGGTTGAGGAAACGAGACATCAAGCCCCACTCCAGTCGTGCAGGTTCACATCAAAGATCCCAGCGACCGGACTCACGCTGAAGACGATCAGGATGGCGGCACTGAGCAGCAGAATTCGCCGGTGCGTCTGTTCCGAAGCGGAGCGGCTCATATTGCCGCGCACGCCTAGCGCTCCCGTTCCTTCAACTTCCGCCGGACCAGACGCCCCAGCTCTGCCAGTTGCTCAGGATCGCGCTCCGCGAGCACGTCCACGAGCGACGCGCTCACCGCACTGGAGCCGAGCCCAACGATGCGCTGGACCACGTGGCGGGAGGCGCGCTCACTGAATTCTTCGCGCGTCATCGTCGCCGAGTAGTGATAGACGTCGTCACGCTTCTCCCGTCGGAGAATACCCTTCTCGACCAAACGGTTAGCGACTGTCACGCTCGTGATGTAGACCACCTTATGCGTGCGGGCGACCTTCTCGTGCAGTTCACGCGCCGTCACCGGTCGCTTGAGCGCCCAGGCGGCCACGAGGATCCGGTGCTCCAGATCGCCAAGGAGCATGCCGGCGCCGACTGCGGTTAGCCGAACCGTATCCTGGAGGCGAACGCCAGGGGGGCGACGCTTGTTTCGATCAGGGGTCATAGAACTCCATTCGGCCATGGACTACAATGCGGTACGCGTCCCTCGGTCGGACGAGTTCGACTCTACAGCATCGAGCCGCCCCACCGCACAGCGGATACGTCCACGCTCAAGCTACTCTAATGCGCGTTTTACTTCGGGTAAGTCGATTTTCGTGGTGTTGGTCAAGGAGTTGCAGACTCGGCGTTCGTTCGGGCGATGTGCGCCCGGTCGGGATTCCTCTCGCATAGGACTACCATGGATCTTCTCACCTGGCTGATCGTTGGCCTCATCGCCGGCGTTCTCGCATCGCTCGTCATGGGCGGCACCGGCTACGGCTTGATCGGCGACATCATCATCGGGATCGTCGGCGCGTTTGTGGGAGGGTGGCTATTCCGGCAGCTCGGCGTGACGTCGCCGTTCGGGGGATTGACCGGGACCATCTTCGTCGCGTTCATCGGCGCGGTGGTGCTGCTGTTCGTGCTGCGAGTGTTACGCAGAGGGGTCAAGCCCGTAGGCTAACATCGTTGTCGTCCTGAGCGCAGCGAAGGACCTGCTCTTTGAGCAGCGCGAGAGCACAAGCAGGTCCTTCGGTCGCGCGATGCGCTCTCTCAGGACGACAGCTTATTTCGCGGCGAGCTTTCGCACGGTGGTCACATTGCGGAAGGTGATGGGCGCGCCGAGTGCCTTGTCCAGAGTGCCTCCCCAGACTTTGGAGTCGCTCACCCTTCCGCGGCAGAGCCAGTACGCCTCGCAATCGCGCAGGTGGAACTCATCGAACCCGGCTTGCAGCGCCATCAACTTCTGACGCGCATCGGCACCAAGAGGTTCCTTGAGGAATCCAACCGACAGCGCGTGTCCATCCCGCTCGAAGCTCTCGAATGGGTGGCTCGCCACGACGCCGGCAAGATCGGCGAGTGGCCTCACGAAGGTGGCGACCTCGTAGCCGAGCGCTTTCTCGAGGTGCCGCTCGATTCGAGACTCCATCGCGGCAGTGGACTTCGACGACGAGTCGAAGAGCACGTTGCCGCTGGCGATGAAGGTCTCGACATTGGCGAAGCGCAACTCCTCGAACAGCGCGCGGAGCCGGTCCATCTTGACCGTGTGCCCGCCGACGTTGATTGCGCGCAGAAAGGCGACGTAGCGTGTCATGCGATTGAAAGGCCGCTCATCGCAATGGCTGACGCTCTCACTTGATCTCCAAGCCGACGATCGAAGGGTCAGCGGGTGGGTAGCGAAGGCGGAGCTTCGCAAGACGGTCGGCAATCGTACGCGCGATCAGCAGATTGCGCACGTCCTTGTCGTCGGCGGGAACGATGTACCAGGGCGCTGCTTTGGTGCTCGTCTTCGAGAGAATCCCGTGGTACGCCTTCGTGAAGTCATCCCATCGCGCGCGATCATCGAGGTCGCCGGCGCGAAATTTCCAATTCTTCTTGGGGTTGGTGAGCCGCTCGACGAGCCGCCTCTTCTGCTCGTCACGCGAGATGTGCAACAGGAATTTCAGGATGACCACGTTGTTCGACGCGAGCATGTCCTCGAAGTCGTTGATCTGATCGTAGCGAGCCGACCACACTTTCTTCGGCACGCTCCCGCGCACGCGAGGGACGATCACGTCCTCGTAGTGGGAGCGGTTGAAGATGCCGATCATGCCCCGCGCCGGAACCTGCTGGTGCACGCGCCAGAGGAAATCGTGATACTGCTCGAGCTCCGTCGGCACCTTGAAGCTCGCCACGCTGCAGCCCTGCGGATTGACGGCGCTGAACACCTTGCGAATCGTCCCGTCCTTGCCGGAAGCGTCACGCCCCTGAAGGATGATGAGCACCGCATGGCGCGCGTCGGCATAGAGGACGCGCTGGAGCTCCGAGATGCGATCGGAGTACTTTGCCGTCTCGCGCCCGAGCTCGTCCTCGCTCATTGCCGAGCGGACGCGCGCGTCCGAGTCGCGAAGGCGAATCGATCCTTTTCCCGTCACCGGCTCGAGGTTCACGTTGTCTCCCCTACTGATCAGCTGTGGTTACGCCATTCCGTCGTCTACCAGAAACCTTTCGGGTTGCGCGCCATCTCCGGGCGGTAGAGCGCCTGCAGCGCGGCGACGTCGGATGCGAGGTTGCCCGAGACGCGTATGGGCGGGTTGATGCCGATCTCACGCCGGCTCCAGTCGAACCAGACGGGAACGATGGGGACGCCGGCCGCTTCGGCGATGCGATAGAAGCCGGTACGCCAATGATCGACCCTCTTGCGCGTTCCCTCAGGCGCCAGCGCGAGGATGAATTGCGGCTCGGCACGAACGGCGGCCGCCATCTCCGCAACGACACCTTCCGGCATCTCGCGGCGCACGGGTCGTCCGCCAAACATGCGGAGAATCGTTCCCATGGGTTCGCGAAAGAGTGAGTCCTTGCCGAACCAGTGCGCGTCGAGGTCGAGAGCAAACAGCGCCGCGACGCCGACGGGAAAATCCCAATTCGACGTGTGTGGTGCCACGATGATGATGTACTTCGGCAGCTCGGGCAGCTCGCCTCGGATCTTCCAACCCGAGAGCCGCAGCGCGGCGCGACCAAGGGCGGGAAACAGGGGGCGGTGAGCACGCGGATATCCCAATCGAGTCACTCCGCGGCGATGCATTCGATCTCGACGCGTGCGTCGAGCGCGAGCCCCGACGCGCCCATGGCCGAGCGCGCCGGACGGCGCGCTGCGTCGAAGAAGGTAACGTAGGTCTCGTTCATGGCGCTCCATTCGCGCATGTCGGCCATGAACACCGTGCACTTGACCACTCGCCCCATCGACGAGCCAGCGCGGAGCAGCACGGCGCGGATGTTCTCCATCGCCTGGCGCGTCTCTGCCTGCACCCCACCGGGCACGACGCGCCCCGTACTGTCCGTGCCGATCTGACCCGAGAGATAGAGAAAGCCATTCGTGCGCACCGCGGGCGAGAATGGTCGCACGGGTGCGCCGGCCGATGCGATGAACTCTGGCGCGCCATGCGCGGACGCGCATGCGCAGAGCACACCCGCGACGATCAGTGAAGCGAGACGCATCGGATCACTCCGAGTCGGGGTAACGTGGTGTAGTGCCCGTGCGGCGCGGTCGAGGCAGGCGCAGCAATATGGCAGCATGCGGTCGCGCGGGCGAGTCCGCTCGCCTCCCGGGCCGCGAGTGCCTTCAGCGGCATCGAGATTGCCTTATTGAACTGCACTCAACGAGGAGAATACCATGACACGGATTCAACGGTTCGTGCGCCTCGGGGCGGCGACGCTCGCGTTCGCCACCCTCGGCGCCTGCTCGCAGACAGGCGGGCTCGGCAGCATACTCGGCGGCGTACTTGGCGGGCAGCAGGGAAGCCAGGTCATCGGCACAGTTCGGAGCGTCGATACCCGAAACGCGCAGATCGTCGTTCAACAGTCGAATGGACAATCAGTCGGGGTCGGCTACGACAATCAGACGCAGGTCGTCTACCAGAACCAGAACTATTCGGTCGCGTCGCTGCAGAATGGCGATCAGGTGACAGCGCGCGTCCAACAGACGCAGAATGGCGGCTACTATACGAACTACATTCAGGTCGATCAGTCCGTCTCCTCGAACACCGGCAACACGAGTAACGCACAGGTGCAGTCGCTACAAGGCACCGTGCGGCGCGTGGACGTCGCGAACGGGTGGTTCGAGCTCAGCTCGAACAACAATACCGTGCTGACGGTGACGATGCCGTACAACTCGAGCCGCGCGGACCAGCAGCGGTTTCAGAACCTGCGGAACGGCGACGTCGTGCGGTTCTACGGGATATACCTCAATAACTCTCGGGTGGAGTTGAGACAGTTCTACTAGGCTGGGCGCCGTTGGTTTTCCTGGTCGCCTACGTACTCATCGGTACATGGAATTGCATTCGACCCACTGGGATCTGTAGACCCGCTGTGCAACGCGTACGACTTCGACTCGACTGCGTTTGACGAAGTGTGACAAAGAGCCATCTGCCGTCTGCGATGTGTCTACAGCTCCCAGTGGCCTCTCACGGTTCCCTGTACCCAGTCATATGACGTACATGAAGTACTTGGGTTCACGCGGTTCTACGCTTAGTCATCAAGCGGGATGCGGTGTGCCACCTCGAGTCGCAGACGCCGCGCATGCCAGATGCGCAGATCGATTCCATATGGCAGGAACGACGACGCGGGGCTTTAGAGGCCACGCGGGACGAACGCTATCTTCCGGCAATGAACCTTTGGGTCGACGCCGACGCCGCTCCTCGCGACGTGAAGGAGATCGTCTTCCGCGCCGCCGAGCGTCTCGCGCTGACGACGATCCTCGTCGCGAATCAGCGGGTCCAGATTCCGGCCGGCCACACGTTCGTCATCGCCGTTCGAGTCGACGGCGGACCTGACGTGGCTGATCGCCACATCGAGGCCGCCGCCGAAGCCGGCGATGTCGCGATCACGGCGGACATTCCGCTCGCGGCCGCGCTCGTCGCGAAAGGCGTCGCGGTGCTCGATCATCGCGGCGAGGAGTTCACGTTGGAAAACGTGGGCGAACGGCTCTCCGTGCGCGACTTCATGGCCGACCTCCGCTCCGGCGGCGTCGAGACGGGCGGACCGAAGGCCTACAGTGCCCGCGACAAGCAGGCCTTCGCGTCGGGGCTCGACCGCATGCTCACGCGCGCACTACGACGTCGCTGAGCGCGGTCAGTCGCTACGAACCGACCTCCCCTTCTTCCTGCGGAGGCGTGTCCGACGCCTCTGGCTCTTCGCTCGAGCCTTCCTGTCTGCGCAGCAGCCGCTCCGCGCGCTTCTCATCCTTCTTCTTCTTTCGGTCGAGCTCCTTCTTGCGCTTCTCGAAGTCGTAATTGGGTTTTTTTGCCACTGGTGGGTGCTTTCTCCGTTAACTGTTGGGTGCGGAACGCGGCGACGTCGCAGGAATGCGGCGTGTCGAATGATAGTGCGCGGTCAGCCCTCCGCGAGACGCTTGGCAAGATGGAAGTGTCGGGATCCCGGCGGATAGCCATCGAGCGTGCCGAATAGTTGATAGCCTTGGGCTTCGTAGAAGGGCCTCGCCTGGTACCCGAAGGTGTCGAGATGAACGCCCACGCAGCCGCGCGATCTGCCGAATTCCTCGGCCGCCGCCAGCAGCGCCGCGCCATGACCTTTGCCGCGGTGCACCTCCGACACCCAGAGGATCGCCACGTAGACCCATCGCCACTTGATCTGGCCGATGAGACCGCCGACGATCTGCCCCGATTCGTCACGGAGAAAGACGTTCACGGGCTCTTGCCCGGCGTCTCCAATCGCGGCGACGTTGAATGCTCGCAGGCCCGATTCCACCACCTCGATGTCCGCGGCGCTTCCGTTCGGCTCGACACTCACCTTCACGTGCTCGGACACGATCAGCTCTCCTCCGCGGCTGAAGCATCGAATGCCTTGTGGGATGCAGACGCACCGTGGGCTGCGCCGCCACAACGAGTCTTCGCGCGAGACCGTATCTTAGCCGAGTCGGCGCCCCACCCCCGGGGCTTGATGCTCTGCCGATCAGCTCTCTGAGGAGACCCCCACTCATGTCTGTCTTGCTACGCCGCGCCGCTGCGCTGCTGGCTGTCGTCGCGGTGTCTGCGCCGGCGCTCGCAGCGCAGCGGAACGCTTGCCGGAGGCGTGGTCGTGCTGCCGCTCACGCCCGTGTTGCAATTGGCCGCCGCGTATGCGATCGAGTCGCATTGAACCGCTGGTCGCGTCGACCCGCGCGACTTCGACTTCGCTGCCGCGGACTTGTTCCCCTCTTTGCGAACGAGCCGCCTGATCCTCCGGCGAGGCGGCTCCGGTCGAAGGAGACGCCTAGTTCCAGGTCAGCCCGCGGAGCTGATCGAGATTGACATTCCCGCCCGAGATGACGGCCGCAACGCGCGAGCCCGCCGGCATCTTCACCAGCCCGTGCAGCAGCGCCGCAACAGGCGCCGCCGCCGCGCCCTGCGCGTGATTCCCCGCCGAGGAGCAGACGACTCCCCGTTTCTTCTGCTCCTCCGGCATCTGGGCGAACTTGTTCAGCGGGCCGCGAATCTTGTAGGATCCCACGGTCTGAAAGTTTTCCGCCTTCAACCGAACTTCGTAGCCTGTCAGCTCACTGAGCTGGCGCGACGTGAGCAGCGGCGTGTGCTTGATGTGCGCGTCAATTCGCGCTCGGGCGTCTTCGAAGTCGCGCAGAGTCAGCGTCAGCATCATGAACGAAGTGAGGGATGGTCGTGCGTCCGAGGCATCGGCGCACATGGCCGCTCAGACATGACACGGAAGATCGAAGATCGCTCACGTCGGCGCCAACGCAAGCTCGCGAGCGAGCGCATCGCCGCTCAGCCAACAGCGCCGCCCCCGAGATTACGGCACGTCCACGATGACGGGACGCCACGTCGTCGAGTCGTTCCGCAGACCGCGCCGAACACTGACCACCTCCAGACGCGAGGGCTTCACGCGAACCAGCATGTAGTCCGCACCTCGATTCTGATTCTTGTACATCGTCGCCCACTCGGGTTTCCAATGTCCTGCCTTGTCACGCGAATTCGTGTCCAGCACTGCCGTACCGAGCACGGTGACGTATTCGAACGTGGTGGCGCTGAAGTACATCAAGGTGACTCGGGGGTCATGGCGGATCTCCTTCACCTTCCGAGTGAGCGGATTGGTCGCGATCCAGATCGTGAGATTCGAGTCAGGAAGGAACGGGTCAACGATCCTGGCCTGCGGCTGTCCGCCAGGCCCGATCGTGACGAGCGTGCAGAAGTGGACTGAGCGCATGATATCTCTTGCCGCGGCAATCACCTGTGCTCGCGATGGCGTTTCGTCTCGCGTCGCCTGCGCCGCCAGTGGTGCGCGAGCAGCCAGAACGAACAGCAGCACAATCCCCCTCACCAGCACTCTCATGGTCGCCTCCTCTAGCGCCGGACCACGCGATCCGCCGTGTGACAATGGAGGAGGAGCGCAATCCCAAGCGTAGCGCTCCCCCGAACCGCGTGCAAGTCGCCGTGCTGATCGAACTTCCGCGTCGAGAACACGCTGGCGCACCGCGAAGGCGTACGAGCCGCTGGCCGCGATCATGCGCGCCTTCGTGCGCCTTCGCGAGATCCTGTCCACGCATAAGGATCTCGCGCGTCGCATCAACGAATTGGAAAGGAAGTACGACGGCAAGTTCGCGGTCGTCTTCGACGCCATTCGGGAACTGATGTCGCCTTCACTTCATCAGGAGACGGAGCGTCCGCGAATCGGATTCACCGGCGGGAATACTCGGCCGAACGGTCAGCGACGCACACGCCACAGTTGTCGTTGAGATCGCGCCCCTCCAGATTCGAGGCACACTGCACGCTCAGTCACACTGGAGACCTTCACGCCATGCATCGCGTCCGCCTGGTTCGCCCCGCCGCTATCGCAGCCGTCGCACTCGCTGCCATCGCCTTCACCGCCACCCGGCTCGACGCCTGGGGCGAGTCGGGCCACAAGATGATCGGCCTGGCCGCCGCACAAGCGCTGCCGGCCGACATGCCGGCATTCTTCCGCCAGGCAGCCGCGCAACTCTCATATCTCAATCCCGAGCCCGACCGGTGGCGCGATCGCAGCGAACGCGACAAGGACCCCGCGCTCGACGGTGCCACCGCGCCCGACCACTTCATCGATCTCGAAATGATTCCCGGTGACCGGCTCGCCGGCGCGCTCGCCGCGCCGAACCGGTTCGCATACGCCGACACGTTGCAGCGGCTCGGACTCGCCGCACCTAAGGTGGGACTTCTGCCCTGGCGCATCGTCGAGATGGCGCAGACGCTTCGCCTCGAGTTCCGGTTCTGGCGCGCGGCGAGCGACGACGCGACCAGACGAGCGATCGAAGCGCGCATCATCAATGACGCGGGGATCCTCGGCCACTACGTCGCCGACGGCTCGAACCCGATGCACGCGTCCATCCAGTACAATGGATGGACGGGCGCCAATCCCAACGGCTACGCCACCGACAAGCGGATGCACGCGCGGTTCGAGTCGGCGTACGTCGACGCGCAGATGAGAATCGGCGACATCACGCCGTTGATCGACCCGCAGCCGCGTGCTGTCACGAACATCCGCGCGGCGACCATCGCGTACCTGCACGAAAGCAACGCGCAGCTCGAGCGGCTCTACCAGGTCGACAAGGCCGCCGCGTTTGGCGCCGAGACGACGGCGCCGGAGAACAGGAAGTTCACTGCCGAGCGGCTGGCCGCCGGCGCGCGGATGCTGCGCGACCTGTGGTATTCGGCGTACGTGTCGAGCGCCGCGCCGTAACTGGGGCCTACGGCACGGCGTGACACCTTCGTGCGCCGAATGGGTCGCCAGTGTATGGGCCCCACGCCGTGAACACGCGGCCCTCGGTGACGATCGAGTAAGACGCTACCCCCTACCTCTTCGCCGCCATCGCGGCCGCGAGCGCCGCGCGCACCGTTACACGCTGCGATGGCCCCGCGCACAATGAACGGCCCGCCCTCCGGAGATGCCTGACAGAATCCATGGGGTTTCCCCGACACCGCCCGCCCCGTGGAATACCCAATGTAAAGGCGAGCCAGCTTTTACCTAACGGGAGATAAGGGCACATGAAACGCTTCGTACGCAAACATCAATCGTTTCTCACGCTCGTCGTGTTTGCACTCGCCGCCGCATGCACGACTGAGACGATCGTCTATCGCAGCGGCACGGACTTCGCCGCTCCAGCCACGGCCGCGGCGAGTTTCGTCGGCTACTATGACGTGGCGAACAAGCTGACCGTCTGCGGGTCGTGTCACTCCGACTACCAGACACGCTGGGCGGCCACGAAGCACGCCAGTGCGTGGACCGACCTGCAGGCGAGCGGCGGGGCGACCGGCTACTGCGAGGCGTGTCACAGCGTCAGCAATCTGGGGAACGGGATTGTCGACACTGCGGTCGCCTTTCGCACGACCAGGGATGCACGCTATCACGACGTGCAGTGCGAAAGTTGCCACGGCGCGGGACTCACGCACGCAAGCAGCCCCACCGCCACCAACCGCCCGCTCGCGTCGATCCAGGCGGACACCAGCGCCACGAACGGCTGCGGTGAATGCCACTCGGGCGTGCACGATCCATTCGTCAACGAGTGGAAGCTGGCCAACTCCAAAGGTCTGTCGCACGCCGTCGTCCAGTCTGGAACGGTGGGCAACGCCGATCCGACCTGCGTGGGTTGTCACACGGCTCAGGGCGCGCTCAATCAGTTCGGCGTCAACGAGAACTACAAGGAAAAGGTCGCGACGAACGCGCTGACCGCAGCGAATGCGCTGCCACTCGTGTGCGCCACGTGCCACGATCCGCACGGTTCGCCCAACACGCACCAGCTCCGTTTTTCGATCAGTGCGCCGAACATCGACGATAACCTGTGCATGAAGTGCCACCAGCGGCGTGCAGACCCGTCGACGGTGACCACGCGCAACAGCACGCACGCGCCCGAAGGGCCGACGCTCCTCGGACTCGCCGGCTGGTTCCCCCCGGGCATGAGCGCCGGCGACTCGATCATCGGCACCCACGGCACACCGTCCAGGAACCCCAAGCTGTGCGCGACGTGTCACATCTCCACCTACACCGCAAACGACAAAGCCACCGGCAAGTTCGTCTTCCAGAGCACCGGGCACCGGTTCATCGCCGCGCCGTGCGTGGACGCCAACGGGGTTCCGACGACTGACCAGACGTGTGCCATCACGGCGAAGACGTTCCGCTCCTGTGTCTCCAGCGGCTGCCATGCGTCCGAGACGGTGGCGAGGACATTGTACCTCACCGACTCGACACGCGTGCTCCAGCTCATCACGTCGGCCAATTCCGCGATCACCAAGCTGACGGCGATAAACCCCAACGCCTGCAAGCTTGGCGGCGCGACCTATACGTCGTGCCTTGGCGCGCAGTTCAACGTTTCGATCGCGCAGGCGCCCGGTGGATTCGTTCATAACCCGTTCCTGATCGAGCAACTCCTGGTCGCCTCGATCAACCAGATCCAGAAGGACTACGGCGTCGTGCCCGACAAGGTGGTGTCGCTCACACCGCAGTTCATCCTTCCGTCGCGAGGACGCACGACCAACGGATCCCGGTAATTGCAGGGCCACCGCGGCCGGTGGTGCAGAGTGATGTGGATGCGGGGCCAAATGGCGAGTAGCATCGCTTTCGGGCCCCGCATTCGCGTTTCAGTGGCCGGCAGCGTGGCGTTGCAGATATTGAAGCGCCTGCGTGCACTATGGGCGGGGGGTGTCCTCGCAGTGGCGTTTCCCGCTCTGCTCGCCGCCCAGGGCATGCGTATTTCCGGCGTGACCACCATGCAGCTCGTGGAACTGCGCCCGCTGGTCGCCGATTCGCTCGCGGCGGCGGCGGTGCCCGGCACGGGCGAATGGCGAACCACCGCCGACGGTGTTCCGGCGATCTGCCCCGTCAGCTCCACATTCTGCCAGTACGAGCGGTCCGGCAATCGCATCAGCGCCGCGCCGGTGCTGCAGGATCTGACTTTCGCCGCGTGGGGATTTGCGGAAGGGCTCAGCATCCACGCCAACCTGCGCGCGCGAACGCAGCTCGGTGGCGACACCGGATTCATCTATCCGCGTTCGAACGATCATTTCGATGTCCTCGACGCGTACGCGCAGCTGGATCGCACGACGTGGCAGGGCCGTCTGGGCCGTCAGTGGGTTACCGGCGGCCTCGGCGTGTACGCATTCGACGGAGCGAACGCGCTCTGGCGGCACGACCAGTTCACCCTCGAGGGATGGGGTGGCCGCGCCCTCATCGGCGGACTCAATGACCCGTACACGAGCGCGCAGCTTGCCGCTGTCGATAACCTGCCGCCCCAGCAGGACGGATACCTGTTCGGCGGACGGGCGCGCTTCCGTCCGGACCCCCTCACGGCGGCGGCGCTCACCTACCAGCGTGTGCTCGTGGCCGACCGCAGCGGGCTCTATTCCGAGCGCGCATCGCTCGATGCGTCCACCAGACACTTTGGCGCCGTCGTCGACCTTGGCCTGAACTACGATTTCTCTACGGGCAACTGGAATGAGGCGCGCCTCCGCATCGGCACGGGCTGGAGTGGCACCGTCGGGTACTCGGTCGAAGCACGGCACTCGCGCCCCTTCTTCGAATTGTGGACGATATGGGGAGCGTTTTCGCCGGTGGGCTTCGACGAGGAACGGGCCACCGTGGACTGGGGGCCGCGCGGCTCACCCTTCACGTTCTCCTTCCGCGGCGCCTATCGGAAGTACGCCGAGTCCAACACGGCGGGGCTCGAGCTCCGCACCAATGGATGGCGCGCCGGCGGCGACGTCAGGTGGCAGGGCGACGGCGCGCTCTCCGCGTTCGGTTCATATGACGTGGACATCGGCAGTGGAGCAGCCAGTACCGACGCCCGTGCCGGCGCGAGGTGGATCGCATCCTCCGACCTCTCGTTCGGTGTCGACGCCGCGGTGACGCAGAATATCTACGAGTTCCGCATCGGCACCGGACGCATTTATGGCGTGGCGCTCGACGGAGCCGTTCGCGTCACGCCGGATGTGCGGCTCGCGACGGACGTCGGCCTCTATCAGCACACGCTCACAAACGGCGCTCCTGGCCCGGATTGGACCCAGCGTCGCGCGTCGATACGCCTCGAATGGACGTTGGGACGCGACCCCGGCATGCGGGCAGGACGGACACCATGAGGCCGTTCCCATGGGCGCTGGCTTCGCTGGCAATTCCAGCCGCGCTGTGGGCGCAGGGAAGCGCTCCATTTCCGCATGAGCGCCACGCACCCCTCTTCTCCGCGTGCTCGGAATGCCATGCCGGGATCAAGGCGGGAGACGCCGCCCTCGCGTTCCCACGAGTGGCGTTCTGCGCCACGTGCCATGACGGAAGCGTGCAGCCACGCGTGCAATGGGCGCCGCCCGTGCGGAGGGGGCTAGGCCTGCTCGTGTTCTCGCATCAGGAGCATGTGGCCAAGGCGGACGATATGGCCTGTGAGTCGTGTCACGCGGTCGCCGATCCGAAGGAGTGGATGAACGTCGGGCGCGCCGCGCCCGGGTTGTGCGCCGCGTGTCATGCGCAAGACGCGAACGCGCACCTCGCCGACGGCAACGACTGCAAGACCTGCCACCGTCCGCTCACCAGCGCTGTTGCGCTGACCGACGCACGCGTGGCCGCGTTCCCCAAGCCTCCGTCGCACGCCCGCGTGGACTTCACGACCGCACACCGTGCGGCGGCTCGGGCGAGCACGGCCAACTGCGCGACGTGCCATGCGCGCGAGAGCTGCCAGCGGTGCCACGTGAATGGCGCGCGTGAACCGTTGATTCGCGCGCTCGGTGCGGATGCCCGCGTCGCCCGGCTCGTATCGGGCAAGTCGCCGGTATACCCGACGCCCCCCGACCATCGCGTCGCGCAGTTCCCGCTGGTCCACGGGGCAGCGGCTCGCGCCGACGCGGCGCGTTGCGCGATCTGCCACGCGCGAGCAAGCTGTGAAACCTGCCACACGGGCGAAGGTGCGCGCGACATACTGCGCCGCATCCCCGACGCGCGCGAAGCCACCGCGCCCGGAGTCCAACTCCGTCGGGCGACGCCGGTCCGCCCGGCGGACGTGGCGGTGGTCGTGAACGCCGCCGCGCCATCGGGCCCGTCGTTGCAGCCGCCGCCGCGTCGGAGCGATACGACGCTGCACGTCGTCCGCATGCACCCCGTCGGTTTCGCGCGCGCGCACGGTGCAGTGGCGGCGTCGGGCGCGCTACAGTGCGCGAGTTGCCATGCCCAGCGGTATTGCGCCGACTGCCACGCCGGCGAGCGCGTGACACGGCGCTACCATGCGGCCAACTTCGTCTCGACCCACGCACCGCAGGCGTACCGCCGCGAAACCGATTGCAGCTCGTGCCATTCGACCGAGGCGTTCTGCCGCGACTGCCATCGCCAGACCGGCCTCGCCGCAAAGAGCAACGTGCGGAGCACCGTGTTCCACAATGCGCAGCCGCTCTGGCTGATCCAGCATGGGCGCGCCGCGCGGCAGGACCTGAAGAGCTGCACCACGTGTCACCAGCAAACCTACTGCATGCAGTGCCACTCCGACCTCGGTTCACGCATCAACCCGCACGGCCCGGGATTCGACGCCGCGCGGATGTCAGCCAAGAATCCGCAACTCTGCCTCACCTGCCACTTCAAGAACCCGCTCGGCAGATGATCCGAACACATACATGGAGAACTACATGACTCGCTCGCTCGTGCGCCTTTGGTGCGGTATCATCGTCGCAGCCGTGACGACGGTCGCCTGCACCGTCAAACAGGATGCGCCGAAGAAAGCTCTCGCGCAGGGCTCGCTCGCGGACAGTGCGCGTGCGGTGGCGGCGGCCCACGCGCTCATCGGGCCGGCAGCCAAGGCCACGCTCGACAGCGGCAACGCGCTCTATAGGAAGAAGGCGTACGTCGAGGCGCTGGCCCAATACCGCGCGGCATCTACACTGGCTCCGCAACACGCCGCTCCCCTGTTCGGCATCTACATGGTCGCGCGCGCGACCAACAATCTCACAATGGCCGACAGCGCCCTGGCCGGGATACGCCTGCGCAACGGGCCCATGGCCCCGGCGCCCCACGCGCTGAGCAACTCGGTGGTGCAGAGGGCGCAAGCGATCCTCCGGAAGAAGTCGTCGGCGGGCTGAGGTTGATGCCCGCGAGCGCGTTGGATCACTTGTCCGTGAGAAAAGCGCCGGCGATACGGTAGGGGAATGGGCCGCGGCGGGCCACGGCGGGCTCCACCGGGTCCCCCAGTGGGATTGCTCGGCGTGCTGGCCGGCGTGGAACCAGGCGCGCCGGCGACCGCGTGGGCCGGGGCGTGGGCGGTGACGCGCAGGTTGGGCGAGCGCTCGGCGTCGACATCGTCGGGCGGGAGCGCCGGCGGGGCGGGCCACCGCCGCACTGTCGGCCGCGCCAACGACAGGCATTGCTGCATTGGGCGTACGACAGCCGGAGGATCTAGTATGCGCCCGGCGCGCTCACGGCGATCTTCGGTTCAGGGCGATAACCGCGCAATGTTCAAGGCTCGGCAGTGCTAGCATCATCGCGCGCCGACCGACATCCTTGCGCGCGACTCCTTCGGTTCGCCCCAGTAACTGTATATCGTAAACGTCCTTTCGAGAGGCCTCCGTGACGTTTCGTTCGCTGGAAATCCCGCGCGCCGTGCGATTAGCGCTCGCGCTCACCGTCATTCTCGCCGCGCCCGCGCTCGCCGCGGCGCAGCAGGTACCGAAGGCAGCGCCGCTGAAGGTCGATCCACTCGCCGCCGTTCCGAAGCTGAGCGTTCTCGTCGCTCGCTCCACGAGCGACCTTGCGCCAGTCATCGAACGGTTTTCCGCCGACCAGCAGTCGCTCAATCGGCGCTACGATGCAAACGACTCGCCCGACCAGCGCCGACGCATGCGCGCCTTTGCCGTTGCATGGCAAACTCGCCTGCGCGAGCTGGACTTCGACAAGCTGAATCAGGAGGGACGCGCCGACTACGTGCTTCTCGACAATCAGTTGAAGCACCAGCTCGCGGTGCTCGACCGCGCCGACAAGAAGCGCGGCGAGACCGCCCCCCTGCTGCCGTTTGCCGATCGCCTGCTCGCACTTCAGGATTCGCGCCGCAATCTCATCACCCCCGACCCGCCCACGTCCGCTCGTGCGCTCGCACAGGTGGTGCGGCAGGTGGACAGCATGCGCGCACTGTTCGAGCCCGCGCCTGCCGCGGGGCGCGGTGCCGCGGCTGGCGCACAGAACGCCTCGACCGCGCAGCCTGACAGCGCTGCCAGGCCGCGCGTGCAACCGCCGCGTGTCTCTCGAACGGTCGCCAACCGCGCGGCGGACAACGTGGATCAGGTGCGCGGGATCGTCACCAACTGGTACCGCTACTACGACGGATACGACCCGCAATTCACCTGGTGGGTCAAGTCCCCGTACGCGCGGCTGGACTCGGCGCTCAACCGCTACGCGCGCACGCTGCGCGAGCGCGTCGTCGGCATTCCGCCCGCGATTCTCGCCGCGAACACCGGACGCGGTGGCGGACCAGGAGCGGGCGCCGGAGCGGGCGCCGGAGCGGGCGCCGGTCCAGCCAACGACGGTCCGATCATCGGCGATCCGATCGGCGCCGAGGGACTCAAGGAGGATCTCGAGCACGAGATGATTCCGTACACGCCGCAGGAGTTGATCGCCATCGCCGAGCGCGAGTACGCCTTCTCGCTGCGCGAGGTGAAGAAGGCCGCGCGCGACCTCGGCCTGGGCGACGATTGGAAGGCAGCGATGGAGAAGGTGAAGGACAGCTACGTCGAGCCAGGCAAGCAGCCGGAGATGATTCGCGACCTCGCGCGCCAGGCCGAGGCGTTTTTCGACGCGCACGACTGGGTCACCATTCCGCCCCTCGCGCGCGAAGACTGGCGCATGGAGATGCTCAGCCCCGAGCGCCAGAAGGTCAGTCCCTTCTTCCTCGGCGGTGAGTCGATCCTCGTCTCGTATCCGACGGCCGACATGACCGACGAAGACAAGCTGATGAGTCTTCGCGGAAACAATCCGCACTTCTCGCACGCCACTGTCTTCCACGAGCTGAATCCCGGACACCATCTGCAGGGCTTCATGCAGGCGCGCTACAACCCGCACCGCCGCATCTTCAGTACGCCGTTCTGGAGCGAGGGCCAGTCACTGTACTGGGAGATGTTCCTCTGGGATCACGGCTTCCATGCGAGTGCGGAGGACCGAGTGGGGGCGCTCTTCTGGCGCATGCACCGCAGCGCGCGCATCATTTTCTCGTTGAACTTCCACCTCGGGAAGATGACGCCGGAGCAGGCGATTCAGTTCCTCGTCGATACGGTCGGATTCGAGCGCGCGAACGCGGAGGGTGAAGTGCGTCGCTCGTTCAACGGGAGCTATTCACCGCTGTATCAGGCTGGCTACATGCTCGGTGGACTGCAGCTCCGCGCGTTGCACCACGAGCTCGTGGACAGCGGGAAGATGACGGAGCGCGCGTTCCATGACGCAGTGCTCGAGGGCGGCGCGATGCCGATCGCGATGGTGCGCGCGCGACTGGAGAAGCTGCTCATTACGCGCGACGGATTGGCGCCGTGGCGATTTGCCGAGCAGTTGCCACCGCCCGTTCCGTGGGCCGGTGGACGGTAGAAGACCTACTATGCAACGGCCTTTCGGACATCGGCGGCCACTCTGAGATCGCGGCGCCTGGTTTGGTTGTCCTGCCAAGGAACGTCGGAGGCGGACGGCGGATGTCGGACGTCGCACCCTGCGTTAAGAAGACGCGATGGGCGGTGCGTTGATGATGAGTGTGTCGCGCGTCCGGGCAAGCGCATGCTGTCGAGCATGACGCCGACGATCATTGCCAAGGACGGAAAGCTCGTCGCTGTCGTAGGAAGCCCTGGTGGACGCACGATCATCAACACGGTGCTTCAGGTGGTGCTCAACCTGGCGGACGGCGGGATGGGAATTCAGGATGCTGTGAATGCGCCACGTTTTCATCACCAGTGGCTGCCGGATATCGTCTCGGTGGAAAGGAACGGTCTTCCGCCATCTACCGTCGCTGCGCTCGAGGCGATGGGCTACAAGATCCGTCTTGGCGGCGTGCAAGGGACGGCGCACTCGATTCTCGTTGATCCCAGGTCCGGTGCGCGTGTGGGTGCTGCGGATCCCAGGGATGCGGATGCGGGAGCGGCTGGGCACTGACCTCGTCAGGCCATTACATCCGCTCCGAATCAATCGCGTTTTGCCGTCGCCGCGCTTCATCCCAATCGATCGTCGGCGCCACGTCGCTGTCACTCAACTCCAGACTCTCCTCGGCGCGCGCAATCACCGGCGCGCCGAACTCCGCCGGCAGCGCGCGGCCGAACTCCAACTCGGCGCGGCGGCAGATTCGCTCCTCGCGCGCGGAGTCGTGCGACGACGGCTGAACTCCCATGGCGTAAACGCGGGCATGCATTCCCTCGTGAAGGATCGACGCGGCGACCGGCGCCGCGGTGATATCCGTGCGGGCGAGAAAAGTCAGCTCTGTCATGCAAGTGCGACTCTCCGGGAAGTACGCCCCGCGACAGGGATAGCGCTCGATCCAGAACTGACTCAGGTCGCGCCGCATGTGCCGGAGGCGCCACGGCTGATACTCCTCGATGAGCCCAAGCGCGTCATCGAGTCGCTGGAGCACGGCGGTCGTCGCGATGTCTGGCCGAGTGTTCTCCACGACGACGCGAAACCCGCGCACCTCGTAGTGTTCGATGCTCGCAGACAGGTCGCCTCCGAACAGCGCCGAGCGAAGACGCGCGAAAAGACTTGTCATTGTCGGTGCGTGTGCCTCACTTGATCGCCGCCACCCGCGCCGCGCCCGCCGCAAGCACGCGCTCGCGGGCCTTGCCGATCGCGTCCATCGTCTGCGTGGACGATCCCCCGGTCTCCACATCCCACACCGTGGCGAGCGCGCGGTCATAGTAGTCCGTCCACGTCTGCAGGATGTCGCGCTCCTTCGCCGCATCGCCACCGGCCGACACGGTCGCACGCGACAGCGCCAGCTCCGTATCCAGCCGGGCGATTGCCGCGCGCTCGAGCTCGGCCACCACGTTGCGAGCCACCTCACCGTCGGCGCTCGTCAGCGTGAGCGCCGACACCAGCGCGGCGATGCCGACGTTCTGCAACGTTGCCGCCGACACCTTGTCGATACGATCGCCGTCCGTGTGATAGAACTGATCGGTGAAGTGCCAGAAAAGGACGCCGGGCTTCTTGAAAGTGAGAAATGGCGTGTGGTCGCTTCCGCCTTCGAATGGATTGGTTCGCACGACCCAGCCGGTCGTCGCGGCCTGGTCGAGACAGCGCGCAAGCAGAAAGTCGTTGAAATAGTGCGGGACGATCTGATCCTTTCTGATCGGACTGCCGCCCCATTCGGAGTGATGATCCTCTCCACGCGTCCAGACCGCAGACGGATCCGGCATCTTCTCGATGAGAAATGTGCCGCCGGTCTTCTTCGTGTCCTCGCCCACCATGTCGAGGCTCAGGCCCCAATGCACTCCGCGCGTGCGGACGGAATCATCCGCGAGGAAGTTGCGCGTCTGCGCGATCTCGTTGCCGAAGAGCATCGTGATCGTGCGACGCGGCTGCACGGCGCCGCTCTTCGACAACGTCGCGAGCACGCGCGCGATCTCCGCCAGGGCGCCCACGCCGGATGCGTTGTCGTTGGCACCGGGCTCCTGCACATGGGCGCTGAAGACGAACCGCTCGTCTGGCCGTTCGGTGCCGCGCACCTCCGCGACAACCGTTCTCTCGACGGACGGAAAGAGACGCGTCTTCGTGATGGCGCGAACGCGTACTGGCCCGTGGGCGAGCGCTGCGCGCAATGAGTCCATCGCGCCGCGCGAGATCGGCATCCCCCAGGCCTTGCGGACGGTATCGAGTGGAATGGAGGAGAACTGAATCGACGACCGGTTGATCTCGGGCTTCGTGTACGCCGGCATGCGATACGCGAGCACGCCGATGGCGCCGCGCTTCTGCACCGCCTCGCTGAAGAGCTGTCCAACACCCGCGTCGGCGAGCACGATTTTCCCCGCGACCTTCACGCGATCGAAGTCGGCCGGCGCTGCCTTACCCACATCCACCACTTCGGCGAACACCCCGGAGTCCGGCGTCGAGTACGAATTGATGGCGAGCATGTTGAGATTCGTCGCCATCTCGAGGAGCGGCGAGCGATCTCCGACGATCGTCAGCGATGCGCCCTGGAGATCCCAGGCCGGTCCGCGCAGGGGTCGTCGCTCCACTCGGTAGACGAGGCGCGCCGACTTCCCCGCCGAATCCTCCTGCGCGTATCCCGCGGCGCGAAGCTGGCTGACCACCCGATCCATGCTGGCGTCGAACGCCGTGTTGCCGGGCCAGCGGAACCATCCTCCCATGTACGCCACGAGCTCGCGCGCTCGCTCGCCCGAGTACTCGGCGCGTGCCAGCCGAAAGTAGCGATCAATCGCCGGCGAAGCCGCGCGCGACGATTGGGCGTGAACGCGGAGTGCGAGCGCGGCGACGAGGAGCGCCGCGCGACACGAATAGCCGGCCGCCGCGAACAAACAGGCTCCGCCGTGTAGGACCTCCCGAGGTTCTCTTATCTCAACGGTCATCGCCTCTCCTGTTTCCGGCGAACAACAGCTATTCAGTGGCAGACTCTCCCTCAATCCACTCCCCTTCTCCTCTCGTCGCGTCAGCGACCGCGGAGCGCAGCGCCATGACATTCTGGCGAGGCACACGCAGCCGATAGATCACGCCAACTCCATACTCCTGCGCGACCACCTCGGCCTCCAGGGCTGGAAGCAACTGCTGCACGGCCGTGATGCTCGGATACCCGATGGAGAGAGCGACCTCGACGTAATCTACCCGCACGCCACGTGGCAGAGTCTCGAGCGCGAGTTGAACCGCGCCACCATATGCCTTCACGAGCCCACCAGTGCCGAGCTTGGTGCCTCCGAAGTATCGCGTCACGACGGCGGCGATCTCGCCTACTCCGCTGTGCGTGAGAACGGTCAGCATCGGACGTCCCGCGGTGCCGTGTGGCTCGCCGTCGTCGCTCATTCCAATGCGGCTCGTGCTGCCCGGCGGGCCGGCGATGTACGCCCAGCAGTTGTGCGTGGCGTCCGGAAATTCCGCGTTCATCTCTCGAATGAACGCCTGCGCATCCTCGGGCACGATCACTCGTTGCACCGTGCAGATGAAGCGGCTTCGCTCGATCGACTGCTCGACCCGGTGCCGCTCGGCCGGCACGGGATAGCGCTCGGCGTCGCTCATTCGCTGCTTGGCGTCAACGGACATGTGTCAGCGTGCGGAACGCACCGACCTCACGTATAGCGCTTCCACCTTGGTGCGAGCCCAGGGTGTCTTGCGTAAGAACGTCAGCGACGATTTGATGCTCGGATCGTTCGTGAAACATCGTAGCTCGATCGTACGTCCGAGCCCGTTCCATCCGTAGGCGGCCACCAGATGCTCCAGCATCATCTGAAGCGTGACTCCGTGAAGCGGGTCGCTCGATCCCATCATGTCATCCGCGCCTGCCGCAACACATCCAGCAGCGCCTCCGGCGGCTGCGCGCCCGACACGCCGTACTTCTCGTCGATCGCGAAGAAGGGCACGCCACTGATTCCGAACGTGCGCGCGCGCTCCTCGTCGGCACGCACTTCGCCGGCGTAGGCGTTGCTTGCGAGAGCTCCGCGCGCTGCATCGGCGTCGAGTCCGACTTCACTCGCGAGACGTACGAGCACGTCGAGCTCACCGAGCGCCTCGCCATCTGTCAGATACGCCTTGAACAGCCGCTCTACCATCTCGGCGCGCTTGCCCTCGCTCGCCGCGAAGTGAATCAGCCGATGCGCATCGAAGGTGTTGCCCACCTGCACGCGATCGAAGTGGAAGTCCAGCCCTTCCTTCCTGGCCTCGGCGGTCATGTTCGCGTTCATCGCTTCCGCCCGCTCGAGGGAGACGCTGTACTTCCGCGCCAACAGCTCCGCCTGTTTCCCGGTGTGTCGAGGCGGCGCCATGGGATCGAGCTCGAAGCTGCGCCAAACGACCTCGACCTCGTCGCGATGCGAGAAGCTCCCCAACGCGCGCTCGAAGCGCCGCTTACCGACATAACACCACGGACAGGCAATGTCCGACCAGATATCGATCTTCATTCGACGCGCTCCGCTTTCATTTGCTGAGTTGCTCTCGCTACCGCTCTGCCCCGGCCGGTAGCGCCGGACCGTCTGCGCCTCCACGTCGCCCGGGAGGAAGAAGACGTGCTTCAGGACGCGGAAACAGCCGAGCGCGCCACGCAGCCGCCGACCGGCACATCCACGGCGCCGATGCGGACGCGGTGGATGTCGCCCCAGGGCACGTCGTAGCTCCGGTAGCGGCGCGGCGCCTCGTCCACGGCCCAGGCGAACGCCTCCGCGGCGTGGACAGTCACGAGCGACGCTCCTGTTGGACGAGTGATGGGTCTGTGCACTACACTGTACGCATTC
>Ga0209638_1000429_pt1 | contig 27441 bp, 28 predicted proteins | sample BarGraNGADG00211_FD_184490 | JGI IMG/M metagenome (GOLD analysis project Ga0209638, IMG submission 184490) | Arctic peat soil microbial communities from Barrow, Alaska - Barrow Graham LP Ref core NGADG0002-211 (SPAdes) (version 2) | ecosystem: Environmental > Terrestrial > Soil > Wetlands > Peat...
TCCGGGTGAAGCTGTTGGCCGTCAGGGCCGTCGGAGCATTGGCAGCCTCGGAGGCCATCGAGCCCGAGCCGCCGTTGGCGTTAAAGGTGACCGTATGGGCGACGGTGAGAGTCGTCGTCGCCGAGACCGGATTTCCCGACGAGCCGGTACAGGCGATATCGGTGGCCGTGAACTGCTTAACAATGAAGGCGAGCGTGCTCAGGCCGACTGGCGACCCGCTCGTGTAGATACTGCCGAGGATGTCAGATGTTCCCTGTTGGACACCAATGCAGCCGGAGACGAAGGCCCAATGGTAGGTCCCGGTGCTTATGTCGGTCACCGCGTAGTGGTGCTCGTTATTGTTAGAGGTCTCGTTCACCAAGACGTCAAAGGCCACGCTGGACCCTTGGGGTACCACGGTGGGTGTCAAGGTGATAGAGCTGATCGTGGTGCCTGCGAAGACGACCCCGGCCGACATGATGACCAGCACCAGGCTGGTGCCCAATGCGGTCGCGCGCCCGAAGAGGCGCCTTTTCCCAATCTTGTGGAGCATCTAACAAGTCCCTCCGATAGCCGAACCGATGAATGCGGCGATGTGCCAAATGATTCCGGTAGTTGATTCAAGGAACCGGCCCGGGTACTACCCATCCCGGTAGGTCGCAAATCCTGGCAGCTCTACGTGAGACTGTCTAGGACCTATGGGTGCCCTGAAGGCTCTGTGGGGGGATTATGTTGCCGGACTGCAACGGAAAGGGGGCTATAGGGTCGCAACTGCGGGTACTAGGCTCGCGCGCGCGACGGAGGCGAGTGCCTGCCGGGCGGGCTGGGCGCGCTCGATTGGGCGCTCACATCCGCCCGTCCTCGACGGTTCGACCTCGAGTGGGTGCCCTCGCCTGGGCCCTACAGCTCCTGTCGCCGGAAGACCAGCCACGTGACGGCGAAGAGCACAGGTACCAGGACGACGTTGAACGCAAGGGGACCAACGAGCCAGCCGGGATCGTTGCCCAGGGCCAAAGCCCGCGCCGGATCCCCCAGGGACGGTGGCATGTATGGGCCGATCACCGGGAGCGCGCCGACGAGTCCCATTACGACCAGCGCCACCAGACCGATTCCAGCTGCCGCGATAGCCGAACGCGTGATCGTGCTGCCTAGCAAAGTGATGGCCGTAAAGGTGACGAGAATCCACCACAGCAGCGCGGCCATGGCGATGTATCCGCCGAGCGGGAAGACCGTCGGATAGAGGATCAAGGTGTAAACGTAGGCGACGCCGGTTCCGAGCGCTGTCGCGATCCCGAGCGTGAATGAGATCGCCACAAGCTTGGCCGCGAGGAAGGCCGCGCGCGACGCGGGCTTGGTCAATATCATCCCGGCAGTCCCGCGCTCCTTCTCCCAGGCGACCGAGCCCATCGCCAACAGGAGCGCGCAGATGATCCCGAACTGCGAAAGGTTCTTGGTTATCTGGACGAGGGCTCCGTCAAGGGTTGGCGGCGGTATCTGCACGGTGAACCCACCGCTCTGGGCGCCGATCGCGTCGATCAGCTCCTTCATGTAGCGGTCCGTAACGGGCCCCAGGATCCCGAAAACGATGAACACGACTGAGACCGCGACCAGCCTGGCCGTTCGGATCTGCTCGCGCAGCTCTTTGAACAGCAGGGCTCGGAAACCCATCATCGTCGGCCCCTCCCATCGAGACCGGTGACCGGGATTGCCAGCTGGGGAATGGTTGCCACCGAGCTCTCGGCCACCAGACGCAGGAACACGTCCTCCAGGCTCGGGCGTGCGCGCTCGTATCGGACCAGGCCGACTCCGCTCGAGACCACCAGCGGCAGGATCGCCGGGCTGGCCACCTTTGGATCGTTGACGAAGACACGAACCTTGTCGGGCGTGCAAACCACGTCACGAGCCCAGGGTTGGCCGCGCATCGCCTCGGCCAGGCGCTCGATCGAGCCCGGCTGCTGCGGCTCGGGCTCCAACTCGTAGATCGGCTGCGCGTAGCGGTCGAGCAGCTCGTCGATCGGCCCTTCGACCACAAGATGGCCGAGGTTCAGGATGGCGACCCGATCGCATACACGCTCGACGTCGTTGAGGATGTGCGTGCTCATGAAGACGGTCGCGGTACCGCGCAGCCGCGACACGATTTCGAGGACGTCGCGCCGGCCTTCCGGGTCGAGCGAGCTGACCGGCTCGTCGAGGAAGAGGACCTGCGGCCGGTTCAGGATCGCCTGCCCGATTCCCAGTCGCTGGCGCATGCCGCCCGAATAGCCGGCGATGCGCCGGTGGGCGGCTTCGCTCAGGCCCACGATCTCCAGCACGTCTCCGACACGCTGCCGCAGCTCCGCTCCGTGGAGTCCGTGCAACTGCCCGACGAGCTCGAGCAGCTCCCGGCCGCGCATCCAGCCGTAGAAGCGCGGGTCCTGGTCGAGGTAGCCGATGTGGCGGGGGAGCTCGCCGCCGGTGCCGCCGATCCGCACGCCCGCGACCGTCGCCGTGCCGCCTGTGGCCGTGGCCAAACCCGTCAGTAGCCGAAGCGTGGTCGTCTTGCCGGCGCCGTTCGGGCCCAGGAACCCGAAGATGCTGCCGCTCGGGACCTCCAGGTCCAGGCGCTCCAGGGCCGCGACTCGACCGTAGGTCTTGGCGAGCCCACGCGTCACGACGGCAAGCTCGCCGGTCGATGCGAGCTTGGGCCAGCTCGATAGGATGCCCGCGATCGAGGCCGAGGAAGTCGAGCCGACTCCGCCGGTCTCGGCCCCGCGCGACTCGTCGCGGCCCGCAAAGAGGTAGATCAGGGGGCCGATGCCCTCTCCAAAGAAGATGACGAGGGCCCACAAGACCTTGCTGTCGCCCCGAACGCGCCGGTCCTCCTGGAAGAGGTCGTAGACGCAGAAGAGCATCAGCCCGATCTCGATGAGCGCGAGCGGAATGACGATCAGGGCGATCTGTGCGACTTGCATGCGCGCATTTTGACAGCTGGGGGCAGGCGTGACTCGGCTGGTCCGGCGATCTCTTGACCGCTCAGTCGACGGGCGGCCGTTGGATCCGGACCGGATCCGGGAGTTGCAGGTCGGGGCGAACGCGGGCGACCCAATCGTGCAGGGCACGGACGCTGGTCTCGAACGCGATCTCGCTCCACGGGATGTCGCCGGGCGCGAAAGGCCGAGTTTCCAGCGACTCACGCGTGGCGGTCGCTTCACCGCCGACGATGCGGGCCTCGAATGCCACGGTGACGACCTCCGCGACGACGCGGGAGTAGAGCCCGAGAATCTCGCCTAGCTCGACCTCCAGGCCGGTCTCTTCGAGCGTCTCGCGGGTGGCCGCTTCCTCGACGGTTTCGTCTATCTCGAGGAATCCGCCGGGCTGGGCCCAGCGGCCGTAACCGGGTGCGATGCCGCGCTTGATCAGCACCACCTCGCCACGTTCGGTGACCGGCAGCGTCGTGACGACGAGGCGGGGATTGACGTAGCAGACGAACCCGCAGCTCTCGCACGCGAGCCGGCTGCGATCCTCGCCCTCCACGGGGCCGAAGACAAGCCGCCCGCCGCACCTCGAGCAGAACCGCAGAGTGTCGGTTGGCGGGTTCGAACCAGTCATCCGAGGTTGGCGTTCGACTCGTCGGCTTCGATCGCCCTGGTCTGGGCCTCGCGAAATGCGACCAGCCGCGCTCGCAGCGCCGGATCGGCGAGGGCCAGGATCTCCGCGGCCAGAAGCGCCGCGTTCTCCGCGCCGCCGATCGCGACCGTCGCGACGGGAATGCCTTTCGGCATCTGGACGATGGACAGGAGCGAGTCGAGACCGCCCATGACCTGAGTGGCGATCGGGACCCCGATCACCGGCAGGATCGTCTTGGCCGCGACGACGCCCGGAAGGTGGGCCGCGCCGCCGGCCCCCGCGATGAAGACTCGAATGCCGCGCTCTTCGGCGCCGGCGACGAAGCGGAACAGCAGCTCTGGGGCGCGATGAGCCGAGATTGCGTGCAGCTCGCACGGCACCTCGAGCTTGCCGAGCATTTCCACGGCCTTCTCCATCACGGGGAAGTCCGAGCGGCTCCCGCACACGATCCCGACTCGGGCGGCTGTCTGCTGTTCGGCCATGTGGCGCCCTCCTCTGCTGCGTGCCCCGATTATGGCGGTACGGGGCGGGGTACCGTCGCGCCGGCGGGGCGCGTGGCGCCGGCTGATTTGACATAGATGAAATTGCCTTCGATACTGAGCGCATGGATCCACAGCTGCTCGACGCTCTCCGCGCGCTTGCCGACGCGTCCCGGCTCCGGATCGTGGGGCTGCTCGCCGGGCGGTCGATGGCAGTCGAGGAGGTGGCGGCGGCAAGCGGGTTGTCGGCCGGGACCGTCGTCCATCACCTGAAGCGACTCGAGGCGGTCGGTCTCGTCGTGTCGCGGCCGAGGCGGCCCTACGTCGAGTACGCCCTTCGAGTCGATCGGCTGCAGGAATTGTCGAAACAGCTGGCGGGCCTCGACAGAGTCGACGAAGCCGGCGCCGAACTGCCGGGCCCGGACGGCGAGTCGCTGCCCGCATACGACGCTAAGGTCCTGCGAACGTTCTTGCGGGGCGGGCGCCTGATCTCGATCCCGGCCCAGGAGAAGAAGCGGCTGGTGGTCCTGCGCTACCTGACCGATCGCTGCTTCGCCGAGGACCGGGCGTACCCGGAGTGCGAGATCAACGAGGCGCTGGCGGCTTACAACGAGGACGTGGCCGCGCTGCGCCGGTACATCGTGGCCGCGGGGCTGATGACGCGTGCCGGCGGCGAGTACCGCCGAACATGACTGACTCCAGCGGTGAGGATGTGGGACGCGGCGGCGCGGAAGGCAGCGGCGCTAAAGCCCGCGGCGAACCGCCCGGTGCCACGACGACGATCGTGCTGATGGGCGTTTCAGGCTCCGGCAAGTCGTCGGTGATGCGCAAGCTCGCCCGGGGCCTCGAGTGGCCCGCGGCCGAAGGGGACGCGTTCCACTCCCCAGAGAACGTGGAGAAGATGCGGAACGGCGTGCCGCTGACCAACGGGGACCGCTTGCCATGGCTCGAAGCGCTGGCGGCGTGGATCGGCGAGCGGGAGCGGGCCGGAGAGAACGCACTCGTGACCTGCTCCGCACTCAAGCGCGAATATCGCGATCGACTCCGGCGCGGCCACCCCTCTGTCTGGTTCGTGCATCTTGTCGCGGGTCGGTCCGCGCTGGCGGCACGCGTAGAGCGGCGGCGCGGCCACTACATGCCGGCCTCCCTGCTCACCAGCCAGCTCGACACGCTCGAGCCCCTGGCTCCCGACGAACCCGGCATAACGCTCTCTACGGAGATGTCGAAGGCCCGGGCGATCCAGGTAATCGTGGCCCGGATGCCCAGGCGTTGACGGGCACGCCCGGCGCTGGGGCGAGCCGCCCACCCGATGGGATGTCCTGTCGAGATCCCCGCCCTGGCCTACGATTTCCGGCGTGAGCGAAGGCGCCGGCAGAATCCCGATCATCGTCGACTGCGACACCGGCATCGACGACAGCCTGGCTCTGCTGTACGCGGTCGCGTCGCCGGAATGTGAGCTCGTCGCTGTCACGTGCACCGCCGGCAACGTGGATGCTCGGCAGGTCGCGGAGAACACGCGCGCGATCCTGGAACTGGCCGGTCGGGGAGACGTGGAGGTTGCGATCGGCCGGGAGACGCCGCTGGTCCGAGCTCTGGTAACGACGCCGGAGACGCACGGCCCGCGCGGCATCGGCTACGCCGAGCTGCCGCCGGCGCAGATGCCGCTCTCACATCGATTCGGCCCCGACCTGATCGTCGAGGAAGCTCGCCGTCGCCCGGGGGAGCTGACTCTGGTCACGTTGGCGCCGCTTACGAACGTGGCGCTGGCGATCTTGCGCGAGCCCGAGCTGCCCAGGCTGTTGCGGCGGGTCGTCATCATGGGCGGCTCGTACCGGTCGGCGGGGAACACGGCGCCCACTACCGAATGGAATGTGAGCGTCGACCCGGAGTCGGCCGCGATCGTATTTGCCGCGTTCAGCGGGAGCGGCGGGAGCGGCGGGAGTAGTGGGAGCCACGTACCGGGGCCCGCGGCTCGGCCCGGGTTGCCGGCTGGGCCGGGGTCGACAGTTCGGCCGGAGTCGACAGTTCGGCCGGAGTCTACAGTTCGGCCGGGGTCGCCCACTCGGCCGATCGTGCTCGGGCTGGACGTCACCGAGCGAGCCAAGCTGCTACCGGAGCACCTGGCTCGCCTGGCGGCGCGTGCCGGATGCGTGCCGGACGGGACCCGCGCTGGCTCCCCTCACCCCGATGGCCCCGTGAACCCGATCGTGCGCTACCTGGCCGACGCGTTGCGCTTCTACATGGAATTCCACAGCCGCTACGACCACTTCTACGGCGCCTTCGTCCACGATCCGCTGGCGCTCGCGACCGCGTTGGACCCGAGCCTGGTCCGCACCGAGGCGGTTACTGTTGACGTGGAACTGGGTGGCCGCCTGACCACCGGCGAGACGGTGGCGGATTGGCGGCGCGTGTGGGGGCTCCCCCCTAACGTGGACGTGGCCGTCGAAGCGGACGCTGCCCGCTTCTTCGAGCTGTTCATCGAACGGGTGGGTGCGCTGGCCGCGCGTAGCTGACAGCGCCGGGCCGTGAGCCCACGCCGCGAGCCCCACGCCGCGCGGTTCGGCCCGGCCATTTCCCGCCGTTCTTCACGGTTTGCCAGCCGCATTTGCGTACAACCCAGATCGGCGCTCGCGACGAGGCGCCGCCCGGATCCGCGGTCTAGCTCGTGCCGCGATCAAGCGTGACGATGGGGTGCATGTCTGCACAGTTGCTCGGTTGAGGGATCCGGGACGCAGAATCGCTGAGTAGCGCAACTCCTATTGGCATTCCGTGACGATTGACCGCGACGGGTCGCGGCCGGGGCCGGGCAGGCCCGCCCCGCCGCTCGCGCACCGCGCTACTCCCGCCCCGCCTCGCACCGCGCCACGAAGCGGCGGATGCTGGCACCCGACCGCCAGACCTGCCAAGCTCTTGTAGCGCGGCACCCGTTCATCCGACCTGGCCGCGTTCCACAGCGGGAGCAGGAGAGATGGGTTACCTCAGGCGCTGGGCAGCTCGCCAGTTCACCACCCGAGTCATCGTGCTGATGCCGGTGGGCATCGCGATCAACATCGTGCTGGGTTCGACCGTCCAGCAGGCCCTCAAGCTGCCGATCTACCTCGATTCGATCGGGACGATCCTGGTCGGAGTCCTGGCCGGTCCGCTCGCCGGCGCCCTCACCGGCATCCTTGCGAACCTGATCTGGGGCTACCTGCTGCCCGCTCCGATCGGAACCAGCACCATCGGCCCGTTCGCCATCACCGCCGGCGTGATCGGGCTGCTGGCCGGCTTCTGGGGTCGGCTTGGGTTGTTTCGGCCCCGGCGCGCCGGGGGAGCCAGCATCGTGGCCGCTGCGATCGCAGCCATCCTGGTCGGCGCTCTCGCGCTCTACACCTACGCCCGAGCCTATGCGAGCCCCGACGTTTTCGCCAGCATCACCGGCTTCGGAGCGACCGACTTCGACCGGTCACGCATCTTCTTCCTCGTGATCATGGTGCTGTACGTAGCTTTGGTTGGCACGGCGCTGTACCTGCGCCGCGACGTCGGAGCGGTGTTTGCCATCGGCGCGGGACTCGTAACCGGGATCGTGGCTGCGGTGGTTTCGGCGCCGATCGCCTCGATCGTGTTCGGGGGCGTGACCGGCAGCGGAACCGATGCGCTCGTGGCGGCCTTCCGGTCCGGCGGAGACAGCCTCTATCAGGCGACCCTCAAGCAGGGTCTGCTCTCGGACCCGCTGGACAAGATGATCACCTCGTTCGTGGTCTTCTTCATCCTCGGCAGCCTTTCCCGACGCTTCGTGGCACGCTTCCCGAACGGCGAGAAGGCTCTCGGCCACGAAGTCGAAACCGGGACGGCCGAAGCCGCCAAAGGCTGAGCCAGCTTGTTCCAAGCCTCTTTGGCAGCCGGTCGCGGCCTGCCCGAGTACGTGACTCGGCGACCGGGCGGCTTCTACCGCTCGGTCAACCCTTCGACCAAGCTGGCAATCGCCGCCCTGGAGGTCGTCGCCGCGTTCGCCGTTCCCGGCTGGCCGGTGCCGATTGCGATTCTCGCGCTGGTGGTCGCCACGGCGGTAGCCGCTCGCCGCTTGCGCGGCCTGCTCATGGTGGCGCTCGCCGCTTCGCCCATCGTCGGCTCGATCCTGTTGATCAACCTGTTCCTGCTGCCCGGAGCGAGCGATCCGATTGTCCGCATCGGCCCGCTGGCTCCCACGTGGAGTGGGCTCTGGTTCGGGCTGCAAACGGTCCTTCGGCTGTTTGCATTCTCGGCCGCGATTGCCCTCGTCTACCTGACGACGGCGATCGACGATTTGCTGGCCGACCTGGCACGGCGAGGGCTGGGTCGTCGGGCCGTATTCGTAGTCGGCGCCGCGGTCCAGATGGTGCCTCGCACGGTCGAGCGGGCGGCGGAAATCGTAGATGCTCAGCGCGCCCGCGGGCTCGACACCGAAGGCCGGTTCTGGCGGCGCGCCCGAGGCGTCCTGCCCCTCGCTGCGCCGGTCGTCTTCGGCGCGCTGACCGAAGTCGAGGAACGGACGATGGCCCTCGAAGCGCGGGCCTTTTCCGCCCCGGGCCGCCCGACGCTGCTGCGAGTACCGGCGGATCGGGCGGTGGATCGGGTGCTGCGCTGGGCGGCGATTCTGGCCCTGGTCGCGGTCATCGGCGTGCGCGTCGCCGGAAGGCTCGGCTGAACGTGGCGATCGAGCTCTCCGCCGTTCGATACCGGTACGCGGGCGCCTCGAAAGCCGCACTCGGATCGGTCGACCTGCGCGTGGAGCCCGGCCGAGTCTTGGGCATCGTGGGCCCCAACGAGTCCGGCAAGTCGACGCTGTGCCTGGTGGCCGGCGGGCTTGCGCCCCGAGTGATCGGCGGGCGGCTGGAAGGGTCGGTGCGGATCGACGGCGCGGACACTGCGGCGATGCGTTCTCACGAGTTGGCGCAACGCTGCGGCCTGCTCTTTCAGAACGCAGCCGCACAGCTCTCCGGCACCACGGGGACCGTGTTCGAAGAGGTGGCCTTCGGACCGTGCAACCTGGGCCTCGCCGTCGCGGACGTGATCGAGCGAGTCTGGTGGGCGCTTCGAACCGTGGGCGTCGAAGACCTGGCGCCCCGCCATCCCGCGCGCCTCTCGGGCGGGCAGGCACAGCTGGTCGCGCTGGCCTCGGTGCTGGCACTGCGGCCCCAGTATCTGATCCTCGACGAGCCGACGAGCGAGCTGGATCCGGCCGGAACGGCTCTGGTCGCCGACGCGCTGGCCAGGGTGGCGCGCGAAACCGGCGCCGGCATCCTGCTCGTCGAGCACAAGACCGACGTGCTGGCCCGGATCGCGGATGAGGTCGTCGTGCTGGCGGAGGGGTCCGTGGCCCTGCAGGGAACCGCCGCGGCCGTGCTCGCCGATCCGCGTCTGGCCGAATTGGGCGTCGAGCCGCCGGCCCGGGTGCGGCTCGAACGGGAGGTTCGGGCGTCCGGGCTCGAATGGCCGGCCGCACTTGCAGAGGCGATCGAATGAGCGTCGAGTACTCGGTTCCGTCGGCACCGTCGGTAGGCTCGAGCGGGTTCGCGCCGTCGACCCCGTCGGCGCCTTCGATCGAATTCGAGGCCGTGTCGTTCGCCTACCCGGACGGCACCCAGGCGCTGGTTGACGTCAGCCTGCGGATCGGGCCGGGTGAGTCGGTCGCCATCGTCGGCCAGAACGGCTCGGGCAAGTCGACGCTGGCCCGGCATCTGAATGGGCTGCTGAGGCCGACGAGCGGACGCGTGCTGCTGAACGGCCTGGACGTTCGCGAGGTCCACGTCGCCAGGCTGGCCGAGCGCGTCGGGCTTGCCTTCCAGAACCCGGACCGACAGCTGTTCGCCGGTCGCGTTTCCGCCGAGATGGCGTTCGGGCCGAAGAACCTGGGTGTGCGCGGGGCGGCGCTCGACGAGCGCGTGAGTTGGGCTCTGGATGCCGTCGGCCTGAGCGCGGAGGCGGCCTCGAACCCATACGACCTTGGCTACTCGCGACGCAAGCTGCTGGCGCTGGCCTCCGTTCTGGCGATGCGGACGCCGGTCCTGGTGCTCGACGAGCCGACCACGGGCCAGGATGCGCGGGGAGTGGCACGGGTCAAGGCGGTCGTCGCGGCGGCGGGCGGGGAGGGGAGCACGGTCCTCGCGATAAGCCACGACATGCGGTTCGTCGCGGAATGCTTCGGTCGTGTAGTGGTGATGGGTGCCGGGCGGGTGGTCCTCGACGGCACGCCGGAAGTCGTATTCGCGGAGGACGCGTGGCCGGCTTTGCGCGCCACGTACCTGGAGCCGCCGCTCCCCGCCGTCGCCGGGGCGCGGTTGGGTCTGGGCGCGACGCCAACGGAAGCTGCCTTCGTGGCGGCTTTGGGGCGAGCCTCGGCTAAGTCGCTGTAGATCGGCCGGTGCGACCCTTCGCGCATGGACGATCTTCGAGTCGGAGCCTGGGTCCGATCCGAGCGTCGCCGTGCCGGGCTCAGGCAGGCGGAGCTGGGAGCCCTGGCCGGTGTGAGCTCGAGCACGGTTTCCCGCGTCGAAAACGGCATGATCGGGGAGCTCACCATGCATGCGACCCGAGCCGTTGCAGCGGCCGTCGGGATCCGGCTGCCATTCGCGCCGAGGTCGCTGCGCGGTGCGGCGATCGAACGACACATCGATTGGCGGCATGCCGCCCTGGTCGAAGTTGTGGTTGGGCGGCTCGTTGCTCTCGGCTGGGAGCCCACGGTCGAATACTCGTTCAACCATTAGGGCGACCGCGGCTCGGTGGACGTGCTGGCCTGGCATTCCGGGGCTCGCGCGCTGCTCGTCGTCGAGGTCAAGAGCGACTTGCGCGACATCCAGGACACCTTCCGTGCGCTGGACGTCAAGCGCCGGGTGGTGCCACGACTCTTCGAGGCGGAGAAGGGCTTGCGCCTCTATAGCCTCGGAATCGTGATGGCGCTGGCTGATCTGCGAGTGGAGTGCCAGCGGGTTGAACGGCACGGATCGACCTTCGCCGCAGGCCTACCCGCCAGGACGGTGGACGTGCGGCGCTGGCTGCAGCGGCCGGTCGGCCTGCTGCGGGGCCTCTGGTTCCTGCAGATTCCCCGCCCTATGGGCGCTATTCAACAACCGAAGGGCCAGGGACGGGTTCGGCGGACTAGCCGGTCGAGGGAAGTGCCCTCCCGAAGCCTTGCGCCGGGCCTTGGAGGCTCGAACTCGGTTCCGGACGGGGCCGCGAAGACTCAGCGCGGCCCGGCCCGTGGCTACGAAAGGGCAGCCGACGAGGAGGGCTCGGGCAACCCTGAATAGCGTTCGTACGGCGGGAATCTTGCAGAAACAGTTCCGGTCCGGCGACCTGCGGCCGGGCGAGAGTTCCGGGGCGAGTTCCGGGGCGAGTTCCGGGGCGAGTTCCGGGGCGAGTTCCGGGCCGAGTCACCGGCGAAGGGCTCGGGCAGCTCCGAGCCGGCTTGCCTGGCCCTCGAGTGCACTTCCACGCATCGCACGGTAACGTTCGGCACGAAGCCGGCCGAACAGCCGGCCGAACGGAGAGCCGCCCCGATGCGCGTACTCGTTCTGAACCCGGGCTCGAGCTCGCTCAAGTCGAGCGTGATCGAGACTGGCTCGATCCCTGCGGTTGGGGCAGATGGCATGGTCCCTGCCGTCTCGGCCGAGTCGCTTGCGCCGGTGGGGCAGCTCGACGTCGATTGGGGCGTAGACGCGACGGTGGATCGAGCCGATCCGGCTGACGACATCCGGTCCCTGGTCGCTCGGTACGAGGACGAGGGGATCTCGCTCGCGTCGCTGAGCGCCGTCGGCTACCGGGTCGTCCAGGGCGGGGCGACTTTCCGGGAGCCCGTCCTCGTGACGCCGGGCGTGATCGAGCAAGTTGCGGAGCTGCGGGAGCTTGCCCCTCTCCACAACGGCATGGCGGCGGCAACGATGACCGCCGGACTCGCGGCGATCCCGCACCTGCCCCACGTCGTGTCGTTCGACACGGCCTTCCATGCGACGTTGCCGGAAGAGGCGTTCCGCTACCCCGTCCCCGAGAAGTGGTATCGAGAATGGGGCGTCCGCCGTTACGGTTTCCACGGCATCTCCGTTGCATGGGCCGCGGAACGCGCTGCCGCGCTGCTGGCGCGACCCGTCGGCGAGCTGCGAACCGTGGTCGCCCACCTGGGCAGCGGTTGCTCCGTCACCGCCATTGATGGCGGTCGATCGGTCGCGACGTCGATGGGCCTGACCCCGCTTGAAGGCCTGATGATGGGCACGCGCGCAGGCTCGATCGACCCCGGCGCCCTGTTCTACCTGCTTCGAACCGGGCGCCTGGACCCCGAAGATCTGGCCGAGCAGATGGACCACGAGTCCGGGTTGCTCGGCGTGTCGGGCCGGACATCCGATGTGCGCGAACTGGTCCGTTTGGAGGCGTCCGGCGACCGGCCCGCGACACTCGCCCTGACCATGTTCGCGAGGCGGGCAGCCGAGTGCATCGCGGCTTCGGTCACCGCCCTCCCGTCCGTGGATGCGATCGTCTTCACCGGCGGGATCGGCGAGAACGCGGCCGGGTTGCGGGCTCGGATCGTGGCCAACCTGCGATCCATCGGCGTCGCGCCGATTTCCGGCGAGTCCGCGGGCCAGGACGCGCTGTTGTCCAGCCCGGGCGTTTCCCCGGCGGTGCTCCAGATCGTGGCCCGCGAAGACCTGATCGTCGCGCGCGCCGCGGCCCGGATCGTGGGGGGCGGCCGGAGCCGCGCTCTAGAGCTCCCCGCAGCCGGAACGGCGCAAGGGGCCTAGAGCGGCAGGCGACCTACAACTCCCCTGCAAGCTGCGCGAAGGCGCGTATCAGCGCCTGCCGCGCCACCACCGGCGGGAACGGCGACAGCGGCAGTGCGTCGGTGACCGAGCCGCCGTCGAAGCGGACTCGCCGCGCAAGCTGCGCCAGGGCGGCCAGGTCGGCCAGCTGCCCCTCGACAAACGACCGCGTCACGACCTCACCGTGGCCGGGCACGACCGGGCCGCGAGCCACTTCGAGGAGCCGGCCCAGCGTCCCGGGCCAATCCATCGGGTACGAGTCCTCGAACGAGGGTGGGCCGCCCTGCTCGACGAGGTCGCCGGCAAAGATCGCATGGACGTCCGGCACGACGACAGCTACGTCGTTGTCGGTGTGGCCGCGGCCGAAATGGTGCAGCTCGACGGTCCGGCCGCCGATGACCAGTTCGGCCCTCTCGCGAAACGTCTTGTTCGGCGGCGTGATCCGGGTCTCGATGTACTCCTGTGCGATCTCCGGCATCGCCGCCGCGAGTGCCGCCTGGGTGATCAGGCTGTCTTCCCGCATGCGCAGCGCGCATCGTTCCTGGCCCCAGATGTCGGCGGGCAGAAAGACGAAATTGCCGAAGGCGTGGTCATAGTGGTGGTGGGTGTTCACCACGTGCAACCGGCCCTGGCCCATCCATCGGACCTCGGCCTGAAGCTCACGCGCCTGGCGTTCGGACGCGCGGGTATCGACCAGTAACATCTCGTCGTCGCCGACGACCAGGCCGACCGTGACGTTGTAGTCGAGGTAGCGCCTGACGTAGACGCGGTCCGCTATCTCGCGCCACATCCGCGCCGCCCGAGCCATGCTCGACGAGCTGAAGGTCATGCGCGCCCTCCAGGCAGATCGACCCAAGGCTCAACCACCGTTGTCGTCCCCCTTCCGCTAGCCCAACTAAACGGACGGCGTCCGCTTCACAGGGGAAAGGTACCTTCCGCGGACTCGCGCAGCAGCGCGACTATGGTCCCAGTGGAGATGGCCCCGTAACCGGATGGAGAGGCTCAGCCCTAGCGCGTGGAGCCGGTGCCCGAGCCCGCGCTCGAGCCCGCGATCGAACCGGCGCTGGTACCGGAGTTGGAACCGGTGGCCGAACCTTCGAGCTCCTCGTCCGCCAGCGCATGCGCGACCGTGTCGAGCGACAGCAGGGCGCACTTGAGGCGGGCCGGGCTGATGTCGATGCCGAGCAGGTCGAGCAGATCGTCGGGCGTCATGCGCTCGACCTCCGCGACCGTCTTGCCCTTGATCTCGTCGGTTAGCAGCGACGCGCTGGCCTGACTGATGGCGCAGCCTCGGCCGGTGAAGGCGACTTCGCTCACGACCCCGTCGTGGATCCCGAGCATCATCGTGATGCGGTCGCCGCAGAGGGGGTTGGATCCTTCGTAGCTGGCCGTCGGCGCCTCGAGGACGCCGAAGTTGTGAGGCCGCCGGTAGTGTTCGAGGATGTAGTCGCGGTAGAGATCGTCCATCTGTTTCGAGGATACCCTCAGCGGTCGAAAATCCGGGTGACTTCGCGCAGCCCGACTGCCAGCGCGTCGATCTCCTCCGGAACGGTGTAGACGTTGAAGCTCGCCCGAGCCGTGGCGGCCAGGTCGAAGCGTTCGTGGAGCGGCATCGTGCAGTGGTGGCCGGCGCGGATGCAAATCCCCGAGCGATCGAGGATCTGGGCCACGTCGTGGGGATGGATGCCCGGCAGGTTGAACGACACGACGCCGCCGCGAAGTTCCGCGGCCGGACCGTACATCTCGATCCCCGGGACGGCCCCGAGCACATCCATGGCGTAGCGGATCAGCTCCTGCTCGTGGGCGCGGACGGCGTGCATGCCCAGGCCCAACAGGTACTCGGCGGCGGCTCCCATGCCGATCTCGGCCGCGATGTCGGGCGTGCCGGCCTCGAACTTCCAGGGGATCTCGTTCCACACGGAGCGGCGCAGGTGGACCTCGCGGATCATGTCGCCCCCGGCGAGGAACGGCGGCATGGCCTCGAGTAGCTCGCGGCGCGCCCACAGCGCCCCGGAGCCGGTAGGTCCGAGCATCTTGTGGCCCGAGAAGACGTAGAAGTCGGCGCCGATCTCCTGAACGTCCACCGGCAGGTGCGGCACGGCCTGCGCGCCGTCGATCAGGACCAGCGCTCCCGCCGCGTGCGCCATCTCGGTCATCTCGCGGACGGGGTTGATCGTGCCGAGCATGTTCGAGACGTGGGTGAAAGAGACGAGCTTTGGCCGCAGGCGCAGCAGGACCTCCAATACCTCGAGCCGAAGGAGGCCGTCGTCGGTGATCGGCACGAACTCGAGGTCGCCGTCCTTCTCCTGGACGAGGATCTGCCACGGCACGAGATTGGCATGGTGCTCCATCTCGGTCAGCACGATGCTGTCGCCACGGCCGATGTTGCGGCGACCCCACGAGTAGGCCACGAGGTTGATCGCCTCGGTGGCGTTCCGGACGAAGACGATCTCGTGGGCGTCGGGGGCGTTGATCAGCCGCGCGGTCATTGCCCGTGCGCCTTCGTAGGCCGAGGTTGCCCGTTCGGCGAGCTCGTAGATGCCGCGGTGGATGTTCGACGCGTACTGGCTGTTGTAGTCGTTCACGGCCTCGATCACGGCCAGCGGCTTCTGGCTGGTCGCGGCGCTGTCGAGGTAGACGAGCGGCTTGCCGAAGCGGTTGACCGTGCTGAGGATCGGGAAGTCGGCGCGGATCAGCCGGGGGTCGAAGGCGCGGGTCTGGGCGGCCTTGCCGCCGGCAGTGGCGGGGGAAGCGGCGGCAGTGGCGGCGGCAGTGGTGGTGGAAGTCGCGAGGTCGGCCATCTCTTGCCCGCCCTAGTGGGCGGCCTCCAGCGCTGCCTCGGGAGCTTCGTCCCCGATCTCGGCATCCAGCCCCGCCTCGGCGAGGACGGGAGCGTAGCCCTCATTTTCCAGGCGCAGAGCGAGGTCGCGGTCGCCGCTCTTGACGATCCGGCCGGCGGCCAGGACGTGGACCGCATCGGGCTTGATGTAGTTGAGCAAGCGCTGGTAGTGGGTGATCACCAGCACGCCCATGTTCGGATTGAGCATGGCGTTCACGCCCTCGGCGACGATGCGGAGGGCATCGATGTCGAGGCCGGAGTCGGTCTCGTCGAGGATCGCCATCTCCGGTTCGAGGACCGCCATCTGGAGCATCTCCAGGCGCTTCTTCTCGCCCCCGGAGAAGCCCTCGTTGACGTACCGCGACGCGATCGACTCGTCCATCTGAAGAAGCGCCATCTTGGCCTTCACGAGCTTGCGGAAATCGCCCATCGAGATGCCACCGCGGAACGAATCCGTCGGGTCGACCTCGGGATCTGGGGTCAGCCCGGAGCGGCGGGCGTTGATCGCCGAGCGGAGGAAGCTTGCCACGGACAGGCCGGAGATCGCCATCGGGTACTGGAAGGCGAGGAACATGCCGAGCCTGGCGCGCTTGTCGGCGGACATCTTGAGCAGGTTGTGACCCTTCCAGAGCACCTCGCCCGACTTGACGATATAGGCGGGGTGGCCCATCAGCGCGTAGGCCAGGGTGGTCTTGCCCGAGCCGTTGGGACCCATGATGGCGTGGACTTCGCCGCGCACCACCGTGAGGTCGATCCCCTTGAGGATCTCGTGGTCGGGGTTCGCGACTGGGGCCACGTGCAGGTCGCGGATGACGAGGTCTTGTTCGCTCACTGCGGCTGGTTGCTCCTTGGTATGCGGTCGCGTTTGCACGGTGACGGCCCGCTCAGTCGGCTGCGGTGACGGTCGTTGCGGTCGGATGGATCGGCAGGGTCGGCACCAGCCGCACCACGCTGGGCACGAGATCGGCCAGCGTCATGGAGTCGAGAGCGCCGGCGATGGCGTCGCGAACCCGGATCCACATGAAGTTGACCATGCAGTAGCCCGTTCTGGCGCAGGTTACGTGGTTCGGGTCGTCGGAGGCGCAGATCATCGGCGCGATCGGTCCCTCGAGAGCCCGCAGAACCTCGCCCATCACGATCTGCTCCGGGGCGCGGGCGAGCTCGTAGCCGCCGTGGGCGCCGCGCGTGCTGCGCACCAGGTCCGCGTCGCGCAAACCCAGGACGAGCTGCTCGAGATAGGCTCGCGGCAGGTCCTCTTGCTGGGCGATCTCCGTCAGGCTGGCGGGGCCGCTGCCGAAGCGGCAGGCGAGCTGGGCCATCAGGCGCACCCCGTATTCACCCTTCGTGGAGAAGGAGACGGCTCCGGTGCTGTGGTACGTCCTGGTGGACAGTTCTTTGCTCCGATCGTGCCCGTGTGCCCGTGCTTCGTGGTGCCGTGCTTCGTGGTGCCGTGCTTCGGTGGCGCGGTCCCTTTGCCCCGGCAATCCGGGGAGGACTGGACCGGAGTGAGGGGCCGCGTCCTAGACGGTCAAGCCGGGCAGCAGAACGGGCGTACCACTAATTCCGACCTAAGCCGTCGGAAATGAGTATATGCAAGCCGCCGACGAGCGTCAACGAACGGCGTGGACGGCGCGACTCGCCGGGACGCCGCGCCCTCCGATCCCCGCGCCCGCCGAACGCCGCGCCGGGCACGACGGTTGGGCTACGACTTTGTTCCCCGTTGACCCCGCGCTATTGGCGGATATAGGTTCGCCACGTACTCCCTGAGCGGGTAGGCGGAGGAGAAGTCCATGAGAAGTCGCGCGCTGGCGACGCTTGCCATTTCGACGCTTCTGGTCGGGTCCCTGGCCCCATCCGCGGCTGTGGCTTCGGGCGGCGCCCGCTTCGGGCGTATCGACGTCGGCAAGATCGATCCGCAGGTACTGCCGGCCCTGGTCGACCCGGCGCGCCAGGTCGACGTCATGGTCGAGATGTCCGACCAACCCGTCGCGGCCATGGTCGGCGACGCGCGCGATAACGGCACGACCGTATCGGGTGCCGATCGCGACGCTCGACGGGGCCAGATCGAGACCCACCAGAAGCCGGTCGTGGACGCGGCTCGACAGTCCGGCGGTGTCGTGGTCGGCACGCTGCAGGATGCCTATAACGGCGTCCACCTGCACGTCCGTTCGGCCGCATTGACGACGCTGGCGGCCATCCCCGGGGTCGTCGCCATCCACCTCGTGCCCACCTACAAGCCGGCCCTGACTGAAAGCGTTCCCTACATTGGAGATCCCCAGGCCTGGACCGGCACCGGGGAGACCGGGGCGGGCGTCAAGATCGCGGTGATCGACACCGGCGCTTTCTCGCCGAGCGTCTCGAACTCGCAGTTCGTACCGCTTCCGGCGGGCGCGTCGGCCAAGCTGCCGCTCAGCGTGGACACGCGGCTCCAGACTCGAGCGCCGGCACTGGGCTGGATGGTCGTGAGCCTGGATAACCCCAACGGCGCGCCACAGGCCGCGCTGATCCCGGTAGGAAAACTGCCGACCGGCCACTGACACCGACAATACGTTCGAGCCGAGCTGACCGAAAGCGGCCGGTCAGGCCCGATCCGCCGTGATTGGGCGGCTGTGCACGGCCGGATCTGCGAGACGCCGCCCTGCGTAATGCAAAGCGCTGGGCCGTGCTAAGGGCCGCCCGAATTGGCGACAGACCGAGTCCATCCACGAGGAACTCACGCTCGATCGATCGGTTGGGCGGCCCGGATCCGGCCGCGAACGCGGTGAGCACCAACTTACGATTGCTTGCGTCGGTGTTCCGCCGAAACGCTGCCCGCCCGGCACTGCAACAGCCGCGGCCTACCCTGCGCCCGACTCGAGCCCGTCTGTGACTGACCGAACCAAACCGCCTACGCTGCGGTCTTATCAGCGTGACAGGAGTTCGGAGGTGGTTCCGCACGCTTTGCGGCGACACGTCGGCGGCTGCCCGTTGGGGCGGCGCCGGGGCGTTACCATGAGCGCTCTATCAAGGCGGCGTGTGGAGTAGGGACGTGTCGTACGACGTTGTTGGCAAGATGGGGCGCGTCACCGCGGACATCACCCCCGGACATCTTGGCGAGGTGATGATCGAGGTCCGGCAAGGGACGGAGCGCTTCCTGGCGTCCGCCGCCGACCCCGAGGCGACGATAAAGAAGAATTCCCAGGTTTTGGTGGTCGGCAGCCTGGGGGGACGAACGGTTGAGGTGGCGCCGACCGATAAAGTGAGGCTTCCGCGATGACTGACTCCCAGATATTCCTCCTCGCCGTAGGAATCGGCGTCCTCGTCGTACTGGTCATCCTGATCGTGGCGTTCAAGTCGACCTGGCGAATCGCCGAGCCGGACGAAGCGCTCGTCATCTCGGGCGTCTCGCGCGGCCATTCGGCCGGCGGCGTCGCAGGCGAAAGCATGCGTTTCAAGATCGTGACCGGCGGCGGGGCGATGGTCCTGCCAGGCCTCTCCAAGGTCCGCGCCCTCTCGCTTATGGCTCACGAGAGTGAGGTCACCGTCCCGTGCGTCAGCCAGCAGAAGATCCGCCTCGACCTGCGCGGCGTCATCGTCTACAAGGTTGGCGACGACTACCGATCGATCGCCAATGCCGCCCGGCGGTTCCTGGATCGCCCAGCGGCGGAGCTCGAGTCGAAGGTCCAGAACGTCTTCGTCGGCCACCTGCGCGCCATCGCCGGCTCGATGACCGTCGAAGAAATGATCAGCGACCAGGACAAGTTCGCCCAGCAAGTCCGCGAGCGGTGCACGGTCGAGATGGAGTCATTCGGACTCGTCATCGACAGCTTCCAGATCCAGTCGATCACCAGCCCGTCGAACTACATCGAAAACCTGGCCGTTCCGCACCAGGCTGAAGTCGAGCAGAACGCCCGTATCGCTCGTGCCGAGGCCGACCAGACCGCGGTAGCTCGCGAGCAAACTGCCCAGGCCCAGATCGCCGAGTCGATCCGGGGCACGGAGATCAAGAAGGCCGGCTTCCAGGCCGAGATCGACAAGGCCCAGAAGCAGGCGTCCCAGCAAGGGCCGCTCGCCGAGGCCCAGGCTCGCCAGGCCGTCGTCGAGCAGGAGACTCTCGTCGCCCAGCTGCAGGCCCAGCGGACCGAGCAGCAGCTCCAGGTAGACGTCCGCAAGCCGGCCGATGCCGAGGCCTATCGCCAGACCACTCTCGCCGCCGCTTCGCGCGACGCCCGAATTCGCCTGGCGGAAGCCGCGGCGCAGGAAGTACGCCTCGCGGCCGAGGCCCAGGCCGCGGCCGTCAAGCTGCAGGCCGAGGCCCAGGCAAACGCGACCCGCGTCAACGGTGTCGCCGAAGGCGACGCGATCAAGGCCCGAGGTCTCGCCGAAGCCGAGGCCATCAAGGCCAAGGCGCAAGCCGAGGCGGCCGGCATCCTGAGTCGAGCCGAAGCCTTGGGCAAGAACCAGGAAGCGGTCATCGCCCAGCAGATTGCCCAGTCGATGCCGGAAATCGTTCGCGCGGCGGCTTCGTCCTTCGAGCACGTGGGAACCTTCACTGTTCTCAACGGCGCCCAGGGCGTGACGAGCGCTCTGGCGGAGGTCATCCAGCAGGCCGGCGCCCTGGCCGGTGTCGCTCGCAACTCGCTCTCGCCGCTCATGTCGAACGGCAAGGAGCAGTACGGCTCCAACGGGACGGAAGCCCCGGCCGCGATCGTTCCGGCCGCTCCGGATGCGACCGCGGACGACCGCGACTCCAAGTAGGAACAGGCCTCGCCGCCGATGCGCGGTCCCAACGGCAACTTCGAACCCGCGGAGCCGGAGACGACTCCGCGGGTTGATTCTGCCCGCGAGGGGAGCGGCGGAGATCCGAGGAGCGGCGGAGGTTCCGGCGGGGCCGTGGCGGAGCTTCAGATAGAGCCCAGCGCTGCCGACCGGATCGACCGGCTCGTGGCGAGTTATGTCCGGAGCATCTGCGCGCTCGATACCGGCGACGCCGAATACCAGCGAACCATCGCCACGGTGGAGCGTCTAGGCGAACGCGAGTTCGTGGCCACCGCCGCTATGAGCGGCCGGCTGCTAGATCGCCGCTTCCACGCCATGAGCGGGCTGCTAACCTCTCGCGCCCCAATGGCGCGCCGGCTCGGGGACCTGCGCAAGGCTGTTGCGGAGCTGGATCCGAGCCGGCTGAAGCTCGGCGGCACGCGATCCGTCCGTCAGCAGCTCGATGAGTTGATCCGCTACTTCGAGCGGTTCTGGCGGGCTCAAAGCCGGATAGAAGAGACGCTGGCGGCGCTGACCGAAGGCCGAATGATGCTGGAGCAGGACAACGCGGAGATCGAGCAGGAGGAGCGGCTGCTCGCCACCGAGATGGAGTCGCTGCGGCAGTACGCGTTCCTCGCGGGCCGCCTCGACGACGCGCTGGCGGCCGCGATCGACTCGTTCGCCGCCGCAGAGCCGGATCGGGCGGCTGCGCTCCGCGCCGACGTGCTGTACGCCGTGCGCCGGCGCCGCCAGTCGATCCTGACGGAGCTTGCCGTCGCGACTCAGGGCTACGCGGCGCTGCGCATCGTCGAGCAGAACAACCACGAGGTGATCCGGGCCGTCGCCGAGGCAACGAACACGACGGCCGCGGCAATGCGGACCGCGGTCATGGTCGCGCAAGCCGCCGCCAGCCAGCGCGCCACGCTCGAGCAACTCGACATGGCGGGCGAAGCCACTCAAGCGATGGCGGACCAGGCGGCCGAAATGGAAGCTCAATTGCCCGACTCCCGTGCCCGAGTCGGCATGCTCCAGCAGGCCTGGGCGGAGGTTTCCGCGGCGCTGGACCGAGTCGATGCCCATAAGGCCGAAGCTCTCCGCACGATCTCCTCAACCGATCGCGAGCTGACCCACTCGCGTACAGACGTCGGCAACAACTCTCGAGAACTTTCTTCCGACGATTGAACACCGCCGGTGGCGGCTGATTGAACGTTCTCGCGTCCGCGGACGCCTTATGGTTGTGGTCGAGAGGTTCAGCCTGGAGGGATTGCATTCGGTGGAGCCCCGGCGAGAAGCGGGCGCGTCAGTCGATCGCCGGCTGACGTTCGAACGCTTGACTCAAAACGGCTCGACCGGGCGTATCGACTCGCCGCAGCCATTCTCGGAGACCCCGGCGAGGCCGAAGACGCGGTCCAGGATGCCGCCGAGCAGGCATGGGATGGATGGGCTCGCCTGCGTGCCGCCCGCAAGTTCGACGCCTGGTTCGACCGAATCCTGGTCAACCGGTGCCGGGATCGGCTTCGGAAGCGAGTGCGAGAGACCGTGACGGGCCCGCTCGACGTTGCCGTGATCGACCCCGGACTGGATTCCGCGGAGCGAGTCGCGGTCGGACAGGCCCTGGCGACGCTCGGTCCGGACCACCGCATCGTGGTGGTCCTCCGCTTCGTTGAAGACCTGCCGATCGGCGAGATCGCCGTTCGCACCGGGCAGCGCGAGGGCACGGTCAAGTCGAGGCTGCACTACGCGCTCCGGCAGCTTCGTGCCGCCTACGACGCTGCCGGCCGGCCGGCGGGAGGTTCGCGATGAGTGACGACCGGTTCGAAGAGGACCTGAAGGAGGTCCTCCTGCGCGGCGTGCCTCGATCGGCGCCGCCCGCGCTGCGCGTTCGCGTGGCTTCGGTCTCCGGAGTCGAGCCGCGCCGCCGCAGGGTGGCTGTCCGGCTGGCGTTGGTCGCGGTCCTCGTGGCGTTGGTCTCAGGAGCGATCCTCGTTCCGGTAACGCTCCACTCGGGTTCCGATCGCTACGGCGACGGAATCCCGCGGACCTGGCAGGGTCAGCCCGTCCCGCGCGGGCAGGCAGCTCTCGATTTCGCCAAGGCATCCACCGACGACACTCCGTTCCTGATCGCCTTCTGGGCGGGCATCGAATACGCCCACGGTTGTAGCGCGGAGCCCCTTGGAGGCAACATGGAGTTCGGCTGCCGGGGCATGGACGAAGTCGGCGACCAACCAGGCGTTTTCTCGAACGAACTGGGCGCGGCTCTTCGCGTCGACACGAGCAAGGTCGCTCCTGGGCCCGTCATAGCCCGGGTGCATACCCACGACCCTGCGCTCAATGGATGCACACCCGACTACGTGGCCGCTTGCCAGGCCGTGATGGTCGGCGACGCCATCCTGTGGAGCGGTGACGAGGCAACCGCCCCTCGCCCGGCGACCGTGAAGCAGGTGGCGGCCGCCTTCGGGTTCGACGGACCGACATACCATTGGGACATGGCCGGAGACTTTCCCGGCGTCGCTCAGGTCCCGTTTCCAACCACCAGCGAGGCGAGCCACGGTGAGTACGAGGGTGTGGCCGTGGTCTTTCCTTCTACCGCCGCGCTCGCGGCGGCTTACCCCGAGGTCGTCGCCACCGGCGAAACAGATGCCATGCCTTCGAACAGCTCGCTCAAGGGCACGATCAGTTTCGGCGGCAGCGATCCCATTCGTGGTCGTGGCACCTACACCTTCAACATGTACTGGCTCGCCCAGGGCAACGTGCTCGTCGGCGTCGAGTACGACGTCTCACTCGGCCCGAAAGACGATCCCTACGTGGCTATGGCCAGGGCCGACCTGGCCAAGCTGCGCACAGACGCGACCGTCGAACCTGTGGCGACCGCCACTCCTTCGAGCTCGCAAACCCCATCCGCCGGCTACGTCGGCGGGATCGCCTTCTTCGACGACCTCCACGGTCTGATGGTGGGAGGGTCGGAAGGCTCGACTTACGTCTCGGTCACGGGCGAAACCGATGTCACCGGCCCCGAGGGTACTGCGGTCGTCTGGAAGACTGATGACGGAGGGCACACCTGGGCGGTGCATGCAGTGGACGCGCCGCCGTTCGTGTCGATCTCGGTCGTTGGGTCTTCGTACGCGATCGCTGGCGCGGTGTGCAATGCCCACAAGCACGGGCCCAATTGTCAGGATGGCGTCTACTCGAGCTCGGACGGGGGCCTGACTTGGAGCAGGTTGGCCGGTTTCTCGGCCATTTCCGTGAGCCTCGTCGATGCATCCTATGGTTGGGCAGCCAGCATCACCTGGTCACCGGGGCTTCCATACAGCGAACTCCGGTCGACCAGCGACGGAGGTCACTCCTGGTCGGTCGATCCGACGAACCCATGCCCGGACTACCTGTCCCCAGAGAATGTCAGCTTCGTGAGCACGAACCTCGGGTGGGTCGCTTGCGAGGGCGTGGGGGTTCAAGGGTTGGGAACAAAGGCGGTCGTCAAGACCGTCAACGGCGGCCGGACTTGGCAGCTGCAGGCCGCGGTCGACGCCACCAGTTCGACACCGGGACTGACGACCCTCGGATCAATTCCGGGCGAGGACTACCAATCCGGGCTGGCAATGGACTCGAGCGGGAAAGGTCTGGTCTGGGAGCGGCTCGGAGGAGTCATCGGGACGGGCGACGGCGGCCGAACCTGGCAATCGGTCGAGCCGCCCGGGGCCAAATGGACCAGTGCGCTGGCAGGCTGTGTCGCCGCCAGCGGCACGTGGACCCTCGCTCTCATGGACGAACCCAACCGGCGCCAGGTTCTGGAGCAGTCAACCGATGACGGGCAGATGTGGCGCCAACTCGCAGTGCTGCCCCTGCCCTGACGCGGCTGCTATTGCGCCAGGCGCGGGTAGAGTCGCGCGGCGATCGCGATCAAGATGACGGTCGAGGCGATGAGCACCGCGAAGTCGGTGGCCAGTGGGAAGCTCTCCGTCGCGCCAACGACCATCAGGCCGCGCAGCGCGTCGACCTGGTAGGTGAGCGGGTTTAGATGGGCCACCACCTGGAGCCAGTTGGGCATGATCGAGATCGGGTAGATGGCGCTGCTGGCGAAGAAGAGCGGCATGGTCAGGATCTGGCCTATGCCCATGAACCTCTCGCGGGTCCGGACCAGACAGGCGATCACCAGCGAGAACGTCGCGAAGGCAGCCGAGCCAATGACGACGACCAGCGCAACGCCGATCACCGATAGGGGATCGAGCCGCAGGTGCACGCCCATGACCAGCGCCAGCACGTAGACCATCGCCGCCTGCACGAGTGAGCGCAGGCCGCCGGCCAGCGCCTTTCCGGTGACCAGAGCGGTCCGGGACGCGGGGCTCACCAGGTACTTGTGCAGCACTCCGAGATCGCGCTCCCAGATGATGGCGATGCCGAAGAAGATCGCCGAGAAGAGGGCGCTCTGGGCCAGGATGCCCGGCGCCAGGAAGTCGATGTAACTCAGACTGCCGGTCGGGATGGCTCGGGTATTGGCAATGACCTGGCCGAAGACCAGCAGCCACAGCAGCGGCTGGACGGCGCGGGTGATCAGCTCGGTTGGGTCGTGGCGGAGCTTGCGCAGCTCGCCCTCGGCGATCGTCCACGAATCCTGGACGAAGCGGATCAGCGCGGGCGGCTCAGCCCAGACGGCGGGCCGTTCGGCGCGTTCTAGCGACGTCACGGTATTGGCCTCCTTGCTCGCCGGTCTCGCTCAGCCCCGAGCCGGTGAAGTGAGTGAATGCGTCGTCGAGGGTCTTGCCCGCGCCCGCCTGCGCGGAGAGCTCCGCCGGCGTGCCCAGGGCGACGAGCTTGCCCAGGTGCATGAACCCGACGCGCCCGCACAGCTCGGCGGCCTCGTCCATGTAGTGAGTTGTCAGCAGGATGGTCGTGCCCTCGGTCTCGCGGAGCTCGCGGATGTGGCCCCACACGGCCCGTCGGGCGTTCGGGTCCAGGCCAACCGTCGGCTCGTCGAGGAAGAGCACCTCGGGGCGGTGGAGCATCGCCTGGGCGATTTCGAGGCGGCGCACCATGCCGCCCGAGAAGGTTCGGACGAGCCGGTCGGCCGACGACTCGAGCGCCATGAATTCGAGCGCCTCGTCGATTCGAGCGCGGCGTTCCGAGGTTGGCAGGTGGTATAGGCGGGCGCTCGTCATGAGGTTCTCTCGCGCCGTCAGCGCCCCGTCCGACGAGAGCAGCTGCGGCACGTAGCCGATCGAGCGCCGGACCAGCCGCGGGTCACGGCGAATGTCGTGGCCGGCCACGGTGGCGTCGCCGGCGGTGGGCGGCAGCAGCGTGATCAGCATCTTGATCGTCGTGGTCTTGCCCGCGCCGTTGGGCCCGAGCAGGCCGAAGACTTCGCCTGCCTGGACGTCGAGGCTGAGAGCGTCGACCGCGGTCAGCGCGTCGAAACGCCGGGTCAAGTCGTGGGTCGCAATTGCCGGAGGCATCGATCCTCTCATGGAGTGGTCTGGCAGAACAGTTAGCATTGTTAACTAATGTACCATAGGACCGTGACAGACACGCCGCCGCCAACACCCGACCAGGTCGCCATCGCGATCCTCGAGACCATTCCGCCGTCCATGCGCGCCATTCGCGAGCAGATGCGATCCGGGCTCGCCGCCAACCTGTCGGTGCCGCAGTTCCGGCTGCTGCGCTTCGTCAGGCGCAATCCCGGCACGAGCCTCTCGCCGGTCGCGGAGCACCTGGGGACGACGATGCCCGCGGCCTCGCAGCTGGTCGAGCGACTCGTGAGGGCCGGCCTGGTGACCAGGGAGCAGCATCCCGACGATCGCCGCCGAGTCGAGCTGCGCCTCACGGAAGCGGGCGGCGCGACCATCGCGGAGTGCGACGCCAGAACCCGAGCGTGGCTCTGCGAGCGCCTTTCGGGGCTGGAGCCCGAAGATCTCGAGCGGCTGGCGGGCACGCTCAAGGAGTTGCGCGACCTCCTTTCCGGCGATGGTTCCTGAAGCATCCGGTCCCACGGTCAAGTCGAGGCCGTGGGCGCCCGACGTCTAGAACGTCAACCTCGCACCGGATGGACTCGACGACCATGCCCCGACGCCCCGACGCCCCGACGCCCCGGCGCGCCCGCCTCTCGCGGTGGCGCGGCTGCGCTTGCCCGCCTGCGGATCGTCGACGATGCGCCGGAAGAGCTGCGGCTGTCTGAACCCGGGCCGGTCGAGGTCGGCCTGCGGCGGCGAGTCCGGGAACTCGAGGCTCGCGTGGAGGAGCGCACCCAGGAGCTGGAGCGCACCCACGCCGAATACGAGCTCGCCCATGCCGAGTTGGAGGCCGTCAACGACGAACTGCAGACGCTGCTTCGGGAGCAAGAGCGGCTGCAGGCTGAGCTGGCGCATCGAGCTTTGCATGACCCACTGACCGGGCTCGCCAACCGCTCGATGTTCGGCGAACGCCTAGATCAAGCTTTCAAGGTCGGTGGCCGGGGCGTGGCGGTCCTGTGGATCGACCTCGACGACTTCAAGGAGGTCAACGACATATTCGGCCACCAGGTCGGCGACGAGCTGCTCGTGGCGATAGCCGACCGCCTGCGCGAGATCGTCCGGGAAACCGACGATATCGCCCGAATGGGTGGCGACGAGTTTGCCATCGTGCTCCCCAACGTCGCCCAGGACGAAGCCCAGACGATCGGCCAGCGGGTGCTTGACGCGCTGCTGGACCGAGACGCTTTTCGACTCCAGATCCGCGCCAGCCTGGGCGTGTGCTGGCAGCACGTTCCGGCCGGCGACCGTCAGGTGCTTCTCCGCCGTGCCGACGAGGCCATGTACAGAGCCAAGGCCGCAGGTGGCGGCTCGATGGTTTCGTGGTGCCCTTAAACGCGCAAAGTGGCCCCGTCGCAGAGGGTAGGTGATTGCGCGATTCCTACTCGCCACGCCCCGCGATCCGTGCTACTCTCCGCGCCACGGGCCAATAGGTCCGCGAATACTGCGGCCACCACGATCGCTCCTCTCAACGGTTCTCGGCGAGACAGACGTGTCGCTGAGGCCGCATGAGTAAGGAGCGTTCTTTGTACGCA